>ENA-UOJD01000296-UOJD01000296.1-human-gut-metagenome-genome-assembly--contig:-P48-NODE-296-length-78558-cov-9.858897_pt1 | contig 78558 bp, 75 predicted proteins | sample MGYA00242342_ERZ723889 | MGnify/ENA metagenome assembly ERZ723889 | reverse complement strand
CTTCATTCAGCCGGAGCCTGCAAACAATTTTGCGCATAAATCTTGACGGGACCTGCTGTACCGCATGTTCTTCTTTCAACCTCTTTCCCTCTTGTAGGAGTGCGCAGTGCGGCAGATGCAGCCAAAGAAAGTTTTCTTTTAACCTTTCGGCGTTGTTGATGGAATAGTTTGTGCGGCGGAACTTGCGGGCGTAACATACCGGGATCTTTTTCGATCAAACATGTTGAACCTTGCATGGTATACATACGGGGCGCTTGCTTACAGGCGGCCTCAGCCCCTCCGGTGTGCTTTTATGTCATTATGGTTCAAGAGATTTCTGTTTTTCAAGAAATATTCAAGGCTTTATGCTATGATAGAAACAAGAGGTGCAAGCAAGTATGCCTTTTCCTATGCTTCCATCGGTGGGAAGGTCACCATGACGTTGGCGCAGGAAGAGCCTTATATTCGGCTGCGTGTATACAACACGGGCGCACCGATCGATCAGAAGGATCTGCCCCATTTGTTTGAACGCTTCTACCGGGCGGACAGTGCCCGCACTGCCGGGCGCAGCTTCGGCCTGGGACTTGCTATTGCCAGATCCATTGCAGAGGCTCACCGGGGAACCATTCGGGCGGAAAATCAGCCGGAAGGCGTGTGTTTCATCGTACAGTTCAAAATATAAGCTTATATCGATCCAACGCAAAAGGCAGGCTCTTGGGAGCCTGCCTTTTGCAGGGGTTCATGTATGCGAGAAGGGAATCAGGAAAGATGCTTAGTTCTGGCCCAGTCCGCCGCCGCAGCAGCCTGCGCCGGTAGTGCCCGTGCGTTCGATACTGCCGTTGCCGCAGCAGCCTCCGGAAGAAGCGCTTATGTCATAGTCACCTACGGCGGGGACGGTACCGGTTTCATCTGCGATAAGGATCCGGGCCCGGATCATGCCCATCCAGCAGGTATACTGGATCACACCGGCTTCTGTGGGGGTGAACTCAATCAGGTTGTCCCCTTCTTTGAGCACCATATCCAGCCCCAGCTGGGAACAGAGGATCCGGTAGTTGCAGCCGTTGAGACTGCCCTGGGGGACATTGAGTACCCAGCGAACCGGGGTACCTGCCTTTACCAGAATGGTGGGGTAGCTGCTTGCGGTCAGCTGGCTGTTGACCACCTGCACACCGTTGCCGTCTATGGCAGTCACAGCGCCGTCTGTATTCACGGTGCCATCGGCATTCAGTGCGGAAGAAGAGGTCTGGCTGCCGTAGCTGTAGTTGTTATAGCCATAGCTGCCGTAGCCGTAGCTGCTGCCGGTATCGGTGCTGCTGCTGTACAAACGGCTCATGCCGCCGCAGCAGCCGGAACGGGTGGTACCGGTGTATACGCTGCCATAGGCATCGGTGCCGCTGGCAGTGCCGTCTGCAGAAGCGGGGAGATTGCCGTTCTCATCCTGTACCAGGATCTGGGCCCGGATCATACCCATCCAGCAGGTATACTGGATCACGCCGGCAGACTGAGGGGTGAACTCTATGATATTGTCCCCTTCCTTCAAAGAAACTTCTTTGCCCAGGGAAGGGATGACGATCCGGTTGTTGCAGCCGTTGATGGTGCCGGCAGGGGCTTTCAGATTCCAGCGAACGGGAGTACCGGCCTTTACCACAATATTGGGATAGGTGCTGGCTGTCAGCTCGCTCTCCACCACCTGCACGCCGTTTTCCAAGACGGAACCGGACGCGGTGGAAGGATCCACCTCTGCCAGGGCGGTGGATTTGCCCATATTCATACCTACCAGAGCTACGGCCACAATGGCGGTGGTGCCCAGCAGGGCTTTTTTGACGATCTGCTTACGATAGGGAAGCTCGGAAAGGATGCAGGCGATCACGCCGATGAACAGCAGAACCTTCAGAGCAAAGGGAGTCAGCAGGCCGGAAAGGATGCCGCCCTGACTGAACATGGACAGACCCATGACCGTGACCAGCACAGCCCCCACCTTGGTGACCACCCGGGTAAACCGCTGACCCAGAGCAGAAACCAGGCTGCCGAAGCCCAGCATCAGGGGCACGGTGCCCAGGCTGAACATGAGCATGCTCAAAGCGCCCGTAACGGGGCTGCCGGAAGCCAGCGCCACCAGCTGCATGGACTGGAGAGGACCGCAGGGCATAAGGCCGTTAAGCAGGCCGATCACAAAGGGCTGAGAGGCTTTGGCACGCCTGGCGCCAACCTTTTTAACGAATCCCTTTGGCATATGGATGCCGAAGCCCCGGAGCCCGGGTACCAGATTCAGCATATTGATGCCCATGATGACCATGAACACGCCGGCAATGATCTTGATGATGCCCTGGAACGTGGTGGAAAGACCGCCGCCGGCGCCGCCACCCAGGAACATGCCCACCAGACCCAGAATAAAGCCTACCAGCGTATAGGAGACCACACGGCCCAGGTTATACCACACGGCGCCCAAACGGTTGGGCTCACCTTCTTTGGGCAGGCACTGGGAAAGGTTGATGCCGCCGCACATGGCGATGCAGTGCACGGAAGTGATCAGGCCGATGACGAACAGCATTCCGTAGCCCATGGAGCCGTCTGCCAACTGGCTGGGCACCAGCAGGTTCAGCACACCGGTATAATCCAGCAGCAGATACAGGGCCACGATGCAGGCCAGCATCCCTACATTTTTCCAGATGCGCTTGGGAGAGATCCCTTCTGCGCTTTCCACCGAATATCCTAACCCCTCTATGGCCGCCAGGATCTTGCCCCAGGTGGTTTTCTTATCTTCAAAAGTGATTTCTGCGCTGGCGGTTTTAAAGGACACGTTGGCCTTTATGACTCCCTTCATAGCCCGCAGAGTCTTGCCGATGCGCATTTCGCAGTTGGTGCAGGTCATGCCGTCGATCCTGCATTTTTTTGTCTGTACCATCTGTACCTCCTATATGTATCATGATCCCTTCGGATCTGTTTATACCCGGAGGAGGTATCACTCCTCCTCTTGTTTACAGATGGCAGTATACCAGAGCTTTGTGTGGGTTTTATGTGGTTCCTTACATTTAGAAAAAATTTCAGCTCCTTTTGTCCGTGCGGATTACATGAACATCCAATATAAGAAAGGCGTCCTGGAGCTTTGCACGCTGTCATTTAGAACGGTACGGATGCGGCTTTCATTCAGCGGCAGAAATGCATCTGTCGGAGTGTTGTTTTTCCGGGTGAGGGGCTTGTGTCCGGTAGTTTAAGGGAGTTATGCGGCAGGACGGCGGAGCTGTACTTTTTCTGTTTCCACAACGGGGGGCGCTGCTGCCAAGGGTTCCTCTCCGGGCAGCCGGCACAGGAACCAGGTCAGTACAAAACATACTGCAAATACTGCTATGTCCGCAGCTGCACCCCAGCCGGCATCGAATCCGGGAAAGATCAGCCCCACACTGACCAGCAGCAGCCCCATGGCGCCATAATATGCATACCCATAATGCCGGTCAAAAAGCCGCTTCATGGCTTTCAGCAACAGTATGATTACCGCCAATGCACCTGCTCCGGCACACAGCAGCATGGGGATATCCATCCCCGTAAAGGCGCTCAGCAGTGGCTCATAGAGTCCCAGGTGAATCATTAAAAAGGAGGTGGTCAGCCCGGGGATCACCGTGCCCAGCCCCATGAGCGCCCCGCACAGCAGGTTGGTCCAGCCATTAAAGGGCAGCTTTTGCCCGCCGGTAAGATGATGCTGCAAGAACACTGTGCCGCCGATCAGCAGCCCTCCGGCCAGCAGCGCTGCCAGATACCGGGCTTTAAAGCCCCGCTGATTGGCCTCCTGTATCAGAGAAGGCAACCCTCCCAGTACCATGCCCATAAGCGCCCACATGACTCCAATGCGGAACTGACCCAACAGCCATTCTACGGCCCAGCCTGTCAAAAACAGACCGGCCGTTCCACCCAGACCCAATGGCATCAGATATAAAAAACTCCGGCGAAAGCTTTTGAACAAACCGTTCAGCGCTTCCAGTACCGGTCTATATACGCCCATGGCTACTGCCAGCACGCCGCCGCTGACGCCGGGGAGCATCCCGGCCACGCCGATCACCGCTCCCCGCAGTAATTGGGCGGCAAAGGCTTCTTTCTTTTGTTTGGGAGAGATGCCCTGCCCCACCATTTTTTCGGCGGAGAGTGTGCTGTTATTATCCATATATCCGTATCCTTTTTCCTTTTTTATCCATTTTAACATGCTTCACGGCACTGTCCATCCTGAGACGGCAAGGTTTACATTCTTTCCGAAATTCTGTTACATCCATCCACATGCCTCATGGGTTAAAACCGGTTGACAATCCGTTTCTGTCACCTTATAATATTTATGTTTTTGTAGTGCAAATCTTTGTTTTGAATTTCTCATGTCTCCGTAGCTCAGCAGGATAGAGCGTTCGCCTCCTAAGGCGATGCACTAACATCCGTCTTGGGTGTTACAACTTCATAAATGCACCTATAGCTCAGCAGGATAGAGCGACCGCCTCCTAAGCGGTAGGCCAGAGGTTCGAATCCCCTTAGGTGCGCCAAAACCCCCGAAAATAGGCACTTTTCGGGGGTTCTTTTATTCGGTTGTTCTGAGAGCCTTGCTAACGAGTACATCCGCCTTGCCTCATTTCTTAGATTATTTTGCCTTTTTGTCTTGCTAACAAGGGGTCTTAGGTTTGACCTCCTTGCTAACAAAAACGTCCTTTTTTGCTAACAGCTCATTTTTGCTGTTTTTCTTGCTAACAAGTTCATGCTGTCACAGCCTGTCCCGTTTGGTTTGCTGTGAGCATTTGCAAAAGCTGTGCAGCAAGGTCCGGTGACGAGTTTAACAAATTCATGAGCTGCTCTGTAGCAGCATTCGTAGGCTTTGCCGTAGGTTCGGTTGATACCTTTTCTTCTGCTTTCTTGTAGAAGTCACGCTCCATCTTTTCTGCGTTGTACCGTCTGTCCTCATCTAATATATGAGAATACACATCCGATACCATTTTCAACTGAGCATGACCTGTATCGCCCTGAACAGCTTTCATGTCTCCGTTGTTCAGCTTGAGTTTGTAGGTTGTGCTTGAATGCCTCAGACTGTGAAAGACAACTTTAGGCAAGTCATTCTTTCGGATCATCGCATTAAACAAACGAGAAATTACCTGTCCTTCCATGGGTCTGCCGTTTGGAAGCGCAAGAACAATGTTGTAATCGTGATACTCACTACCAAGATACCTTTTCTGTTCTTCCTGCTGTTTCTTCCAATCAACAAGCATACGGGCTACTGTTTCAGGAAGCCATACACGACGGATACTCGTCTTTGTCTTTGGTTTCTTAAACACGAGAATAGTACTGTCGCTGACCAATACGGCCGGAAAGACTTTCAACACATCTTTGCTTTCCAGTACATTCATAGCATTTTTAGAAACACGCTGAAGTTCTTTCTCCACAAAGAGCGAGGCGTTGTGTTCTCGGATACTTTCTTCATCAATCGTAAGGCAATCCCATGTTAGCCCCATAATCTCTCCGAGTCTCAACGAGCAGGAAAAAGCCAAGTGAATTGCAAGGGCTAAACGGTCATCTTCACAGACTTCCAAAGCCTTAGATAAATCCTCCATTGTCCAAATATCCCGCACATTATTCTCGCACTTCGGAAGCGTGGCTTTTGAAACAGGATTAGATTCAAGGAGTTCCCATCTTACTGCTTGATTGAAAGCGCAGTTCAGTATTTTATGGATTTCACGAACATTACGGGGAGAAACCGTCTCGCCTTCAAAGCTTTGACCATTTCTCATAACCCTTTGTACTTTCAGCAGTTTGCGATAGTATTCATCCATGAACCTTGGGGTAATGTCCTTGATTTTCACTTTGCCGATGATTGGGTTGATATAATTATCAATCAATCCCTTTTTCCCATCATAAGTGGAAAGCGCCCATGCATTTACGCCGTACAGATTCATGAAGTCATACATCAACTCCGAGACCGTTTTAATAGAGGGCTTTACAAATGTATTGTTGGTCTGCTTGTGTTCGATTTCTGCCTTTCGTTTTTTTGCCTCGGCGTAGGTACCCCAAGTTTCCCATTTTTGATGCCTTACGCCTTCTTCATCATAGTAATCATAGACAACCGAGTATTTGCTTTTTCTTTTTGTAATAGATGCCATTTCTTATCTCCTTTGATATTTAACGATTATTGAGCCATTCATCAAAGGATTCGATAGGTACTCTAATGGTTTTCCCAATACGCACAATGACAAAACCATTCTCCGATTTTACTAAGTCATAGGCTGCGTTTTTGCTGATCCCAAGTATCTCAGCGATTTCTTTTACTGTATACACACGGCGTTGACTTGAAGGCTGCTGCATGATTGCCATTTCCATAGAGATCTCCTTTCTCAATTACCTCTTTGCCTATCACACAAAGCAGTATCTTAATTCTAAAGAATACCGGTGATTTAAGCAAAGGTGCGGAATATGTATAGCCTGCTATGAGCAGGCTGATTATTATCGTTTGTTATTCTTTTTTTCAGAGATGTAGTAGCTTTTTCCGTTCACACCATTACAGAACATACAGCGCTCACGAGACTGATGTGGATTTATTAAAGTAAGCTCATACCCACCATCAATATATTGACTTGCACATCTCGGGCAGAGGGTTCTTATATCATTCAATTCATTTCTTCTCATTTTGCAAGTCCGACGCTAACACTCAGCGCCTTGTCTACCTCCTTCATTTTTTCTTCGTCAAGGGTTCCGATCAGATCCCGGAGTCTGTATTGGTCAATGGTCTGCACCTGTTCCAGAAGGATTAACGAGTTTTCTTTCAGGCCACAATCGGTTTTAGCCAACACATGAGTAGGCAGTGCAGGCTTGTCCAGCTTGCTTGTCAAAGGTGCTACGATAGTCGTAGTGCTGTTCGCATTGCCTGTATCGTTCTGGATAATAAGTGCGGGTCGGAAACCATTTTGAACCGAGGTTACTTTTCCTTTCTCATCACGAATCTTCTTGTCGAACTTGGTTACATAGATTTGTCCACGAAGTACATTTGCCATAGGTAGCCTCCTTAAATTGTTATGTATGCGGGGTAAAGCAGTAAGCCAATACCCCGCCGCATATCAATTGCGTGTCTATTTGTTCTCAACACCCCGACACGCAGGGCGACCATCAAACAGCTGACAGCGTATCAGCCTCATGGGATTTCATCCCCTCCAAGGTTCTCTCAGAGCTGCCCCCATTGCTTGCGACGGTTTAATCACGCTCGAACTGTGGCTGGACAGAAGTATCTGCCCACTCCGAGTTATGGCCGCACAGGGAGCTGCCCTGTGCTCATAGCGGGTGTTTCTCGCTCGCACCTCCCGGTGGTCTTGGCGCATCCACTATCGTGGCTTTCCGTGCAATCGGCGGAATGGGAAAAGTATTTGATGGTCTTTATATTTAGTTGTCAATGTTCAGTGAGGGGGCTTACTTCCTAAGGTGAGTCTCTATATTCGTATGTCGGCTCTCGGAAGAACCTCCTCACTTAACATCCCGAAAAAACAAGAGGGTGCGGACCTTATTCCTCAAAATACACCAATAATTTTTTCAAAATCCGATCTCGCCTTTTGCGGATAGCCTTTTCGTCGACACCGCTTTGACGGGCATACTCGCGTACAGAAGTACCTGCATAGAACAAGACCTGAATTAGTTCCCGTTCTTTTTCAGTAAGCTGATCCATTGCTTCGGGTAATTTACCTAACAAAGCAAGCGATTCTGCTTTATCTTCTTTCGCAATGACTAAATCTTCTGGCATAGGGAAAATGGTCGAGACATACTTATTAATGTTTGTACCGTCCTCTCGCATTTTTTCAATTGAGAGGAATGTGTATTTGCTGCTGCATTCTACCTGATATCGTTCTTTGCGATCAGCCTTTGAATAGGCATACCGGAAGATATTCAACTTGATACCATGACACAGCTGAGAGAAAAACACGCTGGGCTTACTGCTATGATTGCTGCCATAAAAGAAAATATTGAAAAAATAAAGTCCCAATACCCGTTCACCATTCAAGAGATATTGGACGATCCCGAAAAATTGGCTGCAAAGAAATCTGAATATGAAACCATAGCAGAACAGTACAAGGAAATGATAGATTTCTATAAAGCCCGTATTGAGGAACTATTGAGGTAATCTTATGAGTGATTTGATAAAGACAGACGGCAACGGCGGTTTGATAGGATTGATGCGCAGCGGAAACGGTGGTTTGTCAATTCCCAAGCCTTTTGAACGTGATATTTTTCTGTTTGATACCCATGTGGCAGGTACAACACACGTTGAAGGAATCGAAGAATTAGAACCGCAGTTGAAATTAGATGAACGGCTCGACTTTTTTAGGGAGCCAAATAATCCCTATGATAAGCAAGCCATAGTAATTAAGACTGGCAATGTTTTTGCATATGTGACCATCAAAAACTTGGTCTTATAGAAGAACGCAAAGAGGCTTCAACACAAATTGTACCGATCTCACAACAGAAAGATACAAAAAAGAAGGAATCGTTTAGATTCCTTCTTGACTTTTCTATTATGCGCAGATGCGTATAGGGCAGGGCAGGAGTGAAGCCGATATCTCAATATAGGGTTTAGCGATTCAGTTCACGGATATAACGTTCCATATATGCAGAATGCAAAATGCCCATTGTACACATTAGAGCGATTTTACTGGTTTCACCATCATGAATAAACCGATCACGCTTACTTGTAACAAATGGGATAGATTCCTGAATGGAAATATGAACATCGACCAAGTTGCCGTTTGAAGGGCTCAGTCGTTCCACGGTGCTTAGTTCAACCTGTCCGTTGCTGTTTTTCCCCCGTGCAAGGACAATCTCCGGAAGAATGCGGACACTGTTCTGCTCCATTTCGCTGGCATGTACCCAAGTCGGAGAATAGTGTACAAAGCGTTCGCAGAGCAACATACGATACTGGAAATCAATGACCGTCGGCAGTAAAGCACTTGTTCCGATGAGCAAAATATGATTTGCTCGATGGATAGCCTCCGTTGCGGCGGCAAGCTCTGCAGGATCGAGTTGGTGCTGAATATTGATCAGCGTGTTAATCGTCTGTTCAATATAACGTTGTGCTGTCGAAGATGTCGGACCAGCGTTAAAGCCCGAATAGATATACCGCTCCTGTTTGAGCTGCTTGATTTTCGGCTCAAAGGTATTGCGGAAAACCACATAATTTTTGAAACCAAGTCTTTTGCAGAATCGGCTCAACGTTGCCGATGAAGTGTAGCACCGCTCTGCCATCTCCTCTATGGAAAGGGATGGCACTTCGTAGAAGTTTCTGAGAATGTTAGCAGCCAAATGATGCTCCGCATCATCATGAGGATGATTGTTCATCATTAAAATCAATTGCATGATTGTGCTGTCCATACGCCCTCCATCTGCTAAAGAAAAGACACAACATAATAGAGTTACTTGTATTTTACCCCTTTTCGGACTATTAAGCAAGGAAAAGCAAAAAATCCCGTCGGAAGAATCCGGCGGGATTTCGAGTCTATGGAAAAGATAGCTCAATTTACACTTGTTGCAAATCTACGGTGATGCGGTAGGTGTCGGGTGTAGCTGCATATTCAAAGGCTTTGTTGAGCTCTCGCAGAGGAACGTTCTTGCCCTCCAATGCCGGCTTCATGTCAATTAACTTATAGTTGAGTAGCCGTGCGGCAAGCAGGAAATCATAATCCGTTGCCTCGTAGGAGCCGATGATCTCCGTCTTGCGATAATGAATTTCGTTCGGATCAACTTGCAGTTCGGGCTTGGGATAGCCAGCGGGGAAAATGATGAAGCGACCCCTGAAATGCCGCAGCATCTCCATGCCCTGCCTGTAAGCGATTGTGCTACCGACCGCGGCAATCACCACATCTGCACCGACACCGCCCGTGAGATCTTTCACCGCGGCAACGGGATCTTCCTTGGCGGAATTGATGACAGGACCGATGTTCATATCCTTGGCGCGCTGCACCTTTTTATCAGAGATATCCGTGATGATCACGCGCGCGCCCCATGCTTTTGCCACCTGTGCATTGACGAGCCCCATTGTGCCCGCACCGAGAACCACCACCGTCTCGGTCGGCTGTATGCGCGCATGCCTGACACACTGCACGACCGTTGCGACCGGCTCGAGGAACGAGGCTTCGGCAGCGGAAATATTTTTGGAAAGTTTATATGCGCTGGAAGCATTCATAATCTTATAGTTTGCAAATGCTTTCCCGCCGAGGAAATCCGGCGCATAGCTCACACCCGGCTGCGGACTCGTGCATTCGCTCTCATATCCGCTTCTGCAGGCTTCACAGGAACCACAGCCCCTATAGCCCTGCCCGACGCGATCGCCGATCTGCAGTTCATCCCGCACATCGGAGCCCTTTGCGACGATGATGCCGCAAAACTCGTGTCCGCCCGCCATCGGGAACCCATAATGGTCGCGCAGTCCCATCCATTGCTGATAGTCTGTCGTGCAGATGTTGCAGGTTTCCATCCGTAGCAGAATCTCGTTGGGCTGCAATTCCGGAAGATCTACCGTAAAGAGTTGGGCATCATGTTTTTTCATGATCGCCCCAAAGGTTGCCTGATACTTTTCCATGATGCGCCTCCTCTTTATTTTGCCTGTCCTGCGGAACCGAGCAGCTTCATGTAGTGACGCAGCTTCTGACCGAAGCCATAATACATAGCATCCTCAACGAAGCCAAAGTCGTTGCTGCTGTACAGATCCAGTTTACGGATTTCTTCCATGCCTGCGGTGACAAGATCCGTGTACAGATTGACCTTGGTGATGCCGCTACGGGCTGCACGCGCAAGGTTTTCATCGCCTGTACCGGAACCACCATGCAGAACGAGCGGAATACTCACGCGTTTTCTGATCTCTTCCAAACGATCAAAGTCGATGTGCGGCGTGCCGGAATAGGCGCCATGAGCAGTGCCGATAGCGACCGCAAGGCAGTCGATGCCGGTCTTCTCAACGTAATCGGCGGCCTGATCGGGGTCGGTCAGGTTTGCGGTTGCGTCATACGTTTCGCCTTCGCCTACGTGGCCAAGCTCAGCCTCCACGCTTACGCCGACGGCATGCGCGATTTTCACCAACTCGCTCACCTCACGTACGTTCTCCTCATAGGGGAGACTGCTGCGGTCGACCATGATGGAGCTGAATCCGTTGCGGATTGCAGTCACTGCATGATGATATGCCATGCCGTGATCCAGATTGATTGCCACGGGAACACTCGCTTCCTTTGCCCATGGTACGGTGTAGAGCATTTGCTCATACATGACCTGCGCGGCACGGTCACCAAAACCGCGCACCATAAAGCTGCAATCCAAAATAATAGGGCTGCGGAGTTCTTCAGCGGCATCGAGTACGGCACGCACGGATTCCTCGTTCCATACATTCGGTGCGGGAACCGCGTAAGATTTGGCCTGCGCCTCCCGCAACATCTCGCCCATTGTGATCAACATATTGAATGTTCCTCCTTCATTAAAAATTGCATCGATGGGATCGACTTGCCATGAGTATAGCATCGGACGCTTCGCCATCCACAGAACAAAGAACGAAATTGCGTTCTTCAAACGAAAATTCTTTCACGAATTGAAAACGTGAAAATACTTTCAAAATATAAAAGAATCGAGCAAAAATGCAAGTATTTTGCAATTTGCTTCAGCCTATTTACGAACATCAGTCAATTGTTTTAAGATATAAACAAAGAATCGGTACCGACAACCGCTATTCCCTGTGTACGCGGGGAGTGGCAGAGCAAAAATAGCGGATGCATACGCGAATTTTGCTCACTGGGATGGAGCAGAGGTGTTGGGAAGGGGTCGTTCATTTCAGGTAAATGACAACATTCAAACATCTCCAACTGTATACATCCCTCCTGCCCCGATCCATTCTTACATTTCATTATGAGGAGGAAAGAGGATGACAGTATTACAAGCAATCCTGATATCGGGCATATACTGGTTTTCTGCGGTGGAGACACCTTACTGTCTCTACTATTTGATGACCACGCCCATGTGTGCAGGCGCATTGACCGGTTTGATCCTCGGTGATATAACCACGGGTTTGATCGTCGGTGCAGCCGTTCAAATGATTTTCCTGGCTCCTTCCGGGTTCGGCGGTGTTGTGCCCACGGATAAACCTGCGGCGGGCATCATAACAACAGCAGCCGTCATTACAACGGGTATCTCGGTAGAGGCTGGCGTCGTCTTGGCAGTCCCCGCAGCATTGTTGTTTGCCCAGCTTCATACGGTTCGCCGTTTGGCTGCTTCCATCTGGGTACACATGGCAGACAAATATGCCGAAGAGGGCAACACCCGCGGCATTGTGCTTGCAGGTACGCTGTATCCGACGCTTCTTAAGATCCCGCTGTTCTGGCTCCCGATGATGTTGATGGTTTACTTCGGCACTGGCGCGGTTGGCGATATCGTTAACAGCCTGCCCCAGTTCCTCATGAACGGCCTCAATGCGGCTGGTATGTTGCTGCCGGCACTCGGCTTTGCAATGACCATCCGTATGATCGGCAGAAGAGAGCTCATGCCTTTCTTCGTCGGCGGTTTCTTCTTCCTTCGTTACTCGAACCTCGGCACGATCCCCGTTGTGCTCGTTGCACTATTCCTTGCGTATCTCTACATCATGTTCACCAAGGACAATTCGGAGATCTCCGCCAAAGACGTTCTCTCCAACATCCGCAGCGATGCGGCAGCGCATTCCGCCGAAGGTCGCCTGTTGACCATGAAGGATGTCAACAAGACCTGGGGATGCTGGTATCTTGCCGCTGAGATGTCCAACAGCTTTGAGCGTCTCCAGTCCCTGGCCTTCTGTATCTCCTTCATTCCCGCGATCAACAAACTGTATAAGGACAATCCGGAAGAGAAGAAAGCAGCGCTCAAGCGTCACCTCACGTTCTTCAATACGGAGGGCAACCTCGGCGCAGTCATCCACGGTATCGCGCTGTCGATGGAAGAGCAGCGTGCAATGGGTCAGCCGATCACCGGCGATATGATCGTCAACCTGAAGACCGGTCTCATGGGTCCGATGGCAGGTGTCGGTGATTCGATCATCTGGTCGACCATTGCCGTCATCGCGCTCGCCGCGGCTCTGCCTGGTGCGGCGGCAGGCTCCGTCCTCTCGCCGATCCTCTACGTGGTCGGAATGGGTGGCTTCGTGGCGCTCCTCGGTCTGCTGACCACGCGCTTGGGCTATAAGCTTGGCACGAAGGCTGCTTCCACCCTGCTTTCGGGCGGCATCATCAACCGCCTGCTCTCGTTCTTCGCGGTTCTCGGTCTGTTCATGCTCGGCGCCATGTCCGCAAGCTTCGTGAACGTCACCACGCCGCTCGTTATCGCCGCAGGCGAAACCACCGTTGCCGTTCAGTCCGTCATCTTTGACGGTATCTTGCCCGGTATCCTCACCCTTGCAACCGTCTGGGGCGTCTATGAGTACCTCAGAAAGGGCAAAGGCAATGTCATGCTGAAGGCGACACTCGCACTGCTCATCGTCGGTCTGGTGCTCGGCGGTCTCGGCATCCTGGGATAATTCGGCAGAATCGCACATCACGATTGCTCTACCCACAAGAAAGGACGGATCAATATGCAATACAAACCATTGGGGCGCTCTGGAATGCATGTCAGCAGTTTGTGTCTCGGTACGATGGAGTTCGGCACGCTGACCGATGAGAAGGAAGCCTTCAACATCATGGACCGTGCATTGGATCTTGGGATCAATTTCTTCGACACGGCGGATGTGTACGGCTACGAATTTGGCGAAGATCGTGCGGACTGCTATCGTGGAAAAACGGAAGAAATCATCGGACGTTGGTTTAAGCTTGGCGGCGGTCGTCGCGAAAAGGTCATCCTTTGCACGAAGTCTTACAGCCGCATGCACAACCCGAATGATTTCGGAAACGATCGAAACGGTCTTTCCACGTTTATCATCCGCAGACGCCTTGAGGATTCTCTGCGTCGTCTGCAAACGGATCACATTGAACTGTATATGATGCATCGCCCGGATCGATCGGTCGGTTGGGAAGAGTTGTGGGATGCCTACGACAGAGCGTTCTATCAAGGCAAAATCGATTATGTCGGTTCAAGCTGCTTCGGTGCGCACGAACTGATGAAAGCGAATCAAGCCGCCAAGGAACGCCATAGCTTCGGTCTCGTCGCTGAGCAGCACCATTATAGTCTGCTCAAGCGACAGGCCGAAATGGAAGTCATCCCCACATGTGAGGAGCTTGGGATCGGTCTGATGATTTGGAGTCCTCGCGCCAGCGGACGCCTTACCTGCAAAGGCCTGCATCAAACGGAGGCTAACTCGCGCACAGCAAGGCACGTTCTCGACCCGGAACTTCGCAAAAAGCTCGAAGCCTATTCGGCGCTCTGCCAAGACTACGGCTATTCCGAGGCTGACGTTGCCGTGGCATGGATGATGCAGAACCCTGCCATCACCTGCCCGATCATCGGCGCACGCACGCTCAAGCATCTCGACTGCGTAGAGACCATCATCAACATGAAGTTTGACGATGAGTTCAACCGCCGTCTTGACGAAATCTTCCCAAGTCCCGGTGTAGCACCGGACAGCTACATCATTACAGGAAAATGGTAATTGAAACACGTATAACGCAGGGGGAGACCCGAAAGGGAGCCATCGCACAGTTTTCAGTGCTCGAAACGATCTTTTGGGCATCCCTCTGCACGCTGGCATTCAACGTCCTGCTGCTTCGGGACAGCGGATTTACCAGCGTTGAGGTAGGTTTGATGATGGCGATCAACAATGTGGTCGCCATCATCGCCCCAATCATTTGGGGATATCTTGCAGATCGGTTCAACCGCATCAAAACGCTGTTTCTGATCGCAAATGTACTTGTCATGTTCTCAACACTTGTCCTCCCGTTCTGTGCGGACAGGACAGTCCTCGGCGTGCCGCTGATCGCTGTGACTATGGCGGTTTTTCAGATGGCTTACGCGGGCTCGTATTCTCTGCTCGATGCTTGGGTTGTCAGCATGTGCAACGAGCGGAAGGGCAAATGGATTTATTCCCATATTCGCATGTGGGGTGCGGTCGGATATGCATTCGTCTCGATGTTGCTGACATATGTGGCACAGCAATCCTCCATTCGGATTGCATACTATACCGCAGTGGTCATAAGCATCGGCGTACTGATTTGGACTTCTAAAATGCCGGAACCCGAAAGCGCTGAACGTTTGCGCAAAGAAAAAGAGCGGGTGATGGTGTTTGAATTGCTCAAAAGACCAAAGTACGTATTGCTGTTGGTCTATAATTTTATCTTTCACATCAGCCTTTATGCTGCTTCAACCTTTATTCCCTATCTCATGTCCGAAGTCGGACTCGATGCTTCCTTTGCAAGCGCACTTTCTGGTATACGTGGACTCGCAGAGATCCCCATTTACATTGCAAGTGCCTTCTTAATTCGAAAAATCAAGCCACAAAGGCTTTTGATACTTGCAGGTGTTCTCTACTGTGTGGAGCATGCTTCTTACCTCGTAGCCACCAATTTATCGATGGTCATTGCCGCGCAGATACTTGGTGGTCTCGCATATGGAATGTTTCTCTCAGTCGCACCGCAGACGGCCGCATCCCTCGCTCCCGAGCCGCTACACGCTTCTTCACAGACGCTGATGGCATCCCTCGTCTTTGCAGGCAACATCGTTGCAAGCTTTCTGAGCGGATGGATCATCGAAATCGGCAGCGCGGAAATACTCTATACCGTAACCGCGGTGCTGCAAGTCTTCGTTACAATCTTTTATACAGCAAGCACACTTGTGCAGCCAATTAAATAATAGGAGGACAAGGATTATGGCAAAAGTACCGCTGATTCGCATCGACAGTCGTCTCATTCATGGTCAGGTCGCGACAAAATGGATTAAACGAGTTGAAGCAAAACGAGTCGTGATTATCGACGATCCATCGGCTGCCGACAGTTTTCTCGTCACCATCTATCAGATGGCTGCCACACCCGGTGTGAAAGTAGACGTGTTCAGCACGAAGCAAGCCGGAGAAGAATGGCAGAAAGATCAGTTTGGCACGGCAGGACCGATCGTTGTCTTGTTCCGTAGCGTTGAGCAAGCATTCCTAGCATATGAAGCAGGGTTCACATATACGGAATTACAGCTTGGCGGCATCGGCGGTGGCCCCGGTCGCGTGAACGTAGCGGGTCCGATTGCTCTGGACAGGAATGACGGTGTTATGCTCCACAAGCTCGATCAAAACGGGGTCGACATCCATTGTCAGGTTACTCCTGAGGAGCGCGTAACACCTTGGAAGACGGTCAAAGCAAAGTTCTTCAGCGATGTGGAGTGAGGATTTGCCATGTATATCGTAATTGCAGCCCATGGGCATTTTGCGGACAGCCTTGTTGCAAGTGCGCGCATGGTGACGGGGTATCAGGGGGAGGACATCTTTACCCTGAACATGACACCCGAAAAGGACATGGCACAGCTTTGTGCCGAAGCTGCTGCGTTGATCGAACGGGCACCCGACGCCGAGTATCTCATATTTGCGGACATGTTTGGTGCAAGTCCCTGCAACAGCTGCCTCGCTTCCTTCCGCTATACAAACTATCGTTTGATCACGGGGGCGAACCTCCCCATGCTCATCGAAGCATTGCTCACAAAGGATTTGATGGGGCTCGAGGAACTGTGGAACAGCCTTGTGGCAACGGGACAGGAAACAATCCGTCCGGTATTCATCCGACCGGAAGCCTAAGTATTCATCCGGAGGTAACTTGCTATGTGTACACGAACCGTAATAGTCAAGAATGCATCGGGTCTGCACGCCCGACCTGCGAGTGCTTTTACAAAGGAAGCTTTAAAGTTTTCCTGCAAGGTTAGTTTTTCCTGCAAGGGAAAGGTTTTTAACGCAAAATCCATCCTTCAGGTTCTTTCGGCGGGTGCGACCGCGGGCACCGAGATCGAGATTATTTGCGAGGGTGAAGATGAGGCAGAAGCCCTCGCAGCCATGGTCAAAGCAGTCGAAAGCGGATTGGGTGAATAACATGGAAGAGCAAAGCTTGTTCGGGCTCGGTGTCTCTGCCGGTATGACAGCGGCACCGGTCGCTGTTTTTCGCAAACAGGAATTGGAGATCCCGGAAGGCGGAAATTATGACGCAGTAGTGGAGCACAGTCATTTTTGGCAAGCGCTTGCCAAGGTCGTTGAGGAAACGCGCCTGCTCGAACAACGGGCAGCAGAGAACTTTGGAGCCGAACATGCAGCGATTTTTGAAGCGCACCGCATGATGCTTGAGGATCCCACTTTTACCGATGCAGTGGTCGAAGGAATCGACAGCGGTCTGCATGCAGCCCGCGCCATTCTCAACAGCGGAGAGGAACAGGCCAAATGCATGGAAGCACTCAGTGATCCGTATTTCCAAGAGCGCGCTTCAGATCTACGCGATCTGACCGAGCGATTGCTTCGCACGGTGCTTGGTGTCGAACGCGCTTTTGCACTCAACGAGCCGTGCATCGTTGTAGGAGAAGACCTCACACCTTCCGATACGACGCAGTTCGATCGCAACATGCTGTTGGGAATGATATGCGAATATGGTGGGAAAACTTCCCATACCGCCATTTTGGCACGCGCCATCGGAATTCCTGCGATTGTTGGTTGCAGCGGCATCATGGATGCGGTGCAGGATGGTATGCTGATTGCAATGGATGCATCCGACGGTACGGTATGGCTTGCACCGACCGTGGAACAACTCCACGCCGTCAGCGAGTGGCAAAATCGCAATGCGGCAGAGCAGCGTGAACTGGATGCCTATCGACACGGGGAAACGCGAACCGCTGACGGGAAGACGGTCGAACTGTTCTGTAATATCGGCACACCCGATCAAATGGCAACCGTGCTGGAACAGGGCGGAGAGGGTGTCGGTTTGTTCAGAAGCGAATTTCTATATCTTGATCGCCCACAACTTCCTAATGAAGAAGAGCAGGTGGCGGCATATTCCGCTGCGTTGCGTGCGTCACCCGATCTGCCTATTATCGTCCGTACGCTTGATATTGGCGGAGACAAGCAGATGCCGGCATTGTGCCTTCCCGAGGAGGACAATCCGTTTCTTGGATGTCGCGCAATTCGCCTCTGCTTTGCCCAACCGGAGATGTTCAAAACCCAGCTTCGCGCGCTGCTAAGAGCGGGAACGGAGGGAAAACTCCGCATTATGTTCCCGATGATCTCCTCCATACGGGAACTTCGCGCTGCCAAGGCGATTCTCCGTGAATGTCTTGAAGAATTGCGAAATACAGGGGTTCGTGCCTGCGAAAATGTGCAAGTCGGCATGATGGTCGAAATCCCCTCGGCTGCAGTCCTTGCGGATCTGTTTGCAAGGGAGGTCGATTTCTTCTCCATCGGAACGAATGATCTCATCCAATATACCATCGCGGCAGATCGCGGTAATCAGGCGGTTGCAAACCTCTATTCGCCTTGCCATCCTTCCGTTCTCCGTTTGATTCGGAACACCATTCAGGCAGCCCATGACAATGGAATTCCGTGTGGAATGTGCGGTGAAATGGCGGGCGACCCCTTGTTGACGCCACTTCTGCTCGGCTTGGGACTTGACGAACTGTCCATGAACCCGCTTATGGTTCCGCGGGTACGCAAACGTGTGAGCGAACTTGACAGCACCGCCTGTCGGGCGCTTGCCGAAGAGGCATTGCAGCTTGCGACCGTAGAAGAGATTGAACAACTGCTGTTTCAAAACGATTGATTGAATGGAATACTTGACTCTACCCCTCCCAGAGTAATGACGAGGGAGCGCCCGACAACTGTGTTGCCGGGCGCTCTTCCATCATATCCATACAGAAAACATTACAAGTTCATATCTTCCATCATCTTTTTTGCGAACTACCGCAGGGGTTAGAACCCCGTGTTTTTTGATGCTATCAGCCATTTCATTCATTGCATCATCTACTACCACATGAAATGGGTGATCGGGGAAATCATCAATTTCGGAAATCGGGATTTCCGTTACAGCATTGCTGTTTTCGCTTTCTAAAGCACCCTGTATTTCTTCAGGCTCATCTTTCAAGGGCAGGAACATTGCGACTGTGCTTTGCCGAAAGTCCGGTTTCAGCTTTGCCATTCATTTCACCCCCCCTTCGACTATTCATCGCGCTTAATCTCGGTTGCAAATGCCCGATAGTCCTGCGCTGCTGTACTTTTAGGAGCAAAAAGCATTAAGCCCTGCTGGACGCTTATGCTTTCGTTCACCGAAACAGTCTGCCTGATTACTGCTTTGTAAACCTTCGTATTTGCCATTTCTGCATATTCACTCGCAATCTCACGAATTGCTTTACTTACATTCGTGTTTGGGACATAACGAGTGATCAGAATACCTCCGGTTTGGAGACGAGGATTTGAGTATCGCTTGATAGTTCTGATGCTCTCTGTCAACTGGTGAAAGCCTTGCAGGGAATACCCGTCAGGGCTTACAGGAACAACAACGGTATCTGCACAAGTGAGGGCATTGACTGTGAGCAAGCCTAGAGAAGGCGGAGTGTCGATAATAACCACATCATAGTTATCGAGATACGTTTTAAGGCGTTCATATAGAATGTACTCTCTGCCTTGCATCGTGTATCTCATATCGGCAGCAGATAAACGAATGGAGCCGTGGATTGCTGTAATGTTGGGACAATCCTTAACTTGCTGAAAGCATTGGCTAAGAAGTGCATAGTCTTTTTCTCCTGCATCCATAAAGTCATACAGGCTTGGGATGTCAGAATTAAGACTTAGTGTATTTGATGCATTTTCCTGTGGGTCTAAGTCGAGGAAAAGCACCTTTTTACCGTCCATAGATAGGATCTGTGCAAGTGCAATTGCCGATGTGGTTTTTGCCACGCCGCCTTTTTGGTTGGCAAAGGCAATGATTTTTGTCACATTTAGGAACCTCCTCGTATAATAAATTTACGGTTAAGCGGTAGGGAAACCGTATAAACCCAGTTGTTGTTCCACAAGCCATGTGGGATAATAATGCCGGCGGGCAGAGGGCGCAGATAACCTCCTTGAAGCGCGGCTTCGTGTGAAAGAATTGCGCCTCTGTCTTTGCGGGTGGACGCGAATGAGCTGGATAGCGTCAAAGCGCTGCATGTCTGACGAGGTTGTGTTCCGCAAAGAAGCGTGAGGAAACTCTGCCTGAAATATAACGCAGGGAGGGAATCCATGTACTATTGCGGAATCGATATCGCCAAGTATAAGCACGAAGCAACCGTGATCGACGATGCAGGAAAGCCGTTGCTCGACAGCATCTCTTTTTCCAACACGCAGGAAGGCTGCGAAAAGCTGCTCGGTTTGTTTGAGCGACTGTCTGTTTCGATCGACAATCTTCTCATCGGCATGGAAGCCACAGGGCACTACTGGCTGAGCGTCTACAGCTTTCTGCTGGAGAAGGGATATGACGTCAAGGTCATCAATCCCATCCAATCCGATGCTTTTCGGAAGATGTACATCCGTCAGACCAAGAATGACAGTAAGGACAGCTTTATCATCGCCCAGATCATGCGCTTTGGACAGTTCTCCGCAACAACGCTGTCTGAAGAAAACATCGTTGCCATGCGGCAGCTGTCACGGTATCGTCTTTCCCTCGTGGATGCCTGTGGAGACTGCAAGCGTAGAGTCATTGCACTGCTTGATCAGATCTTCCCGGAATATGATCGACTCTTCTCTGATACTTTCGGTTCCAGTTCCAAGGAAGTACTTGCAAACTATCCGACGCCGGAGGACATGCTCTCCGTATCCACGAGGAAGCTTGCCAATCTGCTTGAGAAAACCAGTCACGGCCGCTTCGGCAGAGAGAAGGCCGAGGAACTGAAACAGGCTGCTGCATCTTCTTTCGGAGTTTCCTTTGCAAAAGATGCTCTCGCTTTTCAGATCAAACAGCTCATTGAGCAGCTTGATTTCCTCGAAAACCAGATCGAAGAACTGGAAGAACAGCTCTCCTCCTTACTAAAAGAAACAAATTCTTTTATTACTACCATCCCCGGTATCGGCGATACCCTCGGTGCTATCATCCTCAGTGAGATCGGTGACATCCACCGCTTCGATGCACCGAACAAACTCGTTGCCTTTGCCGGTCTGGACGTGCGCGTTACACAATCGGGTGAATTCATAGGCACGCGACAGAAAATCTCCAAGCGCGGATCTCCTTATCTTCGCCGTGCCATATGGCTTGCTGCTACAAGAGCCGCCTTCTGTGATCCCATTCTCTCTGAATACTATCAATCCCTCCGTGCCAGAGGAAAACATCATATTACCGCTATAGGCGCGGTCTCCCGTAAGCTCTGCAACATCATTTTCACGATTCTAAGGGAGGATCGCCCTTGGAAAACGGATTATAAATGGCAGTGCATCTTACACCGCCATACTCTGCGATATATTCGTTTCCACCGATCCGTTCTACAATCGTAGCTTCTCGCAACTCTCCACCAAGCGAGTGGATGTGCATGGGTTCTTGGATGTTGCATTTCATAAATGCACCTCCTTAACCTGTAATCAAAGTGAGGATCTCACGCGCAAAGGTAATGATGATACCACCGGCAAGAGTCAAGAAACCGTTGGCTCGCTGACTGGGGTCATGACTTTTAAGCGCAAGACCGACCTGTACAATACCAAAGGCAAGCAGAATAATACCGATTGCACGGATCAACCCAAAGATGAATTCGGAAAGGTTATTCACCACCTCAAGCGGATCATCGGTTGCAAACGCCACGGTCGTGAAAGAGAATACCATCACTACAACGCAGAACACCATAAATGCTTTACGCATTTTCGGGGACATTTTGAGTTTCGCCGTTTTCTTAGTTTCCTTCATTTTTGTTTTCCTCCTTATTTTCATAGAATTGATTTACTTCTACCTCGGAGAGAATTTCGTAGTCATCAAAGTTTGCATCAAGGATAATTTCTTCGAGGTCAAAAGCGTGGGGAGCAATCCCGTGAATATACCTTGCTGCGCCGCCGTCTACCGTAAGCGCAATGTTGGGATGCTTTAGAATGTCGTACTTGTCGTCCTGAACAGCTCTCTCTCCACGAACAAAAAGAAGCGCATATCTGTTATCGAGCATACGCACTTCGTCGGGAGTCATCAGCTCTCTTCCAGAAAGCTGCCAGTTTGTTGAATAGTTTCCGTTCCGTCCTTTGGATTGTCCGTAGGTGTTGATATCAATGTTCCTCGGCGCTTAACCTCATAACCTTTCTCACGAAGATTGCGTACAAACTGTTGAAAAGTCATCGATTGATGCCCTTAGATGTGCGTATTTATTAACCTATGAATCCTTTATTGAACGAGTACATCCGCCTTTATCTGCTCACAACTTGCAAACAAGACACCTAAGGACGCGGATTTTTCCTTGGGACTACGTGTGAAAGTGTGGGATGCAGTACATCCACAAACGCCCAAATACAGGCGTTTTTTGGTATCGAGAGTGAAATCCCGTGACGAAACGGGAAACAGTCTTTACAACTCCTAAGCGAAAGGCCGCGCGTTCGAATCGCGCCGGGGACGCCAAAAGCCCGATTTTACAGGATCGGGCTTTTTGTTTTATGATTGGAGTTGAGCGGATGTATTATGTGCGGCACAGGGGGCTCAATAGCTTCTAACGGTAAATTCTCAGCAATATATCCTGACAAATAACGTGGCCATCCGGGGTATCGGCAGGTGACCCCCGAGCGGCTAAATTACGCCATATCTTTTGCGAAATCTTTATATTACTCATTTTACCGGGAGCCGTTGCCTCTGTCAACGATTCCGCTTGTGTTGCAAAGCGGCCACCCAATGCAGTCTCTTTGAAACAAAAAGGCCGAAGGCTTTTTGACCTTCGGCTGGGTTATAGAATATTGGCGGGGGATCAGGCAGATCGTTTCAAACGGCTGCAAAGGATGGTCAGCCAGTAGGAGGTCAGGGCTCCCAGGCAGATCAGCAGCGGGCAAATCAGCAGGGCCGGAAGCCCCAGTATCCGCTGGCTGGAGGTGAAGGCCGATACCGGCAGGATCATTACCGCCGTGGCCGCAACAATGCCCATAACGCAGTGGGAAACAATGGCGTACCAGCGCTTGTAGGCCCAGCTTACCGCTTTGGAAAGCAGCAGTACGCAAAGCAGGCCGCTGACGGCCATGGGCAGCAGCACCAGCATATCCAGCCGGGCGATCCCCTCAGACATGGGCTTATACAGACCGAAGAACAGCAGCAGGGAAGAGGAACTCAACCCCGGTACAATGAAACTCAGACCCCACAGAGCGCCGCAAAGGAGATATCCGGGGATGCCCGGGGCAATGGTCACGTTGACCTGGGTCTTAAGCAGGGTCAGGGCACCCAGCATCAGCAGAAAAGACAGAACCAGTCCCCAATAGGCCCCCCTGGGACGTCCCTGCTCACCGGCTTCATGCCAGAGATCGGGCAGAGTGCCCAAAATAAAGCCTGCAAAGGCACAGACTACCAGGGGGGTGTTCTTATCCATCAGGCGGGCCGTCAGGCCGGAAAGTCCCACAAAACCAATGCCTGCGCCTACGGCAAAGAACAGCAGCATGCGCCAGTATTTCCGGATACCGTCTTTGGGCGCGGAGAAGGTTTCGATCAACGGGTGATACATGCCGAAGGCGGCGCACAAAGCTCCGCCGCTGACTCCCGGCAAAATGGCGCCAAAGCCCACCAGAATTCCCTCCAGTATCCACAAAATGCATGTCAGGATAGCAGAATGTTTTCGATCGGTTTTTGCAGGCTGCATACTTTCCCCCATAAAACGAATATACAAATAAGAATAGCATGGCGGGCGGCAAAGGGCAAGGGGGAAAAAGGGCGAATGCCCGCCGGTACAGGCAGATCGCAGATTTCTGCAGAGCGGCGCAGGATGGGGCTCCTCCTTGGCTGCGGGCCCTGGCGGATCATAGAGTAAAAAGCTGCGCATCGCAGCCCTGTTCCCGGAGGAAACGGATAAGATCTTCTGTTTTCAGCCACAGGGTAGCGGTATTATCGTTGGGATGAACGCCAATAAGCCCCGGGGGATCCAGAAAGCTTTGATCCAGAAAGAGCTTCATGCGCTTCTGCGCATCGTTGAGCAGTCCCAAAGGTGTAACGGCGCCGGGGATAAGGTCCAGCAGCTCCATCAGGTCTTCTTCAGAGGCGAAGCTAAGGGGACGTATGCCCTGCGCCTGACGGAAGGCTTTTAAATCTACCCGTTTATTTCCTTTAACGGTGATCATATAGTAATTCCGCTTTTTTTCGTCCCGGACAAAAAGGTTTTTTGCTTCTGCCTCCGGGTGGGGCAGGGAAAGCTGAGCTGCTTCTGCCATGTTAAAAACGGCCTTGTGTTCCGTGCGTTCATAGACAATGTTTCGGCTGCAAAGCAGGGCACAGATCTGGTCTTGATCCATGGCAAACTTCCTCCTGTTATAAAAAAAGCACCGGATCTACGGTGCTTTGATGCTAAACGGTCAATGGATACGGTGTTGTTTATCTTTCTGCGGCAAAGGGCAGCAGAGCCATGACGCGGGCACGCTTGATTGCCACGGCCAAATCACGCTGGTGCTTGGCGCACACGCCGGACATGCGGCGGGGCAGGATCTTCCCGGCTTCGGAGATGAAGCCCTGAAGCTTTTTGGTGTCCTTATAATCGATGCTGGTAGCCTTTTCAACGCAGAACTTGCAAACCTTGCGTCTGCTTCTTCTGGGACGGGGACGCATTTTGCGCTCTTCCATGGTGCAAGCCTCCTGTTAATTTTAATTTAAAATGGAATGTCGTCAGAGGATATATCATTGAAGCCGGCCATATCCTGACTGCTCCCATGGCTTTGCTGGGGACGGGGCGCGCTGTAGTTGGCGCTTCCATCCTCCTGGCCCTTGGGGGAGAGGAATTCTACTTCGTCGGCAGATACATCCAGAGAAAGACGGGTCGTGCCATCCTTCGCTTCGTAGGTCCGGGCCTGAAGCTCGCCGATGACCGCTACCTTGCGGCCCTTGGTAAGATACCGGGCACACAAATCGCCCAGCTGCCGCCAGGCGTTGATGCGGAAGAAATCGGTCTGCTTTTCACCGCCCTGGGACGCAAACCTGCGGTTAACGGCGATGGTAAAGCTGCATACCGTTACCCCATTGGGGGTGGAACGGGTTTCGGGATCATGGGTCAGATTGCCGATCAAAACTATCTTATTCATGCTTGACTCCTTAAAAACTCTCTCGTGCGGTTCGTCACGGCCAAATGGCCAAGGCCCTTATGCGACTTTGCTGGTAACCATGTAGCGCAGGATGCGCTCATCGTTGCGGAAGTTACGCTCCAATTCCGCGGGCAGAGTGGGGGCGGCATTAAAGTCCACCAGCACATAATATCCCTCGGTCTTGTAGTCGATGGCGTAAGCTAAACGGCGCTTGCCCCATTCGTCCTGCTTCACGATCTCACCGCCATTGGCAGTGATGATGCCTGCAAACTTCTCGATGACGGCCTTGTTGGTCTCTTCGTCCAGTTCCGGCGTAATCAGGTACAAAACTTCATACTGATTCATTCTTTCACCTCCTTGTGGTCTGTTGGCTTTCCTTCTTCAAGAAAGCAAGAAGGACCGTTAGCCTTACATTTATAGCATATCTCAGGCATTTTTGCAAGGCTTTTTTTGACTTTTTCCCGGTGCGGGGTTATTTTTCCAAAGCCAGAATGGCCTGCACCAGCTTGTCCAGCCAGTCGCCTTCAAAAAGCTCCATAAGCCCGGCGTCGGCAGCGGCGGTAAGCTTCTGATTCAGAGGGATCCGAGCCGTATTGGGAATGCCGTACTTTTCTGCGATCTGCTCCAGATGGCTCTGGCCAAAGAGAAAATGCTGCTTGCCGCAGTCCGGACAGACATAATAGGACATATTCTCTACCAGCCCCAGAACAGGTACTTTCATAAGCTCGGCCATTTTTACGGCTTTTTCCACAATCATACCCACCAGTTCCTGAGGACTGGTGACCACCACGATGCCGTCTACGGGGATGGATTGCAAAACCGTCAGGGGGACATCTCCGGTGCCCGGGGGCATGTCGATATACATTACATCCACATCCTTCCAGATGACGTCCGTCCAAAACTGCTTTACCGCACCGGCAATGACGGGGCCCCGCCATACCACCGGAGAGGTCTCATCCTCCAGCAGAAGATTCAGGCTCATGATCTGAATGCCTGTGGGGGTGGAAACGGAAAAAATGGCGTCCTCGGTGCCCTGAGCCTTGGAATGTACGCCAAAGGCCTGGGGGATGGAGGGACCGGTAACGTCTGCATCCAGAATGGCGGCTTTATAGCCGGCCCGCTGGGTAATGGTGGCCAGCAGAGAGGTGACCATGGATTTGCCCACGCCGCCCTTGCCGCTCATAACGGCAATGACCTTCTTAACGGAGGAAGCAGGGTGGAGCTTTTCATGCTGGGGCATACGGCTGGGGCAGTTCAGCTTGCAGCTGCCGCAGTCCTGAGGCGTACAGTTTTGGCTCATATCAATTCCTTCTTTTTATTTATAAAGTAATGCAGGTGTGTACAAACGGATGCGTCAGAGGATATCTTCGCTCAGAACATCTTCCAGCGCCTGCCCGATCTTTTCATGCAGGCACAGGGTAGCCTCCCTGTCCCGGTCGGTGCGCGAGAGGTTGATGAGCACCAGCTTCCGGCCGGTAAAGTAATCCACCAACCCGGCTGCAGGATATACCACCAAAGAGGTGCCGCCTACCATAAGGGTATCCGCCCGGGATATGTGGGTCACGGCGCTGACCAGAGTCTTTTCGTCCAGCCCTTCTCCATACAGGACCACATCGGGCTTGATGATGCCGCCGCAGCTGCACCGTGGGACACCGCTGCTTTCCCGGATGTGATCCATAGAATAGCTTTTATGGCAGTTCATGCAGTAGTTCCGGTGAACACTGCCATGAAGCTCCAATACGTTTTTGCTCCCTGCTGCCTGATGGAGCCCGTCAATGTTCTGGGTGATGACAGCAGTGAGCTTCCCCATCTGTTCCAATCGGGCCAGGGCATAGTGGGCTTTGTTTGGTTTGGCATTGGGGTAAAGCAGGTACTTGCGATAGTAATCAAAAAAGATCTCCGGCTTTGCCATGAAAAAATCATGACTCAGCAGTACTTCCGGGGGATAGCCATAGGCCTGCTGGGCCTTGTAGATGCCGTCCTCGCTGCGGAAATCGGGGATACCGCTTTCCGTAGACAGCCCCGCTCCGCCCAGAAAGGCCATACGGCGGGTGTCTTTCAGGATCTGCCTTAATCTTGGATCCATGCTGTTCCTCCCGGCTGCTGTTTGTATTCACTATAGCACGTTTTTCCGTTCAATGCAACGGCTCCTTGCCATAGGAGGGAGGGGTATTTGCAGCCATTCTTCGAACAGCCGGATACAGGTATCGGGAAAGAAAAAGGCAATGGGCGGAAGCGAGGCGGGGAAAAAGGTTGCTCTTGCTTTTTGGAACTGTTATAGTATATGCATATAAAAAGCAAGGAGTCCATTATGATACTCTGGATATCAGGTCCCTATGGGGTAGGCAAATCCACTTTGGCAGAGGTGCTGGCCGGGCAGCTGCCGAGCGCCATGATTTTTGATGCGGAAGCTGTAGGCAATGCCGTCCGGGGCAATTATCCGGGGGAGCCCATGGGAGTGATTTTTGAGGATTATCCTCTGTGGCGGGTGTTTTGCCGGCAGCTGCTGGAGGATCTGTATGGGCGCTGGGAAACCGTTCTGGTGCCTATGACGCTGGTGCGGATCCAGTCTTACCGGGATATACTTCTGCCCATGAAGGAAAAAGGACTGGACGCGCGGCTGGTAATACTGGAAGCGGAAGCGGCCACACTTCATGACCGGATCCTTGCCCGGGGGGAAGAAGAAAACTGCTGGTGCATGGAAAGCATTCCCATGGCCAGAGCGGGCTCTGCCGCATTGCCCGCAGATATTCGTCTGACGACCGATGGCTGCCAGCCCCAACTGCTGGCGGAGCAGGTGCTGCATTCCCTTGGCTGGGCTCCCACGGCAGACATATAGCAAAGAAGTCAGCCGTTCTGGGGAAAATGAACCCTGTGCAGACAGGGAACGCCCCTTGCAGGTTCAAATAAATCCAATTATACTGTATATATGGAAATGCGGGAACCCCTCTGGAACCGGCGACCCCTGGTTTATGGGGCTATAGGCGCTCTGCTGGGAGGGCTTCTTTCCTTACGCCTAACGGGGCTGTGGCTGCTGCTGCCCGGGGCCTTGGCTCTATGCCTGGCGGGGTGGCTGTTATATCGGTGGCAGAGCCTGTTTCTGCTGCCCCTGTGCCTGGGTCTGGCGCTGCTGCGTGGACTGTTCCTGCCGCAGGGAATACTTCCGGCAGGAGAAGCGCTCCTTTCCGGCACGGTATGGAGTCTGCCCGGCTCCGGAGAGGACGAACAGACCGTGCTTCTTCGACAGCTGGAGATAAACGGCGTTTCCGGATCGGGGGCATTGGAATTGAGCCTGCCGAAAGAACAGGCGATAAATTATGGAGACCGTCTGACGATGCAGGTTCGGCTCAGACCCGAAAGCGATGCCCATGCAGATCTGCGGGGACAGGCGGAGGCGCTTTCCGATCCGGAGATCACCCGGGGCGGAGCGCCGTTACTATATGGTTGGGCACTGAAACTTCGGGTGGCGTTGGAAAAGCGTATAGAGCTGCTGTTCGGTCCTTATGCGCCGGAAGCCAAGGGGATGCTTTTAGGGGAAAAGAAGGATATGGGCTACGGCTCCTACCGGGCGTTTCTGCAAAGCGGACTGCTGCATCTGCTGACGGTATCCGGGCTGCATGTAGGCATTGTCTGCGGAGGAATACTGACGCTTTTTCGGGGCAGGCGGCGGTGGCTGCGGGCGCTGCTTTCCGGCAGTGTGCTGCTGCTGTACAGTGCCTTGACAGGATTTTCCCCTTCTACCCTGCGGGCGTCGGTGATGGTATTCACTCTGTTTTTGCTGCGCACAGGCAGCTGGGAGGAGGATAACTTTTCGGCGCTGGCGCTGGCTTTCAGTCTGCTGGTCGTGCTGGATCCAAGATATCTGGAATCCCTGGGATTTTGCCTGTCCTTCGGATCGGTTTTCGGGCTGCTGATGCTTACCCAGCCTCTGGAAGAACTTCTTCCGGCCCGAACTGTTTGGGGGGAGGTGCTGCGAACAGCCTTTGCCGGAGCGCTGGCGGCTATGCTGGGGACAATGCCGCTGCTGGCCAGGACTACCGGACAGGTGCAGTGGATCGGTATTCTGCTTTCGCCTCTGGTTTTGCCAATAGCAGCGTTGTTCCTGGTGCCCGGGTGGCTGGCGCTGGGGCTGGATGCTCTCTGGCATCCGCTGGGGAAGCTGGCTTCTCTGCTGCCTAAAGGTGTATTGGCTTATATTTTAAAAGTTACGGAACTGGGGATCGCGGCACCCCTGTATCCTCCGGCTCCGGGGCCTGTTGCCTGCCTGCTCTGGTTCCTGGGGTTGTTTGGTTTGTCTCCCTATTTTCTGCCCAACCGCAGCCGTCCCCCCTGGGTGGGGTATGGGCTGCTGGGGGCTTCCATGCTCCTGTGGCTGCTGGGGGTATAGAGCAACGGACGAATATTTGGGGATGCGACTCCCTTATTGAAAAGCAAAAGGAACGGGCAGCAGGCAGACCTGCTCATCGTGACGGTCATTGCACAAAAAAGCCGGATCCTGTAAGGATCCGGCTTTTGCATCAGAGATTAAAAATACCTTTCAACCATATCAGGGGTATTGCTGCATGAATTGCCATTTGTCAGGCAGGTATCAGAAGCGGTTTCCAATACAGGCCGGCAGAGCGTATGTTTCCCTGAAAACGTATGAAAAGAGGGACTGCAACCGTTTTGCGGCATGCGTATTTGCGGCATTATGCCGGGGGGATCCCATACGGTTTTCTGCTGCTTCAGCTTTTGCAGTGTATCCGCTGAAATGGGCGGCATGCCGACCGGCAGAAAACTTATCGTGCGGCAGATTCAATGCATTTGGAGCGGCCGCTGCAAGTCAGATGCCTATTCTTCCATGGCGGCCGCTGCGGCGGAAAGGGTTTCTTCTTTGAGCGTAAGGGAAGGGATCTCCTCATCCGGGCAGAAATAAGCGAATATGCCGGCAAAGAGCCCCTGGGCAGCCGTTTGGCGAAAAGCCGGGTCAGACAGACGGGCATCGTCTTCCGGGTGACTCATATACCCCATTTCAATATTGAAAGTCGGCCGGGTACACCAGTTGAATCCCGTTTGATCCCTGCGGGCAACAATGCCGTCTTTGGCAGCCATTTCCATACCGGTAGCTTCGCAGTAGTGGTGTATCACACTAGCGGCCATAGCCAGATTGGTATCGTACCAGTCCGTTCGCTCTTCGGCAGGCAGAAGGATATAGGCGCCTGTCTTTTTTGCGTTGTCAGATCGGTTGCAGTGCAGACGAATGCCCATATCCACGTTGTGCGCATTGAAAAACTCTGCTCGCTCCTTATTGGAGATGTTCACATCGTGAGTAGTGCGGGTCATATACACGGTAGCGCCTGCCTGCTCCAGCAGATCCCGAAGCATCAGGCCCACAGCCAGATTCACCTGGTATTCCAGCACCCTGGACTTTACGCCTCGGGCGCCACCCGCTACCCGCTGCTTGGTTTGAGAGGAACCGGGAGCTACGGGTTCGGGCTTGGGATCATAAATCCGCTGGTGCCCCGGATCAATGCCGATGACGATCCCTGCCATGGGCAGGGGGGTAGGCGTAGGCGCGGGGGTATCGGTGGGAACCGCCGTGGGCGTGGAGGTATTGGTAGGGATCGCTGTCGGTGGGGGAGAGAGCACCGGTGTGGGAGCCTGCGAAATGGAAATTCCGGCCTCTTCAACCTGCAGATTGGCGTTCTTTTGCGCACAGCCGGCCAGCAGAACTACAAGCAGCAGAAAAAGGAGCCAAGGGCATTTGCCCCATGGCCCTTTTATATTCGGGAATGAAAGTTTCATGGCTTATGCCTGAGGCCAGAGCTCTGCGGCCAAAGCTTCCACCTGGGCCCGGCTTTCTTTGTTCAGGGCGGAAAGAATCCGTACGACGGTGGGCAACACCGTCAGGTTTTTGGAGCCGGCCAGCATATTCCCCATGACCTTGGCGGCGGTGGGCGCCCAGGAACCGTTTTCCATAAAGGCTACGGTGCGGTTCTGATACCCCCGCTCCGTCAGATGGCGGATAAATTCTCCCATATAGGGGAACACGTCTCCGTTATAGGTGGTGGTAGCCAACACCAGTTTACCATAGCGGAAAGCATCTTCTACGGCTTCTGCCATGTCGCAGCGGGCCAGATCTGTAAGCACGACTTTGGGGCAGCCGCGCTCTTCCAGTTTTTGGGCAAGAAGCTCTGCGGCGGCTCTGGTATGCCCATAAACGGAGGTGTATGCAATAACTACACCCTCGCTCTCCACCTGATAGCTGGACCAGATGTTGTACAGATTCAGATAAAAGCCCAGATCTTTTGTAAGAATGGGCCCGTGAAGGGGACAGATGCGGCGTATATCCAGCTTAGCGGCTTTTTTTAGCAGGGTCTGTACAGGCTGGCCATATTTGCCCACAATGCCGATATAATACCGGCGTGCTTCGCAGGCCCAGTCTTCCTCCGCATCCAGAGCACCGAATTTACCGAAGGCGTCGGCAGAAAACAGTGTGCCGGAAAGCTCCTCAAAGCTCAGCATCACCTCCGGCCAATGGACCATGGGAGCGGCGATAAAACGCAGGCTGCGGCGGCCCAGGGGCAGTACGGTACCTTCGCTGACCACCAGACGGCGCTCCGGGTACTCCGTGCCGAAGAAATTTCCCATCATTACAAAGGCCTTCTGGGAAGCCACGATCACTGCGTTGGGATAGGTATCCATGAACAGAGCGATATTGGCGGAATGATCCGGCTCCATATGGTGCACGATCAGATAGTCAGGCATCCGGCCGTTCAGAACCTCGTGGAGAGTATCCAGCCATTCCCGGCCGAAGTGAGCGTCTACCGTATCCAGTACGGCGATCTTTTCATCCAGAATGACATAGGAGTTATATGCCATGCCCCGGGGAACGGTATACTGGCCTTCGAACAGATCGATCTCCCGGTCATTTACGCCCACATACCGGATATCCTTTTCCAGAACATCCTGTACCAACTGCATTCTGCCTTCCAGAAACATTTCTTTTTTATCACCCTGCATGTGCATATCCTCCGGTGTTTGTTTGCCCCCAGTATACAATAAATCCCCCCGTTTTGCCAAGGGGGAAAGAGGAACGCCGTATTGCCTGCCCGCGGCAGGTATGGCGTCTTTATTATAGTAATGCAAAGACTTGCCTGTGACAGCCTCTTATCTGCCTGCGTACATCTCTTCGTAATACTTCTGATAGCTGCCGTCGGTAACGTTGTGCAGCCACTGCTGATTATCCAGATACCACTGGATGGTTTTTTCTATGCCTGCTTCAAAGGTGGTCTCCGGATACCAGCCCAGTTCTTTTCCGATCTTCCGGGGGTCGATGCCGTAACGGCGGTCATGGCCTTTTCTGTCTTCCACATGCTGAATGAGCGCATCGGTAACGGCAGCATCCACATGATCGTGGATATAGCGGATAATGCTGCGGACGATGCATACGTTGGTGCGTTCGTTGTGGCCGCCTACATTGTATACTTCTCCGGGGCGACCCTGGCGGGCAACCATGTCGATAGCCTTGCAGTGATCCTCCACATACAGCCAGTCCCGCACCTGCATCCCGTCTCCGTATACGGGCAGGGGCTTGTGGTGGAGACAGTTGTGTATCATCAGGGGAATAAGCTTTTCCGGGAACTGGAAGGGCCCATAGTTGTTGGAACAGCGGGTGATGTTCACCGGCAGCTTAAAGGAATCGCTGTAGGCCTTGACAAACAGGTCGGCACCGGTCTTGCTGGCAGAGTAGGGACTGTGAGGATCCAGGGGCGTAGTTTCGGAAAAGAAGCCCTCGGCCCCCAAAGAACCGTATACCTCATCTGTGGAAACCTGCAGGTATTTGACGCCATCCCGGTATACATCGTTTCCTGCAGACCAGTACCGGCGGGCCAGATCCAGCAGGTTCAGTGTGCCCAGAATATTGGTTCTGGCAAACAGACCCGGGTCATGGAGGGAGCGGTCCACATGGCTTTCGGCAGCAAAATGGATCACATAGTCGATCTCGTTTTCGGCAAAGAGCGGTTCCAGTGCTTTCTGATCCGTTACGTCCGCCTGAATAAAAACGTAGCGTGGATCTCCTTCTACGGCTTTCAGATTTTCAAGATTCCCGGCATAGGTCAGGGCATCCACGTTAAGAATGCGGATATCCGGGTATTTGTTGAGCATGTACAGAACAAAGTTGCTGCCGATGAACCCGGCGCCACCGGTGACCAGATAGGTTTTCATTACAGTTCCTCCCTGGAAATAGAAAGCAGATACTGCCCATATTCCGTCATTTTCAGTTCTTCACCTAAGGTTTGCAGCTGCGCACGGCTAATGAAGCCGCGGCGCCAGGCAATTTCTTCCAGACAGGAGATGTAAAATCCCTGGCGGGACTGCACCGCCTCTACATATTCTGCAGCCTTAAGCATGCCCTGCGGCGTGCCGGTATCCAGCCAGGCCATGCCCCGTCCCATAAGTTCCACATGCAGCTGCCCCATCCGCAGATATTCATTATTAACGGAAGTGATTTCCAGCTCGCCCCGGGAAGAGGGACGAATGCGCTTTGCGATATCTACCACCTGATTATCGTAAAAATACAGTCCGGGCACGGCATAATTGCTTTTGGGTATGGAAGGTTTTTCTTCCAGGGAGAGTACGTTGCGGTCTTTGTCAAATTCCACTACGCCAAAGGTGCGTGGATCTTTTACCGGATAGCCAAAAATGGTGGCTCCGGATTTTCTGTCGCGGGCGTTCCACAAAATACGGCTCATGTTTTGCCCGTAGAACATATTGTCGCCCAGGATCAGGCAAACGCTGTCTGTGCCGATAAAAGATTCACCGATGATAAAGGCCTCAGCCAGACCGCGGGGAGCCTGCTGTACCTGATAGGACAAACAAACGCCCAAACGGGAGCCATCCCCCAGCAGTTTTTCATAAACAGGAGTATCCTCCGGCGTGGAAATGATCAAAATATCCTGCAGTCCGGCCAGCAGCAAAATGGAAAGCGGATAATAGATAAGGGGCTTATCATAGATAGGCAGCAGCTGTTTGGAGACAGCCTTTGTCATCGGGTACAAGCGGGTGCCCTTTCCGCCGGCTAAAACAATTCCTTTCATAAAGCGCTCCTTTCAGTTCAGTATACACTGGCACACACGATCCACTTCTTCGGGAGAAAGACCGGCATAGAGGGGAAGGGTCAGCACGGCTTCTGCCGCATGGGCGGCCTCTGGTGTGGCGGAGGGATCAAAGCCCGGGCGGCCCCGGTAGCAGTCAAAGTTGTTGGTCAGGGGGTAGAAATACTTGCGGGCATAGATACCCTGCTGCTGCAGCCGTTCCCATACCTGATCCCGGGTATAACGGAAGTTTTCAAACAGTACGGGGAAATAGGCATAGTTGGGCGTTACATCCGGCTGTTCCGGGTTCAGACGCAGCCCCGGTATGCCGGATAGGTTTTGCCGATACCGCAGGACGGCCTGCTTCCGTTTTTCTATTTCTTCCGTTATGTGGCGAAGATTACATAACCCCATGGCGGCGCAGAACTCATTCATCTTGGCATTGCCTCCCACAAACGGCACGGCCTCCGGTCCATGGATGCCGAAATTTTTCAGATCATTGAGCACCTGCTCCAGATTGCCGTCCCCATAGCATACGGCTCCGCCTTCAATGGTATGGAACACCTTGGTAGCGTGGAAGCTGAACATGGAGGCATCTCCCAGCGTTCCGACGCCGGCGCCCTTATACCGCACACCAAAGGCATGGGCGGCATCATAGATGACTTTCAACCCGCGGGTACGGGCGATGGCTTCTATCGCTTCCGCATGGCAGATGTTGCCGTATACATGCACGGGAAGAATGGCAGATGTATCTGGGGTGATTAAAGTCTCCAGTCTGGCGGGATCCAGGGTAAAGTCATGCGGGTCTATGTCGCAGAACACAGGAGTAAAGCCGCAGCGAACGATAGCATGGGTGGTGGAAGCAAAGGTAAAAGGCGTGGTAATGATCCGGGAGCCTTTGGGTAGATGCATGGCTTCCAGTATGTTTTCCAGGGCCAGATGGCCGTTGGTAAACAAAGTGATGTGAGATACACCCAGATACTCCTGCAGGGCGGCTTCCAGGGCTTTATGCTTATCCCCCATGTTTGTGAGCCAGCGGCTGTCCCACAAATCCCGGATCTCCCGGCAGTATTCTTCAAAGTCCGGCATGGACGAGCGGGTCACATTGATCTTATCCATTCAGTTCCACCAGCTTTCTATGGTTTTCGGGTCTGTAAAGTCATATCGATATTCTGCCATTTTTTAGGGGCAGACAGAAGCTGGAAGCTTTCGGCCTGTTCATACAAGCACTGCCTGTATATGCTCCCCGGCATGATCCATGAAGAAACAGGTCTCTTCCGGTGTTTGAAAGCGCAGGAAAACGATCCCCAAAGCTTTGGAGGCATTGTCAAAAAAGTCCACCCTGTCTCCCGGCTGTTTATAAAAACATTTGCGGAACACATGGTCCTTCGCTTTCTTATCAAAGTAAAACTCTTTCAAAATTCCGCTGCCCGTGCTGTGCAGATTATAAGTTGCAAAGCAGTCGGGAGAGGGGGAGGCATTTATGCAGATGGGCTGGCCCATGGCCATCTGTACGGAAAGCGCAGCCGTGTGCACCCCAAAGATGCACTCCAACAGATCCGGGATCATGTTTCCGCCGCAGCGGGGGCCTATGTCCAAAGGAAATACCCGGTTTTGCTTGTCTGCTACCAGTTCCACATTCATGCAGCAATTCTGAATATGCAGGCAGGAAACCAAATTTTGCAGCGTTTCTTTTACCCGGCTTTCCACAGCAGAAGTTAATGCAGGCGGATAGCTTTTTCCCGCCGGCACCAGAGGATTGGCTCTGGGATCCCGGTGGCAGTTCAACAGGCCCCAGAGAACGATTTTTCCGTCGGCTACCAGAATATCCCCGCCGATCAGATAGGGATGCGCCTTTTCGATGTATTCCTCCACAAGGATACGGCCGCTGCGGGAAAAGGACAGTGCATTTTCCAAGGCGGGCTTTGCGTGTTCGGCTTCGAAAAGAACGGATACTCCCTTGCTGCCGGAAGAGTCCACGGGCTTGACCAGCACAGGGAAGGGAAAATACCCCCGGGTAAGATCCTCCTGCACTTCTTCCACGGATCCATATCCTCTGGCCAGCGGTGTATGGAATCCGTTTTCCCGGAGGAAAGCGCGGAACTTGTCCTTATTGCACAGGATTTCCACCGAATTCAAAGGGTTGCCGGGCAGTCCCATTTCCTGAGCCACAAAGGCGGCAGTGGGGGCGGCAGGGTCAGAAGCATACGCCAGCACACCTTGCGCCTGCTCCTGGCGGGCCACTTCCAGCACGGCCTGCCGGTCGGTGGTGCTGACCGGATAAAACTTGTGAGCGGCATACTGACCGGGGTTGTCCGGCAGGTAATCGCAGAGAACGGTATAGTATCCCAGCTGTTTTGCCTTTTCTATGGCAATGACCTGCTGGGGGGAGCCACCCAGCAGCAAAAGCTTTTTCATGGCGCAGGCCTCCTTTTTATTTGCGTCCTTTTCCCGTCATGGACTTTATGGCAGCGAGCAGATATTCATAACTTTCCAACCTGCACAGCTTGGAGCCCAGCACATACAGGAGAACTCCCAAAGGCACCTGAATAAGCAGGGTGGGCCAACTGCCCAGACCCAGAAGTTCTACCGCATAAACGGCACCTCCCATACCCAGGGAAAGAAGCAGGGCGGGCAGGATATCCCGGATCTGCTGAGGATAAGCATAGCCCAGAAGTTTTTTGTTGGGCCAGGCATTTATAAGCTGGCTGAACAAACTGTTTACCAGCAGGCTGCAAGCCATAGCCATGACCCCCAGACGCATGGTGAGCAGCAACAGGCACAAACCAAAAAGCTTTTTTAAAACATCCAGCTTTAAAAAGGTATCGCTGCGGCCCATGGCTTTGACTGCATTCAGATTGGCTGTATGCAGGGGATAAAACATATAGGTGATGCAGAAAATTCGCAAAAAAGGCACTGCGGGCAGCCATTTATCCGTCAGGATAATGGAAACCAGAGAGGAGGCGCAGGCGGCCAGCCCCATCATCATGGGCATGATGATATAAGTGCCCGTACGGATGGCTCGGCGGGTCATGTCTCGCACCCGGTCCTTTTCATCCTGCTGCTCCGAAAGCACTGGCAGCAGCACGCTGTCGATAGAGGTATTGATATTGGAAACGATCAGGTTGGGAAACTGCTCTCCCTGATTATAATAGGCCAGATCCGCATCCGTATACCGGAGCCCGATGATCAGCTGCCAGCCCTTGGTGTAGGCGGTATCCAGCAGGGAAGAGACCAGCAGCTTCCAGCCATAGGAAATGAGCCCCTTGAGCCGGGCCCAGGAAAAGGCCCATATGGGCCGCCACTCTACGGTGAACCACAGCACCACGCAGTTTACCAGCAGGTTTACCAGCCGCTGCCCTACCAGCGCCCAAAGTTCATAACCGCTGCAGGCCATGGCGATACCCGTTACGGCCCCGGCAGCAGAGCCGCACAGAGTGGCAAAAAAGAAGCGTTTAAACTGCAGGGTCTTGGACACATACGCCTGCTGCACATTGGTGAGGCCAGAAAGGATCACCGTAAGACCCAATACCCGTATGACCGCTGTCAGGGCTTCGTTTTTATATCCCCGGGCGATGACGGGAGCCAGGAAAAACAGTCCTCCATACAGAAGCAGGCAGAACACCATGTTGAAATAGAATACGGAGGAATAGTCCAGCTGATCCGTTTCTTTTTTCTGGATAAGGGCGTTGGCCATGCCGCTGTCTACAAAAACCTGCAGCAGGGAGGTGATCACCGTGATCAGCGCAAGCTGCCCATAAGCGTCCGGGGAAAGGAGCCGGGCCAGAATGATGGATACGATAAGAGCCATGCCCTGAGCGCCGCATCTTTCTGCGAAACGCCAGAGGAGGTTGGAGGTTACTTTCTTTTTATAATTGTCCATGTTTTTTCTTCATTTTATCATATAAATTCATCAATCCCGGAAAAAACTGATCCAAGCGGAATTTAAGCCGTGCCTTGGGAGACATGGCGGCATATACGGCCTTGAAGCGAGGCTGGCGCAAGGCTCGGTAATTTCGCTGAAAGTACAGAATGTCAAAGTCCAGTTTATCCACTGCAGCAGATACGGCAGCGTGATATTTTTCGCCTGTTGCTTCATCAAACAGTGCCAGATGCTTTTTCAGCTTTTGCTCATGGCGAACATACGCTTCCGGTGCCCGGTACATACGTTCCGACCAGGAGCCTTCCGTATTCCGGCGGTAGGCGGACAACTCTCCGGATATTCCATAGGTATCCCCACAGGTGGACAGGTATATCTGCACCATATAGTCCAAAGAATATGTCTGCACATAGGAGGGCATACAGCGAAAGAATTCTGTGCGGGCGAAGATGGTATTGGTGGCACAGAATCCGCCGCCGCCGGCAATAACGTCCTCGGCAGAGAAGTAACGGGGAAGATCCTCCGGCCCGAAAAAAGACAGCCGGTTTCCCGCGCGATCTACCGCCGCTGCACCGCTGAAGCACCAGGCACAGAGCGGATGCGCCTCCATAAAGTCAAATTGCTGCTGAAGCTTATCGGGCGAAAGCCAGTAATCATCCCCTTCGCAGAGCGCAATATACTTTCCGCGTGCCCGCGGATACTGAAAGCTGGAGCCGATGCTGACATTTTTAGAGTATTGGTTTTCCGTCTGAAATAATGGCAGCACTATCTGCGGAAAGCGTTTTGCATAAGTGCGGATGATCTCTGCGGTGCCATCCGTAGAAGCATCGTCGTGTACCAGGATCTCGAAGGGGAAATCGGTTTTCTGCATCAGAAAGCTCTCCAGAGCCTGGGCGATATATCGTTCATGATTAAAGGCGTTGCAGACTATGCTGACGCCGATTTGTGTGTTTTCCATGCGGATCTTTCTGTATTACCCCCAAATTGTTCGGTACGGGAATGTTTCATTATAATTCAGGATTAGAATATCATAAACGAATGAAGCTGTATAGTAGGCAATGTAATATAGCCCTACCCAGTTCGAGACGGAGAACCGCGGCGCATCCTTGGGTTCGCGGATAAGCAGCGGCACGAACAGCGGCATGAGATTGACGGTATACATGGTGATGCGGGAACCCCATGTGGAGCCGTACCCCAGAATGGAAAGCGGCAGATACATTAAAATAACGTATTTGAGCTGGGAAAGCTCTTTATGCGTACACAGAGTATTTGTTTTAAAAACAAGAGCGGGTCCCACCATCAGAACATATAAAGCGGCAGTACCAATACCCGGCTGTATGTTCTTCAGATAATCGGCATACCAGCTGAAAACAGAGAATTTGCCTGCGATTCGAACGGCAAAAGGCATGAGCAAGGATAAAAACACCATAAGACCGAGGTAAATAAACAACCGGCGTTTTTGAACTTGCAGGGAAGTTTCCGGGGAAAGAGCCTTCCGCTCTCTTCCAAAAAGAAAGATCACCGGACCAAAGACTAAGGTGACAATGGCGGAATAGTGGAACAGGACGGCCAGCAGATTGCAGGCAGCATAGAAAATGTATTTCTTTTCTGTAAAATACACAAGTGCCAGCATAACAAAGCTGACGGCAAGGCTTTGTCGGATTACATTTAAGGATTGATGATAGCAGATCAGATAGTAAAGCAGGACGGCAATGGTCATGTCCATCTTGCTGCGCAGCTTGGAAAAACAATAAAACGCCGCAAACAAAGTAATAAACTGAATGACGAAGAAGCAGACTGCATAGCTCGAAGTGATCAGCTGCACCCCCTTCACCAGTAAAACAAAGCCATATTCCAGCCGTACATTCGTCAATCCAGACAGAGAGCGGAAAGAAATCAGCTGGAAAATCTTGCAGTAATTGAAATAGTCCGTTCCGATTCCGCTGCGCAGTCCGCCTAAGATCGAAAGAGGAAGGGCAATAACGGCGACCCAGAGAAGCTCTTTCCATTTTCTGTTCAGGGTTTTCCGGTTGTATAGAAAGCTGAGCAGCAACGTAAGTGCTAAAGTGCCTCCATAAATCCCCATGGACTTAATGTCAGCCTGCATGTATCATTCTCCTTCTGAATTTGCTGCATTGGATAACAATGCGCTTTATCTGGTCTCAACAAATTCTTTCCAGTGCCGGAAGACCGGTTCCGGGCGGAAGGCTTCCGCTGTTTTCTGTGCATTTTGCCCCAGGCAGGATCGCAGGGACGCATCTTCAAGCAGGCGTATAATGGCGTTGGCCATTGCCTCATCATCGCCAACAGGCACAAGAATGCCGTTTTCCATAGGATGAATGACTTCTCGCGGCCCGCCGCAGGGGCAATCCGTGCTGATGCAGGGAAGCCCCATGGCCATTGCTTCCAAAAGGCCGTTGGGCATCCCTTCATAGTCAGAAGAAAGCAAAAAGCCTTTAGCGGCACTTAGCGCTTCGGGAATATTTTCGCTGCTGCCCATAAGCCTAATGGAATTTTCTGCCCCATAGCTTTGGATCAATGCCTGTAAAGTATCCTTCAATTCGCCTTCTCCAAAGATGCATAGCTTTTCCTGAGGATAGGCTTTAAGCACGCGCGCAAAAGCCCGCAGCATGACCGGGTAGTTCTTGGGCGGCACAAGGCGCCCCGTGGCTACAAAGTAGTTTTTCTCCGAGCACTGCCGTGTTTCATAGAAGCGGGGGTCTATCTGGTTCATAAGAATGGCAGAACGGGCCTGCACTTTTAACGGGAACCAGCTTTGTGCCTCGCGGGTCTGGAACACTGTTCCTGCTGCCCTGGGGAAAAGAAGCTTTGCCCCCAGCCGGTATACGAATCCCGCATATTCTCTGTCCGGATCGCTGCAGACAGACAGTATTGTTTTTATTCCCAGTCCTTCTGCGGCCAGAATGGCTCTGAAATTGGGCTCTGCCATAGCAGCTATGAGCACCGCAGGCTGGACTGTTTTCAGCGCCCGTCGGAGACGTCGGATCGTATGCACATTGCGTACCAATCGGTTTCCGCTCGGCTTTTCATTAAACAGAGAAATGCGGTGTACACCGGCGCTCAGGGGATATTCGCCTTCGTTTGGGTAAGTGGTGATCACCGTGCAGTCGTAACCGCCTGCCTGAAAAGCGGCGGCAAGGTTCGCAATGACTCTTTCCGCTCCGCCATGGCTGAGGACATTGATATAAAAAGCAATTTTCTTCATTAGTTTTTTTCCCCTTTCAGCGCCTGCCGGTAACAGAGCAGCAGCGTTTTTTTGTAGGAATCCATGTCGTTTATTACAAGAGCCTGCCGTTTGCATGCATCAGACATTCGCAACTGCTTTTCCGGAGAGTCAAGAAGTGTAGAAATGCAGGCAGCCAGTTCCTGTTCATCGCGGCGCAAAAAACCGGTTTCGCCTTCTGTAATCAATGCGTTAAGTCCATCGGTGGGAGTGCATACCAAAGGCACACCCAGAGCCATTGCTTCCAGCGCACTCATGGGAAGTCCTTCCCAACGGGAGGTCATAAGCATACATTTGGCGTCCTGCAGCATTTTCAGCGGCTTTTTCTGAAATCCGAGAAAAGAAACGCTGTTTTCCAGCGCCAGCCGGTGGCAAAGCTCTTTAAGCACAGGCATAAGCGGGCCGTCCCCGATAAACGCAAAAGTGGCTTCGGGATGTTTTGCGGCAACCAGGGAAAAAACCCGCAGGGCCCTTTCGGGATCCTTCTCAAAATCCAGCCGGCCAAGAAAAACAACATCGTACGAATAAGAAGCGGTGTCCGACTCCGCAGTTCGGTATAAGGCGGGCACATCCAGAATGTTGGGGAGCACTGAACTCTTTTTTCGGACAAAGCGAGAAAAGGTATAGTCGCACATTGCGCTTTGGGACACCCAGAAAATATGCTGCAGCCGAAAAGAGGCAAGCAAAAAAGCAATGGAGCGGAAGGACACCCTTCTGGAATCAAAGGCGTTATTATGAATGTGAGAAATAACGGGCAGGCCGGTGTGGGCGGTAAAGGCCGTCCATGCAGCCCGCATATCATGGGTGTGAAGAACATCCGGCTGCACTTCCCGAATGACGCGGCGCAGCTCCCGGCGGTTTAAAGCGGCCATGGGAGCAAACACAATGTTCTTTTGGGCAAGCGTCTGCCGGATAGGTCCCTCCGGGCTGCAGTAAACCGACTGGATGCCTTCTGTGGAATCCAGTATGCCGATGATCTGACAGGCTACGTTTTCCGCGCCGGAAAACCTGTTGGTATTGAGCACGTGGAGTATTTTCATGGGAACTATCCTTCGCGGCCGTTTATCATCTGTGTGTACAGCTGCAGCATGGAAGCATTGATCTTCTGCACATCATACGCAAGGGCCGCCTGTGCGTTATGCTTGCTTATAGAGGCTGTATCTGCGGACAGTAGCTGATACAGCGCACCTATAAAACTTTCCTGACAGTGAGGATCAAAGAAAGCGCCGCCGTTAGAGTCTATAAGATCTGTATTTCCGCGTATCCGGCTGCACAGGCAGGGAAGACCGGCGGCCATCGCTTCAATCACGGCTACAGGAAGACCTTCCCGGTAAGACGGATGCACAAACAGGTCTGCTGCCTTATACAGGGCCGCAGTATCCGTTCTATAGCCCAGAAAACGAACCTGCGTCTCTATTCCCAGGGATACAGCCAGAGTCTGAAGCGCTTCTTTGCAGGGGCCTGTCCCGGCAAGTGCATAAAAGATATCTCTTCTGCCTGTTTCAGCCAGCGCGCGGATCACCAGCGACTGGTTTTTATTTTCATTCAGCTCTCCCACCGAAAGCAGCAGGACGGCTTTTTCCGGAATGTCCAGCTCCCTCCGCAGCTGCAGCCGGTTTGGCGACGCATTCAAAAAATGCGCAGTGTCGATACCGACCCCCGGCACATAAAATGTGTGCTTGGCATGCAGGTGCCTTTCGGCCAGCGTCAGATCTTCGTGATTGATAGTGATCAGGGCATCCGTCCAAAAGGAGCAGATCCATTCCACCGGATAATACAGCAGCCAGTTTTGCAGCGGTGCTCCTTTATAAAAATGAAGCCCGTGGGCGGTATACAAAACCAGTGGCCCTTTCTTCCGCAGGCTGGCGCAGGCAAGGCGGGTACAAGCGGCCGCAATGGGTGTATGGCAATGAATGATATCGTATTGGTTTTTCAGCGCAAGCCGTTTCAGCTGGCGGACCGTATGCAGATTACCGGCAGAGAGGGGAGAGCGGGTACAGGATAAGGCATATATCTGGCAGCCCCACTGTGCAAAGCATTCGGGGATAGCTTCCTCCTCATAATTTGCGGCAAGATCTACCTGATGCCCCTGCTCTAAAAGCTCACGAATAAAAGCCTTAAAAAAGCTCATGGTGCATCCTACGGTAGTTACATACAGGATACGCATAGTTAGCTCCTTATTGCGCCAGCTCCCCGGGTCGAAGGATGATCACACTGTCATACATCATCATGATCACACCTTCTTCATACTGACCCAGAGCGGGAGGATTGGCTATGCCCTTGAGATTGTTTTCGATACATCGGATAAAATCTACTCCGGCCCCATAAGCATGGAGATACGCCCCGCCGAAACGGGGGTTCACTTCGGAAAGATAATAACGTCCCTCCCGGCAGAAAAAGTCCATGTCTACCGGGCCGTTAAAGCCCAGCACTTCCACGATTTGCTCGATAAAGGCAAACAGAGCCGGATCCTTGAAGGAAACGGTTTTGCTGGCCCCGCCGATGCGGGTCTCCAGCTTCTTTTTGGAAAAAGCAGCCACGGCCTTGTGGGAAACGGTATCGATGTATACATCCGCATCCAGATCCAGGCAGTCCATGAATTCCTGAATGATCAATCCGGGGTCGGCGGCCATGGCCTCTGCCAGCGCTTCCATGGAGAAGATCTTCCGGGCGCCTACGCTGCCGCTGCCTGTACGGGGTTTGACGAACACGGGGAAGGAGACTTCTCCCTTTTCCAGCGCATGGGTAAAAGAAGGCAGATCGCCCCAGGTCACGACCGTAGGGATGCCCTTCTTACAAAGATAGCGGAACATTTCAAACTTATCAAAGCACAGCCGGGCCGTGGGCAGATACGGGGCCAGCACCTCCACTCCCAGGGCGGCAAATTCCTCCCGGTGAGCGGCCAGCAGCGCGATCTCAGGGTCAATGAGGGTAGTCACCGCTTGGATGCGCTCCTTCCGGCATATATCCAGAATGGCAGGAATGTATCCCGGATCATCGATGCGGGGGACCAGATACCGTGCATCCGCCATATACAGGGCAGGCGCATAGGGATTCAGATCCGCCGCCACCAGCCATGAGCCGGGCTCCATGGATTTTCTGAAGTCTTTCAGCAGCTCGCACCGGCGCCCGGCGCTGCAAAACAGTATACGCATAGAGGATTTCTACCTTTCTTCCATTGATGGAACTTCCAGCAGGGCCTTAAAAGTTTCCATGGAGGGCTTGCTGCGTATCAGGCGCAAATGGCCGTCCGTTTCCGCATATACCTCCGGGTGCCGGCGGATGAACATGCTTTCAAAAGTCATGGTATAGGCCCCCACCCGTTTGTAGGTGATAATATCACCCGGTTCCAAAGCAGGCGCATCCACCAGACGCATGATTCGGTCATGATCCATGCAGGTGTAGCCGCAGACGATCTGCAGGGGCACGGAAGCGCGCTTTGGAGCGGAGACCTCGTATGTATACCGTTCCTTTTTCCACAGCGGATCCAGATTCACCCTTCCGCCATCGGTGGTGACGATGCGCCCGTAGAGGTTCTCCTTTACATCCAGAACGGTGGTAACCAAATCTGCCGCCGAACCGATAAGCGCAGAACCCGGTTCTATGACCAGTTCCGTTTTTTTCGGATCCAGCGCTTTCTGCAAAGGTTCGGCCATGGCTTGTACATATTCTTCCGGAGCAGGCTTTCCCGGTACGCCGCCGAAGAATCCGCCGCCCATGTCCACATAGTCCGGGAGCAGACCAAATTCCCGGCAGATATCCGCCGTCTTCCGGGCCATAAACCCATAGACGCGTGGACTGCGGGTAATACTGTTGCAGTGGAGGTGCAGCCCGCCCAGCTGAAGGTTTTTATGGGCGGCCAGTCGGGAAAGGGCCCAGGCAAGGTCTCCGTTTTCATAGGAAAAACCGAAGCGGCAGCCCTCTCCTTCAAGGCCCACGTCCTGTGAGCAGAGGGAGGGCAGATCCAGATTTACCCGCAGACCAACCGAAAAGAGGCGGTTCTGAGGCAGCAGATCCAGCCAGTCCAGTTCCCGGCGGGAATCCATATGTACGCAGGCCCCGGAGAGAACAGCATTGAGAAAACAGTCTTTCCCCTTAATGGGGCCGTTGAACACGATCTCCTCTGGGGCAAAACCACACAATTCGGCCAGTGCATATTCGTCATCGGAGACCACCTCCGCCATGGCGCCCCGCTCATGAAGAAACTGCAGCACAAAGGGGAGGCTGTTGGTTTTGACGGAATAAGCGATCCGGTGACGCCCCCAGCAGGCATTCAAAGCCCGGTCAAAGGCGTGGTAGTTTTCTTCCAGCAGGCCGGTATGGATAAGGAAGTATGGGGTTTCCACGGATCAGTTTTCCTCCTGTGCCGATGTTCCGGTAAAGGCGGCCATGGTATCGTTGCTGCCGGAGTTGATGCCCTCCCGGCGCAGCACGTTGCATATGGTCATCCAGAAGATCTTCACGTCCAGCCGAAAGCAGACATGATCCACATACCATACGTCCCGCTCAAATTTCTGCTCCCAACTGATCTCGTTTCGACCGTTGACCTGGGCCCAGCCGGAGATCCCGGGCAGTACATCATGGCGGCGCATCTGCTCTTTTGTATACAGGGGCAGATACTTTACCAGCAGGGGCCGGGGGCCGATGAAGCTCATTTCTCCCCGGAGGATATTATACAGCTGGGGCAGCTCGTCAAAGCTGCAGGCCCGGATGACCCGGCCCATGCGAGTCATGCGCTCCATATCCGAAAGGGGCACACCATTGCGTTCCGTTTCCACTGACATGGTGCGCAGTTTGTAGATACGGAAGATCTTTCCTTTATATCCCGGCCGTTCCTGAACGAAAAAGGCGGGGCCATGACTTTCCAGCTTGATGCCTGCATAGCACAGGCTCACGATGAGCAGGGCCAGGGGCGAGAGCAACAGGGCCAGCAGCAGATCCAGCACCCGCTTCAGGCGCATATAAGGCCGGGCGTAAAGCTCTTTCTTCACCGGAAGCAGGCCCTCACGATCTCTATGACTTGATCCTGCTGTTCCGTGGTCATCTTGTTATCGGAAGGCAGACACAGTCCCCGGGCAAACAGGTCGGCGCCCACGTCGGTCATCTCGCCGGAGATATAGGCGTTAGACTGACCCCGGCCGTTGCCCCGGGCGGTGACAAAGGGATGCATCCGGTAAAGGGGCTGCAGATGCATGGGCTTCCAAAGGGGGCGGCCTTCGGCATTATACCTGGCCAGGGTCTCCAGAATTTCCGTGGGGCAGGATCTGCCCGTCTGCGGGGTATACAGGGCCTGCGTATCCGAACGTACCTGGGGGCACATGGCCTCCTCCTGAAGGAGCAGGCAGCTGAGCCAGAAATTGGGCTGGGAATTTTGTCCGTCATAGGGGTTCATGGTTACGGGCAGATCCTTAAAGCCTTCTTTATAGCGCATATAAATAGCCCGTTTCTGGGCAATATGTTCTTCCAGATAGGGCAGCTGGCCGCGAACCACCCCGGCAATGACATTACTCATGCGGTAGTTGTAGCCCAGCTCCTCATGCTGATACCAGGGCGCATTTTCCCGGCTCTGGGTGGACCATTTCCGGGCCTTGTCCGCTTCGGCCCGGGTATGGGTCAGCAGCATCCCTCCGGCAGAACCGGTGATGATCTTGTTTCCGTTGAAGCTGATAACGCCGATATCTCCCAGCAGCCCGGTCTGGCGGCCCTTATAGCTGGCGCCCAGGGATTCCGCCGCATCTTCAATGACAATGGCTCCGTGGCGGTGTGCAATGGAAACGAGCTCGTCCAGTTTTCCGGGGGTGCCGTACAGGTTGGCCAGCACCACCGCCTTTACTCCGGGATAAATGGAAAAAGCCTGTTCCAACGCTTCCGGGTCCATATTCCAGGTATCCCGTTCCGTATCGATAAATACCTGCCGGGCACCCTCATACACAACAGGATTGGTAGTGGCGGAAAAAGTCATGTCGCTGGAAAAAACCAGATCCCCCGGTTTGATACCGCCCAGTTTCATGGCCAGATGCAGAGCCGCCGTGCCGGAGGACAGGGCTACGGCATAGCCGCCCAGCTTCTGTGCGATCTGTTCCTCCACCCGGTCAATGTTTTCCCCTACGGTAGACATCCAGTTGGTGTCGAAGGCTTCTTTCATATAAATCAGCTCTTCTCCATGCATGGTGGGGGAGGAGAGGTACAATTTCTTTGCAAAAGGCTGCATATAATCCGGTGCAACAAACATAGTACAGCGTCCTTTACTGAATTTTGCTTAAAAGCGGAAAAGGTAAGTCTGCATTCTTCCTGGAGCCGTGCGCTGCGTGTATAGTTTATAAATCAACAGCGCATTTCTTCAATGCTAATACAGTGTAGCATAATTCAACCATAATTAGAAGTAGGTAAAAACAAACATAAGAGAAAGTTCACACTTTTTCTGCCAATAAAACGAATAAAAGGCGGGCGATGCCGCCTTTCAGAAAAAGCCCCGGAGGGATCCGGGGCATGCAAAACAAATATTATGTCTGAAGCCAGCGCAGCAGCAGTCCTTCCAGCGCAGGGATATCTTCTGCAATGGCGGCGGCACCGGCCTGCTCCAGTTCCTGCCTGGAGCCGAAGCCGTACAGCACCCCCACACAGGGCAGCCCCACAGCAGCGGCGCCTTCCACATCGTGGCTGCGATCCCCCACCATCAGGGAAGAGGTTTTGCTTAGAGCAAAGTGTTCCAGTGCGTATTGGAGAACTTCGCTCTTTTTTGTGCGGGTTTCGTTGAGCAGACTCCCGGCCACGCCGTCGAAATAGGGCAGCAGTTCAAACCGTTCCAGGATCTTCAGGGAGCTGGGCTCCGGCTTGCTGGTAGCCACATACAGCCGGGCACCGGCTTCTTTCAATCGGGTCAGAAGGGAATGAATACCGGTGTAAGGTACATTTTCAAAAATGCCCTGCTTTTCGTAATAGGCCCGGTAGTGGGCAAGGGCCTCCAGCGCCTGCGCCCGGGTCAGATCCCATTTTTCCATGAAAGCTTCTACCAGAGGCGGGCCGATGAAACAATATAGCTCCTCCCGGGCGGACACAGGCAGCCCCATGGCCTTCTGGGCGGCCATACAGCCTCCGGTAATGCCCACCCGGTTATCCGTCAGGGTGCCGTCCAGGTCAAAAAGTATGGCTTTAGGCGGCACGGAGTCCTCCTTCTTCGATCATGATGGCCCGGGCCTGCCGGCTGATGGCACCGGTATCCATGGTGCGCAGCGTCTCATAGGGGAGCACCTCCAGAATACGCATGCGGATATGGGTGGAACGGAAGAAGAACCGTTTGTGCACCTGTTCGGAGCCTTCTATGACGGCTACCACCACGGGCACCTTCCCCCACAGGGCGCATTTGAAAGCGCCGGGTTTGAAGTCGCCCAGCAGGCCGGTCTTGGAGCGGGTGCCTTCCGGATATACCCCGATGGCTTCCCCGGCAGACATCCGGCGGGCTACCTGCTGCATGAGCCGCACGGCCATGCGGCTGTCACCCCGATCCAGCACGGGGCAGCCCATGGCGGTGATCAGGGGGCCGCCTACGGGAATGGAGATATTTTCTTTTTTGGTGATAAACACCAATCCTTTTTTGCGCAGCAGCGCCATGGCCGCCATGGGATCAAACATGCTCAGGTGGTTGCATACCAGCAGAAACCCTCCCTTTTTGGGCAGCTTCTCCTCTCCTTCCAGTGTACAGCGCACCCGCCCCAGCGCCAGAAAGGCGCTGATGGAGCAAAGCATCAGCTTTTTGTAGAAAGCTATCCCTTCCTCCAGCTGCTCTTTCCGCCCGGCAAACAGGCTGGCAATACACAGCACCAGTGCATGGAGCAACAGAAAAACGCCCAGTGTTCCCAGAAAGATCAGGGGCAGCATCCAGAGCTTCGGCCCCGGTGCAAAGAGTCCAAAACAAACTACGGCTGCCAGTGCCAGCAGCAGGTACACATAAAAAAGCATGATCCCAACAATTCCTCGCATATGGAAATTACTCTTTACACAGTATAGCACAGAGGGCGCGCCTATGCCTATGTAAGGAGAAGCTCCCCGGCAGGAATTTCCATTCTTTTCACAATGGATTTGCAATCCGGTAAAGTTTCTTTTCTCCTTCGGGGTGGATTTTTCTTTAAATCCTGATACAATATACCTACATAAGGTTAGGTCTGTCCAAAATGGCAGAAGAAGGAAAACTATGCAGCAAGACAAAAACAAAAAGCAAAAGCAAGACAGCCCCGCTCCTCAGTCCAGGCGGCCGCTGTTGTTCTGGATCATATTGGCGCTGTCCATAGCGACACTGATCTATGTGACGCTGGCTCCCAGCCTTCTTTCCGGCAGTGCTTCGGAAACGGAGGTCAGCTACGATACCTTCCTGTCCCATCTGGAGAAGGGATATATAGAGAAGGTAGAGATCCGTTCCAACCAGGTGCGCTACACGCTCACGAAAGAGGGAGAAAACGCCCTGCAGGAGCAGGCGAAAGAAAAAGCGCAGCAGCAGGCGGAAGCATCGCCCTCCGCGTTGCCGGAGCAGGAGAGCCTGTTCGGCTTCCGGATACTGGGCCAGGGGGATGCCGGGAATGAAAACGGCACCGCATGGAAGCTTCCCACGGCAGCTTCTGCGAAAAAAGAATATTTTGCCTATCTGGTGGGGGATGAAAAACTGACGGATCGTCTGCAGGCAGCAGGCGTTACTTTCAGTGCTGTCAGTGAAGAACGGTCCATACTGTTTTATATGATCCTGCAATACGGGCTGCCGCTGTTGGTCTTCGGCCTGATCCTGGCTTTCCTCACACGCCGTCTGGGCAAGGTAGGCGCGGGGGGCGGGCTTATGGGCTTTGGCAAATCCAATGCCCGCTCTGTGGAAGGCAGCGATATTACCACCACCTTTAAGGACGTGGCCGGGCAGGACGAAGCCAAGGAATCCCTGCAGGAGATCGTCAGCTACCTGCATGATCCAAGAAAATATGCAGAGGTCGGGGCCAAGATGCCCCGGGGCGCCCTGCTGTATGGCCCTCCGGGCACGGGAAAGACTTTGTTGGCCCGGGCGGTAGCCGGAGAGGCAGGCGTACCTTTCCTCTCCATCAGCGGTCCGGAGTTTGTGGAGCTGTTCGTGGGCATGGGCGCTAGCAAGGTGCGGGATCTGTTCAAGGAAGCCCGGGAGAAGGCCCCCTGCATCGTCTTTATCGACGAGATCGATGCCGTAGCCAAAAAGAGAGATGGTATGGGCAGTAACGACGAACGGGAGCAGACGCTGAACCAGCTGCTTTCGGAGATGGATGGCTTTGAGGAGAACAGCGGCGTGATCGTGCTGGCGGCCACCAACCGGCCGGATTCTCTGGATAAGGCATTGCTGCGCCCGGGCCGTTTTGACCGCCGGGTGCCCGTAGAACTTCCCGATCAGGGCGGGCGGGAGGCTATTCTGCGCATCCATGCTGCCAAAGTAAAGACACAGGGAGATATTGATCTGGCAGCTATCGCCCGGATCACGCCCGGCGCTTCCGGTGCGGATCTGGCCAACGTGGTCAACGAAGCGGCTCTTTGCGCCGTGCGCAACGGCCGCAGAGCGGTGATCCAGCGGGATCTGGAAGACAGCGTGGATACAGCTCTGGCTGGGAAACAGCGTAAAAGCATGGTCATCTCCCGAAAGGAAAAGCAAACCATCGCCTACCACGAGGTGGGACATGCTATCGTCACCGCCTGCCAGGAACATGCAGCCCCTGTTCACAAGATCACCATCATTCCCCGTACCAGCGGGGCGCTGGGCTTTACCCTGCAGGCGGATGAAGGAGAGCATTTCCTTATGGATAAGGAAGAAGCTTTTGCCAAGCTGGTTACTCTGGCAGGGGGACGGGCGGCAGAGCAGATCATGTGCCACAGCGTGACCACCGGGGCTTCCAATGATATTGAAGAAGCTACCAAGCTGGCCCGCGCCATGATCACCCGATACGGTATGAGCGATAAGCTGGGCTTTGTAGCCTTTGAGCAAATGATCAATCCCTATCTCTCTTCGGATACGGCGTTGACCTGTTCGCAGGATACCGCCGCCCGGATCGACAGGGAGGTCATCGAACTGGTGCAGCGGGCCTATGAAACGGCACTGAAGCTGTTGGAAGAGAACCGCAGCCGGTTGGAAGCCATTGCCGGAACCCTGATGGAAAAGGAGACCATCTCCGGGGAAGAGTTTGAAGCCCTCATGAAGCAAACGGACTCCGGCGCAGAGACTTCTGAAGAACCCAAAGAAACCTAAAGGAAAAACAAAGATCCGGTTCGTAAACAAAGTACGAACCGGATTTTTATGTGCGCGGGAATATGCAAGCTGCGTATTTTTTACACTGTGTATGTTCGCTCCATTTCCCGGGTGCCTGCGGCAAAGCCCGCTGGCTTTTGGACATATGCGGAGAAGCGTTTGCCTGCATCTTTCAGCATTTGGACGACTATTTGGCTGCAGCCGGGGTTGAAAATCTCCGGGGTGCTCGGGATCCGCTTCGAGAAAGATTTCCGGCTGTTGGAACGAGGAGAATAGAGCAGTTCCGTCGCATAAATGACCGGTTACGTTCTCCGGTTATAATAGGGACGCAGCAATCGCCGGTGCGGCCGATGAGGATATGCAGACTAAGGCTTTTTACCCTTTCTTTCTATAAAAATGATCCAACTGCTCAAGAGTATAGATATATTTCAGCCATAAAATCAGCAGATCCGGCCCCAGGAGCCGTCCTCTTGGGCATTACAGGGCGTTTCCATCAGGGCGGAGAGAGCGGCTTCCAACGCAGTCACCAGCTGGGAAAGCGGCAGACTGGGAACGCCTTTTCCCTGAACCTGTTCCGGGATGTATGGCACGTGGATAAACCCGCCCCGTATCCTTGGGGTATGAAGGGCACCATGGTGCAGTACGGTGTACATAAGGTGGTTGCACACATAGGTGCCGGCACTGTTGGAAAGGGCGGCAGGTACCCCCGCTTTTCGAATATGTTGCGCCATGGATTTTACCGGCAGGTCGGAAAAGTAAGCCACCGGTCCAAAGGGGTCTATGGGGCGGTCCGTAGGCCGGTCGCCGTCGTTATCGGGGAGAGAAGCATCGTCCACGTTCAGCGCGACTCGCTCGGGAGTCACTTCCCGGCGGCCGCCTGCCTGCCCCACACACAGCACCGCATCGGGAGAAAGCGTATCCATGATCCGGCACACCAGTTCTCCGGAAGCCCGAAAGGATACGGGCACCTCCAGCTTGTGCAGCTCCATGCCGGCAGGTGCTTTTACCGCTTTTACCGCCTCCCAGGAGGGATTCAGAGTTTCTCCGCCAAAGGGGGCAAAGCCCGTCAGCAATACTTTCATGGCGGCGTCTCCTTACAGGAAGAACTTTCGCCGCAGTCCCTCCCGCATGGGTGGGCAAAGTGCGATGACCAGCAGAGTGATGCCCAGCAGGGTGCAGGCAGCCAGCGGATACAGAGACCACATGAGCCGGTCATGAAGACCGAAGGTCAGGTTCAGCAGGAATTCTACCAACACCATAAAGCCGCCCGTAACCAGAAGGGTCCCGGCGTAGATATACAGCCGACCCCGGCGCACATAACAAAGCAGCGTTACGGCGGCATCGGCAATAAGCATAAGCCCCCCGGTTACCGGCAGGGCAAAAGTTAAAAACCAGTGTCCATGGGTGGCAAAGTCGATATACAGTAAAAACAGCCCCAGCGCCGCAAAATCCGCAGATACAAATACTACGGGAATGGGCTTTTTGAACCAAAGGGGCAGCACGATCATTACGTACAGGAGCACCAGCGCCCCGGATACATAGCCAGACCAGACGATGCTGCCGTTGATCTTCCAGTCACACAGCAGGCACAAGATCAGGGGCAGCACAAAGCCCATGGTCAGCAGAAACAGTACACCGGCCCGACTGGCGGTCTCCTGTCTGGCGGTATCTACCGGGTAAGGCTTTTCCCCCTGAGGGCGGGGAATGTCCGGGTGAAACACAATGGTGCCGCACAGTGGGCACTTTTCTTCGCTGTCGCTGAGCTCAGCCCCGCAGCGTACACAATACATAATGCCTTCTCCTCTCTTGATACGGTATTCAGGGTTGGTTGCTTTCCACTTTTATCCGAAGTCCCTGATTGTGCAGGACCCGGAAGAAGCGAAGCTCCAGCTCCGATTCCCGGATGTTGCGGATCATGTTGATGTAAACCGTGCCCTTATAACTGAGGATCCCCACATTATGAGGCGCCCGGGCCTGAGGGCCGATAATAAAGTCCATGCGCTGCACATAGGGTTCCATAGCTTTAGGCAGGGTGACCAGCCCAAGGTTGGAAAGGCACAGGCAGCTTTTTCGTTCCCCTACCGCATCAAAAACGGCCTTCATGGCGGCATTTTTAATGAACAGGGGCATAAGCTTCAGCAGCAGCGCCTGTTCGCTGCTTACGTTGGCGGCAATGCGGGTGCCCATGAGCTTGGCCGTGCAGTCCAGCCCCATGCGGTGATGCACGATGGTACACAGCTCCTCAAAGGTATATTCGCCCAGCTGGGGATCCACCTCCGGGGTCACATACAGGGCAAAGTTTCGCAGGGAAGTGCTGGGGAACAGCTTACGCAGATTTACCGGGATCAGCACTTTTACCGGGCGCCGGTTCCGTACAAAATGCACCTTTTCCCGCTGCAGCTCCAGAATGGCGGCCATCATGGCGGCGCAAAGGAACTCCGTCACCGTTACCGAACAGGCTTTGGCGCGCTCCCGAAGGGCCTGTGCATCCAGCATCAGGGTCACCAGGTTCAAAGCACCGTCCGGTTCCGGCGTGCCGGACAGGTGATAGGCGGTGCGTTCCCGGCGACTGGCCCGGACGGCCCCGGAATACTTCAGGAAGCTGTCTTCCAGTTCTCCTGCGGAAGGTGCCTCCAGCCGGCAGAGCACGCCGTCTTCATTGGGAATATCCACTCCGTATTTTTGGGAAAGATATTCAGCCACCAGAGTTTTAACAAAGGTTAGAGCGCCGTTCCCGTCGGTAAGGGCATGGAATAGCTCCACTGCAATGCGGTTTTTGTATACGATCACCCGAAAGGCACATTCCCGTACCTCTTTGAAGGGCACATGCGCCAGGGGCCAGGGTTTTTCTTCACGGATCCTGGGGGCGCGGGAGAGCTCTTCCAGATAGTACCAGAAGATTCCTTTGCGCAGCCGTACCGCCATGGAGGGGAAGCGGCGCACGGTAACATCCAGCGCCGACTGCAGCACCTGCCGGTCTACCGGTTCCGTCAGTGTGGCGGACAGGCGGAAGAAATTGTTCCAGTTTTTCCGCCGGGCGGCAGGATAAATCTTGGCAGCGTTGTCCAGACGCATCCAGCGGAGCTTGCGCTCCTGGCAAAGATACCGGTTGAGGAACTCGCGAATGGCTTCAAAGTCATCCTGATTTTCGTTGAGCTGATAGAGCACATAGGCGTGCCAGCGCTCCGGGGCAATGTGCAGCCTGCTTTTGCAGCCGCAGGCCGTCAACTGCTCCTGAAGCCTCCGGGAATCGTCCAGCAGGATCTCATCTCCGCCTGCAAACAGCAGGGAAGGGGGGAGTCCTGCCAGATCCCCGAAAAGAGGCGAGAGCAGCGGAGATTTTTTATCCGCTTCCCCGGCATAGCAGCGGGCATAAAAGTCCAGCACCTCCCGGGTCAGGGAAGGATCTTTATCCCGGTTGGCTTCGTAGGAAGCGCCGGAGCCGGTCAGGTCCGTCCAGGGAGAGATGGCAATAACGCCGCAGGGCTGCTCCATGCCCAGTTCCTTCAGCTTCAGGCACAGTGCGTAGCAAAGTCCGCCTCCGGCGCTTTCTCCGCACAGGAGAATGTGACGGGGGCCGTACCCTTTGGACAGCAGATAGCGGTAGGCCTCCAACGCATCGTCCACCGCTGCGGGAAAGGGGGATTCAGGAGCCAGACGGTAGGCGGCGCAAAATACCCGCACCCCCTCTTCATCGGCCAGCGTGGCGCCGAAGCCCTTGGCGTATTCCAGATCCCCGCAGGTATATCCGCCTCCATGCAGGTATAAAATGACCCCCTGACGGCGTTCATCCTTGGGAATGATCCAGGCACCTTCAAAAGAATCAAAAGTATGTGCACGCACCAGCACATCCCGCTTGTGCAGGGCTTCCATAAGCTCCCCCAGCTTATCCTGCCCCCGGCGGATGGTCTCCAGAGACAGATTGGCTACCAGAGGTTTGAAAAAATGCAGCTGCGCATAGACCAGTTTGGCCGGCAGACCCATAGGCGCTCCCTTCTTTTTATAAAGTCTTAACCTTTTTAGTATATCACATGGGGAACAAAAGTAAAGCACTCCTCTTGACGGAAAAGTGCATTGCCATGAGAAAAGGTAAATGCAGTCTGCCTATGATGCAGCTTCACGGTTCTCCATGCAGAGTATACTTACAGGAACTGGGAATCTTGTAACGGGAATCCTTCTCCATTTTCTGTGATGCCTGCTGCGAGATCAGTCCTGAATGCATCCGTGTACCGTGTTCATAACTTATCATCCACAGGCCAAAAAAGCAGGAAGCTAAAACCCCCGTTGGGAATACGGTCATGCCGCATTTCAACGGGGGTAAGCCGGGCGGCGTATTGCCGCCTTTATACATCGTACTTCTGCATATATGCCTGATAAGCGGACTGATACCCATCGTTGCCCGTCTTCGCCTTTTTTAAGGTTTCATGCAGGTTCAGGGTATGTTCGGCGTTGTCTATGACACAGCCGGCAATGTTGGAACAATGATCGCTGACGCGTTCCATATTGGTCAGCAGATCCGACCAGACGAACCCTACCTCTACAGAACACTTTCCTTTTTGCATCCGCAGAATATGATCCGTGCGGAGCTGCTCTTTCAGGCCGTCAATAACCTGTTCCAAAGGCTCCACCCAGGAAGCCGTCTCCATATCTGACCGGACAAATGCGGTTTGTGCCAGCGTTAAAACCTCATCCACAGCCTTTGCCATGACCTTGTATTCCTTCATGGCATCCTGCGTCAACGACAGCTTCTTATCCCGAAGCTCTTCCGCAGATTCCAGAATGTTCACCGCATGGTCAGAAATGCGCTCATAATCCCCGATCACCTTGAGCAGTGCGGTTGCTTCCTCGCTTTCTTCCTGACTGAGCTTTGAAGAACTGACCTTGATCAAATAGGTCCCCAGTATATCCTCATATGTATCGCATTTGCTTTCGGCCTGCCGTATTTCATCGGCTGCACCCGGCGTATACTTTTCAATGCTCAACAGTGATTTTCTTAAAGCATTTACAGCGCAATCCGCCATTTTCACCGCCACGGCTCTGCTTTGTGCCAGCGCCAGAGACGGCGTAGCCAGCAGACGCTCATCCAGTTCGTTGGCCTTTTCCTTTTCTTTGGAATCGGGTACAAGCCGGCATACAAGCTTTTCCAGCAGATCCCCAAAGGGAAGCAGCAGCAGCGTACACAGTACATTGAACACCGAATGGATAACGGCGATCCCCAACAGCGATGCCGATGCTTCCAGAATGGCAGGTGCAAAAACTGCTTTTATAATGCAATAAACCGTGAGCCAGACTGCCGTGCCGATCACATTGAAAGACAGATGCACCATGGCTGCGCGTTTTGCATTTTTGTTGGCGCCCACCGAAGAGATCAGCGCAGTAACACAGGTGCCGATGTTCTGCCCCATGATGATCGGCACAGCCGCCCCGTAAGATACGGCGCCTGTTGAAGTCAGCGCCTGCAGTATGCCTACGGAAGCCGAGCTTGACTGTATGATGGCCGTAACGATGGCGCCTACAAGAACGCCCAGCACCGGATTGGTGAACATAAGAAACATTTGCCCGAATTCCGGGATGTCTTTCAGCCCGGATACGGCGCCGGACATGGTTTCCATGCCGAACATCAAAGTTGCAAATCCCAGCAGGATCAGCCCCGTATCCTTCTTTTTATCCGCTTTGCAGAACATGTAAAAGATAATGCCTACAAGCGCCAGAATCGGCGTAAAGGAAGAAGGCTTCAAAAGCTGCACCCACATGTTTCCACTGTCGATCCCCGCAAGGCTCAGTATCCAGGCGGTAACCGTGGTGCCGATGTTGGCGCCCATAATGACATGGATGGACTGGCGCAGCGTCATAATGCCCGAATTTACAAAGCCCACCACCATGACTGTGGTGGCGGAAGAGCTTTGAATGATCGCAGTTACTCCCAGACCGGTCAAAAGACCTGCCGCTTTGCTGCCTGTCAGTTTTCCCAATACGATTTTAAGTTCTCTTCCGGCTCTGCGCTCCAGCGCCTGACCCATAAGACTCATTCCAAACAGGAACAGGCAAAGCCCGCCGATCATGGTTAAAAAATCGAAAATACTCATTTTCCTCACACTCCCGATTTTACAGTAGCAGGCAGACGTCAAATCGGGTATCATTCTATTGTAAAATCCAGGTAAAATCGTAAAACTGTTTGCTGCATTCAAATGCCCGGCATTTTACGGAAAGCCATTTTCCGGCAGCCGGATTTTCTCTGTTTATGCCGCCTTTAGAGGATGTTACTTTACGTTGCTTGCCGCAACGAAGGAATTTCGATAGAATACCGGCAGCAAAAGAAAGGAGCCTTTCGGAATTGTTGAGTGAAAATATTAAAACCTTCAGAAAAGCAAAAGGACTTTCACAGGAGGAACTGGCCGTAAAACTGAACGTAGTGCGGCAAACCATATCCAAATGGGAACAGGGGCTGTCGGTTCCGGATTCCGCTATGCTGATCGCTCTGTCGCAAACACTGGAGACCCCCGTGAGCACACTGCTGGGAGAAACCGTAATGAAGCCGGAAGCGGATGGCCTGAAAGCTATCTGCGAAAAACTGGAAGTCATAAATTTGCAGCTTGCACAGAGAAAGATCCGCAGAAGAAAACTGCTGCATTGGCTGTTTATCCTGCTGTGTGGTGCCACGACAGCGGTTTTTGTATTCCTGGCCATATCTGCCAGCCCCTATCTGGACTGGAATTACAATGATCCGGAGACTGCCGTTTTCGGGGCAGCCTTTCACGCCTTTGAGTGGGTGTTTGTCAGGGCGGCACCGGTGATCCTGATCGGCTCCGTCATAGGGATGCTCCTGACGCGAAAGGAGCGCTGAGCTCTTCTTTACAGTGCCCCTCTTGCCTGATCTGTCATTTGCGATCCTTAATGCAAAAAGACTCCCATGGGGAGCCTTTTTGTTATATTCGTATTTGCTCAAAGACCCGTCAGTCCCGGCGAATATTATAGGTGGTGTCAATACCGTCGTTATAGATGGGATCCTCCAGACTGGGCACCTGCTCGCTGTAGCCAAAGATCACTCCATCCGGCATATGCCGCTGCTTGCTGTAGTTCGCCACGTTGCCGTGGGAGTTCAGCTGTTCTCCCATGAAGATCATGCAGGCAGATACGCCTCCGTCCATATTGAATGCGTTCCGGCAGCCCATATCCTTGAACATCCGGGCAAATTCCGTCAAGGTCACGCCTACGCTGTATTCGCTCCTGCGGCCGTCTACTACAATGGCTACAAAATGACCGGGCTCTACCATGCCCACGCCGCAGCGGGGATTGGCCTTGCCCACATGGGATTTTGCGATCTCTTCTTCGCTGATTTCCCCATCACGCAGCAGAATGGGTCCAAAGGCATAGGTGTTCTCATATCCCGCAGCCAAAAGCCCTTCGGCGGTATAGCTTCTGGCAGAAAACACATCCATCTCCGGCCTGTCACTGGCAAAGGCGGCGACAGAGCCTTTATCGGAAGCGGAATAGATCCGTCCGTCCCGCAGGATGGCGCCTTTTATATCCGCTTCCATGTGGAGCATATTGTCTCCGGTGACCAGCAGTACGGCCTTATTCAGCCGGGCCATCTTCCAGGGCATCAAAGGTGTGCGTCCTGTTCTGCCTTCGTTGCCGAAAGCGGGGCGAAAGGCATTAGCGCCCTGCATATAAATATCTGCCACAAACCAGACCAGGGGGCGGCTGTCGGCATGTCGGGTGATCTCCACAGACAGGGTCTGGCTTTTGTAGCTCCAATGCCCGTTTTCCACATCCGCCGTGATCTCTTCTTCTGCTCCCTTCGGAAGGAACTTATCTGCCCATTTTCCCGGCTGCGCTGTTTCTTCCGGCACTTCTGGAAGGGGACTTTCCTCCGGGACGGCGGTGGGAGAAGGCTCCGGCGCAGATTCCGGTGCGGCACTGGGAGCGGCTGTTGAAACGACTGCGGCGGCCTGCCGGGCCGATTTCATTTCCCGGATGGATCTTGCCCCCAGCAGAGCGCAAAGCAGCCCGATACATACCGGAACCAGAACCAATAGCCACAGGGGCATATCCTCAAACTTGAACTGCTTCAATAAATACAGGGCGCTTCCGGCCAAAGCTCCCAGCACCACACCGCCCAAAAGCCAGAACATGGGACGGCTCCACAGGGACGATGATTTCTCCTCCGGTTCCGGTGCTTCTTTCTGCTCAGGAGTGGCAGCAGGTACAGGGGCGGGGGTCGCCGTAGGCTCCGGTGTGGGGGAGGGTGAAGGGGAAGCCGTAGGCACGGGGCTATGCAGGGGTGCATAGTCCACTGCAGAAAACAGACTGCTCCCCTTCGGTTCTCCCTGCAGGCAGGTAAAATCTCCTCGTTCCTCTACAGAAAAGTCGAAGGACGCCAAAGAGCGGTAACAGGCATCATAGATATTTTGAGCCGTTTCCCGGGCGGATCTGTCTGCATACAGGCCTAAGGGGGCTTCCATATCTGCCGACAGTGTGCCGCTGCCCATGCCCTTTGCCAGCAGCAAACCCTGCCAGCCGCTTTTTGCTGCTGCGGCAGCTCCGTCTACAGCGGCTTTCCCCGTCAGAGCAGTCTGCGCCTCGCCCATGCTGCGGGTCTTGCGCTCCTCATCCTTATAGGAAACCAGCCGTTCTCCCTCCTCCTCAAAGGAAAGCAGAACCTGTGGAGAATAGGCAAGCAGAAGTTTTTCCACCAGCGTGCCGGGGTTGGTGCGCCAGTTTCCGCGCAGATATTCAACCTCCCGGTTCCGCCCGGTCTCCACTCCCAGGTACACGGGGTAATGCTTCATGCCCAGCGCCCACAGGGCCTCCAGTCCTTCTTCCTGCCGCTGACGGGAATAGGCACTTATATAAGCGATGGACAGAGGGATCCCGTCGTTCAGGCACAATGGTACCAGCCCGCCAAAATATAAAAGTTCATCCCCCGGGTATCCGCATAAGAGCATATAGGCAGGCGTTTCCATAGACGGTTCCCACTGCTGCAAAGCATCAGGCAGCCGCCCGGGGCCGTAAAACTCCAATCCGCATACTGCCGCCTTTGCAGAAAAGGTCAGTTCCAGTCCCATTGCATCCTGAGGCGCAGACACATACACATTGACAAAAGCCGGGATCAGAGTCTCACGGGAAAGAGTATTTCCCGCCTCGTCCAACCAGGCAAGGGCCACCTCTCCCGGCAGCCGCTGCCATTGGATATAGACTCCCTGCGGCGGCTCTTTCACCCGGGCCAGCAGCCGGTTTCCGGCTTTAAAATCCACATAGGTGCTGATACGGCCGTCCTGCAGCAGAGACAGATCCTTCTGCTGCTCCGGAACATCCAACTCCGCTTCCAGCCGGGAAGCCGAAGTTTCTTCTTCTCCTGCCGCTGCAACAGGCAGACAAAGCAGGAGCAGGCACAGAAGCAGAATAAGAAGCCGTTTCATTTGGCGCATGGGGGATACCCATCCTTTCTTGGGAAACTGGACGGCCGGAAAACCCGGCGCAAGTGCAGCCAGTATACCATGAATAAAAGGTTTTTGCCATAGCAGACGAAGATCCTGCCGTATTTTTTACATCTTAATCGACTTTTCCCTACATAAACTGCTTTTCCATGTTCCGCACCCATGGTATACTACAGAATGATGAAATATTTTTGGGAGGAAAGCGCTTGGAATACTGCCTGCTTTTATTCGCTTTGCTTTTTATTATCTTCTTTCCCATGCTGGAAAGGAGAAGGCAGGCGGTCATACATACAAACAGGAAAAGGGCAAGAACCCGGAAGGAGAATACAGCTATGGAAATGCTTGCAAAGCAGTTTATCGGTAAGGAATGTCTTGTCTACACCGTCACGGATACCATGGGCAGTATACAGGGCACCGTTAAAGAAGTGACCGGCGGCGGACTTATTCTGGAATGCAGCGATGGCCTGCAGGCCGTCAATCTGGAATATGTGACCCGCATCCGGGAATATCCCCGAAACGCAAAGGGAAAGAAAAAAGCTTTTTTTGCATGACCCCGCATTTTTAGGAGAAGAAATATGTTTTTAGCCAAAGATTGGAAGGATTTTGCAATTCTGGATGCCGGCAACGGCAACAAACTGGAACGCTGGGGCGATGTGACCCTCCTGCGGCCGGACCCCCAGGCGGTGTGGCCCATGGAACCACATACTGCCGATGCCGTATATCTGCGGGCCGGTACCGGCGGCGGTCATTGGGAATACGCCAGGGAGCTGCCGGAAAGCTGGAAGATCCGCTATAAGGGGCTGACTTTTGTGGTGCGGCCTACGGGCTTCAAGCACACGGGGCTGTTCCCCGAACAGGCGGTAAACTGGGACTTTATGGCCGGAGAGATCGGCCGGTATATGCAGACCCGCGGCAAAGCTCCCCGGGTGCTGAACCTGTTTGCTTATACGGGGGGCGCTACCTGCGCCTGCGCCAAAGCCGGGGCACAGGTAGTGCATGTGGACGCCGCCAAGGGTATGGTGCAATGGGCCAAAGACAATGCCGCCGCTTCCGGATTGGAAGAGGCGCCCATCCGCTATATCGTGGATGACTGCCTGAAGTTTGTCCGCCGGGAACAGCGCCGGGGCAATTTCTATGAGGGTATCCTTATGGATCCTCCCAGCTACGGCCGGGGCCCGGGCGGAGAAATGTGGAAGATAGAAACGGGACTGTATGAGCTGGTGCAGGAATGTGTAAAGATCCTCTCTCCGGATCCCTGCTTCTTTTTGATCAACAGCTACACCACAGGACTGGCCCCTTCGGTGCTCAAAAACGTCCTTACGGTGGCTCTGCCCGCGGGGATTGTCCAGGCAGAGGAGGTGGGCCTGCCTATTCGCCGGGAAGATCTGGTGCTGCCCTGCGGGGCCACCGGCCGCTGGATGCCGTGCTGTCATGTTTAAAAATTGACGGGGCTGCCTTTGCTTATGCCCATAAACCAGAAAAAGGAGCCGTTTTGAAGGTTTTATATGAAGACAATCACCTGCTGGTGGTGGAAAAACCGGTGAATATGCCCGTACAGGGGGATGCTTCCGGGGATATGGATCTGCTCACCGCCTGTAAGGCTTATATCAAGGAGAAGTATCATAAGCCCGGCGAAGTATATCTGGGGCTGGTGCATCGGCTGGACAGACCCGTGGGGGGCGTAATGGTTTTTGCCCGCACCAGCAAGGCAGCCGCCCGGCTGACAGAGCAATTTAAAAGCCGCCGGGCCAAAAAGCGCTATGCAGCCATAGTGGAAGGGACGGCGCCGGCTTTCGGAAAGCTTACCGACTGGCTGTATAAAGACGAAAAGACCAACACCGTTTCCGTAACGGCTCCGGGGGTGCCCGGTTCCAAGGAAGCGCGCTTGTCCTTCCGCACTCTGAACCGTGCGCCGGGGTTGTCTTTACTGGATGTATCCCTTATGAGCGGCCGACCCCATCAGATCCGGGTGCAGCTGTGTCACATGGGCTGCCCCATTCTGGGGGATCAGCGGTACAACCCTGCCGCCCGGCCCGGCTCCCAGATCCGCCTGTGGGCCTATGCCCTGACTTTGCAGCATCCCACGCTGGGAGAAAGCATGACTTTTTACTCCCTGCCTCCATGGAAAGAATTCCCCGCCACGGTAAAATACCTCCCGGCCTTCGAAGCGGGGGCAGTGCTCTATGAGGATGAAAATATTCTTGTAGCAGACAAGAACCCCGGCACCGAGGTGGAGAGCGATCTTTTATATCAGCTCAGCGCCGTAAGCGCCCCGCTGTACCCCGTTCACCGGTTGGACAGCAATACACAGGGACTGGTGGTTTTTGCCCGGAACGAACAAAGCCGCATTGCCCTGGAGGAAGCCTTTTTCCACCACGAAACGAAGAAGGTTTATGAAGCGGTGCTCTTTGGCATCCCGGCGGAAAAAAGCGGCCGGCTGATCCACTATGCCCTGAAGGAGGAAGGGGAACGGCCCATGCGCCTTGTAAAAGAAGGTACTCCCGGGGCCTTACGTATGGAGCTTGCCTATCAGGTAGAGGCCGTAAAGCCTCCGTTGTGCAAGGTGCGCATCCGGCTGTTTACCGGCCGCACGCACCAGATCCGTCTGCAGATGGCGGCATTGGGCTGCCCCGTGCTGGGGGACGACAAATACGGCAGTTTTGAAGCCAACCGCCGCTTTCGCCAACGGGCGCAGCTGCTTCTGGCCAGAGAGCTGACGGTATTGGGACAAACCTTCATCAGTCCCAGGGAACTCCCCTGGGAAGAATTGACCCAAAAGGAAGAATAGCTATGGCAGAAAATATATCTCCTTTCCTCACTCGCACGGCTCTTCTGCTGGGGCAGGAGGCAGTGCAGCGGCTGCAGGACAAAACCGTTGTGCAGGTAGGCCTGGGGGGTGTTGGCGGCAGTTGCGCCGAAGCCCTGTGCCGCAGCGGTCTGGGCGCCATGCACCTGATAGATGGGGATTATGTAGAACCCAGCAACCTGAACCGGCAGCTTTTTGCCGCCAAATCCACCCTGGGCCTGCCCAAGACCGAAGCGGCACGGAGGCGGCTGGAGGATGTATCCGACTGCCGCATCAGCGTACATTTTGGACGGATCACCCCGGAGAATGTCGATTCACTGCTGCCTCCCTGCGATTATATCATCGATGCCATCGACGATATCCCCGGGAAGCTGGCTCTTATCGAGACCGCCCGCAGGCGGAACGTACCCATCCTGTGCTGCATGGGGGCGGGGAACCGTCTGGACGGAGGAGCCTTTTCCGTGGTGGATCTGTTTTCCACACAGGGCTGCCGCTTGGCTCGGCGTATGCGGCAGGAACTGCGTAAGCGGGGCATTACCCGGTTGGATGTAGTATTTTCTCCGGAGAAAGCTACCCGGCAGGAGGGGCAAACTACCATAGGCAGCCTGTGCCCCGTGACCAACGCCGCCGGGCTGACGGCGGCCAATTTCGTCCTGCTGCAGCTTTTACAAAGCTGAATGCAATAAAGAACCCGGAAACGGTAGAAAGGAGTTTTCCATGAACGTACAGGAACGGTATACTCTTTGGTGCACCAGTCCGCTGGTAGATGAAGAAAGCAAAAAAGAGCTGCTTGCTCTGGCAGGCGACCAAACGGAGATCGAGGACCGCTTTTATCAGGAACTGTCCTTCGGTACGGCGGGGCTCCGGGGCATTCTGGGCCCCGGCGACAACCGGATGAATGTATATAACGTACGCAAGGCTACGGAGGGGCTGGCCCGGTATCTGACCTCCCTGCCCGGAGCGGAGCAAAAGTCTGTAGCCATTGCCTATGATTCTCGCCGATGCTCTGATGTATTTGCCCGGGAAACCGCCTGCGTGCTGGCGGCTCATGGCATACAGGTACACCTGTTTTCCACCCTGCATGCCGTACCCCAGCTGAGTTTTACGGTGCGGTATCTGCACTGCACCGCCGGGGTGGTCATCACCGCCAGTCACAATCCTCCCAAATACAATGGTTACAAGGTCTACTGGGCCCATGGCGGCCAGGTGGATCCGGAACAGGCAGAGGCCATCACCGCCTGCATCCGTCAGGTACCGGATTTTGTCACCGCCTATATGCCCTATGAAGAGGCGCTGGCTTCGGGCCGCATTACCCTTATAGGCCGGGAGGTGGACGAAGCCTATTACAAAGCTACCATGAGCCTTTTGCAGGATCCGGAAGGCCTGAAGCAGGCCGGAAAAGATCTGGTGCTGGTATACACGCCCCTGCATGGAGCAGGCTATGTGCCCATCACCACCATACTGAGCCGCATGGGGCTGGAGCATGTGTATGTGGTACCGGAGCAGGCTCTGCCCGATGGAAACTTCCCCACGGTCAAGGCGCCCAATCCGGAGGATCCCAATGCTTTCACCCTGGGCATGGCACTGGCAGAGGAGAAGCATGCGGATCTGATCCTGGCCAGCGATCCGGATTCCGACCGGTTGGGCGTAGCCGTCCGTCGGCATGACGGGGGCTGGTCTGTGCTTACGGGAAACCAGATCGCCTCCATTCTGCTGTACAGCCTCCTCAGTGAGCGGCAGCGCTTGGGCACCTTGCCACGGAACGGTCTGGTGGTGCGCTCCATCGTTTCCACCCGTTTGTCCGATGCTATCTGTGCGCATTTCGGCGTAGCTTTGAAAGAGGTGCTCACAGGCTTCCGGTTCATCTCCCAGCAGATCGCCCAATGCGAAGAAACGGGGGAGCATACCTTCCTCTTTGGCTTTGAGGAAAGCTATGGGTATCTGGCCGGAGGCTTCAGCCGGGATAAGGACGCCATCTGCTCCGCCATGCTGGTGGCACAGGCAGCCATTCGTTACCGGCAGCGGAGCATGACCCTGTATGACGCCCTGCAGGAGCTGTATGCCAAGTTCGGCTTCTTTGGAGAAGGCGCCAAGTCTTATACGCTGGAGGGAAAGGCCGGTCTGGAGAAGATCGCCGCCGCCATGGAAGCTTTGCGCAAGGCGCCCCCCGCTGCTCTGGCCGGACAGAAGGTCGTCCAGGTGCTGGATTATGAAAACAGCGCCGTCACAAAATTACCTCCCAGCAACGTGCTGCGGCTGACTTTAGAGGACGGAGACTATGCCATGGTACGGCCCAGCGGCACGGAGCCAAAGCTGAAGCTGTATACCGGCTCCAAGGCGCCTACGCAGGAGATACTGAAAGACAAGCTCTCTGCTCTGGAAGAAGCCATGGAGGCGCTGCTCTTTTCCCTGCTGCAATAGTAGTACTTCTGCCCCGGCACGGCTGTCCCTGCCGGGGCGTTTTCTGTGTATCGTCCGCTGCCATTCGATTTGTCTTCTCAAATTAAAGACGGAGCGGACATATTGAAGGGTACTGGCTGCCATGAAGCCGGGTCTATGAGTTCCCCGTTCATACTGGTAAATACGAAATTTATGCCCGGTTTCCATACACGAGAATAACATTGTCACGCAGATGTTCCTGTCTTCTGCACAAGACAGGGCCTGTATCAACAGAGAAAAAATCCATTCAGCTCTCCCGCTTTTGCAGTCGGGGGAGCTTCTGTTTTTGAAAAAGTTTTTTATCAGAGTGAAAATATAGATACGCTATGCACCTGTATTCAGGCTGCGTTTTTGTGTATGCAGAGCGTCTATGCGGCCTATGCAGTCGGTTCAAAAGGTGGATAACTTTCGTTCCTCCCCGCTTCAGGGCAGTGGAAATGTGGACAACTCGGTGGACAACGTGGATAGATATACGTTTATTCACAATTTGGACACGGAATGAATATGCGTATATTCTCCCCAGCGGGCGTTTTCAAAGGGTTTCCGGCGCAAGAATGTGCCTTCTGTCAGCTTATGCAGCTGGGCGGGTCGAAAGAAGGGGGATATAAATTTTGCGTTCCATTCCCGTGCAGTCGCCAATTTATCACTCTAACGTCCCGCCGCCTTCGATGGTACAATCAAAGCACCAAAAGGAGGAAGGCATATGGCTAAATACAAAGTTCTGCTCGTGGATGACAACACCCAGTTCACCGATATGATGAAAGGCTATCTGGGAGCCCAGGATCGCTTCAGTGAGGTGGATACTGCTGCCGACGGCCGGGAAGCCCTGGATAAACTGAAAGAAAAACGATATGACGTTATGACCCTGGATCTGATCATGCCCAATGTGGACGGGCTTTCCGTCCTGGAGGAGCTCAGCGTCATGAGCCCGGGGGAAGCTCCTGTTCCCGTGGTGATCTCCGCTCTGCGGAACGAAGCCATGGTCCGCCGCTGCTGTGCTTTGGGTGCCCGGTATTACATGGTCAAACCCGTAGAGCCGGAAACCCTAGGCAAGCGCCTTATGGAGATGCTGGATAACGAGCAGAGCAAGGGAGCCATCCTCCCCTATGCGCAAACGCCCAAATCCTTTGATGAAAAGGTCACGGCCATCTTCCTGGTAGCCGGTATTCCCGCCCATATCAAGGGCTATCACTATCTGCGGGAAGGGATCCGTCTGGTGTATAACGACCCGGATCTCATCAACCGCATCACAAAAGAACTGTATCCGGGCATTGCCAAGCGGTTTGACACTTCTCCCAGCAAGGTGGAGCGGGCCATCCGTCATGCCATCGAAGTAGCCTGGACCCGAGGGAAAATAGAGAATCTGAACTCTCTATTCGGTTATAACATCTACGGTAAAAACGATAAGCCCACCAACGGGGAATTCATTGCCCTGGTGGCCGATAAACTGCTGATGGAGGAGCAGAGCCGCAAGGCCGTGTGATCCCTTTGGCTCCTCAGGGAGACGATCCCTTTTATATAGAGCCTCATACCTCTTTTTTCCAAGCTTGCGGGGGAAAGCCCCATCCTCCGCAGGATGCCCCAACCTCATAATCCGCTCAAGAGCCGCTTACGTTCCCCCTCGGGGGTGCCTGGCGGCTTTTGAGCGCCCGGCGTTACTCAAGGCAAAGCACATATTTGCAGGCGCTTTCTTCCGGATCGGCATAGTATCCCGCTTCCGTCCGCTCCAGCCTGTAGCCGCATGCTTCAAAGACCTTCCGCATGGCCTGATTGGAAGCCCGGGTCTCCCCGCAAAAACGCTTCATGCCCAAAGCCGTCATCTCCCGGGCTGCATGCGTCAGCAGCCGGTGCGCCAGCCCCTGGCCCCGATAGTCCGGATGCACCCCCAGGTTCATGATCTTTATGTAGTCCTGTTCACTCTGCCAGTTATAGATAAACAGATTTCCTGCCAGCGCTCCGGTATCCATGTCTACGGCTCCGTAATAGATGGCCCTTGGATCCGTCAGCAGCTCCCGCCAATCCTCCGGTTTCCAAAGGTCTGTGAGAAAGCATTTCCGATTGAAACGAATGATCGTCTCCGCCTGAGAGACGTCCCACACCTGTATCTGTATCTGCATTCTTTCATTCTCCTGTTTATCGAATCGGTTTATTATAGCATGTTCAAAGCCCGTTTACGGGCCGGACACAAAAACGCCCGAAGAATTTTCTCCTCCGGGCAATGGACGCAGTGCTACATCCGCAGTCCTTTGGGCAAATGGTTTTTAAGGATCCCTCCGGCCCCCTTGGCAAGGCCCAGGGGAAGCCCCTCATAGGAAGGGGCGCACCAGCCGGTGATGTCTGCTGGCAGCGTCTCCCCATGCAGGTATCGAAGTGCTTCTTCCAAAGACAGTTCCGGGCTATGGCGAAAGGGCCGCTCCGCCGCCAAAGCCAGCGCGTGGGCGGGGATAAAACGGCCCCGCTGGATCTCACCCAACAGCAGCCCCGCACGAAGGATGCGCATTCCTGTCAAAGCAAAAGGCAAAGGCGGCAAACGCAGCAACCGGCCGTCAGGCAGCAGACGCAGCGGGCCGTGCATGGGCTTCAGGAAGTCTTTGGCAAAGGCTTCATACAAAGGGCAGGAATCGCTCTTCTCCTGCCGCCAGAGCGTAGGAAGAAGCGGACCCTGCCGCCGCAGCAATGCAGCAAACTGTCCCTCCCCCAGACTGTTGTGGGGATACAGTGTCCGGCATTGCTCCAGAGTGAAATCCGGACAGGCAGACAGAAACCATTCCATCGTCTCCTCGTTTTCTTCCGGAGAAAAGGAGCAGGTGGAGTATACCAGCATCCCCCCGGGTTTCAGGGTCTTTTGCGCGCTCATAAGGATGCTTCTTTGCCGCCGGGCACAGCTGCGCACATGCTCCGGAGACCACTCCGCCGCTGCCTGGGGATCCTTACGGAACATACCTTCTCCCGCGCAGGGGGCGTCTACCAGCACCCGGTCAAACACCGGGCCCGTGCTGCTGCACAGAGCCTCCGGCTCCATGGACGTGATCAGAGCGTTCTCTATGCCCATGCGCTCCAGATTTCCGCAAAGGATCTGTGCCCGGCCGGGCACGATCTCGTTGCTCACCAGCAATCCCTGCCCCTGGAGCGCCTGTCCCAGCTGTGCGGATTTTCCTCCGGGCGCCGCACACAGATCCAGCACAGCCATGCCCGGTTCTACATCCAGCAGGGAAGCGGGCATCTGTGCGGAAAGCTCCTGAATATAATAGGCTCCGGCGCAATGAAGCGGATCCTTTCCCGGAGCAGTTCCCTCCGGCAGCAGAAACTGTTCATTTCCCACGGGTACGAACTCCGGCCGCATGGCAAATAATGCCTCCGGAGACAGCTTCAGGCCGTTGACCCGTCCTCCACGGCGAGGGGGCTGGGCCATGGCGGTCATATAGGCTTCAAACTCCGCCTCCAGCTGGCGGCGCATACGGGTCAAAAAAGCTTCGGGAAGCTGGTTCACAGGGCGGCGACCTCCTTTTCCGTAAGAAATACGATATATTTTTCTTTCACCGGGATCCCCGTCAGATTCCGAAGTACGGAAGCATACAGCTCTACCTGACGCCGGTGCTTCTCCGCCGCAGCTGCGGCCGGTTGATCCCGCAGACGATCCGTCTTATAGTCCAGCAGTACCCAGCCGTCTTTCTCCCGGAAGCAGGCGTCTATAACGCCCTGCAGCAGCACCCGTTCCTCAGGGGCGGCCCCTTCCATGCCGGGCAGTGTATCCGCCCGGGCCGCCAGGGTAAAAGGCAGTTCCCGCCGGCAATCTGCACTGGCCTGCATACGGCGGAACAGAGGAGAAGAGAGGAACCATTCCATAGCCCGACGATCCCGGGCGGAAAGGCCTGTCATGGCCTGCTTCCAATCTTCCGGGCCGGGATGAAGGGAGATGTGCTGCAAAAGCGCATGGATCAGCGTGCCGTGAACCAGCGGATTGTCCTGCTCCTGCGCAAAGGGAGGCGGATCAAAGACGGGAGTTTCTTCCTCCCGGTGACTCAAAGCAGTAACGGAGGTCTTGTGGGGCAAGCCTGTAGCTTCCGCAAAGGGATACTGCCAGGCATACCGCTCCGCAAGCTTTTCCACCAGCTGCGGATCTCCCTGGGGCAGAAGAGGCGCCTGTGCTTTGGGGGGCGGCGCAAATTCTTCCTTGCCATGGATGCACAGCGGCACCCTGCCGCGCAAAGTCAACAGCAGCCAGCGTAAAGGAGTATCCCCCTCATACAGAGCCCAGGGCGTGCAGGGAGGTGTTTCCCTGACCCAGACTTCGGCATTTTTTCGGCTGCCAACCATATACAACCGTCCTTTTGGACGGGTCATGGCCACATACAGCACCCGCATTTCTTCTTCGATCTGCCTTTGCCGGCCCAGCAGACGGATAGCCTTATACAGCAACGGCACCCGCTTGACTCTGTCCTTGTCTACAAAACTCAGGGCGGCTCCCCAATCTCCGTCCAAAAGGAGACTTTCCTGCTCGTCCCGGCGGTTGAACCGGCGGCCCAGATCACACAAAAATACCACCGGAAACTCCAACCCTTTGCTCTTATGGATGGAGAGTATCCGCACTGCATCGGCGGTGACGGACTGAGCGGCCCCCGCTTTATCGGAGTCCCGGGCCATATCCATATACTTCAAAAAGCCCCGCAAACCGAAAGCACCCGTGCCATCGTAGGCACGCGCCTTCTCCACCAACGCATCCAGATTGCTTTGCCGCTGCCTGCCCCCGGGCATGGCGCCCATCTCCCGGTAAAACCCCGTATCATCCAGCAGCCTGCTGACCAGTTCCTCCACCGGCAGCAACAGACTCATCTGCCGGTAGCGTTCCAGTCTTTCCAAAAAGGCAGCCGCCTGCCCCTGCGTCTCCCCTTGGGCTTCCAGCAGCAGGCAGTCCAAATATTCTCCCTGAGGGCACCGGGCTCGCAAGCCGATGAGCGCTTCATCTGAAAAGCCTCCCATGGCGGAACGCAGCACACTGAGCAGAGGAATATCCTGTCGCCGGTTATCAATGATTCGCAGCAGGTTCAAAAACACCGCCACTTCTATGGATTCAAAGTATCCCCCCGTCAGCTGAGCATAGCAGGGTACACCGCAAAGCGCCAGTGTGCGGGCAAATACCCGGGCCTGGCCGGTGCTTCGCAGGAGGATGGCAAAGTCGCTGTAGGCATAAGGCCGCTCATCCCCTCCCGGCAGGCAAAGGCGTTTCTCTTCCATAATGGAGCGGATCTTTTCGGCGCAGAAGCGCGCCTCTGCTTCGGGGGAATCCAGGGGTTCTCCCTGCGGATCGTCCTCTCCTTCTATCAAATGAAGCTCCGCAAGACCCTCTGGCTGGGAACGTCCGGGCTTCAGGGCGGCGGTCTCATCATAGAGGATATCCCCCATACCAGGCCCCATAAGCTTTTCAAAAACCGAATTTACAGCATCCAGCACTGCCTGACTGGAACGGAAGTTACAGTTCAGATCCACCCGCTGCCCTGCTGCTCCGGTAAAGGAGGAAAGCTTTTCCAAAAACAGTCCCGGCTCTGCCATACGGAAGCCGTAGATGCTCTGCTTTACATCTCCTACGAAAAACAGATTGTCCTCCCTGCATATCCGCTGAAGGATGGCTTCCTGGACCCGGTTGCTGTCCTGGTACTCGTCCACAATAATGTAATCAAAGCGCTCCCGATATTCCCGGGCGACACGTTCATCCGAAAGGATCCGGGCGCAGTAATGCTCCTGATCGTTAAAGTCGATCCTGTCCCGATCCTTTTTCTTTTGGGTATAGGCCTGGTCAAAGGCTTCACAAAGGTCAAAAAGTGCCTGCAGCCCTTTGGCAGACTGGTTCTGTACAGCCTGTTCCTGTTCTCTGTCCCGGAAAAAAAGAAGGATCTGATCGTTTACACACTTTTTCAGCCGATCCCGCAGTTCCACAATGCGGTTCTTTTCTTCCGCTTCTATAGTCTTTGGAAAACGTAGCACCCCAAAGGGGATCTGCTCCAGGGCATCGGTATAAGCATAAAAATCTGCCGCCGCCAAAGCCCGCTCCGTGCTCTCCAGCACGCCTTGCATATAAGCAATGACCTTGCCATATTGGCAGTCTATAAGGGGCAGATACTCCTGCAGATCCTTAGCTGCCAGGTGTAGCCGGCGTTTTCCCTCCTGCATGCACAGTTCTCCCGCCTTTTGCAGGGCTTCTCCACTGAAAAGGCTTTCCCGGGTCTGTGCCAGCCACCGTTCTCTGTCCGGCTGGGCACACAAAAAGCCGTGGAGTTTCAGCAGCCCTTCCAGTACCTTTTCCTCCCGGTCAAAGGCCCGCAGCAGGGTTTGATAGGCTTCCTCTTTTTCCCGGGCAAAAAGCAGCAGGGCCTCGGCAGCGGCCTGCTCCATGAGCACGGCGCTTTCCGTTTCATCCAGCGTTGTCACTCCCGGAGAAAGCTCCGCCATATGAAAATGCCGGTTCACCACTCTGGCGCAGAAAGCATGGATGGTGGATATCTGGGCACTGCGGCAAAGGAGCGCCTGCCGCCTGAGCCGCTTTTGCACTTCGCCTGCTGCTTCCCGTGCCAGCAGTAAAAGCCGATCTTCAATACGACCCTTCATTTCTCCGGCAGCAGCCCGGGTAAAGGTAAGGATAAGCATTCGGTCCATGGAAGCTCCCTGCTCCACCAGCCTGGCTACCCGTTCGGTAAGCACGGCGGTCTTTCCTGCTCCGGCGGCGGCAGATACGATCAGGTTTCCCCGGGCGTCTATCGCCCGCTGCTGTTCAGTTGTCCAGGCCATGATCCTCCTCCTTTCCGCCCCGGGCAGAGGGTTCCTCCGTCAGGGACAGGAGCTGAGACAGGGTCATCCTGCCCAGCGATTTATACCGGCAGCCCGGTATGGACAAATCAAAGCGGCATACTGACCGGTGAGGGCAGTAAGCGCAGGATTCTTTATAGGGTGCGGCGGAAGCCTCTCCTTCCAGCATGGTATCGGCAGTGCATCCCGCCTTTTTTACCGCACGGCTCAAAAGCCGTTTCAGCTCTTCCCGGCTGCACAGGGTTCCGTGGTAGCCTCCCTTATCGTCTGCCCGCAGTCCTTCGATAATGCCCGACTTTCCGGCCAGCCCCCGCTCTGTGGCCTGAAGGGTCTCTTCCTCCTCACAGGTCACGCCCCGCAGCACATGAGAGCGTTCCTCTCCCTCCTTTCGGGCAGGGAGGTACAGGGGCATATAATACATCCCCGCAGGCGCTCCCTTTTCCCCGGCGGCGGCCAGATACAAAGGCAGCTGCAGCGTCAGCCCTGCTTCCATGGCAGCAGGATCGAATTTCTTATCCCCCATTTTATAATCCACAATGCGGAACAACCCCTCCTGCGGGCTTACATCCAATCGGTCGATACGGCCGTACAGGGGCAGAGAGCCGCCTTCTTTCAAGGGGATCTTCATGGCCGGGCAGGGCTGGCCGGGGCCGAAGGTAAACTCTCCCTCTTCAGGGGTAAAGGTACCGGCCTGCACCTGCCGCAGCAGGGAGAGCACGCAGCGCTTGAGCATGTCTATGCGCAGGAACAGACCGGCCCGGAGCCGATCGTCCCGCAGAAAGATCCCGTCGTTATGCATGGCGATGAGTTCCGGCAGGATCTCGCTTACCACAGCCATGGCTTCCTCCTCTCCCAGGGTGTGGAGCGCCAATCCTTTCTCCCGGCACCGCTGCAGAAAACGCTGAAGGGCCTCATGGAAAAACGTGCCTGCATCGGCGGCCTGCTCCCCGCTCTCCCGGCGCTCTTTGGCTAAAAGACCATAGCGCATATAGTGGGCAAAGGGACATTTGTTGAACAGTTCCAATCGGCTGGCGCTCAAAAGCGGTCTGGTTCCATACATTTCCCGGGCCATGGCCCGGCCCAGACGCAGGGAAGGTGGCCGCCCTGCCATGCTTTCCATCAAACCGGGCAAAGCTTCCTTGTACGGGGACTTTTGAGAAAGGTATCCATACAGCGTCCCCAAGTCCGCAGAAACTACTCCGTCCTGCACAAACAGTCGCAGCGTCTCCGTCAGCCGGTCAAACCCGCCTTCTTCATACAGAGGCGTTTCCTTCAGTGAAAGCACTTCTTCCCGGGCACACCGAGGGAAAAGCTCTTTCAATTCTTTTATCAGCGGCGAAGGGGCTATCTCTTGCCCGCCCGCCGTATAGGCATAAGAAAAATACAGTTCTTCCCGGGCCTTGCACAGAGCAGTATACAGTTCCAGCCGGTCAAATTCAGTCAGATGCGCCGTGTTTTGCCAAAGCTCCAGTCCTCCGTCACGTAGGAGTTCCAGCTCCCCATCGTCAATGAGCCCGTCATCGGGATGATCCTGGGGCAGCAGTCCTTCGCTGCATCCAAGCACGAACAGTATGCGGATATAGGGGCTGCGGGTACGGGCAAAATCCCCCAGCAGCACCTGATCCGCCGTTCCCGGCAGAACCCCCAGGGTGTAGCCGGCGGCCCCTTCTTCCACCAGAGAGACGAATTCTTTCAGGGGCAGGGGATCCTCCCCCAGGATGGTGTACAACTGGGTCAGCAGTTCGCATAAAACGTTCCATACCTGGCTGTGCAGCAGAGCCTGCTGGGGATCTCCCTGCGCCAGAAGTTCCTCCGCCCTCTGCTGCAGCTGCGCTCGCAGAGACAGCTTTTCCAGATAGTCGTAGACACCCTGTACCCGCTCCCTGGCGGAAGCGGCGCCGCTTTGCTCCTGTTTCAAGGCCAGCAGTGGTTCTGCCAGCAGCTGCCGGGCTTGTTCGGCTTCTTCGGGCACCTCTCCAAAAGAAAAGGGCTTTCCCAAAGCGCTGCCGTACAGGCCATAGCGCAGAACATAGTTTTCAAAGATCTCGCCCTGCTCCCGGCTTACCCCGGCATAGCCCGTTTTCATCAGGGTCAGCGCCTGCTCCATATCTCCGCTCTGGCAAAAGCGCAGAGCCGATACCAGCAGGGCCATGGCCCCGTGACCGCTTACGGGTCTGCCCGCATCGTAAAACACAGGGATCCCCCGGCGGCGGAAAGCCCGCAGTACCGGGGCAATGTATCCTTCTTTATCCGTGACCAGCACAGCCATATCCCGGTAACGATATCCGTTTCGGGTCATAGACAGTATCCTGTCTCCCAGCAGGGATGCTTCCAGCTCTCTGTCGGCGCAGGCACACAGATGCACCTCCTGCGCCTCCTGCGAAAAAGGCCGGGGCACATCCGCAAACAGCTGCGCTTCCATATGTGCTAAAGAGGCAGGTCCTTCTTCCCGCCGGGACAGGGACACGGTCTTAAATGGCACCGAAGCCCGGCAGGCCATGTCCATGAGCTTTTCTTTTGTACGTTGGTCCGGGGCAAAAAGAGTATTTTCCGGATCCCAGGGATCCGCTCGCAGGGCCACAGTCATGGACAGGCACACCCCCAGCAGCCCTTCCAGAAAGTCGAACAACTGCCGGCTGGGCAGATCGATCCCGTCCACATAGATATGGCTTCTGCACAGAGCCGAAGCGGAAAAACATTCTCCCGCCCGGGTCCACAGATCTCCTTCTGTCAAATACCTGTCCTGCAGATAGGCCTGCACTTCTTCATACAGCAGGGAAAGATCCATCAGTTTTCCCCGCAGCAGACTGTCTTCGGGAAGTTTTTCTGCTGCAGCTTTCAATTGCTCCGGCCTTACACCGCTCTGCTTAAAACGGGTGATAAGTTCATCTATCTTTCGGGCAAACCCTTTTCCCGCCGCAATGGGTGCAAAAAGAGTCAGCTCCTGCTGCCTGCGCAAAGCTGCCTTGCGCACAACCATCAACCGGCCCTGCGCGGAAAGATAGGGCAAAAAGACCCCCTGCTCACTGAGTACCCGCTGGGAGAATCTGGTCAGACTCAGCACCTGCCCCCCTACCAGACCGCCGCACAGGGTGCATAACGCCTTCTCCGCCTCATAGGTGGATTGCTCCGCTGTCAGCAGCACAGCAGGTTCCCCCTTTTGCATATGGGCAGCCATACATTCATACAGCCGTCGGCTTTTGCCGCTGCCGGCTCGGCCCAGAACCACTGTCAGAGAAGATGCAGGCATTCTGTTTCCTTTCCCGCCAAAAGAGCGCCGTCAAAATAAAAGAGGGCGTTGCCCCCGTTTCAGAACTTTTCCGTATGCAGGGGGGTATAGACCATGCGTCCCCGTTCGTTGGTGCTTTCATACAGCACGATGGAACGCACCACAAACGGTGTATTGGGGGTCTTCAAACCGGAGATATCCCCATGCTCCACCGCCCGGCCCAGCGTGATATGGGGCACCAGCCGCCCGCGGCCGCCGTTGAAGCCCTGCTCCCACAGGGCGCTTTCCAACATCTGGTGGATCCGATGCAGCTCGCTGAGCTCTCCGTCCACACCCAGATAGCTGGTCCGGGCCCCGCCGTGAGTAAAGGAGCCATACGCCCCCAGCTTCAGCGGGAAGGGGCGGGCATCCCGAACGGCCTCGTGCATAGCATACGCCAGTTCAGCCAGTTTGCTGCTTTTCCCGACAAAGCGCAGGGTGATATGATGATTCCCTCTGGGTACAAAATTACCGGAAGAAGCATTCTCCCGCAGAGCCTCTTCAAAGGCCCACACGCTTTTCTGCACGTCTTTGGGCAGTGGAATGGCAATAAACAATCTCATACAGCCTCCAAAAATCATTGCGGATGTTTTGATACATTTCTACATATACAGTGTACCGCAAAAGCGCGCCGTTGTACAGAGTGCCCGGGGCTTGTTATATGGGGCATTTTTTGCTATACTTCAAGTGAATATGGAAACGAAATTCAACAAAAAAGTACAGAAGCACCGGCGCCGGTGGTTCAGAGAGGACTGGCAGGAAAAATTGCCCGTAAGGCAGGTGTTCCTGTTCGCCGCCTTGCTGCTGCTGGTACTGCTGATTTTGTGGATCAACGAGCCTTCCCTGTCGGCGCTGCACAATGCGGATCTGGATCTGGTTCGGGCCAAAGGAAGCTTGCATATAGGGGTGGATGAAAACCTTTTCGGGCTGAACGTTCAGGGGCAGGGATTGGAGGATGAGCTGGCCGCCGCTTTAAGCCGGTTCCTTTTTGAAGATGCGGAAAGCTGCCAGACCGTAGGGGTCACCCGGCAGACCGCTCAGTGGAAAATGGCTGATGGGCTTATCGATCTGGCGGCGGTGAGCATGTCCGGTTTTTCCTCCCGGGAATACACTGCTACCACCGTGCCCTTTTATACTGACGCTGTGGTGCTGGTGGGCTACAGCACCCAGCCCCTGAGCGAAAAGCGCGTCGCCGCGTTGAAGGATACCGATGCTTACAAAGTGCTCACCCGCTACCAGCAGGATGAGGAGCCTACCCTTTCCGTTCTTCCCTACGCCGCCTACTACGATATGCTGGTGGCTCTGCGGGCAGGAACGGTGGATTACTGCGCCATGCCCCGGACAGCGGCTCTGACTTTTATGGATGAGGATATGCGCCTGTGCCCCGGGAACATCGGCACCGTGCAGTATCATCTTGTTGCCCCTGCCTCCGAAAAAGCCTTGCTCAGCCTGCTGGACGCGTTGCTGGTGCAGTGGGCCCAGGATGGCACCCTGCGGGCCTGGTATGAAAAGTATGACCTGCTTTATGAGCAGGGGTAAAAGCCGAAGTATGAAACTGCTCATAGCCAGTGGCATCATTATCGGGTACGACCATGATCCTTTTGTTGTCCATCATGTTTTAAGCGCATAAGACAGGGGATTTTTTTCACCAACTGACTGCCAGACTGGCAGAAAGAGCTGCTGATCGAGGGCATCATGAGCAACCTCACGGGATTTTCTGAAACAGTGATATCTGTTGGTTTTTGATGCCGCTAACGGATCGGTTCATTAGCGAAAAAATGATCTGCATGAATCAAATAGCGATCCATTCATCAGAAAGCAAATTGCTTGCGGATCTGAGACAAAAACAGCTGAACAGACAGCGAGGGTCAGGGGCGAAAATCAAGGAGTATTTTGTCGGTGAGCGGTTCAAAAGGTAATAGTTTTTATCTCTGCCTAAAACAAGGCACAAGCTGCTGTGCGTGCGGGAACGGATGATGATCGGCAGTTCCAGCTTTTCGCCATTCTTCACATAAAAAAGCAGAGTGTCCATTACAGGATACTCAGATCCTATAAGGACACTCTGCATGGCAAATAACCCTAACTTTAATAGAATTTCAAGGGGGTGCATTTTCGGCGCAAAAGGGGGTGCAGTAGTTTTCGGAAATGCGCCCCCTCTGTGGAAAAAATTCTCATGACTGATCTATTACTTCAAAAACGTGGCCAGAAGCATCCAGGTTTGTTATCAGAAAATTCGTGACTGC
>ENA-UOJD01000291-UOJD01000291.1-human-gut-metagenome-genome-assembly--contig:-P48-NODE-291-length-79613-cov-31.855011_pt1 | contig 79613 bp, 75 predicted proteins | sample MGYA00242342_ERZ723889 | MGnify/ENA metagenome assembly ERZ723889 | reverse complement strand
TGCTTTTAAGGATGGAACACAGTTAAAATAAGGATAGGTGATTAAAGTGAAAAAATTGTACAGACAGCAGGAAGAAATGCACTAAATGAGTTTCAGGTTCAAATGGCAATCGATAAGTTATCCGTCTATAAAATTGGTGAAGATTTGATGGAAAATCTTTCTGTAAATGAGCATAAAGAAAATGAGGCTGTATTGTAGTCCATTTTATTAAATTGAGGTATGTAGACATGAGAGAAACTATTCAAAATTATTTTGAAAAAACGAATCAATATCCTAAATATTACTCAAATGAAGATTTTAGTAATATTTGTGATGATATAAAAAAAGAAATGGATAAGGGTGTATTTCTTGTTAAGAGGAAAGATGAAACAGATTTTTCTGTATTTGAAGAAAAATATGGATGTAGATGGAGAAGTGGAAGATAAGCCAATTGCCAATTCTCTAAAAGAACTTATTAATAATATGAATGTTCTAATGTAATTGTTTTATTGCAGAAAATAAAGATCTTGACAGAGATGTATTTAAAAACAGGATATAACGTTTTAATGATAACTTATTGACTTTTATATTGACGTCGCATAAACTGTGTTTATACGTCTAAGGGAGAAAGACTAAATAAGTACATAGGGGGAATTTTATTATGGCGTACGGGGACAGTTCAGGTTTTATCATCATATCTTTATCAATCATACTTATAATTTTCAGTTGTATATGCTGGTATAAGATCTTTGAAAAAATGGGAATAGAAGGCTGGAAGGCATTTATTCCCGTGTACGATGTTTACTTAATGTGTGAATATTTGATCGGGGCACACAAAGGATGGATGTGTATTCTTACATTTATTCCGATAGTTGGAACTATATTTACTTTGTATTTATACTTCAAACTGTGCCAGAGCTTTGGCTATGGTTTGATGTTCCTGATAGGTTTCCTGGTGTTAAACCCGATTTTTATAGGTGTTTTAGGTCTTGGAGATTGTTATTATTCTGATATGACAAGTTAATAAAATAATGAATATAGTATAACGTCAAAAATCCGGCAGGTGAACAAGTAGTTTACCTGCCGGATTTTTTGTACACATAGTATATGTTACTTAATTTTATAAATATTATTAAAAAAAATGATATAACATGACAAAATCAAAATGACTAAAGAGAATCAGATGTTTATAATACGGACAAAATGATAATGACATGGGCGGAGGAGGTAGTAATGGAAGCATGTCCTGTTTTAATTCCCCAAAGGCCTCCGCTGCCTGTTTGATGCAGAATTCCAGAAGGGTGTTGATTCCATCAAAGCAGGAACGGTATATTCTGCAGATGAAGTCGATGCGGCACTTGCAAAGTAAATTCAAATAAATAGAAGGAAGGAATCTTTTCGTAGCTCATTTGACACTATCGGTATGGTTTAACATTGTGGGTATGATTTTTTTAATATTTCCCTCTCAACAGTATATACTATCTTTAATAGGAAACAATTTTACTATATTTTTGTCTTGCACATAAGACAAAAATGTTATACGATTGTTCTAGATAAGGGAGGACTGTGCCATGAATAGAGACACCTTAAAACAGATAATGATAGATCAGAAAGAGACCTATCTTAACAATACCATTATAACCAGACAATACCTTTTGGAAGAAAATGTTAATTATTGCTTTGTTGGGATCAGAAGAACTGGTAAATCATATTTGATGTACCAACAGATAAAACAACTTGAATCAAAAGGAGTCCCCCTTTCACAGATAGTATACGTAAATTTTGAAGATGAGCGTCTTTTAGAAATTAAGGTTACAGATCTAAATACTATCTTAGAAATAGGTCTTGAAATGTCTGGCTCAGCTAACAAGCCGTATTTGTTTCTTGATGAAGTCCAAAACATAAACGGTTGGGAAAAATTTGTGCGTCGGATAGCTGATATGAAATACCGAATCAACATCACAGGAAGCAACAGCAAAATGCTCAGCAGCGAAATTGCTTCTACTCTCGGCGGAAGATTTATCATCATGAATGTTTATCCATATTCATTTACAGAATATCTTACCGCCAATCACAGAGAAAAAAACTATCTTGATGTGATCAGCACCCAGGATAGAGCCGATGTATTAAGTCTGTACAACGAATATGTCACCTTTGGTGCTTTTCCCGAATTGGTTGATATAAAGAACAAACGCGCATTTCTTAGTAGCATTTATCAAACTATCTATCTTGGGGATATAATAACGAGAAATAAGATATCCAATGATTTTGCCATAAAACTGATACTCAAAAAAATAGCCGAATCAGTTACCAAACCTCTGTCTTTTAGCAGATTGACCAACATATTAAAGAGTACCGGCATGGCCATAGGAAAGCAGACAGTCATAAACTACGTTGGCTACATGACCGACTCTTATCTTCTCTTTACCCTGCAAAATTATGCAGCCAAGCTTGTTGATAAAGAGACATCGCCAAAATACTATTTTATGGACACAGGTCTTCTTGGTCTTATGCTGCTGGATTCAAAATCGGCCCAATTGGAGAACCTTGTTGCGATTGAACTTATCAGGCGCTATGGCGTAAAAAATGTTTTTTTCTTTGAAAACAATGTAGAAATAGACTTCTATATACCTTCTGAACGCCTTGCCATACAGGTAAGCCTGCAAGTTTTAGATGATATAGACACAAAAGAACGCGAAACTCGAGCATTTGCCAAATTAAACAATTTTATTCCCGGTTCCAAATGCATCCTTATCACCAACAGTGAAGAGACAAATCTTGAATATGATGGTATAGATATAGAGGTCATACCAATCTGGAAATGGCTTCTCATGGCGGATCTGTAACACCTGACACCTTTTACTGTTACAAGATTTATTAAATTGAGGTATGTAGACATGAGAGAAACTATTCAAAATTATTTTGAAAAAACGAATCAATATCCTAAATATTACTCAAATGAAGATTTTAGTAATATTTGTGATGATATAAAAAAAGAAATTGATAAGGGAGTATTTCTTATTAAGAGAAAAGATGAAACAGATCTGTCTGTGTTTGAAGAAAAATATGGATATACATTACCTACAGAGATTAGTGATTATATTAATCTGTTTTGGCATCCTTGTATTAGAGGATATTGTAATACTAAAGAATCTATTGTATTATTTTCCGTTTTGAAAAAGGAAGGAGATTCAAGTGATGAGATATTATTCTATGAAAATAGTTTGATTTCAATGGCTAAAGATTGGGAAGAGATAGGCGATATTAAAAAATTTATTCCTATAGGATGGCTTGGTTATTCTGGCGGATACGTCCTCTATGAAGTGAGTAGTCATAACATTTTTTTGGAAAATATGGATGTAGATGGAGAAGTGGAAGATAAGCCAATTGCCAATTCTCTAAAAGAACTTATTAACAATATGAATGTCAATCCGAATATTCGGGAAAAGGAGAAAAACAAATGCTGCTTATAGGATCCAGGATTCAGGAGTACCGGAAGAAAGCCGGGCTGAATCAGGAGGAATTTGCGGAAAAGATGGGAGTCAGCAGACAGGCTGTGTCCAAGTGGGAGAGGGATAAGGCGTATCCTGATTTGGACAGGCTTGTGTGTATATGTGAGATTCTGGATGTACAGGTTGGAGAACTTATATATGGAAAGGGTGAGGAGCCGGAGGCGCCGGAAGAGGTGTCCGGGGATGGGACTTCAGCGAATAATGCTGTCCATCTGAAGAATCTCAGGGGAAAAGGCAGGCTTGCCAGATTGAAAATATTATTTTGCGTGATGGCAGCCATATGCGTTTTCTGTGTAATTGTGGTGGCGGTGCTGTTTGTGAGGAACGAGTGGATCAGCCATTCAGATAAGAACGGAAATATGCGCGTGGAGAAGGTGTATCAGCAGTATACAAAAGCTGATCTGGCATATTTTGATGACAATGGCCGAAAGATCATGGATACTGTGTGGCTTGATGTACCGGGGGTACGGGATGGAGATTACATACAGTTGTACACAGGGGTGGACGGTGATGGTCTGTTTCTGAATTACAAGACATCAACCATAATTGCCGCAGCATTTGTCATGCTGGTGTTTATTATTCTTCTGATCCTCATTGGGCTTGAGATAAGAAGGATGAAGAAAGAAGATACACTTCAGATCATACTTGAGGATAAGACAGCCGATGAAAAAATGTAAAAAAATTGTCCGCGCGATCGTAATAGCATGCATACTGGCGGGAGCTGCATTTGTCGCTCTTGAGTTTATGGGCGTTATTGATCTGAACAGTGCGCAGAAGACGGAAGAAAAAAGTGAAACTGAACAGGATGGAAATAAAATAGCTGACGATGAGACAGAGCCATGGCATATAGTGTTCAAGGGATATGCCTTCTCTGTGAAGCCGGTAGGACTGGCGATCATACATGACAGTGGCTGCCTTAACATAAGAAGCTGTGATGATTATCTGATACAGATCGATGTGGAGGATAAGACGATTGCGGACTTCTGGGACAACAGAGAGCAGCGCAAGAAAAATATTGAAGACGCAGGTTATGTGATGGAGCTGGAGCCTGAGAAGTTCGAAATACAGGGGAAGGAATATATCAGATACATAGCGAGTCTTGCAAATGAACGAGGTGCGAAGTTCGATAGATCATATTTCTATCAGCTTATATGTGATGCCGGGGAAGGCCAGCGTTTCTTTACTTCGATAAGATTTGATGAGATAGATATAGATGCGCTGAGCGGGGCGGAGAGAGTCGAGGTATATGAGAAGGCTTCCGATGAAGCTGTGGCCATTGTTGCGGGGGCCGTTCCCACAGATGAGACAAATGATATGACAGGCGCATACTGGCAGGAGGACGATGCTATGGAGACGGGAGTAGTGGACAGTGTCGTGAATGGAGAGACTACCGTGTCATATGAAATCCCTGAAAATTACAGCCTTCAGAATGAGGGTTTGTCAGGTAAGACATACTATTCAGACAGTGATAAGCTCACGGTCGTGACATCGATCGTACCGTATAGCTGGATGACAGCATCTGATATGGCAGATAGAAAGACAAGGGCCGGAATATCAAAGGTGACAGAGGAAGGTCAGTGTGAGGTAAATGGTGTGACATTTTATTACTACACATATTCAACCTTATATATAAAGGACGGCAAGAGAAATATCACATACTATTTTAATGCATATGCTGATCTGAAGGATGGGAACATATATACAGTCAGCGGATTTGCCGATGATAATCCGGATGCCATGGACAGAGGCACTTATTATAGTTTCATGAACATTACGGAGAAATAAACACTATAGATTACAAAAAAGTGACGAAAACACCTATGATTTCGGTTTGCTACCCATAGTTGCCCCGTTGCAACCGATTACGGCTTGATAAAATATAGTGACATTCTTAATAATAAAGCCACTAGGTTTTAAGGAGGATTATTATATGAGGAACAAGAAAATGCTGATCGCAGGACTTATCACGGTGGTGATGGGAATTTCTATAGTGGGATGTGGAAATGATGGTAAATCCACCAGAGAGACGGAGTCAACAGAGCAGGTAACCGAAATGGAAATGGCAACGGAGGAGGAATCTGAGGCTGAGGATATAGGTGATACTGAATCTGATGGTTCATATGCAGATGAAACCGATTACAGTGATGACAGTGAGGAATCCACAGAATTTACGATGCCTGTATATGAGGATTTCACATTGGCATCGGGACTCAGCGAGAATTACGCAGATCTTGACAATAGGTCATTTGTATATAATGGAAAGAAATTCACTTTAGGTGAGTCCACCTTGAAGGATCTTATAGACGGCGGTATACCATTTGAGCAGAATTCACTCAATAACAGTGGCAACAATGTAAATAAAAATTACGAAACTGACAGATACACAGCAGACATAAATGACTACGTAACGATGCAGTTTATGTTTGGCAACTTTACTGACAGTGAGCAGAAGGCGGAGGATTGCGTTCTATCATATGTAAGGTATTCACACCTTTTTGTGCCAAACCCGGATTATGATGCCAGCATGAATGCAGAGATCAGTGAGATGATGCTTGACGGTGCAAAGCAGGTGAACTTCTCATTCCCTACAACTATCACCAAGGATCAGTTGCTTGAAAAGTGCAGCGAGAATGCAGAAGTAGATGGCAAGATAGTCAAGTACAGTGTAGATTCTGAGGTTTATATGGGAAGCAGCGGCTATACATTTGAATTTGACGATACAACAGGACAGCTCAAAGAGGTCAGAATAAGCTGGCTTCCGTAACTAAAAAGTAATCAGAATAATGGCCAGAAGAAAAGCCGGATATCTCTATAAAATAGGGATACCCGGCTTTTGTGAGTTGTTTTTATTTACATGTCGTCGTGTCCGTCATCGAATTCGCTATCTTCATGGTCAATGAATTCGCGGCTTGTAACTTTCTTGCGGTTTCTTTCATTTTCAACCATCTCGGATAAAAGCTCTTTAACATCCTTGGACTTCTTGATGTTCTTAATCTCAAAATCTCCGAGCGTTTTGTCTGCTGAACAGCACTTGATGGTTCCGAGACCGAAGATTCTCTGACCGAGTGTACGCTTAAGTGAGATATCCATGATCCTGTAGAGGCGAACCTCATCCTCCTTGGTGCTTAAGAATCCGGTGCTTATAAATAGTCTGTCATCGGACAGGCTGTATTTGGTGAATGACCAAGGCAGTCCGAATAAAGTCCGTTTTCTGTCTTTCCATACGATATTTGGCATATGTAACCCTCCCTGATTTTTTTTGATGTTATCACGGCTTGGCGCATTTGTAAACCAAATCTGAGTAGAATAAAATATAACGGTTTAAAAAGTCGGAAAGGCGGTAAGCAGTATGCAGGTAACAGAAAAGCATTCAACTGGATTGTTGTAGAGCAGTTTTCTCGATGGACACAGCCAGAGTATATACTGGAGGCAACTAATCCTTTTGTTGTGTGTGGGCGCTTGCAGGTGATATAATTGGCACAAGTGAACGTTTGATATAATACAAATTATAAGATCATGAGGACATAGAATGGATAAGACACAACGTATACATGCGCAGGCAGATTCTGATATGAGTGCACATGGCAGCTCAAAAGATAAAAAGGCAGAGAACACAAAGGAAAATAAAAAAACACAAAAAAAACATTCGTTCCATTCGAATATAAAGGTGCGGACTTTTTTGGTAGCTGTACTGACGTTTATAGTGGTTAACGCTGTAGTACATCTTCAGCTCCTGAACACGGAGAATCAGGAGAAACTCAAGGCGACTTATACAGCAGAGTCTACCATAAGGCGTCTAGGTTCGCAGATAGACAAGTATATGTCCAAGACTGATATGCTAAAGAGTATGATAGAGTCGGGATATGATATAAAAGAAGAAGAATTTAACAGACTGGGCGGTTTTCTGTTGGATGATGATGATGTCATTGGTGCAGTGGAACTGGCAAAGGATGGGGTTGTGAATATGGTGTACCCGATGGCAGGAAATGAGGCTGCGATTGGACTTGATATGCTGAACAATCCTAGAAGAAGCAGGGAAGCAAGGCTGGCCAGGGAAAGCGGCAATTATACCATTGCGGGGCCATTCGAACTTGCGCAGGGCGGCGTGGGAGCGCTGCTGTTTGATCCGATATATGTGACAGGTGATCAGAAGGACAAGGAATTCTGGGGATTTGCCATTCTTATTGTGAATTGGGACAGATTTATAGATGAGACAGAGATATCGAAGCTAGAGGATGCCGGCTATCACTATCAGGTGTGGAGGAAGCTGGACGAAGAGGGGCAGAGGACGATGATAGCCAGCTGCCAGAATGAATCGCTGAAGAATGACATCGAGGTAGACTGTGATGTGCCAAATGATACATGGTATTTTGATATTGTTCCGGTAAAAGGCTGGGTATCCGGGAACCAGCTGCTGCTCGGAAATGTACTTTGCTTAGTCGTTGCATTGCTCATAGGGTTGGTGTACTGGCAGTTCGCCATAAGACACAGGAAAGAACAGTCATATATGGCAGAAATAGAGAAGACAGCGGAGAATGCCAGACTTGCAAATGAAGCAAAAACCAGGTTTCTGTTCAATATGAGTCACGATATAAGAACCCCGATGAATGCCATCATAGGATTTGCACAGCTGCTCAAGGATCATGCGGATGATAAGGATAAGGTGAATGAATATACATCCAAGATAAGTGCATCGGGATCTGTTCTGTTGTCGATCATCAATCAGGTGTTGGAGATGGCAAGGATAGAGAGCGGAGAAGCGGAACTGAATGAAGAAGTGGGGAATCTGCGGGAACTCACAGAGTCTATCAAGGCGGTATTTGAACCGGAGATCAGCAGGAAAAAGCTGTCCTGCGATTATCTTGTCAAGGTTACTGAAGAGTTTGTAAGTTATGATGAGACGAAGGTTCGTGAGATTTTACTCAATATAATTGGAAACTCGGTGAAGTACACTCCGGATGGAGGCAACATATCGGTGAGGGTTGAACAAATATCTAAGGGAGATCAGGGCAGTGCATCGTACAGATTTACGGTAGCGGACACGGGAATCGGCATGAGCGAAGAGTATCTGCCTCACATATTTGAAGAGTTTACCAGAGAGAGAACAAGCACAGAGACGAGAGTGGAGGGTACAGGACTTGGACTTCCAATCGTGAAGTCGCTTGTAGATATGATGGGAGGCAGCATAGATGTGCAGAGTAAAGTGGGAGTTGGAACTACCACAACAATCGTGCTGACGTTTGCGGTGGCAACCAACACCGAAGTGCTCACGAGCATGGATCAGAGCTGGGAGAACATAGCGGACAGGCTTTGCGGCATGAGGATTCTGATGGCGGAGGACAATGATCTCAACGCCGAACTTGCGGTTACGCTACTTGGAGAAAGGGGGATTCTGGTTGATCGTGCGGTTGATGGAGTCCAGTGTATTGAGATGCTCAGAAGCAGACCTTCCGATTATTATATTGCAGTGCTTATGGATATACAGATGCCAAACATGGATGGATATCAGGCGACAGAGATAATCAGGGGCCTGGGAGATGCCCGGGCGAAGATCCCAGTCATTGCCATGACTGCAAATGCATTTGACGAGGACAAGAAGAAGGCATTTTCTGCAGGGATGAATGGACACGTCGTAAAGCCTGTGGATTTGGAACGCATATTCACTGTACTCGGAGATGTATTGGAAGTTGGCAAAGAAATTAAAAATTAAACTACAGGTTTACTTTTAACTAGTAGTTTATATGTGTTATATTAGATGAAGATTCCTTTTAAAACTCAATAAAGGTGTCATGAAAGATTTCAACGGCATTCTGACCGGAGAAATATTTATATTAGCAAAACATATTTACATATCATACCCTGCTATAGGCATATTAGGTTGGAAAAATTGGTGGAACCTAGTTTATAGCACATTTAAATTTCATATTTAACAGGGAGGTATAATTATGGCACAGATGGAATTTCCAGTTATTGATCTTCAGGCTACAGGCAGGAGGATCAAGGAAGTGAGAGAGAAGAAAGGGATCACAGTAAAGACATTGCAGATGTACTTGGGATTCAACGAACCCGTGTCGATCTACAAATGGCAGCGAGGCGAATGCCTGCCGACATTCGACAACATGTACGCAATGGCCTGCCTCTTCGGGGTAGGAATTGACGACCTTCTGGTGGGAAACCGCCAGGAGGTTGTTTTTTTGCACTTTCGTCTCCGGGGACGGAGGGGACAGGTACCACCGTCCCCATTAAATATTTGATTAATGGTGGTAGTGTGTTACAATTATGTTTATGTGTAAGTACAGATTTGAGCTGATCTGGGACCGGGATAATGTACGTGAAATGGGGGGATGCGGTATGAAGAATGTAAGCAAGAGGCAGTATATACTGACGCTGATAGTGAGTTTTGTGGCGATTGTGGTACTGTCGTTATGTACGATCATGACATTTTATAGGAAGTCAGTGAATGATACTCTGGCTTTGGCGGCAGAGACTGTTAAGCAGGAGCAGGAATATATGAATTCGTATCTGAATCGAGCCGTGGATGCGGTGGAAGTTACGAAGATCACTGTGGAGCATATGATGAGAGAAGGCCAGTCGGGGCAGGATATACTGAACTTTCTCACGAATGAATCGGATTATTATCTCCAGGATATAGATGCGGCGTTCACAGGTGTATATGGCTTTATAAACGGCGAATACCTTGATGGCACAGACTGGGTTCCCAACGATGATTATGTTCCTCGGGAGCGGGCATGGTACAAAGCAGCAGTGGCGGCAGACGGCCAGCCAACCCTGGGCCAGCCGTACATCGATGCGCAGACAGGTGATATTCTGATGTCAGTCAGCCAGTTACTCTATGATGGTGTGAGCGTAATATCTCTGGATGTAACTCTGGATCAAATACAGGCTGAGACGGAAAAAATCAAATTAAATGGTCAGGGATATGCATTCGTCTGCGACAAGTCAGGCTTGGTGATAACCCATTCAGACAAGAAAGATGTAGGACAGGACTATACTCAGGGTGAAATGTCTGTACTCATGAAGGGCATAACGGACAATGACGGCGAACCATTTCAGGCGGTTGTTGATGACAAGAAGGTGACGGTTTTCAGCTGTTCCATAGTTGATGAATGGTATGTGGTCATGGTCATCACAAATGAGAAGCTGTACCACGGAATAAGAAACCTGATAGGCTACGATATAGGCGTTGGAATAGTTTTATATATAATTATAGTGTTCTTCTGTACCAGATCCAAGAATAGTACGGATGCAATCATGAGCAAGCTCGATGAGACAAATAACGAACTCACAGACCTGAATAATATGGTCATGCAGGCATTTGCCAAGACGATAGATGCAAAGGACAAATACACAAAAGGCCACTCCGTGCGTGTTGCCAGATACAGCCGTGAACTGGTGAAGCGGATGGGCGGAACGATCAGGGAGCAGGACGAGATATATCAGATAGCACTGCTTCATGATATGGGCAAGATACGTATTCCTGACAACATAATCAACAAGCCGGGAAGACTTACGGATGAAGAGTTCTCCATGATAAAGCTTCACTGTGTAAATGGATACCATATTCTCAAGAATATAAATGCATTTCCGGAACTGGCGGTGGGTGCAAAGTATCACCATGAGAGGTACGATGGAACAGGATATCCAAGTGGGCTGAAGGGAGAAAATATACCAAGGTGTGCAAGGATCATAGCGGTGGCGGACAGCTATGATGCCATGACATCCAACCGAAGCTACAGATACGCCCTGCCACAGAAGATAGTGCGCGATGAGATGGAGAAGGGCAAGGGCAGTCAGTTTGATCCGGACATTGCAGAAGTCATGCTCAGTATGATTGATGAGGATGAAGACTACCACATGAGACAGGTCGAGAAGATGGTCAGCAATATCCTCGTTGTAGATGACGAGAAGATAAATATCAGACTTATAGAGAATATCTGCAAAAACGAGCCTCTCTACAAGGTCATTGCGGCTGAGAGCGGAAAGCAGGCCATAGACATAGTGGGAAATCAGCAGATAGACCTGGTATTGCTCGATATCGAGATGCCAGACATGGATGGATTCCAGACGCTGGAAGAGATACGAAAGATCACAGACGTACCGGTCATATTCGTAACAGCTTATAAGGATTATAAGCTGATAGAGAGAGCGAGACAGATGGGGGTTGAGGATTATATTACGAAGCCGTTCCTTCCAATAGTTTTCCTTGAGACCTTGTACGGAGTTATCGGTTAAATACAGATGGGGGGACACTTTGGGGAAGATAGTAAATGAGAAATCAGATAAAAAAAGTTCAAAGGCTGTACCTTGGAAGAAGATGCTCAACAATGATACGGACATGCAGCTGCTTCTATTTAATATAATTACAGGTGGAGGCACCGTTGGCGGGATCATCAGCTTTATAGCGAGCCTGATCATCAAAACTCCACTTATACAAGATGTTGCCATATTGACCGCGTTGGCTGTGCTCGGCATATGCATTTACCTTGCAAATGCAAAAAAGATGGTGAGACAGAGTGCTATAGTGATCGTTTTTGTTATAACTTTGATGGCATTCCCGATGATGTTCTTCACCTCGGGCGGAGCGTACAGCGGTATGGGTTTCTGGTTTGGCTTAGGCATGATATTCTCATTCCTTCTGATAGATGGCATGTTTTGCTATGTCATGCTGGCCGTCCAGATCATAATGGTGGTTGCATGTTACATAGTCTCGTATAAATACCCAGAACTGGTGATCCCATTGGCAAATGAGAGAAGTGTGTATGTGGACATGCTTCAGAGCCTCATAATATTCGGCATAGTTATCGGATCCATAGTGAGATTCCAGAATGCCGTATACAAGTGTAAACTAGAGGAGATAGAGCAGATAAATGAGGAGCTTACCAGGGCGAAGGATGATGCTGATGTGGCGAACCATGCCAAATCCGAGTTCCTTGCGCATATGTCCCATGAGATCAGGACTCCGCTAAATACCATAGTGGGGATGAATGAGATAATAATGAGAGAGACACACGAGGAACAAACCATGAAATGTGCCAGGGATATACAGAGCTCAAGTGATATCCTGGTAGATCTGGTGAGGGACGTGCTGGATTTCTCCAAGATAGAATCGGGCAGGATGGAGATAGTCAATGAGGAATATCATTTCAGCCAGCTGCTCAGCAATGTGTTGTCCGTTATGGAGTCCAGAGCAAGACAGAAGAATCTGGAGCTTGATGCCGAGGTTCAGGAGACTTTGTACAATGATCTGAAAGGCGATTCCGCCAGAATATGCCGGATCCTGATAAATCTTATTGGAAATGCAGTGAAGTATACGAAGAAAGGTTCGATCAGAGTGACCGTCCATATGGAGGATCATGATGCAGATCCCCATAATGTGGAACTGGTCATGGCTGTTCGTGATACTGGAATCGGAATAAAAGAGGAAGATCAGGAGAGACTTTTCAAAGATTTTGAGCGGCTTGATCTGTCGAATAACCGATCTATAGAGGGGACAGGACTCGGGCTGGCCATCACATATCACCTTGTGGAAATGATGGGTGGAAGTATAACCTGCCATAGTAAGTATGGACATGGAACTACATTTGTGGTAAAAATCAGCCAGGAACGTCTGTCCGATGAGAGAATAGGCGATTTTAAGGACAGGCACAGACAGTATATGAAGGAGAGAAAGACATATAAGAGCAAATTGTGTGCCCCGGATGTCAGTGTTCTTGTTGTGGATGACAATGTCATGAACCTGAAAGTCGTCAAGATGATGCTTAAGCCTACACGTATGAAGGTTTCGACCTGTGCCAGCGGTGCCGAGTGTCTGGAGCTTATAAAAAAGTACAGGTATGATATCATCCTTATGGATCACATGATGCCTGAGATGGATGGCATGGAGACATTTCGCCGTGCTATGCTCATGCGCGACAGCCTGTGTGGCAAGAGTACATATATAGTCATGACTGCAAATGCTGTCATGGGTGCAAGAGAAATGTATCTGGCGGAAGGATTTAATGACTATATCAGCAAGCCGGTGCAGCCGGAGGTGCTGGAAGATATACTGATGAGATATATACCTGAGGATAAGCTGGTAGATCTGGCGGTATGTGATGAAGATCGGGAAAGCCCAACAATGGGTGCCGGAACCGTAGACGAGAAAACAGATGTTATGGGAAAACAGAATAAAGCTATGGAAGAGACTTGTGCGGTAGAAAAATGTGAAAATATGACTCGAGATGGGTTTCCAAAACAGGATTCAGACATATCTTGTAAAGAAGTTCACATTGACCACGAGAAAAGTCTTACATACTGCGGGGGCAGTGAAGACTTTTTGAAAGAAATCATATCAATGTATGCAGCTGACGACAAGCGCGCAGAGATACAGAAGGCTTATGATGAAAAAGATTGGGACGGCTATAGGATGTTGATACATACGGTAAAAAGTACATCCAGAACGATCGGAGCCATGGAGCTGGGCGATGAGGCGCAGGAGCTGGAGAATGCGGTTAAAGAACTTGATGTGGATATGATCTGCAAGATGCATGAGAGTGTGATGGCTTCTTACTCGGCTGTACTTGACTGGTGCCGTGTGACAACCGCTCAGTAGGTCCGATATTTTCACAAGACGATAGAATGTAGAACATAGTGCACATATGCAATTTTGCAATATGCACAAAAACAAATTACTAATACATGAATACTTGACATTTTCCCATATAATAATACGTCATTATGATATACAATATTGTATTATTTGAAAAATGGGGGAGACCAGACAATCGTTAAGCAGACAGATCCATCAGCCATAAAGGAGAATGATGTGATATCATTTTATTCCTCGGATCCTGCTCTTTCAGGTGCGGTAAATACACATAGAGTTGTCTCGATAGAGACGGATGGTAATAATTACAGGTATATTACAAAGGGTGATGCCAATAATGTGGTGGATCGTTACGATGTGGACTCAAGAGATCTGCTTGGCAAAGTGGTGTGGTCATCACTCATACTTGGCAAGATAGTGAGGCTTGTGTCCAACCCACTTATATTTGTACCCATAATTCTTGTTCCGCTTGCCATTATACTCATAGCCAACCTCGTAAAGACTGTATCATATGCAAGAAAGATAGCAAAGGATGAGGAGGAAGCAGCCGTAAAAGAGGTGATCCAGTATATACGGGAGAAGAATCTCAGAGAAACAGGTGACACGACAGAATCCAATGAGAATTCAGAGAGAAAGTCGGAATAGTGGGTCTATAGAAAAAAGCACACAAGATTTTGAGACCTTGTGTGCTTTTTTGATATTCGCAAAGAAAAGTGAAAATTTTGTACTCCAATTCTGAAAAACAGTGCAAAAAGTGAAAATGTTCCATTTCTTGCGGGTAAAAGCTGCTGAAGCAAGTTCTGGTATGTGTCGATAATCAAAAATTACAGTGAGTTTACCCTGCCCATGAACAGGATCATGCCAGTGCTCTGATCTTCAATCACATACACAAATGGCTTGTCCACAATAAAGTTATATGTTTCTTCACTTGGCATCATTGCTGTTTCCTTGACCATGATGTCTGTCTCTGCTGCGGCCTTGGTTCCGTTCTCATCCACGATAACCTTTGCCCTGTGATTTACAGATGAGACTGCGATTCCGTCGGCAATCTTGGAGAAGTCTGCGCTGTCTGAATATGCAGATCTTATTCCCATGTTCTGAAGAATTTCATCGAGACCGTCAATGCTCTGCTCATCTGTGAATTTTGGGAGCTGGAGTGTATCGATCTCTACGTTGTTGGCATTATCCAGAGAGTCGATGAGCTTCTGTTTTTCTTCGTTGCTTAGTTTGTCAAAGAGTTCATTTATGTCTTCGTCATCGGCGGTTGGCATGAACACCTTCATGACAACATTGTCGCCGTCGTATGGAAGAGTGATTCCTTTGATCTCACCGTTGTCCATGTATGTGAAGTGCTCACCGTAGAGATGCATCATATCAACAACGCTTTCCTTATCGGTTCCGTAGAAGCTGCTCTGAAAAGTTTTATCCTCGGTAAAAGGAGTATCCCATTTCCCCTCGAAATAAACTGCGTTTATGAGCATCATCACGGTTCCACCAGGAATCTCCTTTAAGATTTCAGGGATCATCTTGTTAGTGTTTGTGCTGACCCAATTGTTGACATTCTGTACAACTTTGTCCGGCTGACCGTTGAAGTCTGCTTCATACACCTCACCTGAGTAGTAATCTTTGGCAGGTGTAAGGAAATCCTTTTCTATGTCAGCTGACCAGGATGTATCCTTGTTCATCCATACTGAATTTGCTGTGTTGACAAATGTATTCTGTGACCAGTCCTTTGACAGATATGCCTTCATCTCATCATTCCACTCATCAAGATCTGTTATGCCGAGAGCATTTTCGAGCTCTTTTTTTGTTGCACCGTCTGCACCTACATCCAGCATGGACAGTGCACTTGCAATGCTGTAAGGCGAGTAAAATATGTTCTTGTCAGCTGGAAGTGCAGAATACATATTCATAGAGAATTCATTGATTCCGTTCTTTAGCTGGTCAAATGATGTTATATCCGTTTTGACCGGAGTCACAGAGATGTTGTCAGTGAGTGAAGTGACCGACGAATCAGGTTTTGTGTGACCAGGATTATTCCCCGGTGTATTTGTGCCGCAGCCGGCAAGACCTGCGCATATACAGGCGCTGAGTAGTAATGCTGTTATTCGTTTTTTCATAGTTGAAACCTCCTTATTGTAAAGCCCATCGTATCGTCCCGATGATTTATTGTAACTGGTATATCGTTAACTCTCAATATATATACGAGTAGCAAGAGCTTTTTTGTGGACTTTTTCAACAAATTTTTATATGAGAGGTTTTTATATGAGATTCGTGAGATAGTGAACAATGAACTTGGAAAATGCACGGATTAGATATATATTAATCATAAAGGTTCAATCAGCTTTTAGAATCAGTTTTCATAAGGAGGCAATACGATGGCGCTTATAAAAGGAATACATCATGTGGCACTTAAGTGCTGCTGCAGCGAAGAGTATAAGAATGTAGCAGAGTTTTATGGTGATATATTGGGACTTTCAGTTGCGAGAAAATGGGATGGCGGGATCATGTTTGACACTGGAGATGGCATCATCGAGGTGTTTGAGGATGGTGAGTCACCGCTTCCGCAGGGAAATATAAGACATTTTGCATTTGCCACAGAGGATGTGGATGCCTGTGTTTCGGCAGTGAGAAAGGCAGGATATGAGGTGTTTGTGGAGCCAAAGGACATAGAGATCCAGTCGGATCCAAGGTTTCCGGCAAGGATCGCGTTCTGCCGAGGACCGCTTGGCGAGGAGATAGAATTTTTCTGTGAGAAATGATGAAGAGTTGTAGAGACTTTCTGTTATAGAATTACATGGAGATGATAGGGTTGACAAAGGAAGAATGGTACGCCCAGCTTTTTGAGCGTCTGGGAAGGTCGAAATTTCGCAGTGGATTTCATTTGACACAGAAAGATATCGACTATATACATGAAAAGGGGCTGGATACCATAAGACAGCATGCACGGGATTTCATTGTGCAGAGGGAAGCTCCGGCATTCATACCAAATGACGGAAAGCAGACTCCCATGCGTGGACACCCGGTATTTGTGGCACAGCATGCGACGGCTACATGCTGCCGGGAATGCATACGTAAGTGGCATACATTTGCCCCGGGAGTGGAGCTTGGTCCAAGACAGCAGGAGTATCTGGTGGATGTCATCATGACCTGGATAGAGAGGGAGCTAGAAGCAGCCGGGGATAAAATAATTTTATACCAGCGGTGTAATGACAAATAATTATATTTGTGGTAGAGTACAGTTTAGGTGGTCAAATAAAAGAAGAAAATCAGGACACACCAATAAAAAATGACTAAGGAAAAGGAACCCGGAAGGGATAGTCAGGAAAGGAAAGAATCATGTCAAGTATAGTTTTCGCTAAATACATAACCCGAGAGTTTAATAGTGATGTGGCAGGGAATACTTTACATACAGATGATAAGCTGCGTGAACATATGTACTCATATGGTACAGGGCGAGAGCGTACGGAACATGATCATACAAATATGCTGACCTGAATGATCTGAGCAAATACATAACAGATCAAATAGGTTTCGATAGACTGAGATCAGCCAGATCTATCAGCATTTATAGATTGGAATCATGATGTACAAAAAAACGTCCATCTATGTGAGTATTATATAAGTATTCATGTAGATGGGCGTTTTTGTGTTTTTGAACTCGTCTTTGTGAAGAAGAAATCTGCCAGAACTAAGAGATAAAAGAAAGGGAGAGACATGGCAGAGATTGTATGTGTCAGATCGTTAGGGGCGCCAGGGGATGCGCTCTGCGCGGTCCACAATTGTAGCAATGCAGATGAGATGAGAATTTTAGGAGGGAAGTATTATGTGTAATGTACCAACAATTGACATGACAGGAACAGGCAGAAATATTGTGAAGCTTAGACAGAATGCAGGTCTTTCTGTAAAGGATCTGCAGGATATATTTGGATTTGCCACTCCAAATGCGATATACAAGTGGCAGAAAGGTATGGCTATGCCAACCGTAGATAACCTGATCATTCTGGCCACCATCTTTGGAGTAACAGTGGATGATATCATTGCAGTAAACATCTGCTCGACAGTTGGAATCAGTGCGTAGCATAAAAATTTACATATTTATGTATATAAAGGCGGACAGCGGTAACTACGTTGCCCGCCTCTTTTATATTCTGTATGGGGTCAGGCACCTCCGTCCCCATAAGGGGTGAAAATTGGGGGTTGACTTAGAGTGAACTCCAAGTGATATATTCAATGTAACATATAGGTATTGTGTGAGTGCATATAGCTATAAATAGAAAGGTTTTCTTGAAATTAGGAAAGAGGTGGCAATATGACTATCAAAGAGGTAAGTGAAAAGTTTGATATCACCGCTGATACGCTCAGGTATTACGAGAGGGTCGGGCTTATCCCTCCTGTAGCGAGAAATGCCAGTGGCAACAGGGATTATCAGGAAAAGGATGTCGATTGGGTTGAACACACTGTATGTATGAGAAATGCTGGTGTTCCGATAGAGGCGCTTATTGAATATGTAAAACTGTTCCAGATGGGAGATGCTACATTTGGCGCGAGGCTGGATCTCCTTAAGGAGCAGTATGAGAAGCTTGAGGAGCAGAGAAAACAGATCGAAGCCACCATGGATAGATTACATTACAAGATATCCAAATATGAGGAGGCCGTGAAGACCGGCAAGCTTGTATGGGACGGGAAAATTACCGATGGCGAATGCACCATGTAAAAACAGGAGGATAAATAAAAATGTATATTGAAAATATTAATGGACCACAGGATGTAAAGAAACTGACAGTAGACGAGATGAGAACACTTGCAGACGAGATGAGACATGCACTTCTCATCAGAGCCAGCAAGCACGGCGGACATTTTGGACCGAACTTTGGTATGGTGGAGGCAACCATAGCACTTCACTATGTATTTGAATCACCAAAGGATAAGATTGTGTATGACGTGTCCCACCAGAGCTATCCTCATAAGATGCTCACAGGAAGAAAGGATGCATACCTCTATGAGGAGCACTATGATGATGTGACTGGTTACAGCAACCCGCATGAGAGCGAGCACGACTTCTTCACGGTTGGACATACCTCAACATCCATCAGTCTGGCTGCAGGTCTTGCAAAGGCAAGGGACCTTCAGGGCGCAGAGGGAAATGTGATAGCGGTGATAGGTGATGGCTCCCTGTCAGGAGGAGAGGCCCTTGAAGGACTTGATTACGCTAAAGAGCTGGATGGCAACCTCATCATAGTTGTAAATGACAACGATATGTCCATAGCCGAGAACCACGGAGGACTCTATACAAATCTCAGATTACTCAGAGACACTAATGGAACAGCAGAGTGCAATCTGTTCCGCGCCATGGGACTTGATTATTATTACGTGCATGAAGGCAATGATGTGGCAGCCCTCATAGACACATTCCAGAAGGTAAAAGATTCAAAGAAGCCTGTTGTGGTCCACATCAGAACCCTCAAGGGAAAGGGTTATGCCCCAGCTGAGGAGCACAAGGAGCAGTGGCACTACAGCGGACCATTTGACATAGAGACAGGAAGATCGTTATTTGAAGGTGACGAGGAGGACTACTCAAGCGTGTCCTGTGATTACCTGCTTGACAAGATGAAGAAGGATCCAAAGGTCGTTGCCATCACAGCGGGAACACCGACGGTTATAGGATTTACAGAGGATAAGAGACGTGAGGCCGGAAAGCAGTTTGTCGACGTGGGAATCGCAGAGGAGACAGCGGTGGCACTTGCGTCGGGAATTGCAGCAGGCGGCGGAAAACCAGTGTTCGGTGTGTACAGCTCATTTGTGCAGAGAACATTTGACCAGATATCCCAGGATCTCTGTATCAACAACAATGCAGCCACTATAGTGACATTTGCAGGATCAGTATATGGAATGAATGATGTGACACATCTGGGATTTCAGGATATCCCTATGCTTTCAAATATCCCGAATCTTGTATATCTTGCTCCGACAACAAAGGAAGAGTATATTGCTATGCTTGACTGGAGCATAGAGCAGAATGAGCATCCTGTGGCCATCAAGCTCCCAGGCGGTGCAATGGTAAGTGGGAGCCCTGTGACGAAGAACTTTGGAGATCTGAATAAATATGAGGTGACACAGAAGGGAAGCAAGGTTGCCATACTCGGCCTTGGAACTTTCTACAGTCTGGCAAATGCTGCAGCAGACGAGATGAAGAGTGAGCTTGGAATAGATGCCACTGTCATCAATCCTTACTATATCACAGGTCTCGATGAGGAACTTCTTGAAAGCCTCAAGGCAGACCACTCAGTTGTCATCACTATTGAAGATGGTATACTGGACGGCGGATTCGGTGAGAAGATTGCAAGATTCTATGGCGATTCAGATATGAAGGTGCTGAATTATGGTCTTAAGAAGGAATTCCTTGACAGGTACGATGTCGAAGAGGTTCTTAAGGATAATCGTCTAGATGCAGAGATGATTGCGGAGGACGTTAAGGGATTGTTGTAAAGTATATGATTATCTATGATAGATATGTTTATATGAATAATTTAGTAGTAGAAATATAGAACAGACATAAAATGCCCCATATAATTCTGAAATTTTTTATTTCCAGAAATTATATGGGGATATTTTATTCGAGTGTCTGATCATGATATGATGCCAAGTTCTGTCAGAATGGATATAGCACCTTCGGCGGTGTCTTTGTCAAAGCCGAGGACCTCAAGGCCTTCAGCGTTTGCTATACTCTGCGCTGTTTTTTCAAAGAATGAGCGCCTTAATGCAATCTTAATACAGCACACCGGATCATTACACCGTTTTTTTATATTTCATAATATACTCTTTGTAAACAAACAAAAACAGGAGAAGTATATATGTCTGAAATTACACATAGAAAAAAGCGACTGTCATCCTTTAAGCTGATCGTTTTGGGCTTTGCCGGGGTTATTCTGATCGGAGCACTGATATTGATGCTGCCGTTTTCATCGACTGCCGGAGTTGTTACGCCGTTTCACGAGGCGCTGTTCACATCGACCTCGGCCGTTTGCGTTACGGGGCTGGTCGTGCAGGATACGGGCAGTTATTGGTCCGCTTTCGGGCAGACGGTAATACTGCTGATGATCCAGATAGGCGGGCTCGGTGTTGTGACAGTTGCGGCACTTTTCGCTATGCTGTCCGGCAGAAAAATATCGCTGATGCAGCGCAGTACCATGCAGGACGCCATCTCTGCCCCGAAGGTCGGCGGGATCGTCCGCCTGACCCGCTTTATTGTACGGGGAACTTTTTTGATCGAGCTTATCGGAATGATCGTCATGCTGCCGACATTTTGCGGAAACTTCGGTATCAAGGGAATTTGGATGGCGGCATTTCATTCGATTTCCGCCTTTTGCAACGCCGGCTTTGACATACTCGGCACCGCAGAAAACAAATACCCGTCTCTTACGGGATACATCGGAGAGCCTACAATAAACATTGCAATTATGCTTTTAATTATTGTGGGCGGTATTGGATTTTTGACCTGGGACGATATTTGCACAAACAAGTGGCATTTCAAAAAATACCGGATGCAGAGCAAGGTCATATTGGTAACAACGGCAATCCTCATTATCGCTCCCGCAGTATTCTTTTTCTTCTGTGATTTTACGGGGCTGCCGCTCGGCGAAAGGATTCTTGCGTCGCTTTTTCAGTCCGTCACACCGAGAACTGCCGGTTTCAATACCGCCGATCTTCCCGCTATGACCGGTTCCTCCAAGGCAATTATGATTCTGCTGATGCTTGTCGGCGGATCACCCGGCTCCACGGCAGGCGGTATGAAAACGACCACGCTTGCCGTTCTGATTCTGAGTGCATTCTCCGTTTGTCGCAAAAAGGACGATGCCGAAGTCTGCGGCAGGCGCATTGACGGTTCGGCAGTGAAAAACGCCGCAGCCGTTGCCGTAATGTATTTCATGCTGTTTTTTGTCGGCGGCATTGTTATCAGCACGGCAGAAGGTCTGCCGCTTAGCACCTGCCTTTACGAAACGGCGTCCGCTGTCGGAACGGTCGGGCTTACCCTTGGAATCACACCGCAGCTCGGTGTTCTTTCTCAGCTTATTTTGATCGTCTTGATGTATCTCGGCAGAGTCGGCGGACTTACCCTGATTTACGCGGCGGTCTCCAATAAAAATCAGAGCGGAGCAAAGCTGCCGCTCGAAAAAATCACAGTCGGATAAAGGAGTTACTATATTATGAAAAACATATTGTTGATAGGTCTCGGCAGATTCGGTAGGCATATCGCTTTGCAGCTGAATAAGCTCGGGCATGAGGTGATGGCGGTAGACAGCAACGAAGAAAGGGTCAATAAGATTCTGCCGATCGTTACTAACGCACAGATAGGTGACAGCACAAACACGGAATTTTTAAAGTCGCTCGGAATTGGAAACTTTGATGTGTGCATAGTCACCATAGGAGGAAATTTTCAAAATTCGCTGGAAACCACTTCTTTGCTGAAAGAACTCGGCGCAAAATTAGTTGTGTCCCGCGCCGAGCGTGATGTTCAGGAGAAATTTCTTCTGCGTAACGGAGCGGACGAAGTAATTTACCCTGAAAAGCAAGTAGCAAATTGGGCTGCTATTCGCTATACCGCCGATCACGTACGGGATTACATCGAGGTCGATGAGGCTCATGCCATTTTTGAGGTAGAGGTTCCGGAGGGTTGGATCGGAAAAACCGTCGGAGAGCTGGATATCCGCAGAAAATACAGCATCAATATTATGGCAACCAAGGAGAACGGAAAGATAAATATGGCAGTTTCGCCGGACACCGTTCTTACGGACAATATCACTCTTTTGGTTCTCGGCGCTTACAAAGAACTGCAGAAGTGTTTTCGCATTTAACAGAGGTGAATGAGGATGGCTGAGCTATTACTGATCGTCAGCCTGCTTGGCATATTTGCTTTCGGATTTTATCTTATGAGCAGGCTGGATCGATTTCTTGAAGAAAACAGAAAAGCACTGTTAAAGGAAAACGAATCCCGTGAGCCTTCCGAAATTCTGCTGCCGCAGGGACTGTCCGAAAGTGAAATATTATGTGAGATCCGCCGTTTTCGTGAAACGCACGGAAATGTCGATATTATTCTTTCCGATGGGCAGAAGAATGATTTTTAGGTTGCGGTAGTTTTTTTTACAGTTTTACTGTATAATAATAAAATAAAATAAAAATGGCGGTGAAACCGATGAAAGTACAAACCGAACAGTCAAAATTCGATACAGACGAGCATATCCTTGTCTGCCTATCCTCTTCGCCGTCCAATGCAAGGATCATACACACCGCCGCAAAGATGGCTAAGGCCCTTCATGCAAGATTTACCGCCATCTATGTGCAGACGGATACGGTCATAAATGATGAGGATCAGTCCCGACTTTCGCAGAACATACAGCTCGCGCAAAGGCTCGGCGCCGAGATCGTTAAGACGCACGGCGAGGATGTACCGCTGCAGATCTCGGAATATGTCAGGCTTTCCGATGTCACAAAAATCGTGATCGGGCAAAGCAGTGCCAGACGCAGAGGGCTGTTCGGAAGACCGACTCTCACCGAAAAGCTTATCTCCTCCGCCCCCAACGTTGACATTCATATTATTCCCGACGCACTGAACTACACAAAGCCGCACAGACGCCGTCTGTTCTTAGGTGCAGAGATACCGTCGCTGCGGGATATTGTCGTGACCGTTCTGGCGCTTGCCGTATGTACGGCGATCGGGTTTCTGTTCGGCCATCTCGGCTTTCCCGATACCAATATCGTTACGGTATACATCCTAGGTGTGCTGATGATCTCCGTTTTGACCAAAGGATACCTTTGCAGTATGGCAGGCTCACTTCTAAGTGTTGTATTGTTCGGATTTTTCCTTACCGAACCTAGGTTGTCCTTTCAGACCTATGCCGTAGGCTATCCCGTTACCTTTGCAGTCATGCTGGCGTCTTCCGTTCTCACCGGCACGCTTGCTTCGAAGCTGAAAGATCATGCAAGGCTTTCGGCTCGCTCCGCGTTCCGTGTGCAGGTGCTGTTCGACACTGACCGTCTGTTGCAAAAAGCAAAAAGCAACGATGATGTTTTAAGCGTGACCTGTATGCAGCTCTCTCGGCTGCTTGACCGAAGCATTGTTGCCTATACGAAAGGCGAAAACGGAATGTTGTCCGGGCGGCTGTATGCCGAAAAAAAGGATACACACGCTGAAAAGCTGCTAAGCGATGCAGAGCGGCAGACCGCAGAATGGGTGCTTCAAAACGATTGCCGTGCAGGAGCAGCGACAGCACAGTTTGGAAAATCCGAATGTCTTTATCTTGCGATCCGTGCAGGCGGCAGAGTATACGGTGTAATCGGGATACCGATGAAACCCGAAAGGCCTGATTCATTTGAGAGCAGCATCGTACTGTCGGTTGTGAACGAATGTGCGCTGGCAATGGATAATGCTCACAACGCCGCCGAAAAGGAACGGGCGGCAGATCTTGCAAAAAGCGAGCAGCTGCGCGCCGACCTTTTGCGGTCGATCTCACACGATCTGCGCACGCCGCTTTGCTCCGTTTCGGGTAATGCGGACACGCTTTTGCATAACGGAAACTGCCTGGACGAAGCAACCAAGCAGCAGATCTATAAAGATATTTATGACGATTCCGAATGGCTGATCGGCGTGGTGGAAAATCTGCTGTATGTTACACGGCTGAATGACGGACGCCTGAAGCTGGAGCTTACCGACCAGCTTGTAGACGAAGTGGTCAACGAAGCCGTTTCGCATTTGAAGAAAAAATCCGTCGGACACAAGGTGACGGTAAGGTGCGACGATTTGATCCTTGCGCGTATGGACGCACAGCTTATCGTGCAGGTCATTGTCAACCTTATTGATAATGCTTTGAAATATACCGAACAAGGCTCCGAGATCTGCGTAAGTGCCGAAAAACAGGGCGGGGATGCCGTGATCCGAGTCACCGATAACGGAAACGGAATTGCAGACGATATGAAACCGCATATTTTTGAGATGTTTTACACCGGAAAAAATACCGTCGCAGACAGCCGCAGAAGCTTCGGGATCGGGCTTACCCTGTGTAAATCTATCATAGAGCTGCACGGCGGAACGCTGACGCTTACGGATAACGTACCGCACGGCTGCATATTTACCTTTACTTTACCGCTCAGCGAGGTGACTCTGAATGAATAAACCCCTTGTTCTCGTTGTGGAGGATGACCGTCCCGTCCGCAATCTGATCGTAACAACATTAAAGGCGCACGATTACCGCTACCTGACCGCGGAGAACGGACACAGCGCTATTATAGAAGCGACCTCCCATAACCCGGATATCGTTCTGCTGGATCTGGGGCTGCCGGATATCGACGGCACACAGGTGATCGAAAGCATCCGCTCATGGTCAAATATGCCCATTATTGTGATCAGTGCGCGCAGCGAGGATAAAGACAAAATCACGGCGCTGGATGCCGGGGCGGACGACTATCTGACAAAGCCCTTTTCCATAGAGGAGCTTTTGGCACGCCTTCGGGTCACGCAAAGACGGCTGCTGCTGCTTCAGGCAAGCGGCGACGCCAACTCACCCGTTTTCCAAAACGGCAAGCTTAAAATTGATTATGCCGCCGGATGCGCTTATCTAAATGGGGAGGAATTGCACCTGACCCCGATTGAATACAAGCTTTTGTGTCTGCTCTCTCATAATGTCGGAAAGGTGCTGACGCACACCTATATCACACAGCAGATTTGGGGCAGCAGCTGGGAAAACGATATTGCTTCTCTGCGGGTGTTTATGGCGACCCTGCGCAAAAAGCTGGAGCCGCAAAAGGACGGTCCGCAATACATTCAGACGCATATCGGCGTCGGTTACCGTATGCTGCGGGTAGACTGAGAAAAGCGAGAAAACAAGGATTTGAACCGATATGCAATAGAAAATCTTTTCGGAATTGAAGGGCTGAATATCGCTTGGTACGCTCGGCGTTGTTCTTCCGTCTTTCGTTATTATACTTTTAATTGCGGCGGTACTCAAAAATCTGATGAAATATGCCGGCGTCAACGCTTTTCTCTCCGGCGTTCGCCCCTGCGTTATCGCAATGATTCTCGCTACGGCAATCGGTATGTTGCTTTGGGGAGCATAAAACACAGCCTGTGCCAATTTGCCGTCCGAAACCGGGCGGCTTTGCTGTTTTTACGGAAATACACTGCTCACTTTTTCCAGACTGACGGGCGTCGCCATTGTAGAATAAATCACTTTGCAGTAACTGTTACGCCCGCAACCTTAATCAAATATCAAAATTTTTTCTAATCATTTTCCTGTTAGCTATAAAGATGATACAAAATGATAAATGTAAGTGTGGCTCACGGTCACATATAAATGGGAGGCGCGTAAAATGTGGATATTATTTGCAGTGGGTTCTTCGTCATTTGCGGGGATCACGGCGATACTTGCAAAATGCGGTATAAGAAAGACGGATTCTGATGTGGCGACGGCTATAAGGACAGTTGTGGTTCTGCTGTTTGCTTGGCTGATGGTTCTTGTCACAGGAGCCTGGACTGCAGACACACATATCAGCGGTAAGACACTTCTCTTTCTGATCCTCTCCGGCCTTGCAACCGGAGCATCCTGGCTGTGTTATTTCAGGGCGCTGCAGAAAGGGGATATCAACAAGGTCGTTCCCATAGACAAATCAAGCACCGTGCTCACGATTCTGCTTGCCCTCATATTCCTACATGAGGGGATCACCTGGGTTAAGGGTATCTCAATAGTTATGATAGGTGTGGGCACCATGCTTATGATCACCAAAAAGAAAACTGCAGATGATCAGGAGCTGTCAGGGAAAGATGTCGAACATATGTCAACAGACGGTGGCAGTGTGGCACAGAAACAGCGGGAAATGGGACTTTTGCATGGCAGCTGGCTGCTGTACGCGGTGCTCTCAGCTGTCTTTGCCAGTTTGACAGCGATACTCGGCAAGGTAGGGATATCGGATATCAACTCAAATCTGGGCACGGCGATCAGGACAACGGTGGTTCTTGTCATGGCTTGGCTTATGGTGTTTGTGTCAGGAAAACAGCATGAGATAAAGGGCATAGAGAAGAATGAGCTGCTGTTTATTGCGCTCTCTGGAATAGCCACGGGAGCATCCTGGCTGTGTTATTACAGGGCACTTCAGGACGAACCGGCAAGCGTGGTAGTACCGATAGACAAGCTGAGCATGCTCATCACCATTGCATTTTCAGGAATCGTGTTCCACGAAAAGCTGACCAAGAAAGCGGCTGTTGGCGTGGTATGCATCACTGCTGGAACTCTCTTAATTGCCATGAATTTCTGAATATTTTACGGTCTATTTAGAAAGTATTTATAGTTTCTTCCTGTGGATTTTATATCTATCGTTTACACTATATACAACGAAAAAGATATAGAGGATACATTTGTACATGAGAAGCTTATCAAGCTGTGCTTGATGGCAGAACAGGCAGGAGGCGTTAAATATGAGAACAGCAGACCACATGAATCTGAGCAGATATATTATGGATCACATGGATGCCGGCGCATCTAAGCTGCAGAAGGCGGCGTTCATATTTGGCAGCATAGAGCCGGATATCAATATGCTGACTTATTTCAGGGGCAGCATCCGTGGCGAGGAGAAACTTAGAGGACACAATTACGAAAATGTCATGAAGTATATGGAAAAACTCACAAAGAAACTTGAGAAAGGCGGAATGGGAACTGTCAGACAGAGCTTTCTTCTCGGAAAGCTTGTTCACTATGTGGCGGATTCATTCACATATCCGCACAACAGTATATTTCCTGGGAATCTTAGAGAACACTGCCAGTACGAGACAGAGCTGCATGACTATGTGAATCAGATGATATCATCAGATAATGTAAATTTAGATAGTATTGATGATGGAATAGATATAGTTGAATATCTTGAGGAAATTCATTACAGATATGTCAGTGAGGCTCTGGGATGCGAGAATGATTACAGACATATCACACATGCAATATCGGTGGTTACAGAGCGGTTCTGGCAGACAGAGAGTGTGTCAGTGCCATCCATGCGTGATGTTGCAATTGCATGTAAGGAACATATACCAGTTACGGCAAATGTAAGTATGGCAGCAGCTGGACAGACTGGAATGGAGTCCACAGGGGTGGCGTAGAAATAGCAGCCGTAAAAAATCTGATATGTCTAAATTGAGTGCGCGATAAAGATTTAGTTAAGAAACTTTGCAAAAACAACAAAATAGCTTGTGAAAAACAATTTAAAATTACCTCTTGCATTATTTTCTGAAGCCTGCTATTATAAATCACGACAAAGGCGTCAAATGAATCGAAAAGATTCGTTTGGCGCCTTTTTTGTTTCGACAATGGAGACGGAGGGGACAGGTACCTCCGTCCCCATGGGAGAATGAGATATCGCGTTCCCCAGATGAGTATAATTAAGGAGGAAGAAACTATGAATACGGGAGATACTGGTTTTATTATGATCTGTGCGGCTCTGGTGTTCTTCATGACACCCGGACTTGCATTTTTCTACGGAGGCCTCGTCAGGAGGAAAAATGTTGTAAATACCATCATGGCATGTACGGCCATCATGGGACTTTCAGTTGTCATGTGGGTGTTGTTCGGTTACTCACTCTCATTTGGCACTAATCACGGAGGTGTTATAGGAGATCTCAAGTGGTTTGCACTTAACGGGATAAAGATGGATGAGGCTGGTCCTTATGCGGACAATATACCTCATCTTGTATACGTTGCATTTCAGATGATGTTCGCCATGATCACACCGGCGCTTATCACCGGTTCACTGGTCGGACGTGTGAAGTTCAAGGCGTTGTTCTTCTTCATCATGCTCTGGTCGATCATCGTTTATTATCCGATGGCTCACATGGTATGGGGCCAGGGTGGTTTCCTTGGAGAGATCGGTTCAGTTGATTTCGCGGGAGGAAATGTAGTACATATAAGTTCAGGTGTGAGCGCTCTTGTATTCTCTATCATCCTTGGAAGAAGAAAGGGATATGAGAACACAGCATACAGAGTTCACAACATTCCATTTGTAGCACTCGGTGCATTCATTCTTTGGTTTGGATGGTTCGGTTTCAATGCCGGAAGTGCCCTCGGCGCAAATGGTCTTGCAGCACATGCATTCATGACAACGGCAATTGCCAGTGCCAGCGCAATGCTCTCATGGATGATAATAGATGTGATAAAGGATGGAAAACCTACCCTGGTCGGTGCATCGACAGGTCTTGTTGTCGGTCTTGTGGCTATAACACCTGGTGCAGGATTCGTACCGATCTGGTCATCATTCATCATCGGTGCGCTTGTCAGCCCAATCTGCTGCTTTACAATATCATTCCTTAAGGGTAAGCTGAAGATAGACGATGCACTTGATGCATTTGGATGTCATGGTATCGGTGGTATCTGGGGAGGTATCGCAACAGGTTTATTTGCAAAGAGCTCCATCAACAGTGTAGCTCGTTGGGATGGTCTGGTATTCGGAGATGTACATTTGTTCCTGATGCAGCTTGTTGGCATTGTGGTTACGATCGTAGTTGCCGTAGTCGGAACACTTATCTGTCTTGGAATTGTGAGACTTTTCACACCGCTCCGTGTAACAGACAGAGAAGAAAAGGTAGGTCTGGATATCTCAGAGCACGGCGAGAGTGCATATCCAACATTCAATGGACTTGATTCGTAGGACAGCAATGATATAGGAAGGAGAGATCTATTATGATGATAAAGGTTGAGGCTATCGTGCGCGAGGAGGTCTTTGAGGACGTCAAGGAAGCGTTGAATGCCATAGATGTAAATGGAATCACAGTGTCTCAGGTTATGGGATGCGGAGCACAGAGAGGATATAAGAAGCTTGTCCGTGGTACGGAGGTAGATGTGGTGATGCAGCCGAAGATCAAGTTTGAGATAGTTGTGTCATCTGAGGAATGGGAGAAGAAGACCATCGAGGCTATCCAGAAGGCGGCATATACAGGCGAGGTTGGAGACGGCAAGATATTCAGCTACGAGATCCGCACTGCAACTAAGATCCGTACAAAGGAGAGCGGCTATGATGCTCTGAATTAAAAGTTTATAATTTCTTTACCAAATACTAGCCGGGAATCCTTTGACAATCAAAGGGTTCCCGTGTTATTATGTCGGAAATATCAGGGAGTAGTTCGCATCGGTTATAAGATGTTGTGCGATCTCGTCATCACGTTTTCTGGCTGGGACATACCTGTGCAGGGAACCGGGACGCACGCTTTCGGAGTATATATAGTAGTGTATATAGAACTTGAAAGGAACGAGACTTTTATTGTGTGTTTATCATGCAATGAAGGTCTCGTTCCTTTGTTGTATGTAAGAAAAAGATATAGCTGAATACACAACAGACTTTTCTTTGCGTGATAAGCATATAAGATCAGATGGCATTATGTTTGATGCATAGATAATATTGCTGATCTGGGAAATAGAAAAATGGACCCCGGGCATGTGCCTGGTATCCGAAAATAAGAAGAAAAGGAGTCTGGTGTGTATGACAGAGAAAAATTTTTGGAATTGTTCCGGTGATGAATTACTAAAAGAATTCAAGACAGACAGCCGCGGACTGTCGACGGAGCGGGCAGAGGAGATCCGCAATGAGAAGGGAGAAAATGTTCTCCAGGAAGGCAAGAGAAAGAGCACATTACAGGTGTTCCTCAGTCAGTTTTGTGACCTGCTGGTGATCATATTGATCATAGCAGCAGTCATTTCTATGTTTTCTGACAATATCGAGAGTACCATAGTAATCTTGGCGGTACTCGTCATGAACGCTGTGCTGGGAACAGTGCAGCATGTGAAAGCTGAGCGTTCGCTTGACAGTCTGAAACAGCTTTCATCCCCAAATGCAAAGGTTATGAGAGATGGTGTGAAGCAGGAGCTTCCGTCCCGCGAGATAGTTCCGGGTGATATCGTACTGCTTGAGGCGGGCGATATGATAGTTGCCGATGGAAGGATACTCAGGAACTTCTCACTCCAGGTAAATGAGAGCTCACTTACCGGAGAATCTACAAATGTGGAAAAGAATGATGCAATAATAGAAGGTTCCGTGCCACTTGCAGACAGGACAAATATGGTGTATTCAGGAAGTCTTGTTACATATGGACGAGCAGAGGTGCTTGTGACTGGAACAGGAATGGATACGGAGCTAGGTAAGATAGCAGGACTGATGAACGCTGCAAAGGAGAGAAAGACTCCGCTTCAGGAGAGCCTTGACAAGTTCAGTGCAAGACTTGCGGCATTTATCATGATTGTGTGCGCGCTGGTATTTGTCCTCTGCATCTACAGGAAGATGGCGGTGCTTGATTCTATGATGTTCGCAGTTGCCCTTGCGGTTGCAGCTATACCTGAGGCTCTAGGTTCGATAGTTACCATCGTGCAGGCATTTGGCACCCAGAAGATGGCGAAGGAGAATGCGATCATCAAGAACCTCAAGGCGGTTGAAAGCCTTGGATGCGTGTCAGTCATCTGCTCAGACAAGACCGGAACACTTACACAGAACAAGATGACCGTGCAGGAGATATATCTGGATGGAAAACTTTACAAGCCGGAGGAGCTTGATTCCCATAACCAGCTCCACAGGTATCTGCTATATGATGCGGTTCTCACCAATGATTCCAGCATAGTGGATGGTAAAGGAATAGGAGATCCGACGGAATATGCATTGCTTGAGATGTTCCGTCAGGTCCACATGATGCCAGGCATGGAGACGGAGGGTACAGGTATCTCTGTTCCTGCGGAGACTGTAAAATGGAGTCTGAAGGAGGATGTACTCAGGGACTGCATGGACAGAATGGAGGAGGTTCCGTTCGACTCGGACAGAAAGCTTATGAGTACAAAGTATCTGCTTCATGGGGTGCCGACCATACTCACCAAGGGTGCTGTGGATGTGCTGCTTGACAGATGCGTGAGCGTGAGATACAGCGATGGCGTAAAGCCTATGACAGATGAAGAAAAAGCGAAGATCAAGGCTCAGAACAAGGCATTCTCAGAAAATGGCCTCCGTGTACTGTCATTTGCATATAAGGAAAGTGATGAGGTACTGGGAGTTGATACTGAGTATGGATTTACATTCCTTGGACTTGTGTCCATGGTGGATCCGCCACGCCCGGAGTCTATGGCAGCAGTTGCCGATGCAAGGCGTGCGGGCATAAAGCCGGTCATGATAACAGGAGACCACAAGATCACAGCGGTTGCCATAGCGAAGCAGATCGGAATATACGAGGATGGAGACATGGCGCTCACGGGAGAGGAGCTTGACGCTCTGTCTGATGAGGAGCTTGCGCGTGACATAACAAAGATATCTGTATATGCCAGGGTGTCACCGGAGAATAAGATAAGGATAGTTGATGCATGGCAGAAGAACGGCAATATAGTAGCCATGACAGGCGATGGCGTCAATGATGCCCCTGCACTCAAGAAGGCAGACATAGGTGTTGCCATGGGAATAACCGGCACGGAGGTGTCCAAGGACGCGGCGGCCATGATCCTCTCAGATGACAACTTTGCAACCATCATCAAGGCTGTGTCAAATGGACGAAATGTATACAGGAACATAAAGAATGCGATACTGTTCCTGCTGTCAGGAAACACAGCTGGAATACTGGCGGTGCTTTACACCTCGATAGCCGCCCTGCCTGTTCCGTTTGCACCGGTACATCTGTTGTTCATCAACCTGCTCACAGATTCTCTTCCTGCGCTCGCGATAGGAATGGAGCCGGCTGACCCATCGCTGCTATCAGAAAAACCGAGGGATCCTAAGAAGGGAATCCTGACATCTGACTTTATGGCAAAGATGCTCTCGGAGGGCCTTCTCATCGCTGTAGCGACCATGACAGCATTCCATCTTGGACTGCCGGTGAGTCCGGCAAAAGCCACTACCATGGCATTTGCAACACTGACACTCGCCAGACTGTTCCACGGTTTTAACTGCAGAAGTGAGGAGTCGATGTTTAAGCTTGGATTTAGATCAAATAAATACAGCGTATATGCATTCTTAGCCGGAGTGGCATTTCTGGCTGCGGTCCTGTTCATACCGGGACTTCACAGTCTGTTCAGTGTCGTAAGTCTTGGAGCGGCTGATGTGCTGAAGATAGCGGGACTTGCATTTGCACCAACTGCGATAATACAGATCATTAAGGCCATACAGGACAAGAGGAGATAGATTGTATGTGGAGAATATCGTGAACACAGTGATCATGAAAAATTCGTAGGATGAGATTCCTGCAAAAATAATAGTCAATAGAAATATTTACGAAATATTCTCAGATTGAATTAAAAAAATTGTTATATTTATCAAAATTTAGAAAATGCAGAATATTCTATTGAATAAAATAAAAGTGAGAATATAATAATCAAAGGGTTAAAGGGTGGTTTGAATATACAGAGTAACTATATCTGTGTATCGAACCTCCTTTTTTATGAAAAAGGCCCGATATGTGGAGGTTGTATACAGGCGCATGTATACCAAGGTTGTGAATCGTTGCTCCATATGTGCATGATAAATATATAGAAGGAAGACATAAAAGATGAAATATTTGAAGCAGTTTCTTATAATCCTTGCCATCTCATTTATCGGAGAGATACTTAAGTATATAGTTCCGCTACCGATTCCGGCAAGTATATATGGTATGGTTATCATGTTTATCTGCCTACAGACCAAGTTCCTCAAGCTGGACGATGTGAAGAGTGTGGGCAAGTTTCTCATAGAGATCATGCCGGTTATGTTCATACCAGCCGGTGTGGGCCTTATGTCGTCGTGGGGAACACTTAAGCCTGTGCTTGTGCCAGTCAGCGTCATAACGGTGGTCGTTATCATAACGGTCATGCTTGCTTCAGGCTGGGTATCACAGCTTATAATAAGGAGAGACAGGAAGAAGGAGACTGAAAATGAGTGATCTGTTTGAATCGTCCATATTTGCAGGGGTGACTATAAGCCTTCTGGCATATATGTTTGGAAGTGTACTTAAAAAGAAACTTAAGATAGCTATACTTAACCCACTGCTGGTGTCCATCATAGTGACTATAGTGGTGCTGGTTGTGGCTGATGTGGATTACGATGTGTACAATGAAGGCGCAAAGTATCTGAGCTGGTTCCTCACACCGGCTACAGTGTGTCTTGCGATCCCACTCTATGAGCAGTGGGAGCTTTTAAAGCACAATTATAAGGCTGTGCTCGGCGGTATAGTTGCCGGAGTAATAACGAGTCTGACTACAGTCCTTGTGTTGTGCAAGGTCATGGGGCTTTCCCATAAAGATTATGTGACACTTCTTCCGAAGTCCATAACCACAGCTATCGGAATGGGTGTTTCGGAGGAGCTTGGCGGATATGTGACCATCACGGTTGCAGTCATAGTTGTGACTGGAGTGATCGGCAATATAATCGGAGAGATCGTGTTCAAGATATTCCGTATCAAAGAACCTATATCAAAGGGACTTGCCCTGGGATCATCAGCCCATGCCATCGGAACTGCCAAGGCTATGGAGATCGGCGAGGTTGAAGGAGCCATGAGTAGTCTGTCGATTGCAGTTACAGGAATACTCACGGTCATACTCGCGTCGGTGTATGCACATTTTATGTAATAGATATAATTGGAGAGAGTTATACTTTTCGTATCTCTCTGAGCTTATATGCAGCCATGAGCTGGAATCTGACCTCCGCATCGGAGAGATCATATTCCAGCTCTTCTTTTATTATCCGGAGTCTGTAATTTATTGTATTCCTGTGGCAGAACATTTTCTCAGAGATGTGCTGAACACTGCCGCTGCACTTAAGATATTCGTACAGAGTGTCCGTCAGAGCTGAGTGATGGGTTTTGTCGTACTCTATGACCCCACCGAGCTGCTCTGCGATAAATGAGTGTATGAGCTGGGCATCATTAACTTCCAGAAGAATACGCAGGAATCCAAGACTGTTGTAATCACAGTATATGTTGTCTGCAGCAAATTCCCTTGCGGAAATTGCACGGCAGTAACTCAAGGAGAGTTCTGTAAGGGACAAAACCGTGCTTCCGGAACCCATATGTATGCTGCGGTCCGGGAATCTTGCCACCAGAGCCTCTGCGATGTCATTGCATTTGTCTGCGATGGATCCGGAGGAAGGGCACCTCAGGATGACTATCGGACTGCCATCATATACAAATGCATGAAAGACAAGATCTGTATTGTTGCAGACCTTCTGCAGAACATACATGAACTCGTCCGTTGCTTCTGCATCGATGGACAGAACGTTGTAGCAGCCATTGTTGAATCCGGAGCCTCTTAGTGTGTCAGCCTGCTCGTCGGTCAGAGAATTCCCCATGAGGATATTCTGGAATGCTGCGGTCATGTTGCCGTCATCCCTGGAGTCTTCAAATATCCTGTTGTAGTAGTCGTGGGTTATATCAAATATCCTTGTATCCCATGGCATGGTAAAAAGAGGAAATGAATAGCGGTGGCACAGTCTGACGATTTCATCGGTCATGTCCTCCTCAAATATATATCTGCCGGTATTCAGAATAAGTCCGCAGGTTCCCCTCCGTTCAAGAATGTGGATGTGGATATATCCTCTGATATGTATACCCAGCTTACGATGTTCTCTATTCCCTTTCCACCGGATATCAGGTTAAGGTTGTATTTTCGCTTGGGTCAGCGATACGGTACTTCCACTTGTACTTATTCCTACAACCTGTGGAACAGGTTCAGAGGGAAATGGATTTGCAGTTCTCACCAATCCGGAAAATGGCGACAAGAAGTCGCTCAGATGCAATGCCATCGTGGCAAAGGTATCCATCGTGGATCCGGACTGCATGAAGACTATGCCAAAGCACGTGTTAGCAGCGGTTGGATTCGATGCACTGTGCCACTGCATGGAGGCATACACATCAAAGATCTCGCAGCCATTTACAGATGCGCTTGCACTGTATGCGATTGATCTTATCGCCCACAATCTTGTGGATGTATATAAGGGCAGAGGAACCCAGGAGAGCTGGGAGAAGATAACACTGGCCAGCACCATAGGTGGTATGGTCATCAACACAGCCGGAGTTACACTGGCTCACGGAATGGAGCATCCGGCCAGCGGACTTAAGGATATAGTTCACGGCAAGGGACTTGCAGCTCTGACACCTGTTATAATCGAGGCATCCAACAAGGGAGATCACTTCAAGTTTGCGAAGATCGCCAGAATATTTGGTGGTATCACAGCGGATGATCTGGCACCGAAGATCAGAACTCTTCTGAAGAATCTTGATCTGGATGTCAAGCTTTCAGACCTCGGAATCGAGGAGAAGGATATTCCTTGGATGGCTGAGAACTGCATGAAGGTATCAGCAGCCAGCATAGCAAATAACCCTGTGGTATTTACACAGGAGGAGATCGCTGAGATATACAAGAAGGCGATGTAGAATTAAAGTTTCATATTAAAAAAGAGATCTGCTATTCAGCTTTAATCAGATGAAAGACAGATCTCTTTTTTATGCAGAATAGGTTAGTGTAAATGATAATATTTTGTATACATTTGCCAAAATAAGTTGTATAATCTGTATATGGTTAAACGTTACGTTATCTATTAAGAGAGGAGAGACAGATATGAGAAAAACATCTACAAGAATGCTGGCACTTGCGTTGTCAGCAGTTATGGCAATTGGCAGTTTCACCGGATTTGGCGGTGAGGTAAAGGCGTATGCGGCAGAGGATGCCCAGGCGGTGGTTGCTGCAGATGTGGCAACACCGGGGGACGCATCACCGACAGATCCTCAGATAGACGCCAGCAATTTTAGCGTCAGTCTGAGTACATCGTCGTATGTGTATGATGGCGCAGCAAAGAAGCCGACAGTGAAGATCATCGGAACTGTCAAAGGCAAGCGTGTTACTTTGAAGAACGGAACAGATTATGCATGTACGTATGCGAACAACACTTATCCGGGAACGGCAACAGTGAAGATTACGTACAAGGACAAGTACAAGGGAACAAATAAGGCGAACTTCAAGATCTCAAAAGCCAAGATCAGCAAGATAGTGTCGACACAGACTGCTAACAGTATCACTCTCAAGTGGAGCGAGGTTAAGGGCACAAAGAAGTATGAAGTGTATATGTATAAGAATGGTAAGTGGAATGTAGTATGTAACAGTACCACGAGAAAGGCAACAGTTGGAAAGTTAAGTGCAAATACAAAATATAAATTTTATGTTAAGGCATATGGCACAAATGCAGGTAAGACAGTTTTAACTGCGCAGTCTTCAGCATATTTTGAATATACGAGACCTGCTAAAGTTACAGGTATATCTTTAGGAGATACGCAAAAAAATAACAAAAATATAATTGTATCAAATTATGAAAGCGCGGTTAGGCTGAACTGGAAGTATGATGAGGGAGTTACTGGATATAAAATATATGTCTATAATGCAACAACACGTAAGTGGACAAAATTCAAAAATGCAAGACAGTATATCCCATCAAATTCAAAGAAGAGCAAGGGTAGAATATTTTATTATTTAAGCGGATTGACACCAGCGACTGTCTATACATTTAAAATTGTGGCTTATACTGAGAATTTTGACTATCAGACATCAAAAACAAAAATATATGTTGGGGAAGCATCTGATATTATAAAAACGGCTACAATACCTAAGGTTAAATACGGCTTTGATGAGTGCTATGAGCTTAAGCAAAAAGGCACAAGCTATGACGTTTATTCAAGATACTATAATATAGAATTTGGTAAGGTTCCTAAGAACTCAGGTTATTATATAAGATTATATAGAAATAGAAAATATAGTAGTGGAAAGTCCAAATTATACAAAACAATAAAGGTTACAAAAAATAAATATAAGCTGCAATTGCCTAATGACAGTCAGAATTATTATTACTATTTTGATGTGGCTTCATTTAGTAAATGTAATGGTAAGACTTTTGTTGGAGTAACCATGAGGACAAAAATACAGACAAAGATTGGTAAGCTTGCAGGAAAGGTTGACACGTACACCTATAGTATATTAAGAAATAAAAAAGGAAAGATCGTAGGGAGTTCAATACAAGGTGAAGTTAGAAAAGGGAAAAAAGCAAAGTACATTTCCAAGCAGTACAATGCAAATATGAAGTATCTAGGCAAGTCGGTTACCATAAATGATAAATATAATACATGTTATTTTTATAACTCAAAGGATAAGCTGATCAACTATAAGAGATATATACTGGCCAGTGATGGGAAGATAATCGGTACTGTTTTATATAGTCCGAGAGGAAAAGTTATTCGTAAGGATTTATGGCCAGCTTACTAAACATAATCGTATTATGACATAGTATATTTTTATAAAATTATAGGAACTGGAATCTGTCCCTGATATGTGAAAAGGGGGGAGGTTCCAGTTTTTTATATGCTTGTAAATTTTAGAAAATGTGCTATTTTATAGAGAAGATTATTATATATGCGTCTTGATCAAATGGATAAACAACATCAGTTGTATATTTGTAACTGGAAGAGGATGCATTTATTAAAAAACAGACAGGGAAAAGGATGAAAGACATGCAGAGAAAGAACCGTGAACTCAGACAGACGTCGGAGACATTCCTTTTAAGTGCTATACTTGCGCTTTCCGGCGGATTTCAGGATGCGTATACATACAATGCCAGAGATGAAGTATTCTCAAATGCCCAGACCGGAAATGTGGTTCTTATGAGCCAGCATCTTATGATGGGAGATCTGAGGATTGCACTGAGATACCTTTTTCCAATAATAGCATTTGCGCTTGGAGTTCTGGTGGCGGAGCGGATAAGCCACAGATACAAGAATGCATCCCGTATCCATTGGAGACAGATAGTTGTGCTGGTGGAGATTGTGATATTGTTTGTGGTTGGGTTCATACCGGAGAGATTCAATCTGCTTGCCACTATGCTTGTGTCATTTGCCTGCTCCATGCAGGTTCAGACCTTCAGAAAGGTAAATGGCTACGGATATGCCAGCACGATGTGCATAGGAAATCTCCGAAGTGGAACGGAAAGTTTGTCAGTATATCTCAGAGATAAAGAGCCGGGGGCACTCAGAAAGGCTATGCACTACTATGGAATAATCATCATATTCGCAATCGGTGCCGGGGCAGGCGGCGTGTGTACACTCCACCTTGGACTCAGGTCGATATGGATATCAAGTGTACTGCTTATTGTGGCGCATCTTATGATGTATAGGGAGAAGAGATAGGCTGAGAGATCGGCAAGCAGCGGCACCGAGGATAACGCATGGTTAATATGCAAAGCATAGTTAAAGAGGTTAACGGCAAACAGCAACATCTTGGATAACATATGGTTTTTATTTGGATGCATGATATAGGCGTGAAAAGAGATAAAATTATCTTAAAACGGCAAAAAAGAGGCTCAAAGATACAAGATTCAATACCTTTGTATCTTTGAGCCTCTTTTTATATCTAAAAAGGAGAAAAAATTCCTTTTTGACTCTGAAAACGGCAATTTAGGAAAAACGCGATACCCCATTACGTATGATACCCAAGTTGCAGTGCCTTTTGCTTACATTCTTCCCTCATACACAGCTTCGTTTGTGAGCTCGATTCCAAGCTTCTTGAATGTGTTCATATCAACCGCTGACAGTATGGCAGATGTGTGAAGCTGGCATCCTGAAAGCTTTGGCAGCTGCTGCAGTGCAAGCTTTGCATTCGGATCTGATACTGCACACATTGAAAGGGCTATGAGAACCTCGTCGGTATGGAGTCTTGGATTCCTGCTTCCAAGGTACTGGGTCTTGAGCTTCTGTATAGGCTCGATAAATGTCCTTGAGATCAGGTGTGTCTTCTTGTCTATGCCGCCAAGGATCTTGATGGCATTCAGGAGGACAGCTGATGAAGGTCCGAGAAGGTCCGAGGTAGAACCTGTAACTATGGTTCCGTCTGGCAGTTCAAGCGCTGCAGCGGCAGAACCGGTCTCCTCGGCAAGTTTGTTGGCTACAGGGACAACAGCGCGGTCATCCACAGTTATTTTTGCCTGCTTCATGATGAGTTCCTGCTTGTAGACCTCATCCTTTGTTGCCTCGTCTCTGACAAATCTGTTCAGTGACTGATAATATCTTCTGATGATCTCCTGCTTTGAAGCCTCTTGACATGCCTCGTCGTCAACGATACAGTTTCCCGCCATGTTGACGCCCATATCTGTAGGGGACTTGTATGGGCAGTGTCCGTAGATTCCCTCGAACATAGCCGCAAGAACAGGATAGATCTCTATATCACGGTTGTAGTTGACGGTAGTCTCGCCGTATGCCTCCAGATGGAACGGATCGATCATGTTCACGTCGTTGAGGTCGGCTGTTGCTGCCTCGTAAGCAAGGTTGACAGGGTGCTTGAGAGGTATATTCCAGATTGGGAATGTCTCAAATTTCGCATAGCCCGCCTTCACACCACGTTTGTTTTCGTGGTAGAGCTGGGAGAGACATGTAGCCATCTTGCCACTTCCAGGTCCCGGTGCTGTAACGATGACGAGAGGTCTTGTGGTCTCAACATAATCGTTCTTTCCGTAGCCTTCGTCACTGACTATCTTCTCTATGTTGTTTGGGTATCCATCGATTGAATAGTGGTGGTAAACCTTGATTCCTATTGCTTCAAGCTTCTTCTGGAATACATCTGCGGAAGACTGGCCGGCGTATCTTGTGATGACTACGCTGCTGACGTATAATCCCTTTTCTTTGTATACGCCGATCAGTCTGATAACATCCTGATCGTAAGTGATGCCGAGGTCGTGTCTGATCTTGTTGCGCTCTATGTCGGCAGCATTGATGGAAATGATCATCTCAGCCTGATCTGCAAGCTGGAGAAGCATCTGCAGCTTACTGTCCGGTGCGAATCCCGGAAGGACCCTGGATGCGTGGTAGTCATCGAACAGCTTTCCACCAAATTCCAGATACAGCTTGTCCCCGAACTGTCCGATTCTCTCTCTGATATGCTCAGACTGCATGGACAGATATTTGTCATTGTCAAAGCCAATTTTTCTCATTTTGTTAATCTCCTTAAACTATAATTGAGCAGGCACATGAATTGCCTGCGTATCTCTTTATGAAAAATTGCTCTGCCCCAAAAACTAAGTGATAGAATGAACTTGCTCTGGCTGGGACGGAAACATTTTTACAAAATAATGTAATAAGAAATAATACTTAAAATTATAAAGCATTCTATAAGAGAATACCACACAGATGGGAGAAAAAACAGAGGGAAGTTAGGCAAAATTGCAAATGTAGTAATGTAGTAAAATTTTTCTGTATTGTTATGTTTTGTATTGAAAATAATGGGCAGATTGGGTAGAGTAAGGATGTAAGGGTAACACTTACAAAAGGTAGAACGTAGAAGGATCGTTGCCTGAAAGAACGCGACGTTTTTAGAAAAACAAGCCGGCCTTGATCAATCGTATTGAACGTATTGGAATTGAAGAAGAACAGATAAAATTGCAGTGATAGGAGGTACAAATATGAGTGCAGATTACATCACAATGACCATACCAAAGCAGAAGAGGATAGCTCTTATTGCCCATGATGCCAAGAAGGAAGAACTCATCAAGTGGTGCGAGGACAATAGGGACATATTGAGCCAGCATGAGCTGTGCGGAACGGGAACAACGGCCCGCATGATAACAGATAGAACCAATCTTCAGGTGAAGGGTTACAACAGCGGTCCGCTTGGAGGAGACCAGCAGATCGGTGCGAAGATTGTTGAGGGAAGGATAGATTTCGTAGTATTCTTCTCTGATCCGCTTACGGCAGCACCACACGATCCGGATGTGAAGGCTCTGCTCCGTATCGCTCAGGTGTACGACATACCGATGGCGAACAACAAAGCCACAGCGGACTTCATGATCCAGTCGAAGCTGATGGATGAGACGTATGATCATCAGGTTATAAATTTCCAGAAGAATATTGACAACAGGGCAAATACGCTGGGAAAATAATTATATAATGATAATGAATTTTAAAGATCCACAGGATGTCTGGCAAATGTCAGCCGACCTGTGGATTTTTTCTATTTTAGGCAGAGATAGTGGAGGGGCCTGGTTCCATTGGTGGTCTTATCTGTTAAAATGCACAAAATGCATTGTATATTTTTACATTAATTCATTGTAAGCAATATGTCCAGAGCAAAAGTTATAAAGATGGCAGGCAGCAAGAGCGCGGCGAAGAATATCACAGGTCTCACAAAGGGCAGGAGATACTATGTGAGCGTTAGAAGCTACAAGACTGTAGGTAAGAAAACTTACTATTCCGCATGGAGTACTCCAAAGAGTGTTGCGGTCAGCAAATAGTGAAACAGTTAAATATCATAGTTTAGCGGAATATCTCTCCGGATCATAGAATAAAAACTGTGATCCGGGGAATTTTTATGCGATAAAGAATACCTTCCAAGACCGTATCCACAAGAGGTATTTGTGGTTGCTATACCGGATGATTTGCATTACTCCCGGTTTGTATATATAATGGGTGGAGGAACAGGGAGGTAAGTATATTGAGAGCAGCCAAATGGTTAATGCGGGCGATAATAGCGCTTGCTGTATGTGCGATCCTTGGAATAACTGTCACATCGGCGGTTCTGGGCTACAAGGCGGGCAGAGAGATAAAAGAAGAGAAGAAGGCTAGTGCCAAGAGTTCATATGAGGAAAAGACTGTGGACATCAAAGATCTGTTTGACAATGTTAGTATACAGGCAGCGAAGGATATGGCTGTGGATCTTCAGTCCTCAGCGGATGGCAAGTGCCATGTGCATTATTATGATTCAGATGAGGTGATCCATTCGATCTATGTGGAGGATAATACGCTTGTGATTACATGTGAGGATGACAGAACCTTTGGCTCAGATATTGGATTTGGTGAGGATCCCTATGTAACTATTGAGATCCCTGCAAGACAGTACGATAAAATAGAACTGGTGTCAGAGTCAGGACAGATATCAGCGAGTCAGTCGATAAGGTGCAATACGCTTGATGTCACGGAAAAGAGCGGCAGCATGTATCTTGTAAATGTCACTGCGGACACTGTCCAGCTTGCGAGCGAATCTGGTGATGTGAGCTTGGCTACGATCAATGTGAGAAATCTGTATTATGATGGGAAGAGCGGTAATTTGTCGGTTGTCAACGTTGTGGCAGACAACATCAGGTTCAGCGTTGGTGATGGAAAGTTTGAAGGCTACAATCTGCTTGCAAACAGCACATCAGCCTACAAATCAAAGAAAGGTGACATACTTGTGGAGGGCTGCGACAGCCCGACATTTGTGTTTGACTCAGTCAAGGGTGATATACATGCAACGTTTTTATCACCAAAGCAGATAACTATAGACAGTCGGAGTGGAGATATAGACATTCCGGAAATTGTGGAGAAATATAATGGATGCTGTGTGGTTACAACTGATTCCGGAGATGTTACGATAAAATATGTAGAGGGATAGAAATGCAATTGGAATTTGTAAATGCAAATAAATACAGGAAACAGGTCAGACAACTGTTTGTGACGGCGTTTCCGAGGGAGGAGAGACCTCCTATGTGGATGATGACTAGAAGGTGCCATCAGGGTAAGGCAGAATTTTCTGCGGTGCTGGATGGTGACAGATTTGTCGGACTGACCTATGTGATAGGAAATGACAGCGTGAAGACACTGATGTTTCTTGCGATAGCCGAGGATGCCAGGGATGGCGGATATGGCTCAGAGATATTAAGGTGTGTGCATGAAAAGTATGGAGATACGAAGATATTTCTAAATATAGAGCCGCTGGATAAAGATGCTCCAAACTATGAACAGAGATGCCGAAGAAAGGCATTTTACAATAGAAATGGTCTGGATCTGCTTGATTATCAGGTCAGAGAGGCGGGGGTGACATATGAGATGCTCACCTATGGAGAGTATGTGACAAAACAGGAATATGAGGAGGTCATGATAGTAATGTATGGATCTCTTCTATATAAAATAATAAAACGTATATAGAGACTTAGAATAGAAAAGAGGCAGAGATCATGAAGGTAAAGATCATACAGAAAAAGGATGAGTATTCAATGGAGTATAATGTAGGGGATATTCTTGAGGTGGACAGCACATGGTATGGCGGTGTGACTGTGCTCGGGAAGACCGGAGTCCCAGTGTCCATAGACAAGGACGAGTATGTCAATGTGACGGGCGACGGAGAGGCTGTAGTATCGGATGCTGAGAGTATGACGGTGACATCAGGTGAGACTGAATTCCAGGGTGGTCTCAGACCGAAGGGACAGGGCGTAGCTACAGAACAGTTTGGACATCTGGCGGAGATAGACCAGGAGGTGCGTGGTGCCGTGAGAGATCTTCTTGAGGTTGCTAATCTTGAACCAGGGGATGCACTTGTCATAGGATGTTCCTCCAGCGAGGTTGCAAATATGAGAATAGGCTCATTTTCCAGTGAGGATATAGGCAAATGCATAGCCAGTGCAATATTAGATGAACTTTCGGGAACAGGAATATATATGGCAGCCCAGTGCTGTGAGCATTTGAATAGAGCTATTATAGTGGAGAAGGCGTACGCAAAGGAGAACAGGATACCTATAGTTAACGTTGTTCCGCAGCTTAAGGCTGGAGGTTCATTTGCCACTGCGGCTTATGCGGAGATGAAGGAGCCTGTTGCAATAGAATATATTCAGGCACAGGCGGGAATAGATATAGGAGATACTTTGATAGGAATGCACCTTGCACCGGTTGCTGTGCCGGTGAGATCAGAGCACAGCATGGTCGGCGGAGCCCATGTGGTCATGGCGAGAACCAGAGCCAAATATATAGGCGGGATCAGAGCCGGCTACAGAGAGGGAATATAAAATAGAAAGTATAGATAGGAAAAAAGATAAGAAAAAGATAAGAAATAGATAGAAAATTTATGGATTATTATTTGCTAGGAGGAACAGGATGTACGACAATATAATATTCGATTTATATGGAACTCTCATAGATATACACACTGACGAGGAAGATATAGCAGTGTGGAAGCATATGTGTGAATTCTATGCGGAGCACGGCGTGAAATACAATCCTGCGGGACTCAGGTCAAAGTATAAGAGACAAGTGAGACGCGCTGAACAGGCGATGGCAAAGAAGAAATTCAAATTCCCGGAGATACAGATACTGGATGTGTTCGAACAGCTCACGCGAAAGAAAGATCAGGATGCAGATGACTGCGCTGAACTCACGGTGAAGGCTGCACAGGAGTTCAGGAAGACATCCACTGAATATATAAAGTTGTATGATGGTGTGAAAGAGATGCTTGGCAGACTGAAGAATTCTGGAAAGAAACTTTATGTGCTTTCAAATGCACAGAGGGTATACACACTGCCGGAGATACAGAAACTTGGAATAGAGGAATATTTCACAGACATATCATTGTCATCGGATTTTGGTGCCATGAAACCGGATGCGGTATTTTATCAGCAGATGTTGGACAGAAATCACATCAATCCAAACCGTTCTATAATGGTTGGTAATGATGCGGTGTGTGATATCATGGCGGCAAGGCAGGCGAGACTTCATACATGTTATATCCACTCAAAACTGTCACCTGTGGATGATGACCAGAGATATATAAAGTCGGACATAATGCTGGATGAGCCGGATATGGCAAAGCTGTGTGAGTACCTGCTCGGAGAAGAATAAGTCCGTTAAAAAACAGCGGCAGCCCATACATACTGTAAACATGTATATGGGCTGCCGCTGCTTGGCGTTATATATTGAGTTGCACCGGTATCACTTGACATTTAGCTGAACAGTTCACCGTGCTTTTCGTAATCGGTTATCCTTGATATGGTATTGTCGTCATTTACAAATACGACCTTAGGTGTATGCTCATTTGCCTCATCGGGAGTCATGGAAGCGTAACACATAAGGATTATGTGATCTCCTACCTGAACCTGACGGGCTGCTGCTCCGTTCAGACACATGACACCAGATCCTGGTTCACCAGCGATGGTGTATGTCTCGAAACGGTTGCCGTTCTCTATATCCACTATCTGTACAAGCTCGTACTCAAGGATTCCGGCCGCCTTCAGAAGTTCTGAATCGACAGTTATGCTTCCTACGTAGTTAAGTTCGGCCTGGGTTACGACAGCTCTGTGAATTTTGCTCTTTAACATTGTGATATTCATAAGCTTTTGCCTTTCTACTGCCACCGATGGATTGGCAGTCTGGTCAGTCTACAACGAAACAAGCATTAGCACCACGAAACAAATCGAAGCTGCCCATGCTTGTCGCAATTATAATATCATAAATTGGCGAGATTGCAACAGGAAATGAAATCATTTCTTGATTAAATGTGGTACATGTGCAAAAATAATTGCATGAGATGGATAGGCGTTTGACGGGAAAGGTGAGTAATGGGAAGTCAGAATTATTTGAACATGGCATTTGAAAAACTGGGGCATATAATGCTTGATGATATGAGAATGAAAGCTTCAGATATATATAAGTTGGCGGTGAAACGGCAGAAGAAGCAGGATTATAATCCCCCTGTTTACAATGAAAACAAGATAAATATTCGTTCGGTGTTTGAAAAGGGAGGCATGTGTTTCTATGTAACACCAAAGAATGCTTCAGTGAAAGAGTACTTCATGTTCCTTCACGGAGGTGGTTTCGTATCTCAGATGAGTCGAAATGAGTGGAGGTTTGTGCTGGATACCGTGGAGAGTACAGGATATGGAGCGGTCGTGCCGGTATATCCAATTGCCCCAGATCATTCGGCGGCGGAGGCTGTTGATATGCTGGCGGGAGCCTATGAGAAACTCTGTGAGAAGGAAGATGCGAACAGGATAGTCCTGATTGGAGATTCGTCGGGGGCATGCCTTGCACTGTCGGTCGCGATACAGCTTTGGAAGACGGGAATCAGAAGACCAGACAAACTGATATTGTGCTCTCCAGTTCTCGACACTGAGTTTGAAGACCGTGAGCTGGAACAGGAGATGGGAGACAGGCGGAAGTTCGTGTACGGCTACTATTACACTCCGGAGATCAGAAGCTTTCTCAGACAGTACTGGGTAAAGGACTCGGAGGGAAAAGTGGATGTTACCAGTCCTGTGTACTCAGATCTGACAGACATATGCGATGAGATAGATATATTCACGAGCGATGGTGACATGCTCAACTGTTATGCGAGGAGACTGTACGACAAGATAAAGAGAACAAGCACAAAGGTCAACTTTTACCAGTATTATTCTGTGGTGCATGATTATTTTGACCACCCATATATTCCTGAATGCAAAACCGTAATAAAAAAGATAGTGGCGAGTATCAAGGGAGATTCGGATTTTGTGCCGGCAGATATAGAGAATGATATATGGTGTCGCGCCATGATGGCGGAGAGATACCCGAAACTCTATGAGGATTCAGAATCTATCAGACTGGCGGACAAGATAGGAATAGAACATAAGAACAGAAATTCCCAGTATACATTCTATGACAGAACAGTTATCATGGAGAGGCTGGTGGCAATGGATGACAGGGTAGGAAACTTCATCAACAGATATGCCGATGGCATAATCGTAAATGTTGGAGCCGAGCTTGACACGATGTTTGGCAGGGTGGATAACGGTCGTATAAAGTGGTACAACGTGGATTTGCCTGAGAGTATAGATCTGCGCAGAAAATACATGGACACCCGAGACAGAGAGGTGAACATAGGTGAGAATATACTTGATTATAGATGGCTTGAGCAGATAACAAAGCCACGTGACACGGCGATACTATTTGTTTTATACGATATGACAAAGTATTTTGACCGTGAGAGACTGAAGGGATTTCTTAATGCTGTGTGGCGAAAGTTTCCGGGCGCGGAGGTTGTGTTCGACGCGAAGAATTCTGTGGCTAAGCGGATGTGGAATATAAATGTGTTCATGGGAAGAAATAAGGGTAGTATGCTTAGATTCAGCATAGATAACTGTACAAGTCTTATGTATGATTGGAATGTAAAATATAAGATACTCTGTGACGAGACAATATTCAGGGGTGGTGACCTGGAGAGAATGCTTTCACCTAAGGAGTGCGCGAAGTTCAGACATTCGATCAAGAAGAAATATGACAAGATCATACACCTGCGTCTTGGAACAGAACATTTCCTTGTCTGATATTTATGTTTGTATTCACACCATATGTCAGGAAAATTAAGACGACATATCGGGAGTGGGCTGGTAAAATAGAAAACGCGGTAAGCTGATCAGAAGAAGCGGATGGCGGAAACAGATAACAAAAAATATATAACAAACAGATGGCAAATAACAGCAACAGACAGAAGGATTATACAGCTAGACACAACAGAAGAAAGAGATGATATAGTTATGGATACGATTCAGGTGAAAAAGTTTACCAGAAACTGGTGCATACTTGTTGGCACGATATGTCTGATAATAGGACTTATAATAGGTACAGTGATAGGTCGGGCGTGGGGGTTTACAAGTTCGAAGGCTTCACCGGGGCTCAGCTATGAAGCCGGGTACACGATAGAGGACACCGAGATAACCAGCAGCATATATGACAATTACTGGAATTACATACCGACAGCGTATATCAATGTCGGTGATCTAGGACCGGATGCGCTGCTCTATAAGATAAGTGACAAGGTTGCCAGAAACAATCTAGATACAGAACGGTTCTACACTGGAGATGACGGGTATATGCACTACAGTGATGATAATGTAGACGAAACCCTTGTGGGTGTGGATCTGTCAACGTTTCAGGGAGATATAGACTGGGAAACATTGTCGGCGAACAAGGATGTAGACTTTGTTATGCTCCGGGTTGGATATCGAGGTTACACAGAGGGTGGACTCATGCTTGATTCAAGCTTTGAGGACAACAAGGCAGCTGTCATAAAACATAAGGTCCCGACCGGATTGTATTTCTTTACACAGGCAATAACATATGATGAGGGTGTGGAGGAAGCAAAGTTTGTTCTGAAGCAGATCGGCAAGATGAAGGTCACATATCCTATAGTTATTGACTCAGAGCTTATAGGCGATAACGAGGCGAGGGGCGACAATGCCTCTGTTGATGAGAGAACAGACGGTGTGGTAGGCTTTTGTGAGACGATCAAGGCGGCAGGATACACGCCTATGATATATGCCAGCAGAAATATGTTTGCCCAGTGCCTTGACATGGACAGACTTGGCGACTACGAGCTGTGGCTTGCCCACTATGCAAATGTCCCAAACTTTCCATATAAATATACGGGATGGCAGTACACAGAATCCGGAAGTGTTGACGGCGTGTACGGTGATGTTGATCTGAATCTCTGGTTTAAGAATTAATTATATAGGAGTTCTTGAAAATGTGAAACTGACATAATATATAGAAAAAACAGGTTATATATTATGGCTGCAAAGATAATGATAGATGCCGGACATGGCGGTTATGACAACGGGGCATCCTACGAGGGACGCCTTGAGAAGAATGACAACCTCAACCTTGCACTTGCACTCGGAGATGAACTGGAAAGGCGAGGCTATGACGTGGAATATACCAGAACCACGGATGTGTACGATTCGCCCGCGAGAAAGGCGCAGATAGGAAATGAAAGAGGGGCGGATTATTTCATATCCCTTCACAGGAATTCTTCTCCCGAGCCGAATGGCTACAACGGCGTGCAGACTCTGGTGTATGACAAAAGCGGAATCAAATACGAACTAGCACAGAACATCAACAATGAACTTGAAAAACTTGGTTTTAGAAACATAAATGTAGAAGAGCGCCCAGGGCTGGCGGTCCTTAGAAGAACGCAGATGCCAGCGGTGCTTGTAGAAACTGGATTTATAAACAATGACTACGATAATTACCTATATGATTACAATTTTGAGGCTATCGCATCGGCTATAGCGGATGCGGTTGGGGAAACGATATAGGAGAAAATAAGAAAATAATTTAAAATATAGTTGACACTGTAATCGTAGTGTGTTATATTAGGCAACGATGAACTGCCGAAGACAGTAGGTGCCGCAAGGCGTAAGATATCACATCACCTACCGAGGAAAGATATCGTTAATTGATTTAACAATATACTCTCAAGTCTTATGGCTTTGAGAGTTTTTTTATATCTTGAATGTGCAGTCATTAGTAAAATAAGGAGGCGCATTATGGCAAAGGTAGAGTTAAAGAAGCCAATAGTAGAAGAGATCAAGGCAAATCTTGAAGGCGCTGCTACTGCAGTAGTTGTAGACTATCGTGGTCTTACAGTTGAGCAGGATACACAGCTCCGTAAGAATTTAAGAGAAGCTGGTGTTGTATACAAGGTATACAAGAACACAATGGTCAATTTTGCTATCGAGGGAACAGAGTTCGAAGGCCTTAAGGGTTGTTTAGAGGGACCAACTGGTCTTGCAATCTGCAAGGAAGATGCTACAGCAGCTGCAAGAGTACTTGCAGATTTCGCAAAGGATGCCCCAGCTCTTGAGCTTAAGGGTGGTGTTGTAGAAGGAACATTCTACGATGCAGAGGGAATCCAGGTTATTGCAAAGATTCCTTCAAGAGAGGTTCTTATTTCCAAGTTCCTTGGAAGTATCCAGTCACCTATCGCAAACTTCGCTCGAGTTATCAAGCAGATCGCAGAGCAGAAGGAAGCATAAGAAGTATGACCTTGAGCGTATATTCAAACGCGGATGTGTGCTTAAAGGAATGTCTGGTGAGAGTTTCGCTGAAGAAGCTTATCGGACAATTGAATGTCTATATCATGGACAAGGGGTATCCGCATGAGACGAGAATGGTGTGTGGATACATTACAAAATAACAAATTATATTATATGGAGGAAAACATAATGACAACTCAGGAAATTATTGAAGTAATCAAAGGTTTATCAGTATTAGAGTTAAATGACTTAGTTAAGGCTTGCGAAGAGGAGTTCGGCGTATCAGCAGCAGCAGGCGTTGTAGTTGCAGCAGCAGGTGCTGACGGTGCAGCAGCAGCTGAGGAGAAGGATTCATTCAACGTAGAGCTTACAGAGGTTGGTCCTAACAAGGTTAAGGTTATCAAGGTTGTTCGTGAGCTTACAGGTTTAGGCCTTAAGGAAGCTAAGGACGCAGTTGATGGCGCTCCAAAGGTAATCAAGGAGGACGCTACTAAGGAAGAGGCTGAGGAAGCTAAGACAAAGCTTGAGGCTGAGGGAGCTAAGGTTACATTAAAGTAATTTGATTACTTGATCGTAATATTAGTAAATAAGATATTATTCGGTCTGGCGGTACATCCGAGTGCCGTCAGACCGGTTTTTTCTATAAATAAATTTGATGCCGTTGGCTTGATGTTGTCCGAGAGCCGTTCGGTATAGATATATGATACGATTCAATATGTATTATGATAAGTGATCAGCTGATAATGATACATATTTTCTTTTATTCAAAAAAAATCCAAAAACTAGTTGACAAATATTGCATTTGCTGATAGTATAGTATACTGTCACTATTATGGGTTCGTGTGCGAACATCCCATGATAGCCTGATAAATGGCTTTGAAACACTTATATAACTTAAGGTTGTCCTAAAAAGCATAAAAATAAATTCCAAGGGGTGAATGTGTCGATGGAAAAGAACAGAATTAGTCCTGTCAAGTCTGGAAAAGGCTACAGAATGAGCTATGCGAAGCAGAAGGACGTCCTGGATATGCCTAACTTCATTGAGGTTCAGAAGAATTCATACAATTGGTTCTTAACTGACGGTCTGAGGGAAGCATTTAGGGATATTTCTCCAATCACTGATTACTCTGGTCAGTATAGTCTTGAATTTGTAGATTTTCAGTTCTGCAAGAATGACTTGAAGTACAGTATCGAGGAATGCAAGGAGAGAGATGCAACATATGCAGCTCCACTCAGAGTTAAGGTTAGACTCAGGGTGAAGGATGCTCCGGATATGCCGGAATATGAGATCTTCATGGGTGATCTTCCGCTTATGACAGAGACAGGAACATTCGTTATCAATGGTGCAGAGCGAGTTATAGTCAGCCAGTTGGTTCGTTCACCTGGTATCTACTATGATATAACTCATGATAAGGTTGGTAAGAAGCTGTATGCATGTACAGTTATTCCGAACAGAGGTGCATGGCTGGAGTACGAGACTGATTCCAACGATGTATTCTATGTCCGTGTTGATAGAACTAGAAAAGTACCAGTAACTGTTCTTATCCGTGCACTTGGTCTTGGAACAGATCAGGAGATCATAGATTTGTTTGGCGAGGAGCCAAAGATCATGGAGAGCCTTAACAAGGATCCTGCAAAGTCATACTCAGAGGGTGTAGTTGAACTTTACAAGAAGATCAGACCAGACGAGCCTTCGGTAGTGGAGAATGCAGAGAGCCTTATCAATGCCATGTTCTTTGATGCTAGAAGATACGATCTCGCCAAGGTTGGACGTTATAAGTTCAACAAGAAGCTTGCCCTTAAGGCCCGCATTGCAGGACATGTGCTGGCTGAGGATGCTATCGATCCTAGCACAGGAGAGGTTATAGCTGAGGCAGGTACAGTAGTATCAGAGGAGCTTGCTGACACAATTCAGGATGCTGCAGTTCCATATGTAATGATCCAGACTGAGGAGAGAAACGTGAAGGTTCTTTCCAATATGATGGTTAATATAGCAAATTATGTTGACTTTGACCCTGCTGAGCTGGGCATAGTTGAGCGTGTATACTATCCGGTTCTTGAGGGACTCCTTGAGGAATATGGTGATGACACAGAGAAGCTGAAGGCTGCAGTTGAGCGCGATATGTCAGACCTTGTGCCAAAGCACATCACAAAGGAAGATATATTTGCATCTATCAACTACAATATTCATCTTGAGTATGGCATTGGATTTGATGATGATATCGATCACCTGGGCAACAGACGTATCAGAGCGGTTGGAGAACTTCTTCAGAACCAGTACAGAATCGGTCTTTCAAGACTTGAGAGAGTCGTAAGAGAGAGAATGACAACACAGGATGCTGAGTCTATAACACCTCAGTCCCTTATAAATATCAAGCCTGTAACAGCTGCAGTTAAGGAGTTTTTCGGAAGTTCACAGCTGTCACAGTTTATGGATCAGAATAACCCTCTGTCGGAGCTGACTCACAAGAGAAGACTTTCAGCCCTTGGCCCTGGTGGACTTTCACGAGATAGAGCCGGATTCGAGGTTCGAGATGTACACTATACACATTACGGTAGAATGTGTCCTATCGAGACCCCTGAGGGACCTAACATCGGACTTATCAACTCGCTGGCTACATATGCGCGTATCAACGAGTATGGTTTTGTTGAGGCTCCATACAGAAGACTTGACAAGACAGATCCTAAGAATCCTGTAGTAACTGACGAGGTAGTATATCTCACGGCTGATGAGGAAGACAGATACAGAGTAGTACAGGCTAATGAGCCTATAGATGCCGACGGACATTTTGTAAGAAACAACGTATCAGGTAGATTTAGAGCTGATACGACCGAGTTCCCTAAGTCCAAGGTAGACCTTATGGATGTATCACCTAAGATGGTATTCTCAGTTGCTACATCTATGATTCCTTTCTTACAGAACGATGATGCTAACCGTGCCCTTATGGGATCTAACATGCAGCGTCAGGCGGTTCCTCTTATGATGACAGAGTCAGCTGTGGTTGGAACAGGAATGGAGGCAAAGGCAGCTGTTGATTCAGGTGTCTGCGTAGTTGCCAAGAGAGATGGTGTTGTTGAGTATTCAAACAGCACGGAAATCTGTATAAGAGCAGATGAGGATGGCAAAAAGGATGTATACCATGTTATTAAGTTTGCACGAAGCAATCAGGGTAACTGTATGAACCAGAGACCTATCGTGTTCAAGGGCGACCATGTCAAGGCTGGAGATGTTATTGCTGATGGTCCTTCAACATCAGGTGGAGAGATCGCACTTGGTAAGAACCCTCTTATCGGATTTATGACATGGGAAGGTTACAACTACGAGGATGCGGTTCTTCTCAGCGAGAGACTTGTAAGAGATGATGTATATACATCTATCCATATCGAGAAGTACGAGTGTGAGGCTCGTGATACAAAGCTTGGTAAGGAAGAGATCACAAGAGATCTTGCAGGACTTTCAAATGACGTTCTCAAGGATCTTGATGAGAATGGTATCATCAGAATCGGTGCTGAGGTTCGTGCCGGTGATATTCTTGTCGGTAAGGTAACTCCAAAGGGAGAGACAGAGCTCACAGCAGAGGAGAGACTTCTTCGTGCTATCTTTGGTGAGAAGGCAAGAGAGGTAAGAGATACATCACTGAAGGTTCCACACGGAGCGTTCGGTATAGTTATAGATGCAAAGGTATTTACACGTGCTGACGGAGATGATCTTCCGGCAGGTGTAGACAAGAAGGTTCGAGTTTATATAGCACAGAAGAGAAAGATACAGGTCGGAGATAAGATGGCTGGTCGTCATGGTAACAAGGGTGTAGTTTCACGAGTGCTCCCTGTTGAGGATATGCCATTCCTTCCAAATGGTCGTCCTCTTGATATTGTGCTTAATCCACTGGGTGTTCCTTCACGAATGAATATCGGACAGGTCCTTGAGATACATCTTGGGCTTGCTTCACAGGTCCTTGGCTTCAAGGTATCGACTCCGGTATTCAACGGTGCAACCGAGTTTGACATCATGGATACACTGGAGATGGCAAATGACTATGCAAATGGTACTTGGGAAGACTTTGAGGCCAAGTACAAGGATACAGTAAAACCGGAAGTTATGGACTTCCTTTACAAGAATAGAGATCACAGAGCAGAGTGGAAGGGTGTACCTATCAACAGAACAGGTAAGGTTCAGCTCCGCGATGGTAGAACAGGAGAGAACTTTGATGCACCTGTAACTATTGGTTACATGCATTATCTCAAACTGCACCATTTGGTTGACGATAAGATCCACGCTCGTTCAACTGGTCCGTACTCACTCGTAACACAGCAGCCACTGGGTGGTAAAGCTCAGTTCGGTGGACAGAGATTTGGAGAGATGGAGGTTTGGGCTCTTGAGGCTTATGGTGCTTCATATACACTGCAGGAGATTCTGACAGTTAAGTCTGATGATGTTATCGGACGTGTGAAGACATATGAGGCTATCATCAAGGGCGAGAACATACCTGCACCAGGAGTTCCTGAGTCGTTCAAGGTTCTTCTCAAGGAGTTCCAGGCACTCGGACTTGATGTAAGAGTTGTCAGAGAGGAAGATGATGAGGATGGTAATAAGAAGATGGTAGAAGTAGATCTCAGCGAGACTATGGAAGCATACGATTACAATCCAAGTATCAAGAGGCTTCTCAGCGACAGATCGTCAGACAGAGATGATTCAGAGGAGACGGAGGCACCCGAGATATTCAGAGGCGATGATGCTGCTGAACTTGAGGCCAACGGATTCTCAGAGGTTGACGAAGCGGATATGAATGATGACGTCGATTCAGATTTTGTGGATGATGAAGAATAAGAAAGGAGCTTTGTAAGATGCCAGAATACAATGTAGACAATACAGAACAGGAAAAGTCATTGAACTTTGACGCAATAAAAATCGGACTTGCATCTCCTGAAAAGATAAGAGAGTGGTCTCACGGCGAGGTAAAACGCCCAGAGACTATTAACTACAGAACACTTAAGCCGGAGAAGGATGGCCTGTTCTGCGAGAAGATATTTGGACCGCAGAAGGATTGGGAGTGTAACTGTGGAAAGTACAAGAAGATCAGATTTAAGGGCGTTGTGTGTGACAAGTGTGGCGTAGAGGTAACAAAGTCTAGCGTTCGTAGAGAGCGTATGGGACATATCGAGCTTGCTGCTCCAGTTTCACATATCTGGTATTTCAAGGGAATACCTAGCCGTATGGGACTGATACTGGATATCTCTCCAAGAATCCTTGAGAAGGTTCTCTACTTCTCATCATATATAGTTACAGATCCAAAGGATACTCCACTTGCATACAAGCAGATCCTCAATGAGCAGGAGTATAGAGATGCAGAGAAAGAGTATGGATTTGGTTCATTCGTAGCAGAGATGGGTGCTGAGGCTATACAGAAGCTTCTTATGGCTATTGATCTAGATAAAGAGAGCGAGGAGCTTAAGAAGGAGCTTGAGACTTGTAGCGGACAGAAGAGAACAAGGATCATAAAGAGACTTGAGGTTATGGAGGCATTTAGAACTTCAGAGAATAGACCAGAGTGGATGATTATGAACGTTATCCCTGTTATCCCACCGGATATCAGACCTATGGTACAGCTCGAGGGTGGAAGATTTGCCACATCAGATCTCAATGACCTTTACAGAAGAATAATAAACAGAAACAACCGTCTTAGAAGACTCCTTGATCTTGGGGCTCCAGAGATAATTGTCAGAAATGAGAAGAGAATGCTGCAGGAAGCAGTTGATGCTCTCATAGATAACGGTCGTCGTGGCCGTGCGGTAACAGGTCCTGGAAACAGAGCACTCAAGTCACTTTCAGAGATGCTCAAGGGTAAGCAGGGTCGTTTCCGTCAGAACCTTCTCGGTAAGCGTGTTGACTATTCAGGACGTTCAGTTATCGTAGTAGGACCAGAGCTTAAGATATATCAGTGTGGTCTCCCTAAGGAGATGGCAATAGAACTGTTCAAGCCATTCGTTATGAAAGAACTTACAGCTACAGGTAAGGCAAATAATATCAAGCAGGCCAAGAAGATGGTAGAGAAACTTGAGCCACAGGTTTGGGACATCCTCGAGGATGTCATCAAGGAGCACCCGGTTATGCTTAACCGTGCCCCTACACTCCACAGACTTGGAATTCAGGCATTTGAGCCAGTGCTTGTAGGTGGTAAGGCTATAAAGCTTCACCCGCTTGTATGTACAGCGTTCAACGCTGATTTCGATGGAGATCAGATGGCTGTTCATCTTCCACTTACAGTAGAGGCTCAGGCAGAGTGTAGATTCCTTCTGCTCTCCCCTAACAACCTTCTGAAGCCATCAGATGGTGCAACAGTTGCGGTTCCTTCACAGGATATGATACTTGGTATATATTATCTTACCCTGGATAAAGATGGTGAGATTGGTGAGGGCAAATACTTCAAGTCCAAGAATGAAGCAATTCTTGCGTATGAGAATAAAGTTATCACTCTTCACAGCAAGATTCATGTGAGAAGGACAGTAGAATATGAAGGACAGGAGATTACAGGTGTTATAGATACCACCCTTGGTAAGATGCTCTTTAATGAGATAATCCCACAGGATCTCGGTTTTGTAGACAGAAGCACACCTGAGAATGCTCTTCGTCTTGAGATAGAGAAGACTGTAGGTAAGAAGCAGCTTAAGCCAATACTTGACAAGTGTATCAACACACATGGCGCAACAAAGACCGCAGAAGTGCTTGATGATGTAAAGGCTATAGGTTATAAGTTCTCTACAAGAGGTGCTATATCAGTTTCAATTTCTGATATGAAGGTGCCTGATGAGAAGAAAGATATTCTTGATGATGCACAGAAGCGCGTTGACGAGATAACAAAGAGATTTAGACGTGGTATGGGTACTGAGGAAGAGAGATACCAGGCAGTAGTTAAGGTCTGGGAGGCAGCTGATAAGCATCTTCAGGAGCTCCTGTTTGCCGGTCTTGATAAATACAATAACATATTTATGATGGCAGATTCAGGAGCCCGTGGTTCTAACCAGCAGATAAAGCAGCTTGCAGGTATGCGAGGACTGATGGCTGATACAACAGGTAGAACTATCGAACTTCCTATCAAGTCAAACTTCCGTGAGGGTCTTGACGTTCTGGAGTACTTTATCTCAGCTCATGGAGCACGTAAGGGACTTTCAGATACAGCTCTTCGTACAGCCGATTCTGGATATCTGACAAGACGACTTGTTGATGTATCACAGGATCTTATCATCAGAGAGCCTGACTGTAGCATAGGAAGAAAAGAAATCCCGGGAATGGTCATAGAAGCCTTCAGAGAAGGAAAGGAAATGATCGAGGAATTCCAGGAGAGAATTACCGGAAGGTATCTTGCTGAGTCAGTGTATGACGCAGAGGGTAATATGCTCGTCAAGATAAACCACATGGTTACAGCAAAGAGAGCAGAACTCATTGTTAACAAGGGTGTTGATTCAAATGGTGTTCCATTTACAGTTACAGACGAAAATGGAGAGAGAAAGGTAAGACTTGACGCAAAGATCAAGATCAGAACAGTCCTCACATGTAAGTCACACCTTGGTGTATGTGCTAAGTGTTATGGTGCCAACATGGCAACAGGTCTCCCTGTTCAGGTTGGTGAGTCCGTAGGAATCATAGCAGCTCAGTCAATCGGAGAGCCTGGTACACAGCTTACAATGAGAACATTCCATACAGGTGGTGTTGCTGGTGGTGATATCACACAGGGTCTTCCTAGAGTTGAGGAGCTCTTTGAGGCAAGAAAGCCAAAGGGACTTGCAATTATTGCAGAGTTCGGTGGAAAGGTACAGCTCCGCGACAACAAGAAGAAGAGAGAGATCATTATAACAAACGACGAGACAGGTGAGTCGAAGGCATATCTCATACCTTATGGTTCAAGAATCAAGGTTCTCGATGATCAGGTTCTTGAGGCTGGAGATGAGCTCACAGAGGGTTCAGTAAATCCACATGATATTCTTAAGATCAAGGGTGTTCGTGCAGTTCAGGATTACATGCTCCGAGAGGTTCAGAAGGTTTACAGACTTCAGGGTGTTGAGATCAATGACAAGCATATAGAGATTATTGTTAGACAGATGCTGAAGAAGATCATTATTGATGAGCCGGGTGATTCAGATTATCTGCCAGGAACTCAGGCAAATCTTCTTGAGTTTGAGGATACAAACGAAGCACTTATTGCCGAGGGTAAGGAACCTGCAACAGGAACACAGATAATGCTTGGAATAACAAAGGCATCATTAGCAACTGATTCATTTATGTCAGCCGCTTCATTCCAGGAGACAACAAAGGTTCTTACCGATGCTGCAATAAAGAGCAAGGTGGATCCACTGGTTGGCCTTAAGGAGAATGTTCTTATCGGTAAGCTTATACCTGCTGGTACAGGTATGAAGAGATACCGCTCAGTAAAGCTTGACACAGAGATGGAAGAACTTGATTTCTTTGATGATGAAGAAGATGATGATTACAGCGATATAGATGGTGTCAATACAGAGGCAAAGGTCTTTGATGAACTTGATGCAGAGGACGATATCGTTGCAGATGAATTTAACAATTCTCAGCCAGTTGGCGCAGGTGTTAGCGAGGATGAGTAATCCACACAATAGATATCTGATATAAAGGATACGAGGGGAGTCCGGTATATTGATACATGTGCAGACATATAGATTGCCTGTATGTGTTAAAGTATACCGGGCTCTTTTTTATGAAATAATGGATACTATAAAATAATAGATATAGAAAGAAATGGGTGAATTGTATGGCTGCTATCAAAAAGATAGATAATGAGTGCTTGCTTAATGCAGCATATGACCTTGTAAGAAGAGAGGGACTTGCATCTTTGAGCGCCAGAAGACTGGCTGTTGCTGCATCATGCTCAACTCAGCCTATATATGAGAATTTCAGTGGAATGAGCAAGGTTATTGAGATCACTACTCAGCGCATGAATGATGCATTTGCAGAACTGGTCAGTATGGTTGGCAAACAGGAAAATGCTGGGTATGCAAAGCAAGGAATCGAAATATGCCGGTATGCCGATGAGGAAAGGGTTTTGTTCAGACATTTTGTGGCAGACAATTCCAGAGGCATGGAGATGCTGGACAATAAATGGAATTTGGAAATGCTGAAAGAGATATACGGAGTCGGTGGAGATCAGGCGGAAAAAGTAGATCGGGCAATGAAGGACTATATACTTGGCAAGGCATTCCTTGTAAATGCAGGATATGAGAAGTTTGATGCGGATAAGATAGAACGGGATGTAAACGCATATTTGGAATTTGCAATTAACAAATAAGAATATATCAAAAGGCAATATCAGCAGAAAAGGGCAAAAGACGATAGATATTGTTGAATAAAAATGCAGGTGAAAATTGCAAAATAAATGCTTGACAGAGAAAATACACGACTATATAATGATAAAGCATGCGTAAAAACATGCTTTATCATTTTTAAGTTTATATACAGGAGGTGAAAACATGCCAACATTTAACCAGTTAGTTAGAAAAGGAAGACAGACAGTAGAGAAGAAGTCAACTGCACCAGCTCTTCAGAGAAGTTTCAACTCACTCAAGAAGAAGCCAGTAGAGACAAGCTCACCACAGAAGAGAGGAGTTTGTACAGCAGTTAAGACAGCTACTCCTAAGAAGCCTAACTCAGCTCTTAGAAAGATCGCCAGAGTACGTCTTTCAAACGGAATCGAAGTAACAAGTTATATCCCAGGTGAGGGTCATAACCTTCAGGAGCATAGCGTTGTACTTATCCGTGGTGGAAGAGTAAAGGACTTACCTGGTACAAGATACCATATCATCAGAGGTACTCTTGATACAGCAGGTGTAGCAAAGAGACGTCAGGCTCGTTCAAAGTATGGTGCAAAGCGTCCTAAGGATGCAAAATAAAACATGCTAGAACACAATTCTAATTTGTGCTGGTAAGGTCATGTTTTTATATAGATAATAATTCAGATAGAAACAATTAAGACAGATAACAGCACGAACACATTCCATAATTATAGAGAGAATGTGAGTACCGAAGATTTAATAAATAATTAAGGAGGGAAGAACCGTGCCACGTAAAGGACATATCGCAAAGAGAGACGTATTAGCGGATCCAATTTACAACAATAAGGTCGTTACAAAGCTTATCAACAACATTATGTTAGATGGTAAGAAGGGTGTAGCACAGAAGATCGTCTACGGTGCATTTGATCGTATCGCAGAAGAGACTGGTAAGCCTGCATTAGAGGTATTCGAAGAGGCTATGAACAACATCATGCCACTCCTCGAGGTTAAGGCTAGACGTATCGGTGGTGCAACATATCAGGTACCTATCGATGTAAGACCTGACAGAAGACAGGCTCTCGGACTTCGTTGGTTAACAGCTTTCTCACGTGCAAGAAGTGAGAAGACTATGGAAGAGAGACTTGCGAAGGAGATCATGGATGCAGCTAACAACACAGGTGCATCTGTAAAGAGAAAAGAAGACATGCACAAGATGGCAGAGGCAAACAAGGCATTCGCTCACTACAGATTCTAATTATCTGTGTGAGAATGCATTTGCATGCATGCTTATGTGTATATGGGACACAATAGATGTGTTACGAAAATTAGCAAAAGGAGGACAATCCGTTGGCTGGAAGAGAATATCCATTGGACAGAACAAGAAACATTGGTATTATGGCTCATATCGATGCAGGTAAGACAACTCTTACAGAGCGTATCTTATACTATACTGGTGTTAACTATAAGATTGGTGATACTCATGACGGTACAGCTACCATGGACTGGATGGAGCAGGAGCAGGAGAGAGGTATAACAATTACTTCAGCTGCTACAACATGTCACTGGACACTTGAGGATCATCACAAACCAAAGGCTGGCGCGTTAGAGCACAGAATCAACATCATTGATACTCCGGGACACGTTGACTTCACTGTTGAGGTTGAGCGTTCACTTCGTGTACTTGACGGAGCTGTAGGTGTATTTGATGCTAAGGCTGGTGTAGAGCCTCAGTCAGAGAACGTATGGCGTCAGGCTGACACATACAATGTACCTCGTATGGCATTCATCAACAAGATGGATAAAATGGGTGCAGACTTTTTCTACTCAGTTCAGACAATCATTGATCGTCTGGGCAAGAATGCAATTCCAGTACAGATCCCTATCGGAAAAGAGTCAGACTTCATCGGTCTGATCGATCTGTTCGAGATGGAAGCATACTACTACAAAGATGATAAGGGCGAGGACATCGAGATCACAACTATCCCTGATGACCTTAAGGAGCTTGCAGACAAGTGGCATGAGAACCTTGTCGAGAAGATCTGCGAGTTAGATGACGACTTAATGATGATGTACCTTGAGGGCGAGGAGCCATCAATCGATGAGATGAAGAAGGTTCTTCGTAGAGCAACTATCGCAAGTGAGGCAGTTCCTGTATTCCTTGGTTCAGCTTACAAGAACAAGGGTGTTCAGAAGATGCTTGATGGTGTTATCGAGTACATGCCAGCACCAACAGATATCCCTGATATCACAGGTGTTGATCCAGATGGTAACGAGGTTGTTCGTCATTCATCAGATGATGAGCCATTCTCAGCTCTTGCATTCAAGATCATGACAGATCCATTCGTTGGAAAGCTTGCATTCTTCAGAGTTTACTCAGGTACACTGAACTCAGGTTCATATGTACTGAATGCAACAAAGGATAAGAAGGAGCGTGTAGGACGTATCGTACAGATGCATGCCAACGCTCGTAAAGAGATTGATAAGGTTTACTCAGGAGATATCGCAGCTGCTGTAGGTTTCAAGCTTACAACTACAGGTGACACGATCTGTGATGAGCAGCATCCAGTTATCCTTGAGTCAATGGAATTCCCAGAGCCAGTTATCGAGCTTGCTATCGAGCCTAAGACCAAGAATGATCAGGGTAAGATGGGTGAGGCACTCGCAAAGCTTGCTGAGGAGGATCCTACATTCAAGGCTCATACAGACAAAGAGACAGGACAGACAATCATTGCCGGAATGGGTGAGCTTCACCTTGAGGTTATCGTTGATCGTCTTCTCCGTGAGTTCAAGGTTGAGGCAAACGTTGGTGCACCTCAGGTTGCTTACAAGGAGACATTCACAAAGCCAGTTGATATCGACAGCAAGTATGCTAAGCAGTCAGGTGGTCGTGGACAGTACGGTCATTGTAAGGTTAAGTTCGAGCCTATGGATCCTAACGGTGAGGAGACATTCAAGTTCGAGTCAACAGTTGTCGGTGGTGCTATTCCTAAGGAGTACATCCCAGCAGTTGGAGAGGGTATCGAAGAGGCAGCTAAGGCTGGTATCCTTGGCGGCTACCCAGTACTTGGTGTTCATGCTAACGTATACGATGGATCATACCATGAGGTCGATTCATCAGAGATGGCATTCCACATCGCTGGTTCTATGGCATTCAAGGAGGCTATGGCTAAGGCTGACCCAGTTCTTCTTGAGCCTATCATGAAGGTTGAGGTTACAATGCCTGAGGAGTACCTCGGTGATGTAATCGGAAGCTTAAATGCTAAGAGAGGCCAGATCGAGGGTATGGATGATATCGGCGGTGGTAAGATCGTCAGAGCATTCGTTCCACTTGCAGAGATGTTCGGATACTCAACAGAGCTTCGTTCATCAACACAGGGTCGTGGTAACTACTCAATGTTCTTTGAGAAGTACGCTCAGTGTCCAAAGAGCATCCAGGAGAAGGTTATCGCAGAGCATTCTAAGTAAGATATTTGACGAAAGACATTTTCCTGGTCTTTCAGGTCAGATAAATAATAAAAAATATGTGCTGGCAGGTTGAGGATTACACATCGTCAGCCTGCTGGTATAAAGAGATAAAAAATGGTTGAAAATCTCTAGTATTTTCTATATAATGATTTTTAGCCGAGTAACCCGCGTGGGGTATAATATTTAAGGAGGATTTTATATCATGGCAAAGGAAAAGTTTAATAGAAGTAAGCCACATTGTAACATCGGTACAATCGGACATGTAGACCACGGTAAGACTACTCTTACAGCTGCTATCACAAAGGTTCTTTCAGAGAGAGTTGCTGGTAACACAGCTACAGATTTCGAGAACATTGATAAGGCTCCAGAGGAGAGAGAAAGAGGTATCACTATCTCTACAGCTCACGTTGAGTACGAGACAGAGAAGAGACATTACGCACACGTTGACTGTCCAGGACATGCTGATTACGTTAAGAACATGATCACTGGTGCAGCTCAGATGGATGGTGCTATCCTTGTTGTTGCTGCTACTGATGGTGTTATGGCTCAGACAAAGGAGCATATCCTTCTTTCACGTCAGGTTGGTGTTCCTTACATCGTTGTATTCCTTAACAAGTGTGATATGGTAGACGATGAGGAGCTTATCGAGCTCGTTGAGATGGAAGTTACAGAGCAGCTCGAGGAGTACGGATTCAATGATTGTCCTATCGTTAAGGGTTCAGCTCTCAAGGCTCTTGAGGATCCAATGGGACCTTGGGGAGACAAGATCATGGAGCTTATGGATACTGTTGATTCTTATATCCCAGATCCACAGCGTGATACAGATAAGCCATTCCTTATGCCAGTAGAGGACGTATTCACAATCACAGGTCGTGGTACTGTTGCAACTGGTAGAGTAGAGCGTGGTACACTTCACCTCAACGACGAGTTAGAGATCCTTGGTGTTAAAGAGGACGTTCAGAAGACTGTTGTTACTGGAATCGAGATGTTCCGTAAGCAGTTAGACGAGGCTCAGGCTGGTGATAACATCGGAGCACTTCTCCGTGGTATTAACCGTGACCAGATCGTTCGTGGACAGGTTCTTGCTAAGCCTGGTACAGTAACATGTCACCATAAGTTTACAGCTCAGGTTTACGTTCTTACAAAGGACGAGGGTGGACGTCATACTCCATTCTTCAACAACTATCGTCCACAGTTCTACTTCAGAACAACAGACGTTACAGGTGTATGTAACCTTCCAGCTGGTACAGAGATGTGCATGCCTGGTGATAACGTAGAGATGACAATCGAGCTCATCCACCCAATCGCTATGAGCCAGGGTCTTACATTCGCTATCCGTGAAGGTGGTAGAACTGTAGGTTCAGGAAGAGTTGCTTCTATCATCGAGTAATCGCTGATAAACCGCATAAATAAAGGATTTTCAGACCTTCGAGGGTTCGCCCTCGGAGGTCTTTTTTTCTGCCTGGAAATGGTTTTTGACCCTATTTTGACCCTATTTTAGAGCAAAAAATAAGCTCTGACCCTACAAATGACATAAAAATCTCAGAGGGAAGATCTAAGGATAGGAGATTTACAGATAGGATATTAAGGGTATAGGGGATAAAATACTTTGACATACACGTAGATGCGTGTTAATGTGAATACAGAAAAAGGTGCTACCGATAGACGGTTAGCCCACATATTTTTTGATTACAAGAGTAATCGTTCAGTTTGTGAGTCTGGGGCGGTTACTTTTGTGGTTTATTACTATCTTTACCGAATGTGTATCCGGCACAAAAGCAGGTGATGCCGAAGCCCACTACTGCAATGAAAGTTGTCGAAAAATAAAAATTTATAAAAATTTTATAATTATTTTTTCTGCTCATAAATGAGCAGATTTTTTTTTGAGATAAGAAAAATCTACTCGTTTATGAGGAGATCTACAGCCTTTTGTGGTCGTTTGACTGTGTATAGAGGAGAAGGTATTATATATACAGAGAGGAAAAAACGTACACCAAACGGCATAAATGCCCCAACATAAATTTAAGGAAAGGATGTGATGGCATGGAGAAAATATATTATTCTGCTGATGATTTGATAGGCTTACTTGGGATCAGTCGCTCAAAAGCATATCAGATGATAAGAAGCCTGAATGCAGAGCTTGAAGCAAATAATTACATCACCATTCCCGGAAAAGTATCACGAGCTTATTTTAATGAGCGATGGTACGGTATGAGTTGTGCATAAGTTCTGAGCAAAGGTGTTAGCCTAGCTAACACCTTTGTTTGTTGAAAGGGGTTGATTTAATGGGTGTGTATAAAGACGACAAAGGCATTGCAGCAGATGGGATTTGATAAGGCAAAGAGCCGGAATGAGAATGAAACCGTTGCATGGCAGAAGAGGGAGCGTGAATATCTGACGGAGCTTTGCTGGGAGCAGGGAATAGAGATAGATGTTCTCGGAATCAGCCGAGATAACCTGACCTTGCCGGAGTACAAGGTGGCTATGCGGAAGGTTGAGAGTCTGGAAGAGCAGGCAGATAAGATCAAGGAAAATAATATGGAGCAGAGCCATGAAAATATACAGTTGAAGGTGGAAGCCCGGAAACTAAATGTCGATGTGGAGCAGTTGGAGGAACGTACAGTAGAGCTTGCTAGACAGATAGAATTGCTTGAAACAAAGGAGAAAGAGCAACAGGAAAGGATAGATAAATATGGCGTCAGAGCCGATGGGATTGACAAGATATCAAAGGAAGTGTCAGCAGAGGTTAAGAATGTTAAAGCTGCGGCTACACCCATTAAATCCATATTCGGCGGTGAGGAGTATGTCAAGGTCAAGAAGTCCGAATGGAGCCGGATCGTGGCGACATTTGAGAAAGCACTTACAAGAAACAAGCTGCTTGATAAATATGAAGCGAAGATCGCAGAGCTTGAAAAGACAGTGGACTATCTAAAAACACGGGTGGAGAAATTCACAAATCGTATAAAAGAAATGAAGAAGTTTCTGATGGAGAAGAACCTGCTGCATGAGTTCCTGAATCTGACGAGAAAACCGGAACAGGAAACCATGCAGGACAGGATAGACAGGAAGAATGCAGAGGCAAGAGCAAGAAATGAGCAGACAGACCGGGATGGTCGGAGAAAGAGCGGGATTTATGAACATAATATATGAGAAGAACAGAGAGTTTCGTTGCTGTGAATGATTATGAAATAAATCTTGAAAACTGTATTAACAGCGAATATAATACTTTAAAGTCTTAAAGTGAAAGGGGCATATGAATGAATATTACATACAGGACGGAAGGGGATTATTTAATTCCAAATATATTTACAAACGAGGAGCCGGAGCAGACACTAACCAAGTATGGTATGCTCCGGGAGAGCTTTCTGAAAAATAATCATAAAGGCATTTACACAGGAAAGCTGTTGACGGGTACATTGAAAGAGCACTGCCTCGATATACAGGAACAGGCAGAAAATATGGCAGAATGCCTCACAAAGCAGCTAGTGGCGGTAGAAGGTATTAGTGAGGATTTGAAAAGCCGTAATCAGATGGAATGGGTACGCAGGATGAATTCGATAAGAAATAGAGTGGATGAAATTGTGATGACAGAGATTGTGTATAAGATATAATCGATTACCTGTTACAGAAAGGCATACAAGATCCAAGGATGGTATGATGAATTTGATTGAAAGGGGATGAGCTGGCATGGCACGGATTGATATGGAAAAGCTAACAAAAGAAGCACAGATGACATATATATCTGCGGATTTTATTGAACAGACTGAGGAGCAATTACATGCTGCTGAGACAGAAATCCGGGAGAATGTGGATAAGATGAAAGATGTGTCACCGGTTGAACGGTTTCGGGTTGAGCGGGGGATATATGATAAGTATATATAACAACTTATGAAATAGTGACATAAATGGAAAATCCATAAGATTGACAGTTTTCGCTAAAACGAGTATGATTAATTAAATGCTCGTACAAGACATGGAGCGGATTTTGAGTACAAATAGATGAGAGCATTGCCTTTTAGGTTGTGCTCTTTTTTATTCCAAATGCGAGGTTAATGATGATCAAAGGATACACAACAGTTGCGGAAATATCAGACAAGTGGGGAGTAAAACCAAGAACGGTACAGATTATGTGCGCAGAGGGGAGAATAAAAGGTGCAACAAAATTCGGAAGGGCATGGGCGATACCAGCAGACGCTGATAAGCCCACAGACAATAGAGTGGTTACAGGAAAGTATAAGAATTGGCGGAATGGCAAAACAGATAATGAGGAATAGTTTTTATGAAAGAACTGAAATATAATAGGGAGCTATATTCAAAGACTGCACTTATTAAAGCGGCATATAATTTCACAGATAAAGCATATTTACATTTGGACGCTGATGAAAAATATTATTATGTCTCGATAAGCGAAAAAACAGGAAGTCCAGAAATAACAAGTGAGCAATTCGAAAATGAAATCTTAGCACAAAGCGTCAGACATGAGATTTATAAGCAGACAAAGAATATTCGTGAGCTCATGTTAGCCAGAGCTGTTGCAACGAGTGTGGTTGCAGACTGTGATGAAGAGACAGGTAGTGAATTGAGAACAGAAACTGAATTTAGCGAAGAAGAGATATTAAAGGATTGGTTTGATGCAGGCAAATAAATTATATTTAAATACAGACATTTATTCGGAATCAAATATTAGAAAAACCTGTGGTGTCTATAAAGATTATGCACGAATTAAGGTAAAAGCAAGAAAACAGTATGTGGAATTGTCATTTGATAAATGTAAGTATGAGCCAGCCATAACCATGAAAGAATTTGAAAATTATTTAATTAATATAGAGAATATGAAAAAATGATAATTATAGAAATTTTATTACTGATTGCTCTGGCAGCTGTAGGAGTAATAGCTTCGATAACGGATATTAGAGAGGGCAGAATATATAATAAATTACTACTGAAATTTTTGGTAGTGGCATTTGTGTTAGATGCAATATATTACGGATATTTTGCAAGAGATTTGTTTTATTTGTTTATATTAAATTTTGGAATAATTGCACTGATCAGTCTGGTTTTGTTTTATACGCATTCTTTTGCAGGTGGCGATTGTAAATTAGTATTAGTAATGTCTATGCTATATCCGGCAAATTATTACTTAGTATATGGCAAATCAGAAGTTACATTGTTTCTTGTTATATGTATAGCAATATTGTTTGGCTATTTATATCTGTTGGGTTATTCGATATATGAATTGGTAAGAGGAAGAACAAAGATAACTGGTAAATATATAAAGAATTATATAATATCTTTTCTTAAGACATTTATTTCTGCATCAGGATATATATGTTTAATCGATGTTATGTTTATATTTGTAGGCAGATATGGCTTTCAAGTTAATGAGTGGATTATCAGAATCGTGTGTATGATAATGGCTTGGCTTATAGGGAAAAAAGATATATTAAAAAAATGGCAGTTGGTAGCTGGAATATATATGCTGGATATGGTTTCAGGCTTTGTTTTAGGTTTTATACCTTTTTCATTCAATCCAGAAAACTATATTTTAGTTGTACTGTTATTGCTTTGCCAAATGACGATAAGGACATGCATATATCAGGAAGTTCCGATATCGGAATTGAAGAGAGGAATGATTTTATCAAGTGTTTCCTCCATGCTGATGCAGAATTCCAGAGTTCGAGGGCTTCCACCGATTTCTTCGGAAGATCTAAGAAGCAGACTGACAGAAGAACAAGTTGCTAGTATTGGAAGATGGTCGAGCAGTAGAAATGTAGTGAGTGTTACGGTGGTGCGTAAGATTCCATTTGCAGCGTTTATAATGGGTGGTTTTATAACCTATTTTATCATATGGAGTTTTGTAAAATGATTGTTAATCTTGAGAAATATACAGGAAAATATAGAATAGTATCTTTGGCATGTGAAGCATCGGTGAAAGAAGATTTGCTTGCAGATGAATTGGATTTTATATATTTATCTGAGGATGATGTTCGTATTTATCCAGAAAATATAATAGTTTCTGAAAATAAACATGTGATAGAGCTATTACGTCGTGCACACAATTATGATGTATTTGAATTATGGGAAAATGGGAAACTAGTCGAGTGCTACGATGACAGTTCTATAGATAATTATTTTTTCGTTACATCAAAATGTAATTCCAATTGTGTTATGTGCCCGTCCCCGGATGCATTTCGAAAAGATGGTGAGAATACAAGAGTTGAAACATTGATTGAGATAGCAAGACATATACCAGGGGACACACCACATCTTACGATTACTGGTGGTGAACCATTTATGATAGGCAAAGATATATTCCGTTTTATAGAATTTCTCCGTGATAAATTTGAGTATACTGAATTTTTAATTCTGACAAATGGAAGAATTTTTGCGTTGGATTCGTATACTCAAAAGCTTAAAGAGACATTACCCGAGAATAGCATTATAGCAATTCCAATTCATGGTTCTAATGGACAGATTCATGATTCAATAACACAGGCAGATGGCAGTTTTGCACAGACAATGCAAGGTATAAAAAAGCTTCTGGAAGCTGGCATACGTATCGAGATACGAATGGTTGTTAGTAAAATGAATGCAGCGGATATATATAATATTGCGAAAATGATATCAGATGAGCTGGCAGGTGTAGAATATGTAAGTATTATGGCAATGGAAATGACTGGAAGTGCACGGTTTAATATGGACAAGGTATGGATCTCATATCGGAGGGCGGCAAATGCAATTGAAAAGTCTGTAATGTTGCTGCTGGAGAATGGAATTGATGTGAAATTATATAATTTCCCATTGTGTACAGTAAATAGGAAATTTTGGACGCTTTGTGAAAAGAGCATATCACCAGACAAAGTAAGATATGATGTTGTGTGTGATAACTGCAAGATGAAAAAATCCTGTGGTGGTATTTTTGCGGGGACGATTTATATGGAAAAGGGAGAATTGGAAGCAATTATATGAAATTAAACTACTTCAATTTCAAAAAATTTAAGGATAAAATTCTTTTGACAAATGATTTTGGAAGATATGTGTTTGTGAATAAAGATGACTTTCAACATATTTTGGCATTGCAAATAGAAGAAAATACGAATCTTTATAGGACGCTTGTTGATGGAAAAATGATTTATGATGAGCCGGATCTAGAGTATTCGTCTATGAATAAATATTTATTAAGAGAAATCAAGGGACATGTAAACACGGCGACGTCATTACATATATTTGTAGTTACGACAAGGTGTAATATGGGATGTATATATTGTCAGGCAAATAACGGATCAGAAATACCACATCTTGTTATGGATAAAGAGATGGCAGAAAGAGCAGTAGATATTGCGTTGCAGTCTCCGGAACAATCTCTGTGCTTTGAACTTCAGGGAGGCGAACCACTGTTAAATTTTGAGATTATAAAACATATTGTGGAATATGCGGAGCAGCATAAGCAAGATCACATTATTTCATATACTGTTGTTACAAATTTGACATTATTAAGTAATGATATATTAGATTTTCTTGTATGCCATAATTTTGGAGTATCGACATCCATAGATGGAAATGAGTTGGTGCATAATAATAATCGTCCATATGTCGATGGACGAGGCACATTTACAAAAGTGAGAGATTCTATCAGAAGAATAAGAGAGGCGGGATTACACGTAGGTGCGATAGAAACAACTACAAAATATTCTTTAGATTATCCCAAGGAGATTGTTAATGCATATGTGGATATGGAATTTGACAGTATCTTCATCAGACCATTGACTCCGCTTGGCAAGGCTGCAAAATATTGGAATAATATAGGGTATACTTCTGAAGAGTTTATAGAATTCTATAGTAGGGCATTAGATGAGCTTCTTTCGATAAATAAAAAAGGAAGATTCATAAAAGAAGATCATGCTTCTATTCTGCTGCGCAGGATAAGAGGTGATTTCATGAATTATATGGAATTACGGTCTCCTTGTGGAGCGGGTGTAGGACAATTGGCATATTATGTAGATGGAAATATTTTTACCTGTGATGAAGGAAGAATGTTACATGAAATGGGGCAAAGTACGTTCATGCTAGGCAATGTATATGAAAGTACATACAATGATTTGATAAGTAATAGTATATGTAAAACTGTATGTGCATCAAGTGTTTTGGAGTCGTTGCCTACATGTTGTGACTGTGTATATCAACCTTATTGTGGTACATGCCCTGTCGTTAATTATGCTCTTGAAGGGGATGTAATAGAGAAGCAACCTAGAGGATACAAATGTAGTGTTTATTCAGGAATATTAGATTATTTGTTTTCGCAATTTTATGAGACAGATGAGGAAACAATAAAGATATTGAATTCGTGGAGTGATTAAAAATGGCTGATATGGTAAAAGAAGAAACATCACAAGAAAATATAAAAGAATTAGAAATAAATCATGTGACAGTAGATGTTCCATCACCAGAAGAAGAGTACAAAAAAGCTAAAGGTCGCAGAAATAAGCTATTGATAAGTGGCATATGCCTTTTGGTTGTATTTGAAGGAGCAATTGCTGGTGGATTAGGACAGAAAATGGCCTCTGATAATTTGTTGGAGAGAGTATCTAGAGAGCATGAGATTCGTTCAACAGGAGAAATACAGTTAACAAGAGGATTCTACTCAGGAGAAACAGATTTTGGATATTTTATTGGTGAAGGACAATTTACATATAAAGATGGTGAAAAATATGTAGGTGAATGGCAGGAAAACCATTTGAATGGAACTGGTGAACTGCATGTACCTAATGAAGGAAATTATCAAGGAGAGTTTCTTTCATCGGAGAAAAATGGAGAAGGTACCTTTACCTGGGATGATGGAGTAATCTATCAAGGCGAGTGGAAAGATGACAAAATGTGTGGGCAAGGTACATATACGACACCAGAAGGTGTTGTATACTCTGGCACATTTAATGATAATGTGATTTATGATGGATCTTGTAAATTTAAGAATAATACAGGTGAATATGTTCTGACCTATAAATCAGGAAATATAGATAAGGCTTCGATAAAATATACAGATGGTTCAACGTATGAAGGAACATGCAAATCTGGTGAATTAACGGGAATAGGTAATATGAAGTTTGCCAGTGGAGACGAGTACGATGGAGCGTTTTCTAAAGGGTATCGAAGCGGACAAGGCGTGTATACGTGGAATTCCGGAGACAAGTATGATGGAGAGTGGAATAGTGATCAGATGACTGGATCTGGCACGTATACGTATACAGATGGAAGTTATGCGAGTGGTACATTTAGTAAAAATATCTTTACTGACGGAAGTTATTATATTAAGAACGATTTTGGAAAGTACACATTTACAATAACCGCTGGAGAACCTACTGCTGTTGAGATGGTGTTAGAAAATGGTACAACCTATAGCGGAGATATGTGCGAGGGGAAGTTATCTGGTCAAGCACAAATTAAATATAGTAACGGCGATAAATATAGTGGAAGTGTAGTGGATGGGCAAAAATCTGGACAGGGTACATACACATGGGTAAGCGGTGCATCTTATGAAGGAGAATGGTCCGAGGATCAAATGAACGGAAGAGGTACATATTTATATCCTGCAGGTGAGGATGGATTTAAGCTTACGGGTTCATTTGAGGATGGGCAACCAACAGGAGAATGTCAATATTATGTAAATTCGGCAAAACATTATAAGACAGATTGGTCGAATGGAAGGTGTGTTAAAATATATGAATAATAACGATTTATTTCCAAAATTTCAAAAGAGTATAGAAAATTTGATAGAAGATGAAGAGGGTAATATTCCCGGAAAAAAACTGCTTATGCTTGGCACTATGATTATTGTCCTTGGAAGTTTGATGCAAACAAAAGTATTTGCTGGACATAGGTCTCACAGTTCTCATAGATCCCATAGTTCTCATAGTTCTGGTTCGGGGGGGCATAGTAACCATGGAAGTCATGAGAGTCATTCTAGTCATACATCACATTCGGATCATGGCTCACATTCCAATACACATACAAGCCATGCCAGTCATACATCGCATTCTAATATATCATCACATTCGAACTCTTCATACAGTTCAGAGGGGGATGTTACATATAGTGCGCCGGCAGCATCGACAGTACCTACGATAAAAACACCTGTAGTGACAGCTACGGATGATACATTTAAGCTTCCAGATGTAAATCAGAATATTGAACTTCCGAATGGGACGCCGGCATCAAGTATAGTGCCACAGTTGGCTGTGCCAGTATCAAGTATAGAAACGAAAATAGATGCAGGGGAAATACATCAGCCGTCTGCAACAGAGAAAATAGAATAAAATAAGGGGAGACTTTTTAATGAAAACACTTAACGAGATTAGTACTGATGGAAAGTCCGTGGAGGATGCGTATTTATTAGAAGCACAAAAAGCTGTAGATATTGTAAACGATGGAGTTGAAAAGGGGTCATATTCAGAACTATCACAGCGATTGGACAAACTGCCGAGTGTTGGTATAAATAGAGGAAAGGCAGTATTTACGCGACGAAGTTCAGCGATATACATATGGATAGTTGCAATATGTGTTGTATTGACATGTATATATCTGAGTTATCTGCCTGTTTTGGTCGGAACCATAGTATACTCTGATGATTTTGATTCGTTTGGATTTATAGGCTCGGCGACAGTGGCGCTAGCATTTATATTGAACGTTATTATTGGCTCAAGGGCAATAGCCATGTGCAGATTTAATAGGCGATATGATTTATATATAAAAGATCTCAGATTTAAGAACATTGAGTTGATTGATGATTTGGCTGCCTATTCTAAAATTGAAACTGAAAAGATAGTCAGTGATTTAAATAAGGCTGTTAAGATGAAATTGATTCCACAGGGACATTTTGGAAGAGATAATATTATTTTTATTACGAATAACGAGGTATATGAAACGTATAAAAGTAAGCAGGCAGTGTATGACAGATATTATAGAAAACAAATTGAGGAACGCTTGAGAATGAAGGAACGTACAAAAGAAATCCAAGATATTTTGAAGCAGGGACAAGGGTATGTTGATAAGATTCATGAGAGTAATGTTATTATTAAAGATAAAATTATTTCTCAAAAGCTTGATCGTATGGAAAACGTTGTGTCAATGATATTCCATGAGGTTGATATCAATCCTCAACATGCCGAAAAATTGGGAATGTTTATGAACTATTACTTGCCAACAACTGAGAAGCTGCTTGAGGCATATATGGAAATTGATGAAAAGAAGATAAAGAGGAAATCATTGGAAAGAACAAAAAAAGATATAGAAGGGGCTATAGACAAACTTATTGAGTCATTTGAAGGCCTGCTGGACAAGTTTTATCAGGAGAAAGAATTAGATATTTCGACTGATATTTCAGCAATGGAAATTCTTATGAAACAGGATGGATTGACCGAGTAATTGTAGTATATGAGGTGAAATGTTTGAGTGAACAAGACATTGTTATTGAAAATGGTGTGCAAGACAAATTATATATAGGTAATTCGGATAGTATATTATTATTTGGATGTGAGGCTCAACAACAGTTAAGAGAACTATCAAAAACGATAGTAAATCAATTGTTATATAATAATGCTGATTTGGAATATGTTATTCAGGATATTGTTAATGAAATAGATGACTTTCAGAATTTTAATGTTAATAAAACTGGCATTTTTAGAAAGAACCAAAAGAAAAAAGAGCAGACTTAATAAAAAAATATAATAGTATTCTTGAGTATATGAATAAACTGGAACTTTCATTGAAATTGCAGGAAGCTCAGTTGCTCAAAGAGTCGAAGATATATGAAGAAACAGGTAAGTGTATACAGACAACAACAGAAAAATTAGGCGAATTGATATCATATGGTGAAAATGTGTTAAATAAACAGTTGCATGCAGAGGATTCCGAAGATATTAAGAGATGGTATGAAAGACTTGCTAGAAGGTTGGAAGATTTGCGCATATCATATACGGTCTTATTGCAATGTAAATTGCAGATTGATCTAATGATGGATAATAGTGATAAATTGATTGACAAAATTGTGGAAACCATAACAGGGACACTGCCGGTGTGGAGAAACCAGATTACTATATTACTTGGAGTAGAGCATATAACTGCCAATCAGGTAATTCAAAACAAGCTGACCGAAATAAATAAGACTTGTGAAAATATGGAATCCACGAAGACGACCAGTGAATATAAGGAAATTGATGGCAATGAGTTAAGGCTGATAAATGGATCTGTGAAAAATGCTTTGAGTGAACTCATAGATTCGGAGCAACAGGATGGAAAAATTAGAATAAATCTAAGAAAATCAATAAGATAAGCAGGGATGGAGGATGCTGATATGGGAGAAGAAAAAATAACTTTAACACTTGAACCAAAAGATAAGGAAAGTGAATCATTGTTGGAAAGTGTACCATCAATGAAAAGTATTGTAGGTGCTGATGAGACGAGTTATTCTGCAGGAACTATTGATGAAAGTATGCTCTCTGATGAGGAAAGAGAATTGGTTGAGCAGTTTTCTCGCGAGATAGATATAGAGAATGTCAATCAGGTTGTGAACTATGGAATAAAAGCCCAGACTAACATATCGGAATTTTCCACATCAATATTAAGAAAGGTAAAGACTTACGATTTGGGCGAGGTTGGAGATTCATTGAAGGAATTAACAATAGCTTTGGATGCCACGACTGAGCCAGAAAAGAAAGGAATACTGGGCGTATTTTAAAAGGCTAAAAGAGGAATAGATTCTATAAGGGCAAATTATGTTAAGGCTGAAAATAATGTAGATAGAATAGAAAAGGATTTATTGAAACATAGAGAAGTTCTTGAACAAGATATATCCATGTACCAGCAGATGTATGAGTTAAATGTTCAATATTATAAAGAGTTGACTATGTATATCATTGCAGGTAAAAAGGCTCTTGGCCATGCAAAGAAAACGAAGTTAATTGAATTAAAATCCAAAGCAGAACAATCGGATAAGCAGGAAGATGTACAGGCATATCGTGATTATGAGGATCTATGTCATAGATTTGAAAAGAAACTGTCTGATCTGGAGATTACACGGGTTATTTCCATTCAGTCGGCACCACAGGTAAGAATGCTACAAAATAATGACAGAGAAATGCTGGATAAGTTGCAGTCTTCGCTAGCGAACACAATACCTCTGTGGAGAAATCAGTTGGTACTGTCTTTGGGAATTGAGCATACTAATAGAGCACTTGCAGCACAGACGGCACTTGCGGACAAGACAAATGAACTTCTTAGAAAAAATGCTGAAACTTTAAAGATGGCAACAATCGAAACAGCAAAGCAGTCGGAAAGACCGATAGTTGATATAGATACTCTAAAACAGTGCAACAGAGATCTTATTACATCAATAAATGAAGTCGTAAAGATTCATGAGCAGGGAGAGGTTCAAAGAGCCAAGGCACAGGAAGAGTTAATAAAGATTGAAGAGGAGCTTAAGCAGACTATGCTTGAGGCGGGGAAGAGACAATAAAACTGATATGATGCTGGTGGTGAATTACTAATAGGAAAAATAGAAGGGGACAATAAGGATGATTAGTTGGAATTTTCCGGGAAATCAAGATGGACAGGTAAAAGGCGTTGCTGATGCAGGTATTGAAAATTTTAATGGAAGTTAGTTAATTGCATAGTAATACACTACAGCGAGTGTTATGAATATGGAATTAATTGCCTGTGTAGCATAGGAAATATTCGTGGTAAACTTTCAGAGTTAATATGTATATGAGGAGAATTACTATGGAGAATACCAAGAGAAATGTAACTGAATCAAAAAGCATATATAGATGTATGCTCTGTAAAAAGGAATATGATGAATTACCTTCTAATGCTATTTGCGATGTATGTGGAATGCTGATGAATATCCAAAAACATGATTTTCATACATGTGGATTAGGAGCTGAAATTTTGATAAAAGTCAGTAATCCGTATGTTATAAATTCTATGCGTAAAGGAGAGTTTTGGTTTCAGTCACCAAAGTATTATCAGGATTATTCTGGAAATGATGCAATAGGAGATCCGTGGGAATGTGCATTTGAGCAGATATTGGATGTTCCTTTAAATGAAATTGAAAAATATACAGGAATAAAACAAGAAACACATATAAATTACAGAGGAAAAACATATATTCTTGAAAAGGTTTATAATGGTATGGTTTATGTTTCGTCCCTAAATCAAAATAATTATAGGTTTATATGTTTCTATAAATTATTTTTTGATGAGCATAATAATCTTATATTACCGGATGAACAAATAAAAAAATTTGGAACGCATTTTACATTTGTAAAAGATAGGTGTAGATTGAATCAGATTATTGGTGAATATGTAGATAGTGCTGATTATGATCTAACTTTTGTGCCCACTGATATAGCATATTTATCTAACGGATATAGAGGAATATATACCCCAGGTTGTAAGTTTGAAAAGTATTCTTATCAAAATGAATATCGTTTAATTTTAGCAAGTACAGAATATAGTAAATTGCCTGAAAAGAAGGAAAAAGTGATTAGATTGGATAAAGTTGTTGATGAAGCTTTACTTTCACCACCAATTTCGATAAATGTATTATGGGATTCATCTACACTGGATGATTTTTTGAATCGTGTTGAACGAGAATTGAGTGAAGAAGATATCTGAGGTGTCAGGTACACATGAACGAATAGATAGCAAGGAATCAGCCGCTGCGAGTGATATTTCGTGTTAGCAGCTTTGCAGATAGTCGGGCTCAAATAAATGTTGTAGAAATATTTAAGCTGCTTGCACCTGATACAAGTATCAAAGTGATTTAGGAGGTGCGATGATGGAAAAAGATAACGATGTAGTTACCACAGATAAGAGTTTTTTTGAAAATATATCTAATGTTCTGGCAAATGCAAGAAAAAATGCTAAAACTGCGGTTAATCTTTCGATGGTATATGCCTATTATGAAGTGGGGAGAATGATTGTTGAAGAAGAGCAGCATGGTGAGAATCGGGCTATGTATGGCAAATATCTGTTAAAGGAACTTTCGGAATATTTGAGTGAAAAATATGGCAAAGGATTTTCTGTTACAAACTTAAAGCAAATGCGTCAATTTTATCTTGTTTATGCGACAGATCAAATTAGTCAGACACTGTCTGACCAATTCAAAAATTTGCCGGCAGTAAGTACCGGAAGAAAGTTTTTTCTGAGTTGGTCTCATTATTTAAAACTTATGCGCATTACCAATATAGATGAGCGCCATTTTTATGAAATTGAATCAGTGAAAAATGACTGGAGTTTAACGGAATTAAAACGTCAGTATGACAGTTCGTTATATGAGCGAATCGCACTTAGTACAGATAAAGACAAAGTTTACCGTTTAGCACTGGAAGGACAGAAGTTTGAGAAACCACAGGATGTAATCAAAGATCCGTATGTGTTGGAATTTCTTGGCTTGAAAGAATTGCCAGAATATTCAGAGAGTGAATTGGAAAGCCGTATTATAGATAACTTACAGCAATTTTTGCTGGAACTCGGCAGAGGATTTGCATTTGTTGGCAGGCAGGTACGTTTTACCTTTGATGAAGAACATTTTATGGTTGATTTGGTATTTTATAATCGCCTGTTACGTTGTTTTGTCCTGTTTGACCTTAAGATCGGAGAATTAAAGCATCAGGATATAGGGCAGATGCAAATGTATGTGAATTATTATGACAGAAAGGTGAAACTACCGGATGAAAATCCAACAATTGGAATTGTTCTCTGTAAGGACAAGAATAATGCTGTGGTAGAAATGACATTGCCAGAGGATAATTCACAGATTTTTGCAAGTAAGTATGAAACTGTATTGCCAAGCAAAGAAGCGCTGCAAAAATTATTGGAAGAACAAATGTCAGACGAAAAGGGGACTGATTGCGAATAAAACTACAATTCAGGCTTTTTTCAGGTAACGCAGGAGCATTTGCAGAGGAACATGCAAAGAAAATCAGATTATATGTCGAAAATGCCTGTGGCAACATTTTGGCAACAAAAACTCTGCCAACCACAAAAGTGACATACCATATCACGCAAAATAAGCCATATATTACACATAAGACACTGTCAAAAACCAAGAAAACGGTATAACCAAATCCGTGAGGGTGGACGTACTGTAGGATCAGGACGTGTTGCTACAATCATCGAGT
>ENA-UOJD01000290-UOJD01000290.1-human-gut-metagenome-genome-assembly--contig:-P48-NODE-290-length-79637-cov-9.338167_pt1 | contig 79637 bp, 70 predicted proteins | sample MGYA00242342_ERZ723889 | MGnify/ENA metagenome assembly ERZ723889 | reverse complement strand
CAGATTGCGGAAGAACCGAATTCTCTCACCGATTGCCATAGCGATTACGCTCCTCATTTTGATTCTGTGCAATCAGTATAGCATATAGATTTAAGCCGTGTCAAGATAGCAAAAGCAAAAAAGTTAAATATTTTTCTGTAAGCCCCTTGACAATAGCAAATTCGCTTAGTATAATAGCCATAGCAAATAGCGTTAAGCTGTTTGCGAACAACTGAATATCCGTCGTGCGTCACGGTAATGGCGTACCCGCTCGGGCAAATCGGAATGCGGCCAGAAAGTTCTCCGACACGAAATAAGAGAACTATAACCAAACGAAAGGGGTGATGAAATGGAGAATACGAGCTTTATGAAAGTGGATGAAGTGGCACAGGAATTGGGCGTTTCCAAATCCTACGCCTACAAGATCGTCCAGAGGTTAAATGCCGAACTGAAAGAAAAAGGCATTTTGACCATCTCCGGACGAGTGAACAGAAAGTATTTTATGGAGCGCACCTGTTACGGCGCAGGAAGAAAGGAGTAATCGCATTGGCAGTTTATAAGGAACCGAAAACCAACACTTGGCGGGTCATTTATCGGTACACAGATTGGAACGGAGAACGGAAGCAATCCCAGAAGCGTGGCTTTCAGACAAAACGAGAGGCACAAAGCTGGGAGCGGGAACAGCTTAACAAATTGGGTTCAGATTTGGATATGACCTTCCGAAGCTTTGTGGAGCATTATGAGGAAGATCGGCGCAGCCGCATCAAGGACAGCACCTGGGAGAGCAAGGAGCACATCATCCGTACCAAGCTGCTCCCCTATTTTGGAAAGCTCAAAATGAGCAGTATCACCCCGCAACAGATCGTTCGGTGGCAGAATAAGTTAATCAACTATCGTGACAAGGATGGGGCTCCCTACTCACCTGTGTATCTTAAAAGCATCCAGAACCAGATCAGCGCCATTTTCAATCACGCCGTCAGATACTACAACCTGAAGGAAAATCCCTGTAAAAAAGCCGGAAGTATGGGCAAGAAGAAAAATCGTGAAATGGCTTTTTGGACAAAGGAGGAGTATCTGCAATTCATTGATGCAATGATGGACAAGCCACTGTCGTTTTATGCTTTTGAGATGATGTACTGGTGCGGCATCCGTGAGGGGGAGCTGCTGGCGCTGACCCCGGCGGATTTTGACTTTGATAAACGCACAGTCACGATCAACAAGACATTTCAGCACACCGGCGGGAAAGACATCATCACGCCGCCAAAAACAGAAAAGAGCAATCGCACAATTACGATGCCACGCTTTCTGGCAGATGAAATGCAGGAGTATTTGAAGATGCAGTACGACATTGGCCTGGATGACCGGATGTTCCCGGTCACGAAAAGCTATCTGTATCGGGAAATGCAGCGTGGCTGTCAGGAAACCGGCGTAAAGCGTATTCGGATCCACGATTTACGACACAGCCACATCAGTCTTTTGATCGACCAAGGTTTTTCTGCGGTTGCTATTGCCGACCGGGTAGGCCACGAAAGTATCGACATCACCTACAACTATGCACATCTCTTTCCCTCAAAGCAGACAGAAATGGCGGATAAGTTGGATATGGAAAGAGGTATTTAGGATGTCATTGAAGAACAGGGACGAGCATAATCGCTGGCGTAATAAGACGGTTGCCTTCCGGGTATCGCCGGAGGAAGATGCTCAAATTGAACGCTATGTGCAGCTCTCCGGGCTGACAAAGCAGGACTATATCACCCGGCGGCTCACCCACAAGGATGTGATGGTGCAGGGCAATCCCAGAGTTTTCAAGGCGCTGCGGAATCAGCTTGCCGAAGTGCTTTTGGAATTGCAGCGCATTGAGACTGGCGGCGCAGTCAATGATGAGCTGCTTGACCTAATTGAAATGATAGCCGATATTCTCGGCGGAATGAAGGAGGAATCTGAATGAACAAAGAAAAAGAAATGACCGCTCCCGATGTATCTGTTGGCGCAGATACGGAGCAGTCATCCCAAAACTTCACTGATAATAGTTTAACCGATTTTGATTCGGATTTCAAGGGGACTGACGATGATTTCTACCGTGAAATGCAAAGAAGGATGGCTCCGGACTATCTGGAAACGGTGTCTATGATTACCCTCTATGACACCGATTTTGAGGGGCAGGAGCCGCTGATCGACGGCCTGCTGTACCGGGGAGCCTATCTGCTGGCAGGCTCCCCGAAGGTCGGAAAGAGCTTCCTGATGGCCCAGCTTGCCTATCAGGTCAGCACCGGCCTGCCTCTGTGGGGCTATAAGGTGCGAAAAACGGGCGTTCTTTACTTTGCGCTGGAAGATAACTATGCCCGCTTACAGCGGAGACTATTCCGAATGTTCGGTGCTGATGCAGCGGAAAATCTGTATTTTGCCACCCACTGTAAAACAGCCAACAGCGGTCTGGAGGATCAGATTCGCAGCTTTATGCGGGAGCATCCCAACACCGGCCTGATTATCATCGACACCCTGAAACGGGTTCGTGAGGCTGGCGGCGCAGATCACAGCTACAGTAGCGACTACGATATTGTGTCCCGGCTGAAAGCCGTTGCCGACAGCTACAAGGTGACGATGGTAATCGTTCACCACACCCGCAAGTTGGAGGCAGATGACAAATTCGATATGATTGCCGGAACCAACGGCCTGCTGGGTGCAGCGGATGGCGGTTTTGTTCTCAGCAAGGAGAAGCGCACCTCCAATGCGGCGGTGCTGGATGTCACCGGCAGAGATCAGGAGGACCAGCGGCTGCACCTAACTAAGAACCCCGAAACGCTGGTATGGGAGCTGGAAAGCGTTGAAACAGAGCTTTGGCAGGAGCCGCCGGACACGTTTCTGGACAGCATTGCGGAATTCCTTTCTTCGGCTGGTGGACGGTGGGATGGCACTGCTTCTGAGCTGTGCGGTCTGCTGCATCTGGGCTGCAAGCCCAATGTGCTTTCTCTCCGGCTGAGCGTTGGCTCTGCACGGCTGCTGCGAGATCACGACATCCGCTACAAGGCAAGCCGCAATCACGGTGGACGGAAAATCTCCCTGTGGAAGGAGATGGAGCCGAACAGCGTGTCAAAGGGTGACGACCGTGACGGTCTTTTGGTGGGCGGTGGCGAGGTCTAAAACATCGTCACCACCGTCACGGTTTGTCACGCTTTGAAGTTTCGGCAAGCCGTGCGGCTGCCCTTTTCAAAGGGCATTGAGCACTGGGGAGCAGCCCGCAGACTGCTGGGGCAAGACCCCACTGAGCGTGGCATTTCGCTGCGCTCAGCATCCCCCTCGGGAGAGCGCAAACAGCATCTTTTGATGGCCGCAGGCTGTCAAAAGTGCTTTTGCGTTACTCTTGACAAGAGTAACAGAACCCCGGCTGCGGCCGGAATGTGAAAGGAGGTGAGATTTTATGAAGAGAACGATCAGTGCCGAGGTCGGTAAAGGCTCTGTCAACCATAACAGCCGCAAATTTCAGGCAGAGAATGTGGACGGAAGCCGCACACACCTGAACATTGACTACTGCAACGAGCGTATCCAGGCCGTGTACCACCAACTTTTCGATGAGGCTCTGAAACGGTACAACGAGAAGCAAACCCGTGCAGACAGGCGTATTCCAAACTACTACGAGAAAATCCGCTCTGGCAATCAGGAGAAGCCCTTTCACGAGATCATCCTGCAAATCGGAAATAAGGACGATATGAGCGCCACCGGCGAGTATGCGGAGCTGGCACGAACTGTGCTGGATGAATACTATCGAGGCTTTCAGGAGCGCAATCCCAACCTCCGGGTATTCTCGGCACACCTGCATATGGACGAGGCCACGCCCCATCTGCACATCGACTTTGTGCCCTTTACCACCGGCAGCAAGCGAGGGCTTGATACCCGTGTATCGCTGAAACAGGCGCTGGCGGTGCAAGGCTTCAAGGGCGGGACTCGTGGCGCAACGGAATGGGCGCAGTGGGTACAGTCCGAAAAAGAACAGCTTGCCGCCGTGATGGAGCGGTATGACATTCAGTGGGAGCAGAAAGGCACCCACGAAAAACACCTCTCCATTCTGGATTACAAGAAGCAGGAACGGGAGAAAGAACTCGCTGCACTGGACACCACCCTGGTCGAAAAGCAGGACGAGCTGGAAACGGTGCAGAATCGAATTGACAACTTCGATCAGGGTGTGCAGTCTATTGAAAAGTTGGAGCAGCGGATTGAGTCGGATGCAGAGTTTCAACTCCCCGATCCCCCCACTCTAATGACCGCCAAGACCTATAAACAGCGGTTTGTTGACCCACTCATTAAGAAATTGAAAGAGGTTATCCGAGAGGTGTTCTACCACTATTACAAGGCTCTGGACAGCTATCACCGGCTGAACACCACCAACGGGCGGCTCTACCGAGAGAATGAACATCTGACCGCAACCAACGACCGGCTCAAAGGAGAAAATGATGCCCTACGCTCGGAACTGAAGGATTTCCGCTTTCTGCGGAAGGTTCTTGGAAGTCAGCAGATCGATAATCTGATTGCGCAGGCAAAAGATATGGAGCAGCAACGAAAGCAAAATCAGCGCACAAGGCGCAGAAATACAAATTATGAAAGGTAGGAACAGACAATGGCAAAGACGATTTTTGAGGAAATGGGCGGTACTTATACGCAGGTCGGGGATTATCTTCTCCCCGATCTGAAGCTGCCCGAAGAAGAACAGCAGCCCATCGGCGTGTGGGGACAGCGCCACCGGCGCTATCTGAAGGAGCATCGCCGGGCAACCTATGCCACCCTGCTCACCAGCGGCAGGCTGAACAGCTATCTTGCCGACATTGACCGTCAGGCAGAGGAAATGTTTCTTCGGCTGGTAAAGCAGATGGCCGAGGCGGAAGGTATCACGGAGCAACTCAAGGCAGACAACCAAATGGAGTGGGTCGGCAGGATGAATAACATTCGAAATAGAGCTATGGAGATTGTAAACACGGAACAAATTTACGTCTAAGCAATGGGGCAGGCGAAATTCCTGCCCCTATTTTTTCTGTCGAAAATAGCCCTCATGTTTTGGTGAGATTATCTTGTAAATCCGTTTGTTCTGTGATATAATATACCCAAACCGATTTTGAACGGAGAATCAAAATGCCTATTTCCTATGACAAGCTTTGGAAGTTGCTGATTGATAAAAAGATGAACCGCACGGAACTCAAGGACGCATCTGGCATTAGCTTCAACGTGCTTGCAAAGATGGGTAGAAATCAATTTGTTTCTATGGAAAGCCTGCATAAGATATGTCTCACGCTAAAGTGTGATGTTGGAGATATAATGGAATTTATCGATGAGTGAAATAATGCAAAATCCTTTAGAATCACACAGGAGTGAGAAGAAATGCAGCAACCATTAACTTGCGTAGAAATTTGTGCTGGAGCTGGCGGACAAGCACTTGGCCTTGCAATGGCCGGGTTTATTCATGTGGCTTTGGTCGAATATGAGAAAGATTACTGTACTGTCTTGAAGCAGAATAGGCCTGAGTGGAATGTAATTTGCGATGATGTTCACCATTTTGATGGTCGTCCATACAAAGGTGTTGATTTGCTGGCCGGAGGGGTTCCCTGTCCCCCTTTTTCCGTGGCAGGAAAACAGCTCGGCCAAGATGACGAACGTGATTTGTTTCCTGAGGCAATTCGCTTGATAAAGGAGATTCAACCGCGTGCTGTCATGCTTGAAAATGTCCGTGGCTTTCTTGATCCGGGCTTTGATGAATACCGCGACCACATTTTTACGTCGATTCAAGAGCTCGGCTATGTAACCCATATCAAGCTCTTGAACGCCTCTGATTATGGTGTTCCGCAGCTACGTCCCAGAGTGGTTATCATCGGCATTCGGAAGGATCAGATTGGAGCATTTGCCTATCCTGATGAACAGCCAGATAGTGCCCCCACTGTTGGCGATACGCTCCGTGATTTGATGGCACAGAATGGATGGGAAGGTGCGAAGCAGTGGGCATCTAATGCAAACCGAATTGCCCCAACTCTTGTAGGCGGCTCTAAAAAGCATGGTGGTCCCGACCTTGGTCCCACACGCGCCCGTAACGCATGGGCAGAGCTTGGCGTGGATGGCCGAGGAATTGCAAACGAAGCACCGGCTCCCGGATTTGAGGGTATGCCCCGGTTGACAAGTCGAATGATGGCACGGATTCAAGGTTTCCCCGATACATGGACATTCGGAAACCGGAAAACCGTAGCCTGCAGAATGATTGGAAATGCATTCCCGCCCCCGGTTGCCCGGGCAGTTGGAGAAAAAATTAAGGAGTGTTTGGAACATGGATGCATTGATAGCGAATGCGAGATTTCACTTTCACAAGCGGTTGTTTGAAACCAACACACTGACGTTGACCACAGCAGGCGTCGCATCCAATGCAGACACCAGCAGCCGCGGCTCAAAGGCGATTGCGTGGAGGATCGTTGACATTCTTGTAGAGGAACAGCATCATGCTGTCTCCACAGTCGACAAAATTTCCGGGCAGACTCTCGGAAAGCAATTTGAAACGCTGACAATGGAGTTCCTGCGTGAAACCTTTCCCTATTTGCAGAACCTCCGTCCCGGAAACTGGACAATTCTTCAACTCGGCAATAACAACAAGCTGAAAACAAGCGATTTTGCCCAGTATGAACACCTCGCTTACTTAAATGCGCTTACGACACAGAACGCACAGTTGGCTGCTGCACTCGGGAATGATTACCTCGTTGCGCCTGACGTTGTTGTTTATCGCGATCTCTATGAGGACAGCGAGATCAATGCCGCTCAGACCATTGTTGATGACGAAATCTGCAAAATGGCTGATATTCGGAAGTCTAACGGCGGAAAACCCATTCTTCATGCCAGTGTCTCTGCAAAGTACACGATGCGTAGCGACCGTGCACAGAACAGCCGGACAGAGGCCTTGAATTTGATTCGCAATCGGAAAGGGCATTTGCCGCACATCGTTGTCGTGACGGCAGAACCCATGCCGAACCGTCTGGCATCTCTTGCGCTTGGTACCGGTGATATTGACTGCGTATATCACTTTGCACTCTATGAGTTGATTCGTGCGGTCAGGGAAGTCGGCTCTGAGGATGCGATAGAAACACTGGAAACCTTGGTGCAGGGCAAGCGGCTGAAAGATATTTCTGATCTGCCGCTGGATTTGTCTGTGTAATGGCTGATTCTGTTTCCTCTGCCCGCCGTAGTGAGATCATGTCGCACATCAAAAGCAAAGATACCAGTATTGAACTTTTGGTGCGCCGCAAGCTATTTTCTATGGGATACCGCTACCGTGTGAATTACAAGGCGCTGCCCGGAAAACCGGATATTGTATTCACCAGAAAGAAAATTGCTATCTTCATTCATGGGTGCTATTGGCATGGGCATGATTGTGGCAGTCATTATGCTCACGCCAGTCAATCCAATAAAGCATATTGGGGACCCAAGATAGAGCGAACAAAGCAACGAGATCAGGAGCATATTCAAGCGCTTGAGGCTGACGGCTGGAAAGTCATTGTGCTGTGGGAATGTGAAATTAAGCAGGAATTTGAAGCAACGATTAGTTGCCTTCTTGACATTATAGAATAATGAGGTGATTTTTTTGGTAGACGGGAAAAAAGAGTATTTGCAAATGCTGCAAGAGCCAATTTGCAGGATGTCTACAATTTCTGCAATTTTTAAAGGTTTTGCGGCAACCATTGTAGCTGGCATTTCGGCTATATCTTATTCATCCACCAATGTATGGGTTTTGGCGCTTTCGTTTTTGCCTGTGCTCTCATTTGCTGTTTTGGATGTCTATTATTTGAAATTGGAAAGAAAATTTCGCTTCTTGTTTGATCAAGTACGTATGGACAAACATGAAATTGATTTTTCAATGAAACTTACTAATGATCCACTAGCGATTATCAGTGCAAAAGCTCGGACTTGGGATTGCATCAAGTCTCCTAGCATCTATCTGTTTTATCCGCTGATGCTACTAATACTCGCTTCAGTCTTGGTTTTAAAAATTACAAATACAATATAAGAGGGGGGATATTTAGGCATGAGATCAATATTCGAGCAAGGTTCTTTATCTGCATATTCTCAGGTACGCCTCGATGATTCGAGGTCTCCGATTCTAGAGCATTTTCAGTATGGCGCAAGGAAAACAACAGTATTTATTTCTCATAAACATGATGACCTTGATGACCTAAAAGGACTTTTAGGATTTTTAGAGAACCGGTATGGCGTTAAAGTCTATATCGATAGCCGCGATCCTTCTATGCCTAAAACAACTTCAGCTCAAACAGCCCTTAATATCCGTGAAAGAATAAAAGGCTGTGATAAATTTATTCTTCTCGCTACCAATGGCGCAATAGAGTCAAAATGGTGCAACTGGGAGTTGGGATATGGAGACGCTCAAAAATTCAAGAAACATATTGCGCTGTTTCAAATGAAACCTGAAAATACCTCGGATAGCGCTTATAAAGGTTCAGAATATATGTCAATTTATCCTTACATTACCTATTACAATGGAACGGAGACATATACGGATGGAAGCCCAATCCCTCGCGGTTATTATGTTAGAAGGCAAGAATCTGACGGAAAAAATTATATTACGCCTCTTTCCGATTGGTTTCAGGACAGATAGGAGATGATTGAATTGGGACGAAAAGTGTTTGTATCTTACAAATATAAAGATAACGATGTAAAAAAGATACCTGATGTTACACAACCCACTTGGCCTTGCGACTACGTTGATTATATAAAAAACAAGGTCTTGTCCGACGATGATATCTATAAGGGTGAAGATAGCGATCAAGACATCTCATCTTGGAGTGAGGATGATATTTGGGAGCATCTAAAGGAAAAAATTTACGATAGTACCATTACCATCGTTCTAATTTCACCCAATATGAAAGAACCTGGTAAGTGGCAGCGATCCCAATGGATTCCATGGGAAATCAGTTTTTCAGTGAGAGAAACAACACGTAATAACCGTACAAGCCATCGCAATGCTATTCTTGCTGTTATTCTGCCAGACCAAAACGGATCGTTCGACTACTATGAAAAGAATGAGCTATTCCCCATTTTGAAAAGCAATATTGACAATGGATATATTTACGTTGTCACATGGGATGATTTTTTGAAGTACCCCCAAATAGATATAAACATTGCGTTTGACCATAAAGATGATACTCCTGACTACAAAATTGTTAAATCGCTATAGCATACAAGGCGGTGAATAATATGGAATCGCACGATAATCCGATAGTATTTATCAGCTATTCTCAAGACTCATTAAGTTTTTCGGATAAGGTACTTGATTTTTCAAATAGATTAAGAAGCGAAGGAATAGACGCTATTCTAGACCAGTATGAAGAAGCACCACCAGAGGGATGGCCTCGATGGATGGAAAATAGCATAAAGAAAGCAGACTATGTAATTATTATTGGTTCGCAGGGGTACTATCAAAAAACAAATGGTGGCGGTCAATCCGGAAAGGGCCTTGGCGTAAAATGGGAAGGAAATATTATCTATCAGATGCTGTATATGGCCGATTCCACAAACAAGAAGTTTATTCCTGCAGTATTTAATGGAGATGATGTAAAGTATATTCCTACACCACTTCAAGGCAGTACATACTACAATATTTCAAGCAAAACCGATTTTGACAGATTGTATTGGCGGTTAAGGGGTGTTTCAACAAAAGAGAAACCACCGCTTGGAAAGTTAAGGCCATTACCAGCTAAAGAAAGAAAAAATCTCTTCTTTACTTCATTGATTGATGTTGAAACGTGGGATAAAGCTGTTTGGCGTGGTGCTGGTTTTATACTTGGATATACAGATCTCCCGACGCTACTTTTGCCTTTTGTTAACGAAAAATATGCAATAAAAATATTTAGAGATTGGATTTCTGATCTTGGAAACGAAGACAAAAATGATGATATTCGAGTAGCTTTAGTGGAAGGCGATGTTCCTGGGGAATCAGCGGGATATTATATTGTTATTGGCACAAATCTCGACGAAGCCATTAAACGAGCTGAAAGGAACGGATTTCCAGCAGAAGACTTGCTTATTATGAATGTTTCTCGTTTTATTCGAGCAAATCCTACTGATAATTTCAAATGCTATAATCTTTTTAAACAAGCATATGAAGAAACTCAAGAATTCTATCTAATGCCTGCTGTGATAAACGAACAGACTGGAGCGATTAAGCCGCTACAATCTTATAAAATCCGTAAAAAAGTGCTAATCTATCGCAACATAAAAGATATTACCGAAAATGATGAAGATGCGGTTTTGCTTCAAAAAGATAAACCATACAGACCATACAATGCAACGCACATTTAAGTGAAATGCCTTTATCGCGTGGCAACACTATGGCAACAAAAAATCGGATAGCGTATGCTTTACCGATAATTCAAATAATATAAATACTCTCTGATAAATTTCATAAACAAATGTGTTTATGATTGATTTGCAGGGAGCGAGTGGGAATGAGAAAAAAGTGAATATGATGGGCCAAAAAGCCTTGAAAACACGCACTTTTTGAAAATCTCATTTCCCGTTTGATAGCAAAATGATAGCAGATACCCAAACTGTTTTGTTTGTTCTTGTTTCAAGGGACAATCGGTTTGCAGGTTGAGCTATTACCAATCCTATATTTGGAGCCAAAAAGGCTCTGCTGACTTTCTGTAAAAGAAGGTCGGCAGAGTCCTTTGTTATTTTCCTGTAAGTCTTTTGAGATCGATGAAGAGAATATCGTTCATCTCTCTGGATGGAACCCACTAACCATATATGTTAGTCTCATGGAGTTATGTCTTTTGCGATCATATTTTTCTCACCCGGAATCCTTTCGAAAGGAAACCGGGCATCTTATGGATGCGGCATTATGCACCGTCCGCACATTCCGCGTATTTTGATCGAACGATCGGCCAGCTGTTTTTGCAGCACATATCCGTCTTACCAGTGCAGCGTATGAAAGAGTGATAATTTGCGGATAATCGCAGTCGCATGAAATATGCTGTCCGGGACAAGAAGGTGTTGCGTGGGAAACGGCACCCGGGGCGCACGTTCCGGCGGCTACCGCCGGAACTCTGCGGGGCTTTGCCCCCGCAGGCGTGCCGCCAGGCACGCAGTGCGCCCCGCCTTTCGTATACGAACTTATCTGCAAAAGCGGCGGGTACGCTTCCCATTAATCCTCGCTTTTTAACGCAAGTGACGGTTTGTATACAATGTTTCAAACAAACGAAGCATCGCTTATGCGCCGCAATTTCAAACTAAATTTCGTTCAAACGCATCCATATAAGCGAATCATCATTTAATTCCGTAGGCACTCCATAGACTTCTTTTTCAATCAGTGCACATAGTCCTTATCATAAGCAGTTCCGTATACATAATGGATAATGTGCCACAGGTATGCATAGGCCGCCGTTCCCGGTGCAAAGGCATTCCGATTCTGGCTCGCAATATAGCCGATGCTTCGGGTCACCGTGCCGCCATAAAGCACCAGTGTTTCTCCCTCTCTTTCCAACTTCATATAGGGACGCATGGCCAACTGAGGCACACATTTTTCATCCGTAAGGTTCACCAGCACATTCGTATATTCGCACAAGCCATCCTTTGAGCGGAAGATCGGGTCGGCCTTCCCGCGCCTGTAAGCGACAGCCGAATGACTGTATTTCTTATCCAGCAGCAGTTCCCCGGCAGGGTGCTCGGTATCCCAGGCTACCAGTGTGCCGTATTCCAACAGCTTCCATCCGTCTATGCCGCTTTGGATCAGCGTTTCCTTTTTATCCTCGGGCACGCCCGTGATCAGTCGGATCCCCTTATTGCCCCGGATGCGAATGGAGGCGCCCCGATATACCAGAATATCTGCCAGCTGCTCCATGGGCTGAAGTACATACCCCTCCACCTGCTGTTCCAACAGCCAGACCTGCATATGCGCAGGATATGCCTGACCGTCTGCATTCTCTCCATAAGCATACCGGGTCACCACCCGTCCCTTTTCTTCGGGCAGGGGGATATAAGCGGTGCCGGTTTCGTCCGTCTGTACAATGCGGGCTTTTCCGTCTACCTCCAGAGCAGTTCCCTCCGGCCAGATCTTCGCATCTACCGGGATCCGGTCTCTGGGCAGAGGTGAAATGACCTCTGTACGGGCAGCATTGCACCGTGAACATGTATAAAGCTTCTCTCCCGGCGCTTCAAAAGTAGGCGGCTGGATAAGAACACCTTCTCCCCAGTTATGTCCCAAAGCCGGAAGTTCTTTCTGCTCTTCCAATATCTCCTGGCAGCGGCTGCATCGGATCTCCGGAGAAAGTCCCGTCTCCGTGCAGGAAGGCTCCTGAATGGGCAAGTTTTCCGGCGCATGTCCCAGAGGCTCTATCTCTCCGCTTTCCACCAGCACTTTGCCGCAGATCTCACAGTGAGTCCCCTCCGTATGCCCCACCTGCGTACAGGTGGGTGCCTGGGCCGCATCGATCACCGGAGAATGAGGGAGCATGGATACAGTCCGTTCTTCCCATGCACCGCAGTCACAATACCGCCTCTCGATACCCTTCACGGTACATGTTGCAGGCCGCACTGCTTCCCAGTTGCCATACCTATGCACATGCGGAACAGGTGTAGGCGTGTTTGTAGGTTTAGGGGCCGGTGTATCTGTGGGTTTGGGTGTAGGTGTATCCGTAGGCTTCAGGGTGGGCGTATCTGTGGGTTTCGGAGTCGGCGTGTCCGTAGGCTTCGGAGTCGGCGTGTCCGTAGGCTTCGGAGTTGGCGTGTCCGTGGGTTTCGGAGTTGGCGTATCTGTGGGCCTCGGCGTAGGCGTATCCGTAGGCTTCGGGGTCGGCGTATCCGTAGGCTTGGTCGTAGGTGAATCCGTAGGCTTAGGTGTAGGTGTATCCGTGGGCTTCGGGGTTGGTGTATCCGTGGGTTTCGGAGTGGGAGTGTCCGTAGGCATCGGAACAGCGGTAGGCGTGGGCGGCTCCTGACCGTTAAACAAAACAAGGACGCCCTCTGGGAGCTGACATTCCACACTCACATTCTCCCACTGGCTTTCCTCCCCTGCATAACATATGTATTTCAGAGATGTACCGTCAAAGGCACCTTTGCTGATCAGGCTGAGACTTTCCGGCAGATATACTTTCGTCAGTGCGCTGCACTGCGCAAAGGCCTCCATGCCGACCTCATACACGCTTTCGGGCACCTGCATCGTCTTCAGCTCGGTGCACCCCTGGAACATTCCATCTGAAATAGACAGGATGGTTTCGCACCAGGAAACGGAGCGAAGTCTGGTTAGATCCGCAAAAGCATAGGGACTTGGACCAGAAAGTTCTCCCTCCAGCACCAGAGAAGTGATACTCTCCGCCCATTCCTGCCAGGGGGCTTCTCCCCTGCCAAATTCTTCCATATACCCTTGGCAGATCAGGGTCAGGCGGCCGGTATCAGGATCGAAATTCCACTGTACATCCCCGCATTCGCCGGAATATACCTCTTCAGACAGGTGGGAAGCCCTTATCCCGGGCAATAAAGAGAGCAAAATACCCACACACAAAAGCAGTGCCGTCCATCGCCTGTTCACGTTCATTCCTCCATTCGATCCGATTAAACTTATGATTTTCAGTTCATAAGTTAATAATAATTATACGATATGTCCCTTTTCTTTTCAACAAATACAGGTATTTTTTCTCATTATTTGCAAAAAAGAATTGCTTCTTCTCTCCTGAAAGACAAAGGGAATCATCTTTTTATGCTGCCGCTCTCTTGTCTTCATCCAGACGCTGGAAATATGGGTCGCATTCCAGGCTCTGTCCCTTTTGCTTGAATCATACACTAAATTTATATATGTTTACACATTAAATTCCTTTCTAATCCCTGCAAATAAAAGCATTTATTGAGTGAAGAAACAATATCCTCCTTTTCAAACTCCTGTTTACAATCAAATTCCTGCCAAACAGAAGAAATTTTCCACATACCCGTCTCCTGTTTACTAAATTCAAGTATAGGTGTATCGTCAGCCTCCACCGTGTTGTAAATCATTTTATATTCGTGATTGTCAAGCCAGCTTTGAATTGCTGCAATAACTCAAAAATAAAAAAAATATGCATCTTCGAAAAATTTTTCGTCCCAATTCTTATTGAAAAAAGCCTTCGTATTTTAGGATATCAGGGTATTTTTGAATTAGAGTTGAAGAGTGCTTATTGCCAAATTTGAATTCAAACAACATCATATCAGCACCTCTTATTTTATTACCGAATATTTGCCACATCATGCCGCCTATCCGATGCCTGCCAATAAAAACACAAAGATATCTGCCGTCTGAAAAACGCCCGGACATGTTTGTCCGGGCGTTTTTGAATCTGGTTAAGCTTCTCCGATGCGGCATCACGGTATCGCAGCCACTCCGGCATACACCTGCGGCGCTTGCCGTGCCGCATTTATTCCACGGTCACAGACTTTGCCAGGTTTTTCGGCTTATCGATATCGCATCCTTTTGCTTTTGCCACATAATAAGCAAAAAGCTGCAAAGGAATGATCTCCGGTATAGGCAGCAGCAACGGATCCGTCTGGGGCACCAGCAGGGCGTCATCCGCCTCTGCAAAGATACGATGCTCCCCTTCCTGCACCACGCCCAGCACCCGGGCGCCCCTGGCTTTCACCTCTTTGACGTTGGACATGAGCTTATCAAAAAGCGCCGTATGGCAGGCCAGCGCCACTACCAGCCGTCCCTGATCGATCAGGGCAATGGTGCCGTGCTTGAGCTCCCCGGCCGCATAGGCCTCGGAATGGATGTAGCTGATCTCCTTCAGCTTCAAAGAAGCTTCCATCGCCACGGCATAATCCAGATTTCTGCCGATAAAGAACAGTGAGTCGGTGCTGTGGTACTTCTGCGCCAGGGTCTCCATCCGCCGGTTCAGGTCTATGGCCCTCTGGCTGCGCTCCGGCAAAGCGGCAATACCCTCCACCAGCCGGGCATACCGGGCCTCGTCCAGGCGCCCCAGTTCCCCGGCCATATATACGGCCAGCAGAGTCAGCACCGCCAGCTGGGTGGTATAGCCCTTGGTGGTGGCCACGGCGATCTCCGGCCCGGCCCAGGTATACAACACACTGTGAGCCAGTTTGGCCACGGTACTGCCTACCACGTTGACGATAGCCAGCGTCCGGGCCCCCAGATTCTTACATTCCTTCAGTGCGGCAATGGTATCCGCCGTTTCCCCGGACTGGGAGATGACAATGACCAGAGTGTGCTCGTCTATAATGGGGTGGCGGTAGCGCAGCTCGCTGGCAATATCCACCTCCACGGGGATGCGGGTGAGTTCCTCCATCACATAGCGGCCCACGCAGCCTGCATGATAGGCCGAACCGCAAGCAGTGATGACTACCCGGCGGATCCCCTGCAGTTCCTCTTTGGTCAGGGCAAAGCCTTCCAGCTGGATGCGCCCTTCCCGGATGCGGGGCTCTATGGTGGCTTTCAGCGCCCGGGGCTGCTCCATGATCTCTTTGAGCATAAAGTGCTCATAGCCCCCTTTTTCCGCCGCTTCCATGCTCCAGACCACCCGGGTGGGCGTCTTTTGTATCTCTTTGCCGGCAGAATCAAAAAAGTGCATTCCTTCGGGAGTCAGGTCGGCAAACTCCCCGTCCTCCAGTTCCACCACCGTGCGAGTATAGGGCAGCAGCGCCGTGATATCCGAAGCGAAAAAGTTTTCCCCCGCCCCTACCCCCAGAACCAGGGGGCTGGCGCACTTGACGGCAATGAGTTCCCCGGGTTTTTCCGCACAGAGCACCCCCAGGGAATAGGAGCCTTCCAGCCGGGCCGTGGTACGGATAACGGCCTTTTTCAGGTCCCCGTCATAATACATATCCAGCAGGTGGACCACCACCTCCGTATCCGTTTCGCTGTGGAAAACAAAGCCCCTGGCCTTGAGTTCTTCTCTCAATTCCGCATAATTCTCGATGATGCCGTTATGAACGATGGCAAAGCGCCCGTCGTTAGACAGGTGGGGATGGGCATTCATTGTGGTAGGCGCCCCGTGAGTGGCCCAGCGGGTATGTCCGATGCCACAGGTGCCGGGGACGGCCGCCCCCTCCCGGGTCATGGTGCAAAGATGCTCCAGCCGCCCGCTGGCCTTCACGGCCCGGATCTGCCCGCCGTCATCCTGAACGGCTACCCCTGCCGAATCATACCCCCGGTACTCCAGCCGCCGAAGTCCCTCCAGAAGAATGGGGCCCGCCTGACGGGCGCCGGTAAAGCCTACTATGCCGCACATATGTTATTTGTTTCTCCTTTCCTTATTGGCTATGGCCGCTCCCACAAACCCCATGAACAGGGGATGGGGCCGGTTGGGCCTGGACTTGAACTCGGGGTGGAACTGCACCCCCACATAAAAGTCCCGTCCGGGCAGTTCCACGGTCTCCACCAGCCGTCCGTCGGGAGAAAGCCCCGAAAGCACCAGACCATGCTGCTGAAGGATCTCCCGGTATTCGTTGTTGAACTCATACCGGTGCCGGTGGCGTTCGCAAATGCTGCCTGTTCCATAGCAGCGCTCCATAGCGGTGCCGGGCATGATATTGCAGGGATAGCTGCCCAGCCGCAGCGTGCCGCCTTTATCTATATTGTCGCTTTGTCCGGGCATAAAGTCAATGACCTTATCCTTGCAAAGCTCATCGAATTCACCGGAATTGGCGTTTTGAATGCCCGCAGCATTCCGTGCAAACTCTATGACGGCGATCTGCATCCCCAGGCAGATGCCGAACAGGGGGATATCCTGCTCCCGGGCATACCGGGCGGCCAGAATCATGCCTTCCACGCCCCTGTCCCCAAAGCCTCCGGGAATAATGATGCCATCCTGCCCGGCTAGCTTTTCCGCCACGGTTTCGGGGGTAATGGTTTCCGAATCGATCCAGGAAATATGCACCTGGGCGCTCTGGGCAAAGCCGGCATGGCGCAGCGCCTCTGCAACGGAAAGATATGCATCGTGAAGGGCCACATATTTGCCCACCAATCCGATATGCACCTCCTTTTCCGGGTGCTCCATGCGATGCACCATCTCCGTCCACTCATGCATATCCGGGGCGGGCGCCTGTATGCCCAGCTCCCGGCAGACGATGGAGGAGAAATTGGATTTTTCCAGCATGAGGGGCGCCTCATACAGGTTGGGCAGAGTGATGTTTTCTATGACGCAGTCGGGTTTTACATTGCAGAAGAGAGATATCTTCCTGAAGATGGATTCTTCCAAAGGCTCATCGCACCGCAGAACAATGATATCCGGGCAGATGCCCATGCCCTGCAGCTCCTTGACGGAATGCTGGGTAGGCTTTGATTTATGCTCGTCAGACCCCCGCAAAAAGGGCACCAGCGTTACATGGATAAAGAGGGTATTTTCCTTGCCGGCTTCCAGAGAGATCTGGCGGACAGCCTCCAGAAATGGCTGGGATTCGATATCGCCGATGGTGCCGCCGATCTCTGTGATGACCACATCTGCCCCGGTCTTTTTGCCTACCCGGTAGACAAAGTCCTTGATCTCGTTGGTGATATGGGGGATGACCTGCACGGTGGAGCCCAGATACTCTCCCCGGCGTTCCTTGTTCAGAACATTCCAGTATACCTTGCCGGTGGTCAGGTTGGAATACTTGTTGAGCCCTTCATCGATAAAGCGCTCATAGTGGCCCAGATCCAGATCCGTTTCGGCCCCGTCCTCCGTTACATACACCTCTCCGTGCTGGTAGGGGCTCATGGTGCCGGGATCCACATTGATGTAAGGATCCAGCTTCTGAGCGGCCACCTTCAGCCCCCGGGCTTTTAGCAGCCGGCCCAGAGAGGCGGCGGTGATGCCCTTGCCCAAACCGGAAACCACGCCGCCGGTGACAAAGATATACTTGGTCATAGAAAAATCCTCCGTTATTTGTAGGTTGAAAGTATGCTTTCTGCAACGACCCGTTTTGTGACGCACCTGTCCATGGCCCGCTTTTCTATATAGTGGTGGGCCTGTGCTTCGGTCATTTGCAGTTGTTCGATAAGCAGGTATTTGGCGCAGTTGACGATGCGCATCTCCTCCACCTTTTCTTCCAGAGAGGCTGCCCGCTTCTCCATGCCCTTAAGACGGCTGCGGGTTCCCTGCAAAAGAAGCATGGCCTGCAAAAGCAACTGAGAGGACAGGGGTCTTGCCAACACCAGCACCCCCAGAGGCGCCAACATGGCGCTAAGGGTCTCATAGCTTTGGGCGGGGGTAAGAACCAATACGCCTGCACCCGTATGCTGCACCGTATCTCGTGCCAGAAGGGCGGCCGGTTCTCCCGGATCGGATGCGCAGACCAGCACATATTCAAAATGCCTGGCCTTGAGAAGTTCCCGGGCCTGATGTGCCTCCGTTTTTAAGGTGACGGGACCCCAATGCTCCCGGGAAAGGAGCTTCAGCAGGGATTCATTGAGTTTTTCCGCCGCCGATACAAGCAGTATGGCGCCGTTCCGTTCCTCGCTGTGCACTGGGTCTCCTTATGTGTTTTCCAAATAAAAAATGGGGCACGAAGCTCATTCAGCGCAGGGCCCTTCCCCGGATGAATGAACGCCTTTGCCCATCGACGGTATATTATCGCACAGAGAAAACCCCTTTGTCAATCGCTCCGAAAAAATAATATATAATTCCTCTTGACAAATCCTACCGCTGCGGTATAATACACTCCATGAAGGCAAGGGCGTCTGGAGTATGGTTCCGGACGTTGCTTTTTTAAAAGCATAGTGCTGATGCAGGCGAGGCAATGGGGTCTTGTTATACCCGGCGCCCCGCTTTTTTTAGTGGAAAGAATCCGTATATGAGGTGAAAGCATGAATACCATAGCAGACTATTTCGGCAGTATGACCTTTGACGACAGAGTGATGAAAGCCACCCTGTCGGCAGATATTTACGCCTCTCTGAAAAAGACCATCGATGAGGGTGCCAACCTGAACACGCAGGTGGCCAACGCCGTAGCGGCAGCCATGAAGGATTGGGCCGTTGAACACGGGGCCACCCATTTTACCCACTGGTTCCAGCCCCTTACAGGCGTTACCGCCGAAAAGCACGACAGCTTTATTGCCCCTGCCTCCGACGGCCGGGTACTCATGGAGTTTTCCGGTAAGGAACTGATCCAGGGAGAACCGGATGCCTCCAGCTTCCCTTCGGGAGGGCTGCGGGCTACCTTTGAAGCCCGGGGCTACACCGCCTGGGATCCCACATCTTTTGCTTTCATCAAGGATAAGACCCTGTGTATCCCCACAGCCTTCTGCTCCTACGGCGGTGAAGCCCTGGATAAAAAAACGCCCCTGCTGCGCTCCATGCAGGCCCTGAACAAGCAGGCTATGCGTATTCTGAAGCTTTTCGGCAATAAGGATGTAAAGTGCGTAAAGACCTTTGTGGGCCCGGAGCAGGAGTACTTCCTTATAGACAAGGATATGTATGAGCGGCGGAAGGACCTTATGTTTACCGGCCGCACGCTCTTTGGTGCCAAGCCCCCCAAAGGACAGGAGATGGACGACCATTATTTCGGTGCCATCAAGCCCCGGGTGGCGGCCTATATGGCGGAGTTGAACGAGGAACTCTGGAAGCTGGGTATTCTGGCCAAGACGGAGCATAACGAAGTGGCACCCTCCCAGCATGAGCTGGCCCCCATCTACACCACCGGCAATATTGCTACGGATCATAACCAGCTGACCATGGAGATCATGCAGAAGGTGGCTTCCCGGCACAATCTGGTATGCCTGCTCCATGAAAAGCCCTTTGCAGGCGTCAATGGCAGCGGCAAACACAACAACTGGTCCATTGCCACAGACACGGGCATCAATCTGCTGACCCCCGGGGAGACCCCCTATGAAAACGCTCAGTTCCTGCTGTTCCTCTGTGCTGTGATACAGGCGGTGGACGATTATGCCGACCTGCTGCGTCTTTCCGTAGCTACGGCAGGAAACGATCACCGGCTGGGCGCCAACGAAGCCCCTCCGGCAGTGGTATCCATGTTTCTGGGGGATGAACTTACCGCCGTGCTGGATGCCATTGAGGCAGACGCTCCTTATAACGGCACCCAGCGGACCGTCATGAAGTTGGGGGTGCATGTGCTGCCCCGCTTCCTGCGGGACACCACCGACCGGAACCGTACCTCTCCCTTTGCCTTTACGGGGAACAAATTTGAGTTCCGTATGCTGGGTTCTTCCAACAGCATTGCCTGCTCCAACATCATGCTCAACACGGCGGTGGCGGAATCCCTCCGCCAGTATGCCGACCGGCTGGAAAAGGCGGATTGCTTTGAATCCGCACTCCACGAGCTGATCCGGGAAACTATTCATGCCCATAAGCGGATCATCTTCAACGGAAACGGCTATGACGAAAGCTGGCTCCGGGAAGCCACGGAGGTAAGAGGGCTTCACAACCTGCGAACCACGCCCGATGCCATGGCTGCTTTTCTGGAAAAGAAAAATGTGGATCTGCTTACCTCTCACAAGGTATTCTCCCCCGTGGAGATTCGCTCCCGGTATGAGATCCTGCTGGACAATTACTGCAAAACCGTGAACATAGAGGGGCTGACCATGGTAGACATGGCCCGTAAAGAGATCCTCCCGGCGGTGGAAGCCTATACCCGGGAGCTGGCGGAATCCCTGGCCGCCAAGAGTGCCGTGCTTCCGGAACTGACCGGAGGCTACGAAAAGAAGCTGCTGGGCCGTCTCTGCCCCCTGATCGAAGAGATCGACCAGGCCGCAGAGGCTCTGGATTCGGAGCTTATCCGCTATAAGACCATTGGGGATGTGACCCAGGCCGCCGCCGTGATCCGGGATGTGATCCTCCAGCGCATGGCGGAATTGCGGGTGGTATGCGACGAAGCGGAAAACCTTACCGCCGAAAAGTACTGGCCCTTCCCCACCTATGACATGCTGCTGTTCGGTGTGAAATGATCCCCCGGCCCCGGAGAGGCAGACTCCGGAAAAGGCCGTTCGGTTCTGCCTCCCGCCGGGTTTTCCTTCTCTTTCCCGGCAGGTATTCAGGCTGTTCTCCCATGGGGGCAGCCTTTTTCTTTTTCCGGAGTTTGAATGAACAAAGACGACCGCCAAAGCTCCGGGCTGTATAAACCTTGCCCCTGTCTAAAGGAAAAGCACCGGTCCCGGCTGGGGGGATGCACGGGCCGGGAAACGGCCCGCAAGGCCGCCGGTTGGCCTTGCCTTTGGCGCTCAGCGCCAAAGGTGCATCCCCGGGGCTACCGTGCCCGGGCAGACTTCGCTCCGGCCGGAAAGCGTATACAAGGGGCACCGGGACGGCAAACCACTCCCTCTGCCCCCTGGGAACAAAAGATTGCCGCTTGTAGGAAACCCGGCGACTTGCTATAATGGGGGCATCTTTCAGGAGGACAGCGTCATGGACGAAAAAAAGCTGCTGCGGTATGTGCTGGATATGGGGCAGGACATGCTTTTGTGCGGAGCGGAAGTCAGCCGGGTGGAGGATACCATCACACGGCTGTTGAAAAGCTACGGCGCCGCAGAAGTGGATGTAATGACCATTCCCTCCGGTATCACGCTTTCCGCCTCCTTTAAGGACGGCTTAACGGAGACCCAACTGCGGCGCATCTGGAACGGCGCTTACGACACAGACTTTACCCGCTTGAGTATGCTCAACGAGCTTTCCCGGCGAATCTGTGCCCAAAAGCCCCCCGTAGAGGCGCTTGGGGATGGGATCCGGGCGATCCGGGAAAATGTGCAGCACCGCAATCGAAAGGATCTTTCCCGGCTGGCTGGCTACTTTCTGGCAGGAAGCGCCTTTGCGGTATTCTTTGGCGGCAGCCTGTGGGACGGCCTTGCTTCGGTGCTTACGGGTGTGCTCATTTACCTGCTGGATGGGCTTTTGAAACGGGTCCATATGCAGCGGCTTCTGCAGGCTTTTCTTATCTCTCTGCTGACGGGGCTTTTTGCTATGTCTCTGCCCCTGCTCAGCCCGGTTTTTCACCCCAGCTATATCATGATCGGTTCCATCATGCTGCTGATCCCCGGCATTGCCATGACCAACTCTGTTCGGGATATGCTTACAGGCGATACCATTTCCGGCACGCTGCGGCTGGTAGAAAGCCTGCTTATTGCCTGTTTTATTGCCGGCGGCTTTGCCACGGCCATGCTGCTCACCCGGAATATACAGTCTCCTGCGGAGGCGGATACGCTGGCACGCCTCCCCTTTGTGCAGATCCTCTCCGCCGCACTGGGCTCTTTGGGCTTCAGCCTTATCTTCCGGGTACCATATAAAAACCTGTTTTTCTGCACTCTGGGTTCCGGGCTTTGCTGGAGCGTTTATCTGCTGTGCATGCCCCTGCTGGGGGAAGGCTTTGCCGCACAGGCTCTGGCCGCCCTTTTCGGAGCGGGGTATGCCGAACTGATGGCCCGGATCACCCGGGCCCCGGCTACGGTATACAATATGCCCGTGCTCATCGCCCTGATCCCCGGCCGGGGGCTGTATTACACCATGGAAGCTATGGTCCGCAGCAGCCGGCAGGAGGTTTTAACCTGGGGCACCGCCACCGCCATCAGTGCTCTGGCCATTGCCGTAGGGATCGTGGCGGTAGCGGCTCTGCTTACCAGCCTGCGCACCTTCTCCCATGCCAACCGGATACGTCGAGCCAGAGATGCTTCCTGATCTCGCCGCCATGATTTGACTTTGCAATTCCTTCATTTAACCGGCTATCTGTCCAGCTAAGCGTCAAAAGCAGTCTTTGCTTTTTACCGCCGCTGCGGAAGTTCCGCAAATCAGGCCGAAGCGGCGCCGGATCAATGCCATCTACGGGGTAAACAATCTATAAATGCCTTTTCATCCGGCATACCCGGCAGTGTTTCATTTCTTGCAGCGGGATCAGTTGGATAAGGGAAGCATCTTGATCCAATAACCGCCTCCTGTGCTGCGCACATATCGAGTGAATCCAAAAAGATGCCGGGGCGGGTGGGAAGCAGGTGCTCCTGGCACGGCAATGATTCGGTATTCCCGGTTCCCCTGCCGCCACCGGCCCTCCAGATGTTCCAGTATTCCAGGACCGTAAACCCGCATGAACTCTCCCTTTGGGAAAGCATAAGGAAAGGGATTTTCTGTCAGAAACTGTGTTTGCCTCCGATCCTCTCCAGGCTGAATACTCTCTCTTGCAGACACCTTTCGGGCAGGAGAAAGCAGGGATTCTGTCTCTGCCATCCACTGTCTGCCTTCCGGCGGCCCCTGAAGCGTTCGGGTCTCCCCGGATTCCAGCTGCCTGTACACTTGAGCGGCTTCCGCTACCAATGCTGCAAAGGCTGCCGCTTCTGCGCCGCTGTCTTCCGGAGCGGGTGTCTCCCGGGGAGTTTCTGCTGTGTTCTCCCTCTCTTCCATACACGGTTTACGCGATTCCGATGGCTGGGAGGATACCTGTGATCCCGCTTCATTCTGAAGATCTTCCGGTTTCTCCGTCTTTTCCGGTGGTTCCTCCGTTTTTTCAGGAACGTTTTTTTCCTTATACAGTGCCAGCAGTTCCTGCTCCGTCAAGGATGCTCCGGGAGCATTACCCCAGGCCAAAAGGGTCTCCCCTTCCAGCACCAGTGCGCCCACCGGAACAAAGGGGCACCTGCCCTGTTCCGTAAGCCAACGCTCCCCTTCTCCGGAAAGGAGTACCGCTTTCCCCTGGCAGCGTCCCCGCCAGCAAAGCTCCCCCTGTCCTTCTTCCAGGCAGATATGGCCCGCCGCCCGGCCCTGTTTTTCCCGCAGCACGATATACATATGCTTCACCTCCTCCACAGCCTATGTGCCGCCGAGCAGACCTATGCCTGCCCGAAAAGGAAGCCCGCCGGTGCGTGAAACCGTCGTTCCGCATATTCTTTCTCTTTTAAACGGAATATCGTTTTCTTCCGGAAAGGAGCATGCATCGCTGCCCGGCGCAAAAAGCAGCTAACGGTTATACGCAGCCTGTGCATATACGCCGTTTTGCCGCACTTCGAGGGATGGGGCGCACGTTCCGGCGGCTGTGCCGCCGGAACTCTGCGGGGCCGTAGCCCCGCAGGCGTGCCCCAAAGGGGGCACGCCGTGCGCCCCTCCTTCCGTATACGGCGCGCCCCCGCCAGCGGCAAAAAGCAGATCCCTCCCAGCCGGAAAAGGGCCGGGCTGCACAAAAAGGCAGCCTCCGCCACGGATGGGGAAGCTGCCTTTTTATAAAGATATGGAACGCCTTACGCTTCTTTTTCTGCGCCTTTGGCGGCGGTGATCTTGTTCAGGATCCAAATACAGAGCATGATCACCCCGATGACCACAAAAATACCTACCATGCCCTTGAGCGTCATCATCAGCGTTTGGGGAAGCGTGGAGGGATCAAAACGAAACTGCATAGTCGCTCTCCTTTCTCAGTGTCCCAGTACCAGAGTGAGGATCAGTCCCCCGGCAATAACGGAGGCGATCTGTCCGCTTACGTTGGCTCCGGCCGCATGCATGAGCAGGAAGTTGAAAGGATCCTCCTCCCGGCCCATCTTATGCACCACCCGGGATGCCATGGGGAAGGCGGAGATCCCCGCCGACCCGATCATGGGGTTCACCTTTTCCCTGCAGAAAATGTTCAGCACCTTGGCAAAAAGAACGCCGCCTACCGTATCAAAGATGAAGGCCACCAGCCCCAGCAGCAATATGGCCAGCGTCTGGAAGGTGACAAAGTATTCCGCCTGCATTCTGAAAGCTACGGAAATGCCCAGCAGCAGCGTGATCAGGTTGGCCAGTGCATTCTGCGCCGTCTCGCTGAGAGACCCCAGCACACCGCATTCCCGGATCAGGTTGCCGAACATGAGGAAGCCGATAAGCTCTGCAGACTTGGGGGCCACCGTACCTGCCACAATGGTAACGATAATGGGGAACAGGATCCTTGTGGTCTTGCTGATGGCGGCAGGCGCATAGTTCATGCGTATGCGCCGCTCCTTTTTGCTGGTGATCAGCCGGATGATGGGGGGCTGCACGATGGGCACCAACGCCATATAGGAATAAGCCGCCACCATGATAGCACCCTGATAATTGGATTTAAGCACCTGGGAAACATAGATGGAGGTAGGACCGTCCGCTGCCCCGATAATGGCAATGGAAGCCGCATCTTCCAAAGAGAAGCCCATGAGCCGGGCCACGATCAGCGTGAAGAAAATGCCGAACTGAGCCGCCGCTCCGAACAGCATCATCTTGGGATTGGAAAGCAGGGGCCCGAAGTCGATCATGGCGCCGATGCCGATGAACAGCAGCAGCGGGAACAGCTCTGTGGCAATACCGGCATTAAACAGCGTTTCAATGGCCTCCGTATTTACAAAAGGAAGGTTCACCAGCACTGCGCCGAACCCCATGGGCAGCAGCAGAGAAGGCTCCATCTCCTTGACGATGGCCAGATAAATCAGCACGCAGCCAATGGCGATCATCAGCCCTGCCTGCCAGGTAAAGTTGGTCACATTGGAAAAAAGATCCAAAAAGTCCTGCAACGAATTTTCCTCCATCCTTCCGTTTCTGCGGAAGTTTTGTTCATGCGGAATGTTTTTGCCTACACTCCACTAAATAGCATTTTATATGCCGGGCAGCGCCTTCGTCAACCCTCCGCCGCACATTTTACAATCCATAAAACAGCATCCCCAGCCCGGCGGAAAGCAATATCAGCAAGATCGGAGAAAGCGGCTTTTTCCGCAGCCGTTTATACCCCCAGGCTGTCAGGGGCATAAGTGCAAACAGCAGGATACCCCGCCAGTCCGGTACCGGATTATCCCCCAGGTTGGAAAAGGAAAACAGCGTCTTAAGCCCCATGGTCAGGGCCGTAGCAAGGATCAGTCCCACTACGCAGGGCCGCACACCGGATAAAAAGGCCTGCACCCCCGCAAATCGCAGCAGGTTCTGTATAAGGGCCGCTATGACCAGAATAATGATAAAGGCAGGCAGCACCACCCCCAGCGTAGCGCACAGAGCCCCCGGGAATCCGCCCTGCGAAGCGCCGATAAAGGTGGCCATGTTCACGGCCAAAGGCCCCGGTGTGGATTCCGAAACGGCAATAAAGCGGATAAACGCTTCCTCCGTCAGCCAGCCGTTGCCCAGCACCGCCTCCCGCACCACGCTGATCATACCGTAGCCCCCGCCAAAGGACAAAGCGCCTATCTCCAGAAAAGTCAGAAAGAGCTTCAGGTATATCATGCCCGTTTCTCCTTTCGCTGCTTCCACCGCTTCAGGCCACAGGCCAGAAGCCCCAGGCAGCCGCACAAAAGAATGTAATATACCGAAGAAAAAGAAACGGACAGAAAAGACAGCACCACCATGCTCCCCGCCGTTCCCCACACCAGGCAGCGGTTAAAGAGACTCTTTTCCATCCCCCGCAGGAGCTTCCATCCGGCGGAAAGAATCAGGTACACCACACAGGCCTGTATGCCCCGGAAGGCCGCCTGTACCAGCGGAAAAGCCAGGAACGCATCCAGAAACAGCGATATCGCATATATGACCACAAACGAGGGCAGACACACGGCAAAGGTGGCTGCCGCCGCACCCAAAAAGCCCCCTGCCTGATACCCGATGTAGGTGGCGCTGTTGACCGCCGCCGGGCCGGGAGTGGATTCGGCTATGGCCGTCATGTCCAAAAACTCCTCCCGGGTCAGCCATCCCTTCTGCCGGACGCAGGCATCCTCCAGCAGCGCCAGCATGGCATAGCCGCCGCCAAAGGTGAAGGCGCCGATCTTCAAAAAGGTGAAGAACAGTGCCCAAAGCTCTTTTTGCTTCTTTTTCACGGATACATTGCCTTTCTTCCGGCGCAGGCGTCACTCCACCTGCATCCGGGTGGTAAGATAATATTTGTTTTTCAGGGCCTGCCGGAAACCCGCCACCAGCGTGCCCCGGTAAATGCCGGAGATGGTGGTGGAATGAATGACCGTATCCTCTCCCAGGAAAAACATGACGTGGCCGATCTTGTTATTGCCGCCGTTGATCAGGAATACAATATCTCCCCGCTGCAGCTTTTTGATATCCTCGCTGTTTCGGGCCACCTTGCTCAGCAGCGAAAAGGTAACGGTCTTATCCTCCTTTTCCCAATACAGCTTGTCTACATTGCTCAGCCCGGAAGCCGTCCGGTCAATGAGCATGGTTTTCTGTCCCTTCTTATCCTTGATCCCGGCGGAGCGCATACTCCAGCAGATAATGCCGGAACAGTCATAAGTCTTATCCCCCACCCGGTGAACATTGTTGTAAGGGGTCCCCAGCCGGTCATAGATGTTGGAAAGGAGCACCTCGATCAAATAGGCCGTATAGTCTGTCACCGTGGGAGAGATCCTCCGGGCAGAATCAAAGTCCTCCGCCAGGGAAGAAGCAGAGAAGTTCTCCACGCAATACAAAAGTCCGCTCTGCACCGCCAGGAGCCTATCCTCTCCCAGATACAGGCCGCAGCCGGTGATGTGACCGGAATACTTCCCCCGGAACACCACCTCCACATTCTCCTGCACGGCTTTATCCGTAACGGCATAGTCACTGAAGAACACCACATCTCCCCGCTGCAGGGCATCGATCTGGCCTACATAGGCCCACTGGGTGGGTTTGCCTTCATACAGCACCCGGTCCCCGGCTGTATTGAAGAGCTTGAACAGCAGGGAATTGTAGGTATCGTCCTTATAAAACCGTGGGTAAAGGGTATTGTTGCTCAGTTCCTTGGTAAAAAACAGATAGTAGCCCGGGTCAAAATACAGGCCCCTGCGGCTGAGGGCTTCATACAGCAGACTTTCCATATCACCGGCAGCCATGCCCTGCTGCCCTTCCAGTTCGGATACCACTTCTTCCATGGAAAAACCGCCGCCGGAAAGGGGCTGCAGGGACAGGTACGCCCGGGCTTCCTCTACGGATACAGGCTGAAGCTGATCCGGATCCACAAAGCCGTAGACCCCGTCCTCCGTCAGTACATAACAGTAGTTAAAATTGTCCTCATAGACCCCAAGCACCCGGCATAAGCCGTAGCCCAACTGGGAAAGAACCTCTTTATCCTTCTTTTCATCGCAGGGCTCCTTATAAATGGGGGTTCCCGGTCGGCACATCAGGGCGTAGCTCCCATGGGTATAGGGAACCAGAACGGAATTATCCGTATCCGATTGGAGCACATACCCGGTTCTGCCGTCAAAGGCGGTAACGACCTTATACAGCGCCTCGCCTTCGGGCCCTTTATCATTTTCCAGAATGACAAGCTCCCTGATGCGCTTGTAGGTGGTCTGGTTTTCCGCTTCTTTATATTCCGCCAGAGACGTATCCGCATACAGGCGGATGCTGCGCCCCTTCATGGAAGCAAGGAGCAGCGTTTCCCGCTCCATCATAAGATTGGCGTAACGGCTGTCCTCTTCGGCGGAAATGTATCCGTAGCTCTCCTGCAGCAGAACCTCCCTGGGCCGGGGGGTAGGCGTGGGGGTAGGTTCCGGCGTGGGGGTAGGAGTGGGCTCCGGCGTGGGCTGGGGGGTCTGGGTGGGCGCAGGCGTCACGACTTCCAGCGCCAGGCTGGCCGCTTCCACCTCCGCAGCCTCCGTATCCGCCGGCGCCGCTGCCAGAGCAGGCGCGGCTTTCTCCTCCCCGCCGCAGGCGCAAAGAATGACGCTCAGCAGCAGTATCAGGGCCAGAGCCCCTTTTTTATGCCAGATCATTGTATGCATGGTTCCTCCTTGTGTTCAGCGCACCGTCCAGTCTATGGGTGCCTGTCCGCTTTGCTCCAGCACCCGGTTCGCCTGAGAAAAATGCCTGCAGCCGAAAAAGCCGCCGTATGCGGACAAGGGGCTGGGATGCACCGTTTCCAGTATAACATGCTGAGGGTTGGTGATAAGCTTCTTTTTGCTCCGGGCATTGGCCCCCCACAGCAAAAACACCACGGGGGTAGTCTTATGGTTAAGTTCGGAGATGATCCTGTCCGTCAGGATCTCCCATCCCTTCCCTTTATGGGAGTTAGGCTGGTGAGCACGAACGGTGAGCACCGTGTTCAGCAGCAGCACACCCTCTCTGGCCCAGCAGGTCAGTTCGCCATGAGGCGGCTGGGGGATCCCCACGTCCTCCATAAGCTCCTTAAAGATATTCTGCAGCGAAGGCGGAGGCTCCACTCCTTTTTTTACCGAAAAGCACAAACCATGGGCCTGCCCCGGGCCGTGATAGGGATCCTGCCCCAGGATCACCACCTTGGTATCCGCAAAGGAGGTGTACTTCAGAGCGTTGAAAATATCGTACATACCCGGATATACCTGATACCGGCGGTATTCCTCTATGAGGAACTGCCGCAGCGCCAGGTAGTATTCCTTTTCAAACTCACCCGCCAGTCTTTCGTCCCAATCGTTGCCGATGTGTACCATTGCCGCCTCCTTGCCTGCCTGTTTTAGGAAAGTTCAAACATACCGGTATACAGCTGATAATACCGGCCCCTTTGTGACATAAGCTCCTGATGGTTCCCCCGCTCGATGATCCGCCCCTGCTCCAGCACCATGATGGCATCGGAATTACGCACGGTGGAAAGCCTGTGGGCGATAACGAACACCGTCCGCCCCTCCATAAGGGCATCCATGCCCCGTTCGATGAGCTTCTCCGTACGGGTATCGATGGAACTGGTGGCTTCGTCCAGTATCAGCACCGGGGGATCAGAAACCGCCGCCCGGGCAATGGCAATGAGCTGCCGCTGCCCCTGAGAAAGATTGACCCCGTCGGAATACAGGGGGGTATCATAGCCCTGCGGCAGATGGGAGATAAAGTAGTGGGCATTGGCCACTTTGGCGGCGGCGATACATTCTTCGTCCGTGGCGTCCAGGCGGCCATAACGGATATTTTCCATGACCGTGCCGGTAAACAGATGGATGTCCTGCAGCACCATACCCAGAGAGTGCCGCAGATCGTCCTTGCGGATATCCTTTACGTCTATGCCGTCATAGGTGATGGCCCCTTCCTGCACATCGTAGAAGCGGTTGATCAGATTGGTGATGGTGGTCTTGCCCGCTCCGGTGGAGCCCACAAAGGCGATCTTCTGGCCGGGCTTTGCATAAAGGGACACCTCCTTGAGAACGGTCTTTTTCCCGTCGTAGGAGAAGGTTACATCCTTAAAGCGCACATCCCCCTTCAGGGGCACCCGCTCCTCGCCCTTGACCCATTCCCATGCCCCGGCACCGGTCTGCACCAGCCGGAAGCCCCCTTCATCCCGCTCGGCAGGCACATCCATCAGGTCAAAGACCCGCTCAGCGCCGGCCAGAGCCTGCATGATGAAGTTGAACTGCTCGGAGATCTGGCTGACCCGTTCTGCGAACTGACGAATATAGGAGAGAAACGCAATAAGTACGCCCCCCTGGATCGTCAGCAGCACGCCTACGGTGGCGGTGATGGCATAAAAGATATGGGAGAGGTTGTTCATGACCGGGCCGATCACATTGCCCAGAGTAGCTGCCAGTGTGGCATAGCCGCACAGAGCGGTGTTCCGCCGGTCAAATTCCTCCATGACCGCCTTTTCGTGATTGAAGGCCATGACCACCTTCTGCCCGGCCATCATCTCTTCGATATAGCCGTTGACGGAAGCGGTGGCCTTTTGCTGGCTGGAAAAATTTTTGCGGCTGCGGCGGCCTATGAGCCGGGTGGTCAGCACCACGCACACGGCCATGACCGCTACGATCAGGCACAAGGCAGGGGAAAGAATGAGCATCATGGCCATGACGCCCGCCAGACTGATAACGGAAATAAGCATCTGGGTGATGCTGTGATGCAGCAGTTCCCGGATGGCGTCTATATCGTTGGTGTAGTAGCTCATGAGCTCCCCGTGGGGGTGCGCATCGAAATAGGCCAGTGGCAGCTCCTGCATCTTATCGAACATGGCGATCCGCAGGGCGCAGAGCACCCGGCTGGCACATTCCAGCATGAGCCGGTTGAGCAGGAAGTTGGTGACCGCGCCGGTCAGGTACAGCGCTGCCATGCCTATGAGCAGGGCAGTGTATCGGGCCAGCCGGGCATCCGTCACAACGCCGCTTTCTCCCAGCAGATTCACCACAGGCTTCATCATATAGGCGGCCAGAATGGTGGAAGCGGCATACAGCAGGATAAACAATACCGCCAGCGTCAGACAGAGCCGACAGTTTTTATAATAGGTAAACAGCCGCTTCAGGGTGCTCAGGGCGGAATCCGGCCTGTACTTCCCGTTGAGCTTCATGGCAATGGCATCCCGTCTTGGCATCAGGCATCCCTCCCCTCTTCCTGCTCTCCCCTGTTTTGGGAAGCAAAGATCTGCTGGTACACCGGGCAGCGCTCCAGCAGCTCCTCGTGGCTGCCCACATCCAGGATCCGGCCCTTTTCCATGACCAGTATCCTGTCGGCAAAGCGAACGGAGGCGATACGCTGGGCAATGATAAGCTTGGTGCATTGGGGCAAGGCCTCCCGCAGTGCCTTGCGGATGCGTTCATCCGTTGCGGAGTCCACGGCGCTGGTGGAATCATCCAGGATCAGCACCTTGGGGTTCTTCAGCAGAGCCCGGGCAATGCACAGCCGCTGCTTCTGCCCGCCGGAAACGTTGACGCCCCCCTGGCCCAGATCCGTATCATATCCCTTGGGGAACCGCTCTATGAACTCATGGGCGCAGGCGGCCCTGCAGGCTTCCTCCACCTGCTCCCGGGTAGCCCCGGGATTGCCCCAGAGAAGATTTTCGTAAATGGTGCCGGAAAACAGCGTGTTCTTTTGCAGCACCATGGATACGCTCTCCCTCAGCTCGTAAAGAGAATATTCCTTTACGTTTCGCCCGCCCAGATACACGGCCCCTTCCAGCACATCATAAAACCGGGGGATCAGCTGGACCAGCGTGCTCTTTCCGTCGCCGGTACCCCCCACCACCCCGATGGTCTCCCCGGGAGCAATGTGCAGGTCGATATCCTCCAGAGTCAGATTCTCTTTGGAACGGGTATAGCTGAAGGAAACGTGATCAAACACGATGCCGCCGTCTTCCACTTTCAGGTCGGACTCCGGTCCCTGAATATCCGGGACCTCCCCCAGGATCTCCGCAATACGGCCGAAAGACACCCGGGCCATGCCGATGGAAATGGAAATAAAGGAAAGCATGGCCAGGCTTCCCACGATCTGGGAGGTATAGGAGATAAGGCTGGTCAGCGCCCCGGCATGGATATCCCCAACCACCATGACCCGGCGCCCTCCTATGGCCAGCAGGATAATGGTGCAGGACCACATGACCAGCATCTGGATGGGCCCGGCAAAGGAGAACATTTTTTCGGCATAGACCTGTGCCTTCTGCAGGGTGTTGGCATAGGTGTTGAAGCGCTGCTTTTCGTATTCCTGCCGAACGAAGGATTTGACCTCACGGATGGCCACCAGATCTTCCTGCACATGGGCGTTCATATCATCATACTTTTTGAACATGGCCGTGAACCGGGGAAAGCCGATCTTCAGCAATGCAAACAGCGCCGCCGCCAGTATGGGCAGAGCGATCAGGAAGGTGCGGCTCAGCTCCCGGTCGATGCGTATGGCCATAATGGCTCCCAGCACCACCATGAAAGGCCCCCGGAAGAGCATCCGGATGACCTGAGAAAAGGTATTCTGCAGGTTAGTCACATCCGTGGTGCAGCGCATGACCAGCGAAGGCACGGAGAACTTGTCTGTATTGGCAAAGGAAAAGGTCTCGATCTTATCAAAGACCCGCTTGCGCAGATTTTTGGAAAAGCCCATGGTGGCCACGGCGCATGTTCTGGCTCCCAGCGAGCCGAAAAACAGCGACAGCAGAGAAAAGAGGATCATCAATCCCCCCAGCACCAGAATGAACTTTTTATTATTGGCGATCAGTTCCGGAGAAAAGTATTCCCGTAGCAGAAACTCCTCCTGCCGGTACAGGCCTCCGTCTACAATAGCCGCCATGAGCATGGGGATAAGCACCTCCATGACCACCTCGCAGACCATCAGCAGCGGCGTCAGCACCGTAGGCAGCCAGTATCCCTTTATGCATTCCGCCAGCGCCCCCAGCCCGGGCTTTTTTCCTGGGGACGTTTCTTTTTGCATGGTTGCTCCCTCCTCTGATCCGGCCGGGAAAAGACCCGCAAAACCGGTAGTATAGACCTTAATTATACAATGCTTCCTTTCTTTCTTCAATTAAAAAAGCATGTAAGGTTGCGTACAGTGTGTAAACTTTCATTGTATAAGACGCCGGATGCGGGTATAATGGAAGCAGATTTTCAGGGGCTGTGCCCCAAAGGAGGCTGTTATGTTTCAGCATGTGCTTCTTTTCAAATTCCGGGATCCCGAAGTGTGCGCCGCAGAAGCGGGGCGCCGCCTGCTGACCCTTCCCGCCCTGATCCCCGAGATCGCGGATATGACCTATCATACGGACGAGCTCCACGGCCCCCGGAGCTATGACGCCTGTCTGATCGTCACCTTCCGGGACAGAGCGGGGTACGAGGTCTACGATAAGGACCCCCATCATAACGAAGTGCGCAAATACATCCACGCACATGTGACCGAGTCCCACACGGCGGACTACAGCTGCTGAGTATGGGCTTTCATGTAGTATCCCCCTTCTCCCCTCAGGGAGACCAGCCCCAGGCCATAGAAAAGCTGTCCCGGGGCGTGCTGGCGGGTGACAAGCTCCAGGTGCTGCTGGGTGTTACCGGCAGCGGCAAGACCTATACCATGGCCAAGGTCATTGAGCAGGTGCAGAAGCCCACGCTGGTGCTGGCCCACAACAAGACCCTGGCCGCCCAGCTTTGCAGCGAGCTGCGGGCCTTTTTTCCGGACAGTGCGGTGGAGTATTTCGTCTCTTATTACGATTACTACCAGCCCGAAGCCTACATTGCCTCTTCCGACACCTATATAGAAAAGACCACCGCCGTCAACGAAGAGATCGACCGGCTGCGGCATTCCGCCACCTGCGCCCTGAACGAGCGGAGGGATGTGATCATCGTTTCCTCCGTTTCCTGCATCTATGCACTGGGAGATCCTACGGAATACCTGAAGCTCTCCATCTCCCTGCGGCCGGGCATGGAGATAGAGCGCAACGAGGTCATGCGCCGGCTGGTGGAGATTCAGTTCCAGCGAAACGACATGGACTTTCAGCGGGGCACCTTCCGGGTCAGGGGAGATATTCTGGATATTTTCCCCATGGGCTCCAAAAACAGCGCCTACCGGGTCAGCTTCTTCGGGGATGAGATCGACAGGATTACCGAGATCAACGCCCTTACCGGTGAACTGCTGGCCGTCTGCGACCATGCGGCCATCTTCCCCGCCACCCATTATGCCACCGGGGCGGAAAAGCTCAAAAGCGCCATGGGGAACATAGAGGCGGATATGCACAGGCAGAAGCAGATGTTTCTGGACAACGAGCAGCCTCTGGAAGCCGAGCGCATCGAGCAGCGGGTGACCCACGACATGGAGATGATGCTGGAGATCGGCTACTGTAACGGCATAGAGAACTATGCCCGTTATTTTGACGGTCGAAAGCCCGGGGAGCCCCCCTATACCCTCATCGACTATTTTCCCAAAGACTTTCTGCTTATTGTGGATGAAAGCCATGTGACTATCCCCCAGATCGGGGCCATGTACCGTGGAGATCTGGCCCGAAAAACGGAACTGGTGAAATACGGCTTCCGCCTGCCCTCGGCCTTTGACAACCGGCCCCTGACCTTTGATGAGTTCCTTACCCGGATCCCCCAGATGCTCTGCGTTTCCGCCACCCCGGGCCAGTGGGAGCTGCAAAGGGCCAGCCAGGTGGCCGAACAGATCCTGCGGCCCACAGGGCTGGTGGACCCGGAGGTGACAGTTCGCCCCATTGAAGGACAGATAGACGATATTCTTTCCGAAGTGCGGATGACGGCGCAAAAAGGATTCCGCACCCTGATCACCACCCTGACCAAACGCATGGCGGAGAACCTGACGGAATATCTGGAGGGCATGGGAGTCCGGGTCCGGTATATGCACAGCGATATCGATACACTGGACCGCATGGAGATCATTCGGGATCTGCGGCTGGGAGACTTTGACGTGCTGGTGGGCATCAACCTGCTGCGGGAGGGACTGGACCTGCCGGAGGTGGGACTGGTCGCCATTCTGGATGCGGATAAGGAAGGCTTCCTGCGTTCGGAGACCTCCCTTATACAGACCATCGGCCGGGCCGCACGAAATGCCGAAGCCCGGGTCATCCTCTACGCCGATACCATAACCCCCTCCATGGCACGGGCCATGGAAGAAACGGAACGCCGCCGGGGCATACAGATGGCCTATAACCGGGAGCACGGCATCGTGCCCAAAACCATCATCAAAGAAGTGGCGGACACTTTGATGATCTCCCATAAAGCCGAATCCCCTGTCTTTGAAGAAGATATGGGAAAGCGTAAGGAGCGCATCGCTCTGCTGCAGCAGCAGATGCAGCAGGCCGCACGGGAACTGGAATTTGAACAGGCCGCCAAGCTCAGGGATGAGATCAAGCGCCTCTCCGGCGAAGAAGTAGCTCCCTCCCGAAAGATACGTCCGGGCATGATCGGTTCCCAGAAGCGGTCCCGGGGACGCACCAGAAAATAAAAGCAAAGGCTGCCCTTTGTTTCCTTGTTGGAAACAGACAGGATGAAAGACAGCAGCATATACGCTGCTGTCGCAAAAACGGCAGGGATGCTCCCCTGCCGCTTTTTATTCAATGGTATGCCGAAACAACATCTTTTTCAGGTCTTGTTTTCGGAGCTGACCCGCATATACTATAGCCATTTCTCCGGGAAAGCGGGGCTTTTTATGAAGTATATACATTGTTAAAGCATCCTGTTCCTATGCCGCTCCGGCCGGGCTGCCGGCTGCGAAGGCATAGATACGGAAGACCGCAAAATCGCGCCGGAGATCAAACCGCTCTGGCTGTTTGCCAAAGAAGAGGATTCATACCTTTCCGCCCCCATCCGGCAAACACGCCGCCGTGTTTACCGAATATGACGGGCGCTGCCATTTTATGAACCCCGTCCATGAAAACAGCTGGGAACGCCCCGAATTATCAGTATGTGAAGAAGACCTGCTCGCCCTGGCAGATCAAAACCCCTGGTGGGGGCAGTATGCCCTGCTAACGCCGAACCTTTGTCTTTGACCCCATATCTGCAGGATTTTCTCTCCGTCATACGGGATAACTGTAAAGCTATAGATGCTTTTGCGGCCGAAAAGCACCGTCCGGACCATTGCGTCCAGATCTGTAAAAAGAGTGCCCGTCCCTTTAAAATGACTGCCGTAAGACATGTGTGCAGCATCATACTCTTTTTCCCGTTGCCAGAAAGACCGTTCTGTGATAAAATACGGCCAACCACTGTTTTATCTTGAATTATTGGAGGATCTATGTCTACTCTTACCCCTCACATCGGCTGCATGCCGGAAGATTTTGCCAAGACCGTACTCATGCCCGGAGATCCCCTGCGGGCCAAAATGATTGCCGAGACCTATCTGACCGATGCCAAGCTGGTGAACAATATCCGGGGCATTCAGGGCTATACGGGTTATTACAAGGGCAAGCGGGTCTCCGTTATGGCCAGCGGCATGGGGATGCCCTCCATCGGCATCTATTCCTATGAGCTGTACAACGTGTTCAATGTGGAAAGCATCATTCGGGTAGGCTCTGCCGGAGGACTCAACCGGAACCTGAAGCTGTTTGATATCGTCATTGCCCAGGGCGCCTGCACCAACTCCAACTATGCTCACAACTTTGCCCTGCCCGGCACCTTTGCTCCCATTGCAGACTTTGGCCTGCTGCGCAAGGCGGCGGAAAACTGCGAAAGCAAGGGGCTTCCCTACAAGGTGGGCAACATTCTTTCTTCCGACACCTTCTACAACGACGCCGTTGATCAGGGCGCCTGGACAAAAATGGGAGTGCTGGCCGTAGAGATGGAATCTGCCGCCCTATATATGAACGCCGCCCGGGCCGGGAAAAAGGCCCTGTGCATCTGCACCATTTCCGATCTGATCTTCAGCGGCGAGGAGACCACTCCCGAGCAGCGCCAGAACGCCTTCCACGACATGATCCAGGTAGCGCTGGACGTGGCGGAAGCATAAACCGTTTTACACGGGCCGGTCCTGTCTGCGCCGGCCTGTTTCTTTTTCAACTTTTTCAATAAGAACAGAGCGTACATCGCCCGGAAAGGAGCCGCATATGAAACTGGCGGAAGCCCTGCAGGAGCGGGCGGATCTGCAAAAGCGCATAGATCAGCTGGAGGCCCGCATTCAGTCCAGCGCCCTGGTGCAGGAGGGGGAAACGCCCCCAGAGGATCCTCTGGCCCTGATGGAGGAGACGGAAAGCTGCCTGCTGCACCTGGAAGCACTGGCGGAGCGGATCAATGCCACCAACTGCGCCGTGACCACACCGGAAGGCACTCTGACCGCTCTGCTGTCTAAACGGGATCGGCTAACCCGTCAGGTGCGTCTGTACCGCAACGTCCTGGAGACAGCCCGCAGCACCGCTCATCGAGCCACCCGGACGGAGATAAAAATACTCAGCGCCATACCCGTGCAGGCATACCAGAAAAAGTGCGATCAGATTTGTGCGGAACTCCGCCGGGTAGACACCCTGATCCAAAGCGCCAACTGGACGGAAGAGCTTCTCCCCTGACGGTTCCCCCCGGGAGCGCAGGTAACCGGAAGGAGCGGATGCCATCTCGGCAGCGGAGAAAGAGGCTGCAGCAGGCGCACCGGGCTGCGTATGATGTATTGTCATGCCCCGCATGGTAACATGCGCACAAAGCATCTATACAGAGCACTACCGGGCATCGGCTTTTCGGCCAGGGCGGGAATGGGGTAACTCCCGGGGTATTTGCACGGCTTGCATAAAGAAAATGCAGCCCGACCTATGATACGCAAACGAAGCTTTTTTGATCTTTCCATTCAGATCGCAAAAAAGAGGGGCTGTAAGAAGCCCCTCTTCGTTTATGTGAAACAACCGGAAACGACTTGCAACAGATATACGGCGGCAGGAAAAGAAGCGGCTCCTGTAAACGGGTGCTGGGATGCCCGGAAACGAAGGTTGGTTGGTATACGCATCCGGGGGGGCGCTGGCTATGGCGCAGCAGGCGCCAAATGGCCCGGCCCCTGCGCGGACGGGCGGCGGCGTTCCGCCGCCCAGCGCCCCCGCCTCCCGTACACGAGGTGAGCCCGCTCCCCCGGGTACCGGCCCCCAAATGCTCCAACCCCATTCTTTCACACACAAAAACGAATCTGTATCCGGCGGGAAACAGATCCGTTTGGAACAAGTTAAAGCTAACAAAAAAGAGCTGCGAAAAACGGTTTCCATTCTTCGCAGCTCCTTCTGATTTGCCTGTTTTACTTGCGCAGGAAGGCGGGGATATCCAGCTTGTTGGCGGGGCGGTTGTTATAGTCCCGGCGGATATTCTCTTCGGTAAAGGTACTTTCCTTGGGCTCCTTGCGCACCACAGGTGCCTCTACAGGGTCGCTCTGCAGTTGGGCATAGGGCCGGGCGCTGAAGGCATTCTCTGCGGAGTTGGGAATGTTGGCCGCCTGATAGGGACGGGGTGCGGGATTGGGATTGGAAGCGCTGCGGATGGGCGTGCTCTGGGGCTGCTCCCGGCCGCCGAAGACTAATGCGTCGCGGCCCTGCTGGGCGTTATCTACCTTGTCAAAACCGGTGGCAATAACGGTGATCTTGATGGCATCGCCCATGCTCTCGTCAATATCCGCGCCGAAGATGATGTTGGCATCAGGATCGGCCGTCTCCTGAATGAGTTCCGCCGCCTCATTGACTTCCAGCAGGCTCAGATCCGGGCCGCCGGTGATGTTCATCAAAATACCCTTGGCGCCGGCGATGCTGGTTTCCAGCAGCGGGCTTTCCACGGCCTGCTTGGCAGCTTCAGAGGCCCGCTTTTCGCCGCAGGCGGTGCCGATGCCCATGTGGGCCATGCCCTTTTCCTTCATGATGGTCTTTACATCGGCAAAGTCCAGATTGATCATGGCGGGCATGGCGATCAGGTCGGAAATACCCTGGATACCCTGACGCAGCACATCATCGGCTACCCGCAGTGCATCGGGGAGACTGGCCCGGCCCACCAGGGAGATAAGCTTGTCATTGGGGATGGTGATAAGGGTATCCACAGCGGGCTTCAGGTTTTCGATGCCGCCTTCGGCGTTGCGCATCCGCACCCGGCCTTCAAAGGTAAAGGGTTTGGTGACCACACCCACGGTAAGGATGCCCATTTCCTTGGCGCACTGCGCCACGATGGCCGCCGCACCGGTGCCCGTGCCGCCGCCCATACCGGCGGTGATAAAGACCATATCTGCGCCCTTGAGGCTTTCAACGATCATATCCCGGCTCTCATCCGCCGCCTTGCGGCCGATCTCCGGGTCGGCTCCTGCGCCCAGACCCTTGGTAAGCTTTTCCCCGATCTGGATCTTGACGTCGCCCTTGTTGAGGGCCAATGCCTGCTTATCCGTATTCACGGCGATAAATTCCACGCCCTGGAGCCCATACTGCACCATGCGGTTCACCGCATTGCAGCCTGCGCCGCCTACGCCTACGACTTTAATCTGGGCAAAGGATGCGCCTTGTAAATCCTGATCAAACATTGGTTAATCCCCCTTTTATTTCATGAAGAACTCTTTTATTTTCTTTAACAGCGAACCCAGTTTCTCTTCGCTGCCGCTTGCGGTCGTATCCTCCTGGGGCCGGTTGGCCTTGAGGACAAAGTCCAGCGCCCCAAAGGCGCTGCAATAGTTGGGCGAGGAGAGCCTGGGCGTCCAGGGCATATCCCGCTTCAGGGGCAAATTCAGCGCCTTGCGCATAAAATCCAGTCCGCCCCGCATCATCAGCAGCCCGCCGCCGGAAACATATACCGCCGGCCGTGCATCCAGATTCACGCCCATATTTTCCATCTCCCGCCGGAGCATTCCGGCCAGCTCCGTGGCCCGGGCTTCTATTATATAGGAGATAGCGGACCGGGACACCTTTTTGCTCCCGGCTGCGGTGCGCAGCACTTCGCTTTTTTCCTGCAGATCCAAAGAGAATACATACCGCCGCTTGGCCTGCTCTGCCGCGTCCATGGGCACATCCAGTCCAAAAGACAGATCGCTGGCAAACTGATACCCCCCGATAGGCAGGGTGCTTATGGCCGTCAGGGCGGTATTTTCCACCACGGAGATCTCCGTCTGGTGGTATCCCACATCTATGAGCACCGCCGGGCGAACCCGTTCCTTTTCCGGAATGAGCATGACGGATTCTCCCAGCTGGGCGCTGACGCACATGCTGATCTCCACGCCCATATCGTCCAGAGATTCCTGCACCGTGCGGATATATGCCTCCTGCACGAACATATGGGAGATCAAAGCCGATATCTCATCCGTGGTGATGCCTTCCGGCACTTCCGTGGAGGATACGCCGTCCACAAGAAAGAACACCGGGGTGCTGTGCATCAGGGTATATCCGGGCTTTTTTTTACACTTTTCCAAAGACAGGGCAATCAGCCTGTCTATATCCGCCGCCTCCGTCTTGCGGGGCTTCCCCAACGAAAGAGTGGCGTCGGTCAAAAGCAGATCGGAAAAGGCCGCAGGCACCGTCAGCGCCACATCCCGGATGCGGATGCGGCTTTCCTGCTCTGCCTTCTGCAAAGCTTCCACCACCGCATTGTGCAGACTCTGCTTGTCGATAAAGGCACCGTCCCGGTAGCCTTCATATGTGCAAACACCGGCCCCGTGCACCACGATGCCGTCACCGTCTGCCATGCTTCCGCAAAGGCAGACAACTTTAGAGCTGCCTATATCCAATACCGCAGCGGGTTTCATGCTTTGATCCTACGCTCCCTTATCACATCCCACGGCAATTCCGCGTACGCAAAAAACGCGGGACCACCCAGCTATACGGATGGATTATAGCATACGGGCGCCCCCGGACGCAACATAAAATCGTACCGGATTTCGTCTTTCCTGTAACATTTTCTTCTTTGTGCCTCATGGCTGTTTCAAAAGGCCGGCTGCAAAAGCCCCGGCTGCCGTTTTTCTTTTTTTACTGGATACGCCCGCAGCGCCGCCTTTACCCTTGTAGACGGCGGGGAGCCGTGCTATAATATACTGTCAAAAATACAGGGGTTGTGCCCTTTTTAAGGAGTATTTGCTATGAAATGGCTGGAGATCGCCGTTTATACCACCGACGCCGGGCTGGACAGCGTCTGTGCCGCTCTGGACAGCGTAGGCATTACGGGCCTTTCCATAGAGGAGAGCCGCAGCGCTGCCGCTGCCTTTCTGCGGGAGAGTGTGCTGTACTGGGATTTTGCGGATATGAGCCGGATCGGCACGGACCGGCCCTGTGTAAAAGGATATCTGGCGGACTGCCCGGAGAACTATCCGGTGGCGGAGGCCGCCAAAGCTGCCGTAGAGCGGCTCAAAACTCTGGATCTGGGGGTGGATCTGGGTTCGCTGACGGTAACGATCCGGTCTCTGGATGAAGAGGACTGGGCCAACAACTGGAAAAAATACTATAAGCCCCTGGAGATAGGCAGCCGCCTGCTGGTGCTGCCCAGTTGGGAGCCAAAGCCCGAAACGGACCGGGTGGTGCTGAAGCTGGATCCCGGCATGGCCTTTGGCACCGGAGCTCACCATACCACCCGCATGTGCCTGGAGCTGCTGGAGAAAACCGTCAGGCCCGGGGATACCATGCTGGATATGGGCTGCGGCAGCGGGATACTTTCCATCGCTTCGCTGCTGCTGGGGGCCAAAAAAGCCGTAGCCGTGGATATCGACCCCATTGCGGAAACCATTGCCCGGGAAAATGCCGCCATGAACGGTCTGGGCGAGCAGGATTATGAGATCCGTATCGGCAATCTCATCAGCGACAAAGCATTGCAGACAGACATTCGGGGGCAGTACCCGGTGGTAGCAGCCAATATCGTTGCGGACGTAATCCTCGCTTTGTGTCCCTTTGCCAGGGAGGTAGTGGCACCCGGGGGCGCGTTTATCGTATCCGGCATTATCGATGACCGGGAGGCCGAGGTGGAAGCCGGACTGAAGCAGGCGGGCTTTGCGGTAAAAGAGGTGCTTTCCTCCGACTGCTGGTTTGCCATTCTCTGTGAGAATCCCCAATGAGCCGTTTTTTTGTTGCAGATCCTCTGACGCCTGTCATCGAGGGAGAGGAATATAAGCATCTGGCTTCCGTGCTGCGGCTGCAGAAAGGGGATGCCGTTACCCTTTGCGACGGAAACGGCCGGGAATGTGAGGCCCGCATTACCGCATTGACGGGCAGACAGGCCCTGCTTGCCCCTGAAGCATGGGAGCCCTGTCGCAGCGAGCCCGCCCACCAGATGACCCTGTTCCAATGCCTGCCCAAAACGGGAAAAATGGAGCTGATCCTGCAAAAGTGTACGGAGCTGGGCTTATATGCCCTTGTGCCCGTGGTGAGCCGCCGGTGCGTGGCCCTGCCCGGAAAGGATTTTGAAAAAAAACGCCAGCGCTACGAAAAGGTAGCCGAAGCCGCCGCCAAACAGAGCGGCCGGGGGATCCTGCCCCGGGTGGAAAGCCCGGTTGAGCTGGAGGCGCTGGATTTTTCTGATTTTGATCTGGTGCTGCTGGCCTATGAAGGGGAGCACATCCGCACCCTGAAGCAGGCCCTGACCCCGGCCCCCGGCCCCCGCATCGCCCTGCTCATCGGCCCGGAAGGCGGGTTTGAGCCCCGGGAGGTGCAGCATCTGGAAGAAAAGGGCGCCCTGCCCGTAACGCTGGGCCCCCGGATCCTGCGGACGGAAACGGCCGGCATGGCCATGCTGGCCCAGTTGCTTTTTGCCCTGGAGGGATAAACATGAAGGCTGCCTTTTTTACCCTGGGCTGCAAGGTGAACCACTATGAGACCGCCGCCATGGAGGAACTTTTTCTCAAGGCGGGGCATGAGGTGGTGCCCTTTGAAAGTCCGGCGGATATATACATTGTCAACACCTGCACCGTGACCATGACGGCGGATAAAAAATCCCGGCAGATGATCGCCCGGGCCCATGCCCTGTCTCCTTTGGCCCCGGTGATCGCCGTAGGCTGCTACAGTGAAGTAGCCCGGGACAAGGTGGAGGCCCTGCCCGGAGTGGCCGCCGTACTGGGCACCGCCCAGCGGCAGAAGATCGTAGAGATTGCGGAAAATGCCGTACTGGGGCAGAGCATGGAACCGGAGCCCCTTTCCCCCTTCCAGCGGCGGGAATTTGAGGCCCTCTCCGCCGTAGCGGACAGCCGCACCCGGGCCACTCTGAAGGTACAGGACGGCTGTGTGCAGTTTTGCACCTACTGCGCCATTCCCTTTGCCCGGGGCGCACTGAAAAGCCGTTCGCTGGAAAGCTGCCGGAGGGAATTCCTGGCGCTGGAAAAGGGCGGTTATAAAGAAGTCGTCCTGGCGGGGATACAGCTTTCCGCTTACGGGAAAGATCTGAAAGAGGGCACGGATCTGGTCAGCCTTATCCGGCTGGCAGACGAATGCGGCCTGCCGCGGCTACGGCTGGGCTCTCTGGATCCCAATCTGATAGACGAAAGATTCTGCCAGGCCGCCGCAGAAAGCAAAAGTCTGTGCAGGCAGTTCCATCTGGCCCTGCAAAGCGGCTCGGATACGGTGCTGGCCCGCATGAACCGGCCCTATACGGCGGAACAATACAGGCGGGAAGCGACCATGCTCCGCGCCGCCATGCCGGACTGTTCCCTGACCACGGATATCATAGCCGGGTTCCCCGGGGAAACGGAGCAGGAGCACTGCCAGACCATGGAGTTTGTAAAGGAAATAGCCTTTGCCCGGATCCATGTGTTTCCCTATTCCCGCCGCCCCGGCACCAAGGCGGACAGTATGCCCGGCCAGCTGACCCGCCGGGAAAAGGAAGCCCGTGCCCGGGAGCTTATTGCTCTGGGGGATACCATGGAGGCTGCCTTTATTGACGGACTGAAAGGCACCGTGCATCAGGTGCTCATGGAAGAAAACGGAGAAGGCTATACCGGAAACTACGTCCGGGTGCGCTGCGGCGCTGCGTCAGGGGAACTTGCCAGCGTCCGTATCGTCGGACGGGAGAATAAAACAGCGATAGGAGAAGTACTACAATGAATTGTCTGTTTTGCGCCATTGCGGCGGGAAAGATTCCTTCCGCCAAGGTTTATGAGGATGAGCAGGTCTATGCGTTTAAGGACATAGCCCCCCAGGGGCCCGTCCATGTGCTCATCATTCCAAAGAAGCACATCGACAGCATGCAGGCGGCGGGACCCGAGGACGACGGGCTCCTTTGCCAGATGCTGGCTGCAGCCCGGCAGATCGCCCGGGAGCTGGGGGTGGACAAGACCGGTTACCGGCTCATCACCAACGTAGGCCCCGATGCCGGGCAAAGCGTGCCCCATCTGCACCTGCATCTTATCGGCGGCAAACCCCTCAAGTGGGATAACTGAGGCGGAGCCCCATGGTAGAGGTCAAAACCGTCAGCGGCCGGCGGGACATAAAAAAATTTGTCCTGTTTCCTTTATCGCTCTATAAAAACCATCCCTGTTATGTGCCCGACATGGTCTCCAGCCAGATCAACGACCTGCTGGAGGATAAGAACCCCGCCTTTGAATACTGCAAGGCCAGAAGCTTTCTTGCCTATAAGGACGGGAAGCTGTCGGGCCGGGTCACAGGGATACTGAACACCCGCGCCAACGAAAAGGACGGGCACAACTACCTGCGCTTTGCCAACTTTGACTTTGTTGACGATGCAGAAGTCACCGACGCCCTGTACCATGCCCTGGAGGACTATGCCCGGGAGCTGGGGTGCGAGGGCATCCACGGGCCCCAAGGCTTTTCCGACATGGACCGGGAAGGGATGCTGGTAGAGGGGTTTGAATACCTTTCCCAGTTTTTCACCTATTATAATTACCCCTATTACCCGGAGCACATGGACCGGCTGGGCTTTGAAAAAGAGATCGACTGGGTGGAATACCGGATCACCGTGCCCACGGAGGTGCCCAGGCGGATGGAGATGATCGTGGAGGCAGCCAAAAAGAAGCATAACCTCCATGTGGCGGATCTTTCCGATAAGAAGAACCTGCCCAAATACATCCGGGACGTGTTCGTGCTGTATAATGAGGCCTATCAGGTGCTTTTCGGCATGGTGCCGCTGACTCCCCGTCAGATAGACAAATACGTTTCCGAATTCAAGCCCCTGATCTCCAACCGCACCTCCGCCTTTGTGTATAACGACAAGGATGAGCTGCTGGCCTTTGGGGTAGGCAGTCAGTCCATTTCCAAAGCCAATCAGAAGAGCCGGGGCAGGATGCTTCCCTTTGGCTGGGCCAGGCTTTTGAAGGCGCTGTACGGGAAAAACGATTCCATTGACATGTTCCTTATCGCCGTAAAGCCGGAGCTCAAGGGCGCAGGTCTGAATCTGGTGGTGTTGGAAAATCTGCTGCGCAAGGGCATTCAAAACGGCGTGAAGTATGCCGAAACGGGCCCCCAGCTGGAGGACAACGCCAACGTGCAGTCCATGTGGCGGCTGTTCAATGCCCGGCAGCACAAGCGCCGCCGGTGCTATCTCAAGCGTTTTGAGGGGGCGAAACCCGTCGAAAAGCCGCATATGGAAGGCTGAGTGCATATACTATCATACTATCCCAAGAATTTTAGCGGAGGCGAAACACAGTGGCAGTTACCCTGGATGATGTAAAACGGATCCACCTTATCGGCATAGGCGGATGCAGCATGAGCGGCATTGCCGAGATCCTGCTGGAGCAGGGACATGAGATTACCGGCTCTGACCGGGAGGAATCCCAGTTCACACGAAAGCTGGAGGAGCTGGGCGTCCCCATATATATCGGGCAGAAGGGCCAGCAGACCCAGGGAGCGGAGCTGGTCATCTATTCCGCCGCCATCAAGCCCGATAACCCCGAGCGGGTCTATGCACGGGAGCATGGCATCCCGGAAATGGAGCGCAGCGTGGCCCTGGGCCAGCTTTCCGCCCGGTTCCCACAGGTGGCCGCCATTGCCGGCTGCCACGGAAAGACCACCATCACCTCCATGCTGGCTTATATATCCGAAGAGGCCGGGCTGGACGCCACCGTTCATGTGGGCGGCTTTGTAGATATGCTCCACGGGGGTGTAAAGGTAGGCCGCAGCGATATCCTTATCACCGAAGCCTGCGAATATGTTAAGAGCTTTTTAACGCTGGCCCCCACCGTAGCTCTGATCAACAACATTGATAACGACCATCTGGACTGCTACCGGGATATAGAAGAGATCAAAGACACATTTGTGCGCTTCTGTCAGCTGGTACCCCCCACCGGGAAGCTTATTCTCTGCACGGATGATCCAAAAGTACAGGAGATCCTGCCCCGTCTTCAGGGGCATACGCTGGAAACCTATGGCCTGCATACGGGAGACCGTCATGCGGCGAACCTGACCTATGACGAAAAGGGCTGCCCCGCCTTTGATCTGGTGGAGCATGGAAAAAATATTGTTTCTATCCGGCTGCAGGTGCCCGGCACCCACAATGTGATCAACGCCCTGGGAGCTTACTCCGTAGCCCGCGCCTTTGGCGCCGCTCCGGAAGCCATTGCTGCTGCGCTGGGCCGGTTTACCAATACCAAGCGCCGCTTTGAGTATATGGGCGAAAAGAACGGTGTAGCCGTGTACCACGATTACGGCCACCATCCTCACGAGATCGCCGCCACTCTGGAGGCTGCCTCCCGGGTGCCCCATAAGGCCCTGTACTGCGTATTCCAGTGCAACAGCTATACCCGGGCCAGGACGCTTTTCTGCCAGGACGTGACCTGTTTTGCCCCGGCGGATAAGGTGCTGGTGCCGGATATCTATCCCGGCAGAGAGGTGGATACCGGCCTGGTGCACGCCCGGGACATGGTGGAGGCCATCAACCGTTCCACGCACAACGCTCTGTATCTGGAGAATTTCGAGAACATACGGGATTGGCTGGAGGAGAACGCCCGTCCCGGGGATCTGGTCATCACCGTGGGCAGCGGCAACGTATACAGCCAGACCCGCAAGCTCCTGTAAAAAACAAAACGAAAGCCCTGCTTCAGGGTCCCATAAGAATAACAGCCGCGACGGATCCTTCCGCTGCGGCTGTTTTTTCGGGTAATGCCCGAAAAACACCCGCCAATCCCTTTTCACAGGACAGCAAAGCCCGAACGGGCCCGCTACATCCAGAAGTTATCCCCGTCTCTTAAGCAGAATAAAGGCCGTGCAGGCGGTGATCCCCTCGCTCAGAGAATGGCACAGCCAGATCACTTCATTTCCAAAAGCCAACGGGAGAAGCGAGGTCAGAATCGCAGGCCACACAATACTGCGGGACAGAGAAACGGTCAACGCACTTTTTGTTTTCTGCATGGACTGCCAGTAGGAGATCATCAGAATGTTGTATCCGGCCAGGAAAAAGCCGCAGAAGTAAGGGATACTTTTGCCGGCTGCAAAGGCGATAAGCTCCTGATCGTTGGGGCTGAAAATTGAGTAGAACCCGCGGGAGAACAGAACGATCAGCAAATAGCACAGGATACCGATGCCCAGAAATACTTTTACAGCAAACCGGCGCATTTCCCGACTGCGATTTTCCTCACCGACACCTGCAAAATAACTGAATACCGGCTGCAAGCCCTCCGCCATCCCCAGGAAAAGAGTGAGAATGATCAGCATCAGATAGCCGATGATCAGATAAGCCGCAAGGCCGATCTCCCCGTAGCCGTGCTTTACAATGGCAAAGTTGTAAACGATTGTCACAATGCCAATGGTGAGCTCCATGATAAATGCAGGAAAACCCAGTATTAGAATGTGTTTGATAGGATCAAAACGGATATGCGTTTTTGCAAAATGGAGCTTTCCTTTTTTCAGCAGAAAGTGCGGGAGCAGGATCAGCACGCTGAAAACCGGTCTGACTGCCGTTGCCAGCGCCGCACCCGCAATACCCATGTTCAGGGGATACATGAACACATAGTCCAGAATGATGTTGGAAACAGAGCCAATTGCCAGCGCAACCATGGCCAGTTTCGAGCGTCCGTCATTACGGGCAAGACCACCTAACAGAAAAACTGAACAGCAGGAACGGCGAAAAGGTCACGATGTACCACAGATAGCTGACAGCCTCCTTATGGATCTGCGGCGTCGAGCCCAAAAGCTCCGCAAGCGGGTGAATGAACACATTCCCAAGAACGATGATGAGGCCGCCGAAACCTGCGGCACAGAGCATGGCTGCGTGAAAGGTTTGCAGCGCCTTTTCCTTTTCTCCACGCCCAAGCTGCCCAGAGATCATAACGCCAGCACCGGATGCTACCGCCATAGAAAGCGCAATCAGTATCTCCACAAAAGGCACCGATACAGCGGCGGCAGCCATCGCATCACGCCCCAAGCGGTTGCCGATGAAGATACCGTCAACAATGACATAGACGGAATTGAACAGCAGACCTATCATTTGTGGGATGGCATATTTTGCAAACAATGTGCGCGGCTTGCCTTCATACATAGCAGTTTATCCTCCTTAAGTATAAAAAAGAGGCCTGTGTTGTGTGACACAGGCCTACTACACAATAAAAGAACCCCGGCGGGTCGATTTTCCATGCGTGTTTAATTTAACAAAAGCATTATATGCCGGCTCCTCCATAAAATCAACAGTTTTTTCACATCAGACGTTTCCGGTTTTGATGCCTTTCTCTCCGCCGGATCAAAGCGGTCTGCGCGGAAACCAGCCCCCGGTTTTACGAAAGAAGCCGGGGAGCGGGAGCGCGGGGGCGCACGTTCCGGCGCAGCCGGAACTCTGCGGGGCGGCCGCCCCGCAGGCGGGCCCGAAGGGCACGCCGTGCGCCCCCGCCCCCGGATTCATCTCCAAATCCCGAAAGCAGCGGGCCGGCTTCCCCGTTTGCTGCGTCCGGTTTAGCAAAAAAGCGCGTAAACAAATTACTTTGATCGTTTTGCCGCTATATCGGCAGGAAACCACGGCTCTCTCCCTTCCAGAAAACAGGCCGTGCGGAAGTACCGCTTATCCGTCTTTACGGACATATATTTGCGGATCGTCGCTTGCCGTTATCTGCTTTTTCATTCCTGTTCTTCTTTCTTCCTGCATATACCGGGGGAGAGTATTTTTCTGTTTACAATTCCGGGAAATATGGGTACAATCAAACTGAAAACATACGATCCCGGCAGATGTATCCGCCAAAATCCGGATGCATCCGCATAAACCGAACCACATGCTGCATACAGAGAGGAACACATCCATGGAACACCCCTATACCCTTATGATAGTGGAGGATGAAGAAATGATCCGCACGGCGGTGGCCGCTTTTTTTGAAGCAAAAGGCTACCGAGTCCTTACGGCGGAAGACGGGGAAACGGCTTTGAAGCTGTTTGACGAAGAGCAGGTGGATTTTATCCTGCTGGATCTTATGCTTCCCGGAGTAAGCGGAGAAGAGGTCTGCCGCCGGCTGCGGGCCCGTTCACAGGTGCCCATTCTCATGCTGACGGCCAAGACCCAGGACAGTGCCGTCATAGAAGGGTTTGACCTGGGAGCAGACGACTATGTGACCAAGCCCTTCAGCATGAAGCAGCTGCTGGCCCGTGTGGAGGCCATCCGCAGGCGTACCTCCCCCAGGGAAGACGCACCCAAAGACAAAGACATATATATCTATGAGGATCTTCGCCTGGACGGAACCGCCCATCAGGCCTTTCTCAAGGGCACACTGCTGGAGCTTACGCCTATTGAATGGCGGATCCTGTATGCCCTGGCCGCTCATCCCTGCAAAACCTTTACCCGGGACGAGCTGCTGGATCTGGCCTTTGACAGCGAGTATGACGGTTTTGACCGTTCCGTAGATACGCATATCAAAAATCTGCGCAAAAAGCTGGGAGACGATCCAAGGGATCCCCGCTATCTGTTCACCGTTCGTGGCGTGGGCTACCGGCTGGGAGGAAAAGCATGAAGTGGAAGCTGCGCACCCAACTGACCTTGGGCTTTATATGCATCGTATTGCTGACGGTGGCCTTTATCTTCATGCGCACAAACCGCTGCATCGGCCGGCAGTATGAGGCGCACTTGCAGCAACAGCAGGAGGAATACGCCGATACCATTGCTCTGGGCCTTTCCCAGCAGTACAACCCCCTTACCTCCAGCTGGAACGTGGAGTTCATTCACGGTTACGGCATGGCGGCCCTGAGTCAGGGGTACATCGTCAAGGTATACGATCTGAACGGACAGACCGTATGGGATGCTCAGAATCACGATATGACGCAGTGCCGGAAGCTCATGGAGGCCATGGCCGAGCGGATGCAGAAGATCCACTCCCAGGAAGAAGGGGGCTATATGGAAGCCCATTACAATCTTATGAGCGATGGAGTTAAGGTGGGAACGGCTTCTGTTGGGTATTACGGCCCCTACTCCATGTCGGAAGGGGACTTCCGCTTTCTGGATGCGCTGAATAAGATGCTGGTCTCCATGGCTTTGATCGCCGTATTGGCGGCAGGCACAGCCGGCTATCTGCTGGCCCGGCATATCACCAACCCCATCATCCGGGTCACGGAAACCACCCGGGAGATCGCCGCCGGGAATTACGAGACCCGGGTCCAGGGCAAAGCCTCCTCCCGGGAACTGGCGGAGCTCACCGCCGCCGTCAATGACCTGGCCGGTACGCTGGGTGATCAGGAGATGCTCCGCCGGCGGCTGGTCACCGATGTGGCCCATGAAATGCGCACCCCCATCGCCAACGTTTCCACCCATCTGGAGCTTATGGCGGAGGGAATATGGGAGCCTACCAGAGAACGTCTCAATGCCTGTTGTCAGGAACTGAGCCGGATCGCCGGGCTGCTGGGGGACCTGAGCCGCCTGCAGCAGATGGAAAGCGAGCAGCTGGTGCTCCACCGGGAGCCGGTGGAGTTCAAAGCACTGCTGGAGGATATCCGGGAGCTGTTTGCAGGAGCCCTGCAGGAAAAGCATATTGACTGCCGCCTGGAGGGCGGTCCCCTGACGGCGGAAGCCGACCGGGACCGGATCAGCCAGGTGCTGCAAAACCTTATGTCCAACGCCGTAAAGTATACGCCCGAAGGAGGCTCCATCCGCTGGACGCTGGCCCGGGAGGAGGATTCGGCCCGTATCAGCATTACCGACAGCGGCATCGGCATAGACAAAAAGGACCTGCCCTATCTGTTTGAGCGCTTCTACCGGGCAGACCCTTCCCGTCATCGTAAGACCGGGGGCACCGGCGTGGGGCTGACCATTGCCCAGGCCATTGTGCGGGCCCACGGCGGACGGATCACCGTGGAAAGCACCCCCGGAAAGGGCAGCACCTTTACCGTAACCATCCCCCTGGCGGTGCCGGGCGCAAAAAATATCCGGAACTGATCCGGACAAGTTTCTTTGAGAACGACGATACAAAAGGAGGATCCCTGTATGGAACGCCCCAGCTCCTTCTGGCAGCTTGCCACCCCCGGCTGATACTGCGTAAGCTGGAACCGGAAGACTTTGACAGTCTCTGCCGGATTTTGCAGGATCCGGAGGTCATGATGCCTACGAAGGCCCCTTTTCCCGGGAGGAAGTGCAGGCCTGGCTGGATAAAATGCTGACCCGGTACAAACAGGAGGGCGTGGCCCTTTATGCCGTTTGTCTGAAGGAGACCGGCCGGATGATCGGTCAGTGCGGCCTGACCATGCAGGATATCCCCGGCAGCCGGGTGCTGGAGGTTGGCTATCTCTTTGAAAAAGCCTACTGGCACCGGGGCTATTGCCGGGAGGCCGCCGCCCGCTGCCTGACCTATGCCTTTGAAGAACTGGGCGTCCGGGAGGTATATGCCATTATCCGGGACAGCAACCTTCCTTCTCAAAACGTGGCCCGGGCTCTTGGCATGACACCCGTGACCGCCTTTACCAAACACTACCGGGGCGTAGATATGCCTCATATCGTATTCCGCCTTCAAAGACCCTGAGTATACAGCAGCGCCCCGTCTGCCTTTCCGGCAGATAAGGCGCTTTATTTATCTCGGGCAGCAGCCGGCACACCCCGCTCTCCTTCCAAAGCAAAAAGGCTTTTATCTTTCTCCTGCAGAGGGTACCTTTACGATGCACACTGTTTTCGGCGCACAAAAAAACGGCGGAATGCTCCGCCGCTTTTTCGGTTTTTCAAGCTTTGCGCTTACTCCGCAACAGGCGCACCCACGGGGCACACGTTGGCGCAGTTACCGCACTCGATGCAAGCGTCTGCATCGATCTCGTACTTGCCATCGCCCTCGCTGATGGCACCCACGGGGCACTCGCCGGCACAGGCGCCGCAAGCGATGCAATCATCGGTGATCTTAAAAGCCATGTTCGCTACCTCCTGTAAAATTTCATTCCCATTATAGCACAGCCGACACAAAATGCAACGGGGCAAATTCATGGATTTTACAGGTATATTTCATCGACCTTTGGGGAAACCCTTTTCCCTCCGGCCAAAAGAAGCTATGGTATGGGCACGGGGACATTTTTCCGGGAAAAGGGCCCCGAATCACCCTTCTCCCTGAAAAGCAGCCCTCTTCATTTTGTAAAAAGGGAGCGGATATATGCAGAACTATTCCTTTCAGCAGGGGCTTTGGAGCGTGCCCCCCAAGCGGGATATGACCCGGAGCCTGCTGCTCATCCCTGCAGAGCAGATCGTGCCCAATCCCAACCAGCCCCGGCGCACCTTTGATGAAGAAAAGCTCAAGGAGCTGATGATCAGCATCGCCCAGGTGGGTCTAATCCAACCCCTGACCGTCCGCCAGGCGGCGGGAGGCTATGAGCTTATCAGCGGGGAAAGACGGCTGCGCGCCTGCCGTCTGCTGGGAATGAAGGAGATCCCCTGCGTCATAGAAAACGTAGGGGAAGAAAAAAGCGCCCTTATGGCCCTGATCGAAAACATCCAGCGGGCGGATCTGAACTATGTGGAGGAAGCCCAAAGTTATCAGGCCCTGCTGATCAGCCAGGGTTTGAGTCAGGAAACCCTCAGCCGCCGCCTGGGCAAAAGCCAGTCATTCCTTTCCAACAAGCTGCGGCTGCTGAAGCTCTCCCCCGCCCTGCGGGAAAAATGCCTGGAGGCAGGGCTCAGCGAACGCCACGCCCGGTGCCTGCTGGCCCTGCCGGAGGAGGAGCAGCGCCTTGCCTGCCTGGAGCAGATACAGAAGCGGAACCTGACCGTGCGGGAAACGGAGGCATACATCGCCGCCCGGCTGCAGGAGGAACAGCCCCGGCCCCTGCGGATCCTGCGGCTGAGCAAGGATACCCGGCTGTTTCTCAACGGGCTGAAAGCATCTTTGGAGCAGCTGCGGGAGGCGGGCATGGAAACCTCTCTGGAAGAGCAGCGTGACGGCGGCACGCTGACTCTGACGGTGCGTATCCGCACGGAATAAGCGCCCCCCGCAGGGGCTGCGGGGATCACCGCCCTTCTTCTTTGGTGTATATGCGTGCCGGGGATGGATACGTCTTTCCTGCCGCCGGCGGGTTTGGCGATTTTATCGGGAAGCGTTTATGCTGCAACAGCGGGATCCGGCATATCCTTCCCGGCGAAAACGTTGACAAACAGGCCGAAACAGGCTATTGTATAAGATTGTAAGAATAGCGAAAGAGCTTGCTTTTCACAACATATACACGAAAGAGGAGAGATTATGGCACAGACTTACGATCCGCAGATCATAGAGCCGAAATGGCAGCAGAAGTGGAACGAGCAGAAGGCCTTCCACACCGGTGAAGACCACTCCAAGCCCAAGTTTTACGGGCTGCTGGAGTTCCCCTACCCTTCCGGGCAGGGGCTGCACGTGGGCCATCCCCGGCCTTACACCGCCATGGATATCATCGCCCGTAAGCGGCGCATGGAGGGCTACAACGTTCTGTTCCCCATCGGCTGGGATGCTTTTGGCCTGCCCACCGAAAATTACGCCATCAAAACGGGCATCCATCCTGCCATCGTTACCAAGCAGAACATTGCCCGTTTCCGCGGGCAGCTCCAGCGGCTGGGTTTCTCCTTTGATTATGACCGGGAGGTGGATACCACCGATCCGGCCTATTACAAGTGGACCCAGTGGATCTTTTTGAAGTTCTTTGAAAAGGGGCTGGCCTATAAGGCTGAGATCCCCATCAATTTCTGTACCAGCTGCAAGGTGGGCCTGGCCAACGAAGAGGTGGTGGACGGCTGCTGTGAGCGCTGCGGGGCCCCCGTTATCCAGAAGATCCGCTCCCAGTGGATGCTCAAGATCACCGCATATGCCGATTCCCTTATCGACGGACTCAACGACGTGGACTTCATCGACCGGGTCAAGACCCAGCAGCGCAACTGGATCGGCCGCAGCGAGGGAGCCCAGGCCACCTTCCGCCTGAGCGGCGTGGAGGATTCCGTAGAGATCTTCACCACCCGGCCGGATACCATGTTCGGCGTGACCTATATGGTCATTTCCCCGGAGCACCCCCTTATCGAAAAGCATAAAGACGCCATTGCCAACTATGCCGCAGTAGCCGCCTACCGGCAAGCCGCCGCCCGGAAGAGCGATTTTGAGCGGAGCGAGCTGAACAAAGACAAGACCGGCGTGCGGCTGGAGGGTATTGAAGCCGTCAACCCCGTTAACGGCGTGCATATCCCCGTGTTCGTCTCCGACTATGTGCTCATGAGTTACGGCACAGGCGCCATCATGGCCGTGCCCGGCCACGATGAGCGGGACTGGGAGTTTGCCAAAAAGTTTGATCTGCCCATCATCGAAGTGGTGGCCGGCGGCAACGTGCAGGAAGCAGCCTTTACCGACTGTCACAAGGGCAAGCTGGTGAACTCCGGCTTCCTCAACGGCATGGATGTCAGTGAGGCCATCCCCGCCATGATCAAATTCCTGGAAGAAAAAGGGATCGGCAAGCGCCGGGTGAACTATAAGCTTCGGGACTGGGTATTTACCCGCCAGCGGTACTGGGGCGAGCCTATCCCCCTGATCCATTGCGATAAGTGCGGCTGGGTACCCCTCCCCACGGAGCAGCTGCCCCTGCTGCTGCCCGAGATTGCAGACTTTACCCCCGGCGACGACGGCTCTTCCGCTCTGATCCGGGCTACGGACTGGATCCGGACCACCTGCCCCCATTGCGGCGGTCCCGCCACCCGTGAAACGGACACCATGCCCAACTGGGCCGGTTCCAGCTGGTACTTCCTCCGCTACTGCGATCCGCACAACGACCGGTGCCTGGCTTCCCCGGAGGCCCTGAAATACTGGATGCCCGTAGACTGGTACAACGGCGGCATGGAGCACACCACCCTGCATCTTCTCTACTCCCGCTTCTGGAACCAGTTCCTCTATGACTGCGGCGTAGTGCCTTACCGGGAGCCTTATAAAAAGCGCACCAGCCACGGCATGGTGCTGGGAGAGAACGGCGAAAAGATGAGCAAGTCCCGGGGGAACGTGGTGAACCCGGACGATATCGTTAAGGAAGTAGGGGCCGATGCCTTCCGCACCTATGAAATGTTCATGGGCGCCTTTGACCAGCCCATTCCCTGGAGCACCGCCGGCGCCAGAGGCTGCCGGAAGTTCCTGGATCGGGTATGGCGCCTGCAGGATATGCTTCAGGGCCAGGGCGAGACCGCCGATATGCGGCCCAAGGTGCACGCCTGCATCAAGAAGGTCACCGAGGACTTTGAGCGGATGAAGTTCAACACCGCCATTGCCGCCATGATGGCCCTGGTCAACGATTTCTATGCCAAGGGCAGCATCACCCGGGAAGAGTTCCACACCCTGCTGCTGCTGCTGGATCCCGTAGCCCCCCATATCTGTGAGGAGCTCAATGAGATCCTGGGCTATGAGCAGCCCCTGCATCACGCGCCCTGGCCCGTCTATGACGAAAACGCTCTGGTGGCCGATGAAATGGAGTATGGGGTGCAGGTCAACGGCAAGATCCGCTGCCGGATCAAGATGCCCGCCGCCGCTTCCAAAGAAGAGGTGGAAAAGACCGCTCTCAGCGCCCCTGAACTGGCGCCCTTTATCACCGGGAAAACCGTGCGCAAGGTCATCGTGGTAAAGAACGTGGTCAACGTGGTGGCCAACTGATGGACAGCCTGTGGGATAGCGTCAAGCTCTTTGCCCTGCAGACCGGAAAAAATCTGGTTCTGGGGCTGCTGGTGCTGGGCGTAGGGCTGAAGCTTTGCAGCATCCTTTCCGGGCGGCTGAAAAAGCAGCATCTGGTAAAGATGGATCCGGAAGCCCAAAGCTTCCTCCACAGCTTTCTGTCCATAGCCCTCAAGGCGGTGGTCATTATCATCGCCGTGAACATCATGGGCGTGCCCATGGCTTCCATCGTAACGCTGCTGGGCAGCTGCGGGCTGGCCATCGGTCTGGCTTTGCAGGGGAGCCTGAGCAACTTTGCCGGGGGCATCATGCTGCTGCTGTTCCACCCCTTCCGGGTGGGGGATTATATCGTCAGCGGGGATACGGAAGGCACGGTAGAGGCCATGTCCGTCTTCTATACCACCCTGACCACCTTTGACAACAGCACCGTGGTCATCCCCAACGCCACGCTGAGCAATTCCGTGCTCAAGAACCTTTCTTTGAAGGAAAAGCGGCGGCTGGTGCTCACCTTCTCCCTGGCCTATGACACCCCGGTGGACAAGGCCGTTTCCGCCCTGCTGGAGCTGGCAGAAGCAAGCCCCCTGGCTTTGAAGGATCCCAGGCCTTTTGCAGCCTTTAAGACCTACCGGGATTCCTCCATGGACTTTGTGTTGCAGGTATGGGTAAAAAACAGCGACTACTGGACCCTGTATTATGACATACAGGCCAGAAGCAAGGCCCTGCTGGAGGAAAAGGGGCTTTCCATCCCCTACCCCACCGTTACCATACGCCCTTCCTGATCCTCAGAAAAACGGCCCGTCGGCTCTCCGGCGGGCTTTTTTGCGGCGGTTCGGATACGTTGCCAGATCCCTGCTCTCACTATCTATAAATCGGAAAACAAAGCTCTCTCCCCCCGCCGGCCTTTATATGAAAAACGCCGGGAAACAGTTCCCTTACACACTTCTTGCCAAACTTTATAGTAAATGCTATAATCAAAGAGCAAATAAATGCAGCAAGGAGCATACATGGGGATCGTAGACAAGATAAAAGAGAAGTACCCCTATCTGACCCGGAAGCAGCGGAACGTGGCCAACTATATGCTGGAGGATGTGGAGCGCATGTCCTATGTCACGCTGAAAGAGGTAGCCCGGGATTCCGGTGTCACGGAAATGACCGTACTGAAAACCTGTGTGCTGCTGGGCTTTTCCAGCTTCAGCGATTTGAAATATGAATTTCGCAAATACGCCGCCCGTCAGCTGGAATACACCCGCCATCTGGATGTGGAATACAATACCCCCCGCATCCCCGGCTATGAGTTGAGCAATACCGAAGCGCTGCTTCAGGATATCTGTCTGGAAGAAAAAAAGCTCACGGAGGTATTCTTCCGCCAGCTTCGCCTGGGAGATATGCTTCTGGCGGCCGATATGATCCTGGAAGCGGAAAGGATCGTGCTCTGCGGGCGTGGCGTCTCCCTGATCGCCTGCGATGGCCTGGCCACCATGCTCTCCGTAGTAGGCCGGGGTGTGATTTGCGTAAATACGGAGCTGGATGAAAGCATTCACCGGGCTCTGCCCCTGCTGACACCCGGGACGCTGGTTTTCGGCGTCTCCTTCCCGGACTATTTCCGGGTGACCACCAAGCTGTTGGAATATGCCCACGGCAAAGGACTGAAGGTTCTTTCCATGACGGATACGGATCGTTCCCCCGTATGCCCCTTCAGCGATCTGGTGCTGTATGCCCCCACCCAGACCCGGATGTTTTTGAACACCATGGGCGCCCCCATGATGCTGGTCAACCTGCTCTGTTCTGCCGTAAATATCCGGCTGGGGGTTTCCCGCTGCAGCGGTCTGGAAGAAAAGACCGCTTTTCACCAGCTGCTGGAAAGCTCCGACGCGGAATAAGGCGGATCCGCCATAAATCTGTAAAATAAATGATACGGGCCTTACATTGCGGGGCCCGATTTTTATTTATACATCGCCTGTATCTCTATTTTTCACCATAAAACCCTTATTTTTTAGCAAAGTTATATATATTATGGAGTGGTTATTGACTGAAAACTAAAGCATATGCTATACTTTTCCTGTAAACAGCCGGAAAAATCCGGTGAATAAACAAGGAGGAAACACACTGATGAAGAAGGCACTGAGTATTCTCTTGGCCTTGGCCATGCTTTTTGCCGTGACCGCCTGCAGCAACAATCAGCAGGGCGAGCTCCCCAAAGACGACCAGAAGCAGGCCGCCGGGACCACCCAGGACGAGCAGAAACCCGCCGGCGACGAGGCAAAGGATCCCGCCGCTCAAACGGTTGCCCAGTATTACAACACTTACATGGTGGCTGACCCCACTTCCATGGACATCTCCCTGAATGCCGATACTTATTCCGGCACCGTCATCAACAACGTGATGGAGGGTCTGGTTCGTCTGGAAGAGAAGGACGGAGAATACCACATGGCTCCCGGCGATGCCCAGACCTGGGAACTCAGCGCTGACGGCACCGTGTGGACCTTCCACCTGGGGAACAACAAGTGGGCCGACGGTCAGGAAGTCACCGCACAGGATTATGTATACTCCCTGCGGCGTTCCGCCGATCCCGCCACCGGCTGCCCCAACGAATTCTTCCTCACCCCCGTCAAGGGCTATAAGGAGATCAAGGACGGCGCCTCCATTGAAGAACTGGGCGTAAAGGCTCTGGACGACAAGACCCTGGAGATCACGCTGGCTTATCCCATGGCTTCCTTCCTGGAGATGTGCTCCGGCACCATTTATTATCCCCAGCGGCAGGACATGATAGAAAAGTACGGTGAAAAGTATGGCACCGAGGCCGAATACACCATGGGCAACGGCCCCTACATGATGGAGAGCTGGGTGCACAACAGCAAGATCGTCCTCAAGAAGAACCCCTACTACTGGAACGCCGAAAACGTATCTCTGGAAACTGTAAACCTTTCCATCCTTTCCGACTCCACCACCATCTACAACGGCTTTGAAAGCTATGAGCTGGATTACTGCAGCACCAGCGAAGCCGAGTGGATCGACAAGTTCATGAGCTACAGCGATGTGGTGTACCAGATCACTCCCAGCGCCACCTTGGCTTACAGCTTCTATAACACCAAGGATGCCATCTTCTCCAACGCCAATATCCGCAAGGCCTTCACCCTGGCCATGGATCGGGAAGAGCTCAACGACATGTGCTTCGGCGGCGCCAACGTTCCCACTTACGGCTGGATCTGCCCCGCCATCTCCGTAGGCGAGACCAACTTCCGCGAATATGCCGGTCAGACCATTCAGGAAATGACCGACGAGATGACCAAGGAAGGCCTCACCGCCAAGGATTACCTGCTCAAGGGCATGGAAGAACTGGGCCTGGGCAATGACCCCGCCACCCTGAAAGTCGCCTTCTCTCTGGCCGGTACCGATGAGTGGTTCCGCACCTTCGGCGAATATCTGCAGCAGTCTTACAAAGCCACTCTGGGCGTGAACATGGAGATCAGCTTCAACAACTGGGATATCTTCTATGACAACGTGCAGAAGGGCAACTTCCAGATTGGCTACATGGCCTGGGGCGCTTACTACAACGATCCCTACGATATGCTCAGCCTGTTCAACTCCGCCAACGACTCCATCCAGACCGGCTGGGCCAACGCCGAGTTTGACCAGCTGGTAGAGGCCGCTCTTTCCGAGCAGGACGAAACCAAGCGTCTGGAAATGTATAAGAAGGCCGAGGATATCCTTCTGCGTCAGGACTGTGCCGTTTGCCCCGTGCTGACCTTTACCAACAACAGCTTCTACCGCAGCTATGTAAAGGGCTACGGCGAGCTGGCCTTCAGCATCACCGGTTACAAGGGCCTGTCTACCGGCGAACGTCCCCAATAAAAACTAATTCCTCCTGTGGGGGGCGGACCGTGGATTTCCCCGGGCCTGCCCCCCGCTTTTTACCCCAGCGTCCCCAAAGAAAGGAGCCTTTTTATGGGCAAATACATTCTCAAGCGCGTGGGATATATGTTCCTCACCCTGTTTGTGGTGGTGACGATCACCTTCTTTCTCATGCGCGCCATTCCGGGCGATCCCCTGGCCACCATGGCCCGGGCCCTGCCCGAGCAGACCCGCCAGGCCTTTTATGCCCGCTATGGGCTGGACAGGCCCCTGTTTGAGCAGTACCTGACCTATATGAAAAACCTGCTCCGGCTGGATCTGGGTGAAAGTTTGCTGTACGCCGGCCGCTCCGTCAGCGGCACCATTGCCTCCACCTCCCCCATCTCCGGTCTGGTGGGGGGCATCGCCCTGCTTATCGGCACGGTGATCGGCGTGCTCATGGGCATTATGGCTGCCCTGAACAAAAATAAATGGCCCGATTATCTGGTCATGTTCATTGCCATACTGGGCACTACCGTGCCCGTATTCGTGCTCATCTCCCTGCTGCAGCTGCTGCTGAGCGTGAATCTGGGCTGGCTGCCCTCCTCCGGCTGGGGAGAACCCAAGCACCTGGTCATGCCGGTGATCGTCCTTTCCTTCGGCACCATTGCCACCTATGCCCGCTATGTAAAGGCCAGCATGCTGGAGACCATGGATCAGGACTATGTGCTCACCGCCCGGGCCAAGGGCCTTTCCGAAAGGCAGGTCATCACCCGCCACGTGCTGCGCAACTCCCTCATGCCCTGCGTGACCATTTTTGCCGGCAGTGTGGTGGGGGTGTTCACCGGCGCCTTTGTAACGGAGCGCATGTTTGCCATCCCCGGCATCGGGTTTTATTACATCAACTCCATCAACAGTCACGACTATACCATGGTGCTGGGCACCACCGTTTTTTATGCGGCGCTGTTCATCATCATGCAGGTAGTGCTGGATTTCGTATATATGCTCATAGATCCCCGTATCCGCATTACGGGCAAAAGATAGGAGGGGACCATGGAACAGATACCCAAAGAAAAATTTGCCTTTGTGCAGAACCGGGAGGCGGAGGCCGATTCCATCGCCCGCCCTCATGTCGGCTACTGGAAGGACTGCTGGCGGCGCTTTAAAGAAAACAAAGTAGCCGTAGGCGCTCTGATCCTGCTGGGCGTGCTGGTGCTCATGTGCATCTTTGCGCCCATCCTCTCCCCCTATGAATATGAGACCATGGACAAGAGCGCCCGGCTGGTCTCCCCCAGCAAAACCCACTGGTTCGGCACGGATAAGCTGGGGCGGGACGTGTTCACCCGGGTATGGATCGGGGGCCGGGTCTCCATGGTCATCGGCCTGGCGGCGGCACTGATCAGCACCACCATCGGCTGTATCTATGGGGGCATCGCCGCTTACTTCGGCGGGGCGGTAGACAATATCATGATGCGCATCGTGGAGGTGCTCATCTCCGTGCCCTATCTGATCGTAGTGATCCTCATGTCCGTCATATTGCAGAATTCCAACATCACCACCCTGCTGCTGGCCATGACCATTACCGGCTGGTGCGGCACGGCCCGCTTCGTCCGGGCCCAGATGCTCCAGATCAAAAGCGAAGAATACACTCTGGCGGCTCAGGCCCTGGGGGTAAGCCCCTGGAAGGTGGTCACACGGCATTTTATCCCCAATACCATGGGGGTCATCATCGTATCCATCACCTTTGATATTCCCGGGTATATCTTCTCCGAAGCCTTCCTCAGCTATCTGGGGCTGGGCATTCAGCCCCCGGGCACCAGCTGGGGCGCTCTGGCCTCTGCGGCTCAGTCTCAGTTCACCTTTTACCCCTATCTGCTGCTGTTCCCGGTGCTTATGATCGCCCTGACCATGCTTTGCTTCACCCTGATCGGGGATGGTCTCAGGGACGCCATGGACCCCAAGGGCAGAAAGTGAGGCCAGTTATGGAAAATGAAAACAGAGTATTGGATGTAGAAAATCTGCAGGTCTCCTTCCACACCTATGCGGGGGAGGTCAAGGCCGTTCGGGGGGTGTCCTTTCACGTGGACAAGGGCGAGACCCTGGCCTTTGTAGGGGAATCCGGCTGCGGCAAGACCGCCACGGCCAAGGCCATCATGCGCCTGTGGAAACCGCCCTTTTCGGAGATCAAAAAGGACAGCACCATCCTCTTTAACGGGGAAAACGTGCTGGACATGGATAAAAAGCGGCTCCAGAGCCTGCGGGGCAACGAGATCAGCATGATCTTTCAGGATCCAATGACCAGTCTGAACCCCACCATGACCGTGGGCAAACAGATCATGGAGGGGCTGCGGCTCCACCGGGGCCTTAATAAGCAGGAGGCAAGGAAGGAAGCCCTTCGGATGCTGGAGATGGTGCGCATCCCGGATCCGGAGAAAAACATTGATTCCTACCCCCACCAGCTTTCCGGCGGTATGCGCCAGCGGGTGATGATCGCCATGGCTCTGGCCTGCGACCCCACCATTCTCATTGCCGACGAACCTACCACCGCCCTGGATGTGACCATTCAGGCCCAGATCCTGGATCTTTTGCAGGAGCTGAAGGAAAAGACCAGAACGGCCATCATTCTGGTATCCCATGATCTGGGTGTTATTGCCAGCTTTGCCGACCGGGTGCAGGTCATGTATGCCGGGCAGATCGTGGAACGTGGTCTTACCAAAGACATCTTCGAAAACGCCAAGCACCCCTATACCTGGGCGCTGCTTTCCTCCGTGCCCTCCCTGGCAAGGGAAAACAAGCAGGAGCTGTATGCCCTGCAGGGCACGCCGCCGGATCTGGTGCTGCCTTTGCACCACTGCCCCTTTGCCCCCCGCTGCGAATACTGCATGGAGATCTGCAAGGAGCAGATGCCCCCGGAGACCCCCGTGGAAGAGGGCCACAGCGTATGCTGCTGGCTGAGACACCCGGACGCCCCCCAGGTGGAATCCTTTTATGACCGGAGGAAACAGCTATGAGCGAATATCTCATCGAGGCCAGAAACCTTTGCAAATACTTCCCCGTAGACCGGAAGCGGCAGCTGAAGGCCGTAGACGGGGTGAACATTGCCATCCGCCGGGGAGAGACTCTGGGTCTGGTGGGGGAATCCGGCTGCGGCAAGACCACCTGCGGCCGCACGCTCCTGCGGCTGTACGCCCCCACGGCCGGGCAGATCTTCTTTGACGGCAGGGACATTGCCGGCCTGAAGGGCAGGGAACTGCTGGACTTTAAGCACCGGGCCCAGATCGTATTTCAGGATCCCTATTCCTCGCTGGATCCCCGGATGACCATTGGGGAGATCATTGCCGAGGGTATGGATGTGCATCTGCACCTTTCCCATCAGGAGAAAGAGCGACGGATAAAGGAGCTGCTTTTATCCGTGGGACTGACGGAGCAGTTCACCAGCCGCTTTGCCCATGAGCTTTCCGGCGGGCAGCGGCAGCGGGTAGGCATTGCCCGGGCTTTGGCGGTGGATCCGGAATTTATCGTATGCGATGAGCCTATCTCTGCACTGGATGTTTCCATTCAGGCTCAGATCATCAACCTGCTCATCCGTCTGCAGCGGGAGCGGGGGCTGACCTATCTGTTCATCTCCCACGATCTTTCCATGGTCAGGCATATCTCTGACCGGGTAGGCGTTATGTATCTGGGGAGCATGGTGGAGCTGGCTCCCAGCAAAACCCTTTTTACCGCGCCCCTGCACCCCTATACCAAAGCCCTGATGGCCGCGGTGCCCAAGGTAGACTTTGACCGCAGGCAAAAGCCCCAGCGCCTTCAGGGGGAGGTGCCCAGTCCCATCGATCCGCCGCCGGGCTGCCGGTTTGCCGCCCGCTGTCCTCTGGCCCGGGATATATGCCGCCGGGAGATGCCGCCTCTGCAGGAAGCTGCGCCGGATCATTTTGTAGCCTGCCACCTGTGCGGCAGGGAAGGCGAGGTGTAACATGGCCCAGTTGTCCCAGAGCACTCTGGAACGGGTGCTGGACGCTGCCTGCTCCGGCGGGAGTGATTACGGCGAGATTTTTTGGGAGGATACCCGCCGGTGCAGTTTTACCCTGCAGAAGGACGGGATATCCGGCAGCGCCCAGGGTCGGGAAAACGGCGTGGGCATCCGGCTGTTTTCCGGGCTGCGGTGCTACTATGCCTACACCAACGACCTGCGGGAGCAAACCCTTCTGGCCCTGACCCGGGAGCTGACCGCTCTGTGCGGGGAGAAAAAGACTCAGCCCCAGCCCCTGAAAGCTACTGCCGCTTATGAGGAACCCGTAAGGATCCCCCTGGACAGCGCCGGATTCGCCCGAAAGCTGGACCTGTGCCGCCAGGTGACGGAAGCCGGTCAGGCCTGCGACCCGGAGATCACCCAGGTAAGCGTCCGCTATCTGGACGAGGACAGGCATATTCTGGTAGCCAACAGTCTCGGCTTTATGGGGGAGGATCACCAGCCCAAGACCCGCATGCTCATCAGTGCCTACGCCTGCCACGAAGGCAACCTTCAGAACGGCTATTACGGTCCCGGAGCCATGGGCGGACTGGAATTTTATGAAAAGCTGGATCTGCCCGCCTGCGCCCGCCGGGCCGCCGAACAGGCGCTCAGCGCCGCCCGGGGAGAAAAATGTCCCAGCGGCCTGATGCCCGTGGTGGTGGATCACGGCTTTGGAGGGCTTATGTTCCATGAAGCCTGCGGCCACAGTCTGGAGGCCAGCTCCGTAGCCAAGGGACATTCCGAATTTTCCGGAAAGCTGGGGGAGCAGGTGGCTTCCCCGCTGGTGACCCTGATAGACGACGGCTCCCTGCCCGGAGAATGGGGTTCCCTGCACATGGACGATGAGGGCATACCCACCCGGCGGAACGTGCTGATCCACAGGGGCGTGCTTAGAAGCTATATGATCGACCGGCTGGAAGGCCGCCGCATGGGCATGGCGCCTACGGGCTCCTGCCGTCGGCAGAACTACCGCTTCTGCCCCGAATCCCGCATGACCAACACCTTTATCGCCCCCGGAGAAAACACCCGGGAGCAGATCATTTCCGCTACGGAAAAGGGGCTGTATGTGGGCAATATCAACGGCGGTTCCGTAAACCCGGCCACGGGAGATTTCAACTTCAACGTGCTGGATGCCTGGCTCATTGAAAACGGGCGCATCACCCGGCCCGTTTACGGGGCTACCCTTATCGGCAACGGTGCAGAGGTGCTCAAAAACGTGGATATGGTGGGGAACAACCTGCTGCTGGGCCAGGGCTACTGCTATAACAACAGCGGTGCCCTGTATATCAACGCCGGTCAGCCCACTCTGCGGGTAAAGCAGATCCTGGTAGGAGGGTTGGAATAATGGAAAATTTCGTTAAAGCCTTTACGGCATACGCCCGCTCCCGGGGGCTGAACCGGCTGGAATTTTATGCCGAGGAACGGCAGCAGCGAAGCCTGCATGTGTATCACGGCGCGCTGGAAAGTCTGGAGACCTCCCGGCTGCAGCGGGTATTTATAGAAGCGGAAACGGAAGGGTTTTACGGCAGTCTGTTTGTGGAAGATCTTTCCGAAAGCCTTTTCCCGGAGCATGTGCGGCTGCTGAAGGAAAGCGCATTGGCCCGGAAAAGGCCCTTTGCCCCCTATGCCTTTCCGGAGCTTCCGGAAGAAACCCAGCCCGGGGAACCCGCAATTCTTCCCGCCGATACGCTGGCAGAAAAGCTTCTGGAGGCGGAAAAGGCCGCCTATGCCGCCCACAGCGCCGTAAAAGAGGTGCAGGGCTGCTCCTATTGGGAAGAACGAAAGAAGCTGCTGCTTTTGAACGGCGAGGGCCGCTGCCTGAAGGACAGCACCGCCGCCGCCGGGTTTTATATGTCGCTGGAAGCCATGGAAGGGAACACCGTCCAAATGGGGCGGTGTACTGTGCCCTTTCTGCCCGGTGCGCTGCCGGATATGCGCACGCTGGCCCGGCAGGCCGCTCTGGATGCCGCCGCCATGCTGAACGCCGGTTCCTATACCACGGGGCGGCACCGGGTGCTGCTTTCGGCCCGGGTGGTATGTGAGCTGCTGAATGCCTTTGCCCCGGCCTTTGCCGCCCGGCAGGTGCAGAGCCACACCAGCGCCCTGGAAGGAAAGCTGGGGGAACGGATCGCCGCCGAAAGCGTAGTGCTCCGGGAGCTGCCTCTTATGGAAAAGGGACTTTGCCGCCGCCGCTTTGACGATGAACGCACCCCGACCCGGGAAAAGACCCTTATTGCCGGAGGACGGCTGCAAAGCTATCTTTATAATCGGGAAAGCGCCGCACAGGCAGGCTGCCCCTCTACGGGAAACGGCTTTATACAGGAATTCGGCAGCGAAGCCGCCACGGGCTTTACCAATATGGTGCTGGAAGCGGGAGCGGATACCACCGGCGCCCTTCTGGCCCGGTTGGGCAGAGGCCTGTATATTACGGAAGTCAACGGCGTATTTGCAGGCGCCAATGCCGCCACGGGAAACTTTTCCCTGATATCTGCGGGATATGCGGTGGAAGACGGAAAGCCCGTGCGTGGGGTCAGCCAGATCACCATTGCCGGAAGCTTTTCCGAGCTTCTGCAGAATGTAGAGGCACTGGGCAGCGAACTCATATGGATGCGCGGGAACGAAGGCTATATCCAGGCCCCGGCTCTGCTTATAAGCGCATTGGCCGTTGCCGGTCAGGAAGAGTAAGAAAGGAGTTTCCGGATGAAAAAAAGCCTCTCTCTTTTGTGCCTGCTTCTGGCAGCCCTGCTGCTGAGCGGCTGTACGGCTCCCGTGCAGGAGGAGCCGGCCCCCATGGCCCGGGTCACGGCAGCGCCCACGGCCGAGGCTTCCCCGACCCAGGAAGCTTCCCCGGCTCCGGAGCCGGAAAACTACTCCATGGAAGATATGACGGACATCGATCTTTACGGCAGCAAGCTGAGCCTTTCCTCCGTAGATTTTTCCAAACAGCCTGCCTTTAAAACCGAAGAAGGGATGTTCGCCTTTATAGAGGACTGCCTGGCCAAAAAATGCCGGAACATTGTTTTTACCTGCGACAGGAGCATAGGGCTGGGCCTGTCTGCCCAGGAGTTCTGCGAGAAGTACCACATTTGCTGGATCAATCCCAAGATGCAGCCCGGGGATCTGGGCAAGCACTATATCCTGACCGTGACCTATTACCCGGGAGACAACGTAGCCTGGGCCTATACCCACAAGGATACCTCCCGCCTTTCCGAAAAGGAGCTGGCCCTGTATGAGGAAGCGGACCGCTGGTTAAAGGAAAACATCCGGGAGGACATGAGCCAGGAGGAACAGTGCATCGCCATCCATGACTATCTGGCCGGAACCGTGCAGTATGATATGGAGCTGTTCAAGGCTCTGAACAGCAGCTATACCTTTGACTGGGGCATCACGGCCTATGGGGCCATGATAGACCACAATTCCATCTGTCAGGGCTATGCCGACGCCTTTTACATGCTCACCACCATGCTGGGCATGGAATGCACTCAGGTCACGGGTACCGGTTCCGGTGTGCCCCATAACTGGAATCAGGTACGGGTGGGAGAAAACTGGTACTATGTGGACTGCACCTTTGACGATGCCTTTGCGGGCAACGACGGCACCAGTTCAAAGGTCTATCTGTTTATCCCTGCGGACGAGCTGAAAAAGACCCACCGATGGGAGGAAAGCGCCTATACCCCCGCCCAAGACTACTCCCTGTGGTATTATCCGGCCCATGACGCCGTGGTGCGGGACGGCGCCGCCTTTACCGAAAAGGTGCTGGCCGCACTGGAAGCCGGGAAACAGGCCAACCTGCTGGTACAGGGCCTGACGGAGAAGGAGATCTCCTCCCTGCTGGAAGCCATGCCTCAGGCGGATTACCACATGGCCGGATACCTGAACGATATAGTGATAGTCGTCTGGAAGAAGTAAGCCGCGGCTATACGGAGCCCGGCTGCGGGAAAGCATTTTCCTCGGGAACCGACCCCGTTTTGCCTTCTTTCTCATGGGTTTATCCCACACAAAAACGCCTCCCTCAAACGGGAGGCGTTTGCATACCGGCCGGCCAACGATCAGAAATCCGCAAAAGACGCTTTCTCCCTCTCCTGATCCAGCTTTTCCATCAGGGTCAGGAAGGTTTGATACTGGGTCTCATCGGGAGCCAGAAATACATTATAGCTCCCAAGCACCACGCTTTTCTCATCTTGCTGCATCAGGCTGGAGGAGTATACCTGCAGCAGGTGCTTTTCCGTCCCCTCTGCCAGAGGCATCTCATGCAGCAGCGCCGCTATCTGTGCAAAAGTCTGGTAGTGAGAGAATACCCATATACTCGTCTCGTCTCCTTCACCGATATCCCGGATATAATAATCCTCTCCCCATAAGGTTCTCCAGGCCGCCTGAGACAAGCCGTTTTCCTCCCGGCTCAGGGCTATCAGCACCCGGGCTGTTTCAGGGGTCTGTGTACGGTAGATCTTTATCTTATCCTCAAAAAGCCGCAGCCCCTCCCGCAGCCAGACACTCATTCTGTCTACTTTCGCTTCCGCTCCCGGTCCCGGAGCATTTTCCATCTCCCGAAGATACATTTCGTAAAGCTCGCCGCCTTTTCTGCACACACCACGCATACTATCCATACAGATTTTTTCGGCCAGCACTGCCTTTCCCCGGGGCATGGCGGATACGGAAAGGACTTTTTGTACCTGCTCGTTCTGCAGAACGGCTGCCTGCAGCTCCTCATCCATGGGGCAGCGCAGGGAAAGAGTCATACCGTTTTGCAGCGTGACCAGCAGCTTTATCCAGCGTTTCCCCTCATAGTCATAGATACCTCCGGCATAGCCAAAGGAATTCACACTAAAACCGCCTTTTGTTTGCAGCGCCTGACAGACCAGCGAACGGATCCGCTCCTCCTGCAGCTTTACCCGGCTCAGCCGGTATTGCTGGTCGGCGAATTCAGTGTCATATTGGATAAACTGCACACTGGCGATCTGCTCCGGTTTTGTGGGGATCATCTTTTCATACAGGACGCCGCCCAGAACGCCCATAAGCAGGAACAAAACGCCCGCCAGCAGGGAGAAGCCGTACCAGTACAGGGAAGTCAAAGACTTTTTGATGCTCCGGGAAGCCACCAGCTCATATCCCACATAGGTCAGCAGCCCGATGACCAGAAATATGGCTATAACGCTGGCATCGTCCCTTGCCAGCTGCAGGAGGATCAGCCCGGCAAAGGCGGGCACAAAAGCCACCAGCGCACTGCAAAGGTGCTGCTTTGCCGGTGTGACGGCGGCGGAGCCGGAAAGCTCTGCCCGCCGCTTTTGAAAAGCGCAGGCTCCCAAAGCCAGCGTGGCCGCCCCCAGCAGCAGGCTGTATATATAGAACCGCACCTCATAAAAATCGAAAGAATTACGGCCTTCAAAAAAGCTCATCAGGGGTCCCGTGGCCAGATTCCACCGGGGCTGCAGCCATATGCTCGTAAAGTCCCCTGCTACGCTGCCCACCGTCTGGGCTATATAGAAAGCCAGCAGCCCCAGAATATACCGGGGCAGGCACAGCACCAGCATTCCCCAGGAAAAGCCAAAGAACCAGGTACCGGAAAAGCACTGACCCAGTATAAAGGCCCCCGCCACCAGCACAAAGGCAATGAACCAGTAAACAAGCAGCACCAGCAGGTGGATCCGCAAAAACAGGCATCCCCTTAAAGAAAGGCACAGCCACGTCAGACCCAAAGACAGACCCAGGATCAGCCCGCCCCAGGCCAGTATCCCCAGCACCACTCCCGTATACAGGGTGCGCCGCCGATAGGGCAGGCCCAGATACAGATCGCTGGCCGCCCGTGAATGGAGGAAGGAAAAGCCCGTCAAGCTCAGCACTACGCCCCCTATATAGGGGAACGCATACAGAATAAAACTGATCTCCTCAATATTGATCACATCCGGCTGCCGGTTTATGCTGAGGATCACCGACAGGGCGCCGAAAAGCAGCGTCAGCAGCAGCCCTGCCGGAGCAAGGCGGCGGAAATTTTCACGAAACAGCTTACGCATTTTCTGCCTCCTTTTCAAAACTCTTAAAGGAATAGCCCAGAGCCTCCATTTCATACAGGAAGACCTCTTCCAGCCGCAGGGGCAGTATTTCGGCCAACAGAGCCCCCCGCTCCAGCAGCAGCTGCCGGGCCTGTTCTCTCTCCCCCCGGACGATGGCGCTGCATACCCTGCCCTGCTGGCTGTAGCTGAGTATATCCAGTCCTTCCAGCTTCTCCCGTCCAAAGGCTTCCCCAAAGGCCGCCTGGATCTTGAACAGTTTGGTCTTCAGGGCATTCACCTCGCTTTCAAACACAAGGCCCCCCTTATACAAAAGGCTCAGCTGATCGCAGGTATCCTCCAGTTCCCGGAGAGAATGGCTGGAAAGCACCGCCGTCATGTTCCGCTGGCAGATCTGCTCATATAAAAGGCTGCGGACCTCATTGCGCACCATGGGATCCAGTCCGTCAAAGGTTTCGTCCATAAGCAGGTAGTCCGGCCGGGCGCACAGCGCCAGCAGTATGGCGCTCTGGCGCTTCATTCCCTTGGAAAAGGTGCGTATGGGCGCCGCCATGGGCAGTTGGAACCGGCCGCACAGGGTCTCAAAGGCTTTGCCGTCAAAGCGGTCATACGCGCTTTCATACAGGGCCGCCATACGCCGCAGGTTGCCCTGGGGCAGAAAATACAGCTCATCCGGCACCAGCACCACCCGGGCCCGGGCAGAAGGATTTTCCGGCAGGGGCAGGCCGTCCAGCGTGATCTGTCCGGCATCCGGCCGATAGATCCCGGCAAACAGCCGCAGCAGAGTGCTTTTACCTGCTCCGTTGGCCCCTACCAGACCGTATATCTTCCCTTCGGGAATGGCGCAGGTCACATTCTCCAAGGCGCAGGCCGCCCCAAAGCGCTTGGTGATATGCTCTCCTCGAATCATAAACTGCTCCTTTCTTTCTGTTCCCTGAGCAGGGAGATCAGGGTCTCATAAGGTACACCGCTGTCCAGCAGGGTGCGGCTCAGCCGTGAAAACTCCTCCAGCTCCTTTTTGTTGGCGGGCAGGAGCCGTTCCCGAGCATCCGGAGCGATGAACCGCCCGCTGCCGGGCACTGCCCGGGTCAGCCCCCGGCTGTCCAACTCCATATAGGCCCTTTGCAGGGTATTGGGGTTTACGTTCAACTGGGCAGACAGGGCCCGCACCGAAGGCAGAGGCTCTCCCGGCTCCATGACCCCACCGGCGATCAGGCAGGTCACCTGTTCCACCACCTGCACATATACCGGTGTAGGGGAAAAACGATCGATATCAAACATGGCATCTCCCTCGTTTGTATTTTGGTTTCGTCCAACTGTATTAAGCATACTAACACTGTTATGTCGGTTTGTCAACCGTTCCCCGCGTTTTTTTATCTTTCCTGTGGAGCAACCGGGCACGAGGGGATCCGGGGCGGGGAGGCCGGGTAAGCGGGGGCTGTTGGGAAGCGAAGGGCGGGGGCGCACTGCGTGCCTGACGGCACGCCTGCGGGGGCGAAGCCCCGCAGAGTTCTGGCGGCAAAGCCGCCGGAACGTGCGCCCCCGGGTCCCGTATACAACTCCGCCCCGAGCCGCAGCCCCCCCATCCCCGCCAACAGGGGAGCTTTTTTCCCCGGAGAGCTGGATCTGCTGCCTTTTGTGCGCCTGCCCCATCTGCATGATCCGACAAGGAAACTTGCAGGCAGCCATAAAAAATTTCAGGGCCAAAGAAGATAACTTGTCCCTTTTCCACACAAAATTGCAACAAAAAAGCCTTATTCCACTGGAATGGTGGATAAGGCTGTGGATAATGTGGATAACTCCATGTGGATAAGTGGAGCGACTAGTGGATGCAGGGGCCTTTGCAAAATCGCCGTTTTTTCAGATCCAACCCTTTACAAAGTAGTAGCAGATGCCTACGCATTCCCTGAGGAAGTTGTTGGGCCGCAGATACCATACATCCGGAGCCGCTACGCCAAAGGCTTCTATGCCGCAGCCCGCCGCTGTACGGCCTGCCCGAAACACATGAAAGTCTGTAGTCACAAAGGCCAGCGTTCCCTCCCGGCCCAGGCGCTCTTCCAGAATGGTTTTGCTGAAAAGGAAGTTTTCCTTGGTGCTGGAAGCCTTTTCCTCCGTAAGGATCCGTTCCGGATCAATACCCTGTTTTTCTACCAGATATTTTTTCATGGCGGAAGCTTCGGTACAGCTTTCTCCTGCCCCCTGTCCCCCGCTGACCACACAAAGCGTGCCGGGGTGGGCCTTCAGGTATGCTGCGGCCGTATCCAGCCGATTGGAAAGCACCCAGGTGACCTTTTCTCCGTGGAGGGCAGCCCCCAGAACGATAAGTCCATCGGCTTCCTTTCCCTGACCTTCCGTGGCGCCCCGGATCATCAGCCCTCCCAAAAAGAGCAGCAGAGCCGTACCCAGAATATAACACCCCGTAAGACACCGGCGGATCCACCGTCCTGTCCCCTTTTGGGTATGGGGCAGAAAAATGCCCAGCAGCAGCAGCGGCAGCCCCAGACACCCTGGCAGGATAACCCCCAGGTTATAGTTGGATAAAAAGGCGGCAATGCAGGTATCCAGCACCAGCACGCCGCCGATCACGCACAATACGATCCGTTTTGCTTTCATAAACTCCTACTCTTGATAATAATCTCCCCGGCGGTAATCATAGATCACATCTTCATACAGGCGCATATCCTCCAGCACCTTCCCGGCGCCGATGGCCACACAGGCCACCGGATCTTCCGCCACAAAGCATGGCACGCCGGTCTGCTCGGAGATAAACTTGTCCAGCCCATACAACTGGGCGCTGCCGCCCGTAAGGCAGATGCCGTTTTCGGTAATATCTCCGCACAATTCGGGTGGAGTCTGCTCCAGTGCATCCTTGAGCTGTTCCACAATAGAGCGCAAAGGCTCGCTGAGAGCATAGGTAAGCTCGTTGCTCCCCAGCTGCAAAGCCAGAGGCAGCCCGCCCCCCAGAGAGCGGCCCTTTACATCCATGAGCAGCTCGTCCTCCTTGGTGCGAGGATAGGCGGAGCCATAGCGGATCTTCAGCTCTTCCGCGGCTTTCAGGCCGATGACGATGCCGTGCTGCCGCTTGAAGTAACGGACGATAGCCTCGTCAAACTTATCGCCCCCCACCCGCAGGGAATCGGAGTGGACCAGCTTACCAAAGGAGGTGACCACCATATCGCTGGTACCTGCCCCCATATCCAGCACCATGCTGCCTTTGCCGGAAAATATATCTATACCTGCCCCAATGGCGGCGGCCATAGGCTCTTCGATAAGATATGTATACCGGGCGCCGGCCCCTTCGCTGGTTTCGATAACGGCCCGCTTTTCTACCTCTGTAGCCCGGCTGGGCACAGCGATGACCACCCGGGGCTTGAAAAAGATACGGTTGCCCACCACCTGATTGAAATACTGCGAGAGCATCCGTTCCGTGGCGTCAAAGCTGGCGATGACCCCATCCTGCAGCGGCCGCAGCACGATCAGGTTCTCCGGGGCCCGGCCCAGCATTTCTTTGGCCTCGTTGCCGATGGCCACCAGCTTGCCGCTGCCCCGCTCCACCGCCACTACGGAAGGCTCCCGCAATACAATGCCTTTACCCCGCACATAGGCCAGCACATTGGCTGTGCCCAGATCCAAACCCAAATCTGCCGAACCGAAAAACCGCATCGGGCTCCCCTTCCCCGGGCAGTACCTGCCCATGCTGACTATCCATTAAAAAAATTGTAGCATCATTGCTCATCGGGGGCAATGGATAAAGTGTGAACAATGCCCCGCTTCCGCTGCGGAGACTGCCGCTGTGCTCCTGTTTTGTAAGGACGGCCGGGCATAAAACGGTTCGGGGGCTGGTACCCGGTGATACGAAGTTTGCCGGGAAGCGACATACGGGGGCGCACTGCGTGCCTGTCGGCACGTGCGCCCCCTCTTCCGTATACGAATCCGGCTCGTGATGCAGCGGCCCCCGTATACCGGGGAGGCACCGCCGCAAAGCAGGCTCTTTCCGTCAGTCCCAGATATGGTAGCCCATAAGGAAGTGCCCTTCCCAGTAATCGGTATGGATGCTGTCCCGGATGACCACCTTCCCGGCGGAGGAACCGGCGTCGATCATCTTGCCTCCGCCCAGATAGATGCCTACATGACCGGAAGAAGCGCTTTTGCCGGAAAATACCAGCACATCTCCCCGCTTGAGATCCTTCATATCCATAACCCGCTCAAATTTATCACAGGTGCGCCAACGAACGGAGGTCATGTAGCCCACCTTCACTCCGGCCTGCTTCAGACACCAGTAGACAAAGCCGGAACAGTCAAACTTATCCGGTCCCTTGGCACCCCGGACATACTTGCTGCCCAACTTACTTTTAGCCGCAGAGATAAAGGCCTCCAGGCCCTCGCCGTACTCCTCTTCCGGCTGCGGCGTTGCTTCAGGGGCAGGGGTCTGCTCCGTTTTGGGCGTAGTCTCCGGCTGCCCGCCGGGTTCAGGCGTTTGCACATCCTCCCCTTCCGGGGTCGGACCGGGATCCTCCGGGACCTTGGTAGCCTTGGGTGTTTTGGTGGGCTTGGGCGTATTGGCGGGTTTTGCCGTGGCCTTGGCCGTAGCTTTGGCCGTGGGCTTCGCCGCAGCGGTAGGCTTTGGGGTATTGGCGGGCTTTTCCGTAACTTTGGCCGTAGCTTTAGCCTCCCTGGCCTTACCGGAAAGCAATGCTGCCAGTGTTTTGGCTCCTGCCGCACCGTCTGCGCTCAGACCGTTACGCTGCTGAAAATTCTTTACGGCGGCAATGGTCTTTGCATCATATTTACCGGATATCTCTTTGGAAGAAAGATACCCCAGCTTGCACAAAAGCTTTTGTATCTGCTTTACATCCGCCCCGGACATGCCCTTTTCAAACCGGAAGGCGGGAGCCTCTTCCTCCATGAGCTTTTGGACGGTGGTGGTAGTCAGGCACCCGTCGGCCACCAGCCCGCAGCTATCCTGAAAACGCTTCACGGCCTGCACGGTCAGATCCCCGTATTTGCCGTCCACCCGGTAGGTCAGATACCCCAGCTCCAGCAGCCGCTGCTGGAAGGTGCGGATCTGCTCGGAGACCTCTCCCCGCTGATAGGAATTCTGCACGGGGCTGTCACCCAGGAGCACCTCATAGGCATCGGCGTCCATATCCTGTGAAACCGTCAGTCCGTTCTTTTTGCAGAAGCGGGCCACGGCCTGGGCGGTGGCATCATCATAGACCCCGTTAGGGGCGGCGTCCAGGTACCCCAGTTCCTCCAGCCGTTCCTGCAGGGTCTGCACCTCGTCCCCCGTATCTCCCATTTCCAGCGCAAAGGGACGGGCGTCCTGCGCATAGAGCTTCTCATATGTGGCCTGATCGCACTCGCCGGTGGCGGGCAGACCGTTGCGCCTCTGGAAAGAAGCCATGGCCTGGGCGGCTCCGGTTCCGTATTCCTCTCCCGGCTGGTCAAAATCCATATACTCCAGCACCATCAGGCGGATCTGGATATCCACGGCCACAGGAGCGGACATACCCTCTTTGAGTACGCCCCCCTCCATGGGGTGTATTGCCGGGGTAGGGCTGGGGGCAGCGGTAGGCTCCGGCGTAAACGTAGGCACCGGATCCCCCGGCGGAACGGCGGTATCCGCCGGCGCAGCGGCCGCCTGGCTCAAAACCGGAGGCGTGGGACTCACCTGCACCACGGTGCGGCTGCGTGCCTCGTCCGGCAGGGAAAGTCCCTCCAGCAGACTGGTGTGGATCGCATCGTTAAAGTACAGGCCCCCGGCCATGACCCCCAGCAGAATCACACTGCTGAGTATCCAGCCCAGTACCCTGGAAACGGATATTTTTTTATTTTTCGGTGTGTACCGTTCCATAAGCAGACAGACAGATCCCTTTTCCGGCCGGCAGCTACCCGGCCTCCCCTTTTATATATTGTACTTTTTCAGACGGCGCCGGTTGTAAACAGCCCGTAAACAAAATGCGGGAGAATCGCAACTTTTGTCTGAACATACTATGCTTCCGGCGAAAAAACAGTTCCCTTTTCCGTTGCCTTGCGCCGCCGGATGGGGTATACTGAAGGCAGCTATTCCATAGGAGGAACATATGAAAGCCATTATTGACGCTTCCTTTGAAAAAGAAGTGCAGGATCTGCAGTCTCTTATCCGCATCCCCTCCGTTTCCCGCGGGGAACCGGAAGAAAATATGCCCTACGGCCGGAATGTGGAGCAGGCTCTTGTGCAAATGAAGCAGATAGCCCGGGATCTGGGCTTTGAAAATGTCTGGGACGTAGAGCACCGCTGCGGTGTGATCGAATACGGTCAGGGCGAAGAGGTGCTGGCCATCATGGGGCATCTGGATGTGGTGCCCGAAGGCACAGGCTGGAGCTTCCCCCCTTACGGTGCGGAGATCCATGACGGAAAGCTCTTCGGCCGGGGCACCATTGATGACAAGGGACCGGCCATAGCCGCTCTGTATGCCATGGCCGCCGTAAAGGAAGCCGGATACCCCACAAAGCGCCGGGTACGGCTGCTGCTGGGGCTGGACGAGGAATGCGGCTGCACGGGTATGGCCCGCTATAAGGAAGTGGAGGGGGAACCCGCCATGGCCTTTACTCCGGATGCCGTATACCCGGTGGTAAATTCCGAAATGGGCATTCTCCACGCCACCTATGGCCGGAAGTGTGCCGGAAAGCTGCCCCTTTCCGTGGGCACGGTAGCCAACGTGATCCCCGGGGAGGCAGAAGCGCTGCTGCCCTGCGCCGCCAAAGCCGTGGCTCTGCCCCTGGGCTATACCGCCCGCTTTGAGGGGAACCGGATCCATATCACCGGGAAGATGGGGCACGCCTCCATGCCGGAACTGGCCAAAAACGCACTTCAGGGCCTGTTGTTCGCCCTGAAGGAGCAGGATATCCCCGCCGAAGATAAAAAAGTATTGAGCGGTCTTTCCGATCTGCTGGCCTTTGACGATCACGGCGAAACTCTGGGTCTGGACAAGGAGGATGAATCCGGCCGGATCACCTTTATGCCCACCATGCTGAAACTGGACGAAAACGGCCTGACCATTACTTTTGACTGCCGGTACCCCTTCTCTCACAGCTATGAAGCCATCCGTTCCATTCTGGATACTAAGCTGGGAGCTTTGGGGCTGACCTGTCTGGAAGACAGCAACACCCTGGGGCACTTTATCCCCAAGGACAGCGAGCTGGTCTCTACCCTGCTGGCGGTATATCAGGACGTTACCGGGGACAGGGATCACGGCCTTGTAAGCATGGGCGGCGGCACCTATGCCAAGCTCTTTAAAAACGCAGTGGCCTTTGGCCCCGTATTGCCCGGGCAGGAGGATATGTGCCACATGCCCGACGAGCACATTGCCCTGGAAGATCTGCGGCTGAACACCCTGATCATGGCCGAAGCCATCCGGCGGCTGGCCTGCGAATAAAGTATGGAAAAGGGAGAAAATCGACCCAAAAGAAAACTGACCCCCCCAGCAGCGGGAGCGGCGGCGGAAGCGGCAGGCAGCCAGGCGGCGGAAGCGCCGGCTGATGCTGCTGGGTATCTGTACCCTGAATGCCCTGCTGCTGGGGGGACTGCTTTGGCTGATCTTTTCCCTGACAGCGCAGAACGCCCGCGCGGCAGAAGCTTTTTCCCCTTCTCCCACCCTGCCTCTGGAAACTCCTTCACCAAGCCCTGTGCCTGCGGCGGCGCCTTCCATGCCTGCCCCCGCTATAAAGGAGGACTGGTATGAGGAACGGAACCGACAGCTGTATACCTATATGCGGGCCTATGGAGACTATCCGGACGATGCTGCTATCTACCGGCGTATCGATGAGATGCAGATAGACAAAGCGGGAAAGATGGTTGCCCTGACCTTTGACGACGGGCCCTATTCGCCCTATACGGATCAGATATTGGAAATCCTGGAGGAAAACGGCGCACGGGCCACCTTTTTTATCAAGGGAGACTACATAGAGGGCAAGGAATACCTGATCGAAAAGCAGCTGGCTCTTGGCTGCGAGATTGGGAATCATACCATGCACCACGACAATCTGGAGGAGCTTTCCGATCAGGAGATGCGCGCCACGGTCAAAGGGGTGGCAGATATTCTCCAAAGCAAATTCCGTTACACCACCCACCTGCTCCGGCCCCCTTATATCGCCTATGGAAAGAAGGATCCGGAAAAGCGCAAAGCGGTCATCGCCATGTGTCAGGAGTATGAGCTGGCTATTATCAACCACACCCGTTCCAGCCACGATACCTATGCCGAATACACCGCGCAGATGATCATTGACCGGATGCTGCTGGAAAAGGATGAACTGGGCCGGGGCATAGACGGCTCCATCTTCCTTTTTCACGATAAATACCCGGGTACGGTGGAAGCCGTGCGCACCATTATCCCCCGGCTGCAGGAAATGGGCTACCAACTGGTAACGGTCAGCGAACTGCTGCACTGCTCCAACGAGGGGTTTCACTATGGCTGGATCTATTCCCGGGCGGATTGAGAAAACGCAACTCACGCCTTGATTACAAATACAAGCATACAAAAAGGATTTGCGGCCGGAGGGCTGCAAATCCTTTTTCTGTTCAGCTGCGTTTTTATTCAGACGGATGTTTACTTATCCTTCTGTTCTTTGCTCTGGGTCTGGGTGGCAGGGTTTTGGACGGTTCCGGCGGCCAGCTTCCGGGCCCGGCGCTTTCTGCTGCCTCGGATGATGAGGACGATCACCACAGCGGCGGCCCCCAGGCACACGACCCACACAAGAATATAGGGCAGGTCAGAAACGAAATTGATGCCGAAACGCTTCACATCCTCTTTGAGATCCTCCCAGTTCTGGCTGAGACGGCGGCTGATCTCCTCTCCGGGGGTCTCCTCCTTCACCTGGGTCTCCCGCTCCACCTCGCTGACATTGAGATACACGGTGGAATAGTCGATCTGGTCGTCATAGGTGCGCAATCTGGATTCATAGCTTTCTATCTCATAGCGGACCTCTGAAAGGCGGCTTTGGATGGCGATGATGTTTTCCACGGTCTCCGCCTTTTCCAGCAGGCCCAGCAGAGTTTCCTGCTCCGTGCGCAGGGCTTTCAGGTGGCTTTCCGTATCCACATAAGAAAGGGTCACATCATCCGTATAGATGTTCCGGTAGGTCACGTTGCCCTCCCCTTCTATCATGGAAAGGAAACTCTCCAGCTTTTCGGCAGGCACCCGCAGGGTAATGGAGGCATAGCGCAGATCTTCCCGTCCGTAGCGGCTGCCGTTAAGGCTGGAGGACTGGATATATCCTCCCAGTTCTCCCAGCGTCTTGTTCACATAAGCGATGAATTCATCAAAAGTACGGGTCTCCACGTTCATATCCGCATTTTTGATGATCTTGCGGCCGGGGACGTTGCCAATGAGAGAGCTGCTGTCCTGATTGGCTTCCTGAAGGCCGGCAGCGGGCGCATCATAAGACGATTCTTCTGCGGCGCCATAGCTGTTATCCGATTTCATCTGGTTGACTTCCCGGGGAGCGGAATCATAGGCGGCGGACTGGGTTTTGCCGCTGCAGCCAGCCAGCAGCAGGCACAGCGTCAGCAGGCCGCAGAGAATGGGGATCATACGTTTTTTCATAAGGATGTTCCTCCTTTTTGGTTTCTATATCCCTAATACCCCGAAAGCATCAGATTGGTTGCGGGGAAAAGAGATTTTTTGTTTTTTTGCCGGCACCCATGTCCCGGCTGGTCGAAAGCTGCCCGGGAAACGGGAAAACGGCCCTTTTCGCAGGAAACGCCGGTTCGGGCCCCGGGGCGCTGCTGCGGCGGCTCCGCCGCCGCGCCGCCCGCAAGGCGGGCTTCGCCGCCCAAGGCGGCGGAGGGCAGCGCCCCCCGTATACCGGACAACTCCATAAAACCGGGAAAGC
>ENA-UOJD01000280-UOJD01000280.1-human-gut-metagenome-genome-assembly--contig:-P48-NODE-280-length-80862-cov-17.504461_pt1 | contig 80862 bp, 91 predicted proteins | sample MGYA00242342_ERZ723889 | MGnify/ENA metagenome assembly ERZ723889 | reverse complement strand
AAATTTCTCTCGAAAATTTTGTTTTGGGGCTTGACTTTTAATAGTTAGTCTTTCCAGTTTTTCTTCTGAAAAAGTTTCGAATCTGCAAAAGGCACAAACATACTCGCTACACCAGAGAAAACAGTTGGAGGCTGTTCTGCTGGATGGAAGACTGGAACTTACGAACAATGTGGCGGAGCGAACCGTTAAGCCGTTTGTTATGGCCAGAAGGAATTTCTTATTCTGCGACACCGCCAAAGGCGCAGATGCCAGTGCCCTGTGCTTCAGCGTGATTGAAACAGGTAAACGCAACAAGCTGGATCCCTTTGGATACCTTCTGTTCCTTTTGCAGGAGCTTCCTAAACCCGGAAGCGAGCCAACTCGTGAGCAACTCCTGCCGCTATTGCCTTGGTCTACGGCGCTCCCTGAATATTGCCATCTGTCTTGATTTTTTTAGCATCTCAGTTTCGAGGTGCTCTTATTTTTTGCCTTCACGGGGGATTATTGATTGCTTACAATAAAATGAGTGCGGGAATAAAATCCTGAAATAAATACTGGAATATAATTCTATTTGAATTTCAACAAAGTTCGACAGAAAAAGAGTGAAAACACGTTGAAATGGTTTGCATGAAGGTTGTATTATAACTGATACGGACAAATGTAGTATGATGCGAATCATTCAACTGGATGCGGATAGTAAATTAAATACAATCAATATGATGGCCACCTAAGAAGTCTTTTTTTGGCTTCTCTGGTGGCCTTCTTTATAAACCACATGCGGGAATTGTGAAATTTATATTTACGATTCCCAAATCACCTAAGCGACGCAATCCATTCTAACTGAGGGGATAGGTGATTTTGTGGTGAAACTGCTTAGTTGCGCTCGGAGCAGGGGACCTCCTAGATGTGATTTGACCGAAACAATTCAAATCGCTATAGGAGGTCAAAATGACTGAATTAGAAATGCATGAACTTTGGCGCACACTTCGTTTATGGGCCAATTATAATCAGCTTAACCAGATGATAGAAAAGAACTGGCTTAGTAATTCGTTCAACAGCCATATCCTTGATTTGTTAGACAAAGAGGAAATTAAATACAGGTCAGAGAAACGTCTCCTTGGATATAGGAATAAGGGGAAAAGGCGACTTGCTGGTAATGCAAATCAGCCGATTATTATCAATATTGATGATGTGGCTGATGTCATTGATGTTCGTGCGGAAGATGAATTCGCTCGAGTAGAGCTTCTGGTATCATTGAAGCAGGAATTGGAAAGGCTCTCACCCAGAGAGCTAATGATTATTCGTACTTATTTGGATTATCCTATAGAGGTTGTGGCGAGGAAGCTTAAGGTTAGACCCAACACGATTTCTAAGGCACGAAGAAAAATTGCAAGAGAATTGAGAAAGAAGCTGGTTTGAGATGAAAAGGGAAGAACTGTGGACTCCATCTGCAAGGCGGTTTGAATGCCTGCTCAAGGCTGCGCAGAATGGCGACTATAACGCATACATGAGTTTGATGGCGAGGTTTTTTAAGGTAATGGATGACAAGGCAAGGAATAACTACTTGCGCGATTACGAGATGTTTACGGCACTGGTTGAACGGGTCTCAGAAGGAATCTTTGGCTTCAGTTCTGAAGATGCGTATCAGCGTGAATTGAACAAGGAAAAACACCCGCCAAAGAAGCGGAAGAAGTTCGGACGCAGGTGATGATCTGAGCGTTAGTAGTTAATATTGATTCAAAAGAAAACAGATTGCTGCAAGCGCAGCAATCTGTTTTCTTTTGAATCAGTTTCGTTTTAAGCAAAATTTAAATCATGTACCAATTGACTGTTACATATAACAATCTATCGAATTTTAGCCTCATTCACCTTATGAACAAGGGTGTATTTGTAAAATGTGCTGAATTTGTGTACTTGTATAATTAAAATGAATCCGATTTGTTGATAAATGTCGAATTGTGTGCTATTATATCAATACATATATTGGCAAAATATTGCATTGGTAGACTGCTGAATTGTGCTAAGGATTTTCCATGAGTAATTTGTGGGAATGCCTTTTGCTGCTCAAAACTACTTTCCCTGATTTCAATTGCAGTATTGAAAATAATATGTGTGCAAAGAAGAACGAGGAGTAAGAAAATGACAAGGTTTAGGCATGACTTGATTTTGCGGATGATAAAGCTGTTAGATGCTGTGCTTGTGACGATACCATTTGCAATGTGCTGGTATCTATACTATGCTAAGCGCGTTGCATCGCCGTACTATGCAAAGGGCGATTACCTGGTCGTGGCACTGTTCTTTGTGCTGTTCATCATCTTTGGACGCGTATATGACGCCTTTCTAATGTCAATGCAGCGTATATCAGAAATTATCTACGAGCAATTTTTGGCGGCTGCGGTCAGCGATTTTATCATGTACATTGTGATTTGGCTACTGTCCAAGCAGCTGCCCAACATTCTTCCTGGCGTGGCAGCTCTTGTGGGGCAGGTTATTATGGCCTCAATTTGGGCTTATAACGCTCACCACGCCTACTTTAAAACCTTCCCGCCGCAGGCCACAGCTGTTATTTATGATACCAGACGTGGTATGGAGCAGCTGATTGGTAAGTACGGTCTTGATGCCAAGTACAAAGTGGTTTCCACAGCTATGGCGGGGGAGTGCATCGAGAATCTTTCCATGCTGGACGGCATCAACACAGTGTTTTTGAGCGGCATCCACAGCCATGACCGGAATATTATTCTGAAATACTGTGTAGAAAACAACATTACTGTATTTGTAGTACCACGCATCGGTGACACCATTATGTCCGGTGCACATCACATGCATATGTTCCACTTGCCGATGCTTCGTGTTGGCCGGTATAATCCTCAGCCGGAGTATCTGTTTGTAAAACGACTGCTGGATATTGTCATTTCTGCTATTGCGCTTGTGATTCTGAGTCCAATCTTCCTTGTGACGGCTATTGCCATCAAAGCAACGGATCACGGTCCAGTATTTTACGAGCAAATTCGTTTAACGAAGGATGGCAAAGAATTCGGTATTCTCAAATTCAGAAGCATGCGGGTCGATGCTGAAAAGGACGGCGTCGCCCGTCTTTCCAGCGGCGAAAACGATGATCGCATCACGCCCGTTGGCAAAATCATTCGTGCTTGCCGCGTTGATGAATTGCCGCAGCTTATAAATATCTTGAAGGGTGACTTGAGCCTCGTCGGGCCCCGTCCAGAGCGTCCCGAAATTGCTGCTCAGTACTGTGAGGAAATGCCGGAATTCTCCCTGCGCCTGCAGGCCAAGGCTGGCCTGACTGGTTATGCACAGGTTTATGGTAAGTACAATACTACTCCTTACGACAAACTGACTATGGATTTGATGTACATAGCTCATCCGAGCATTGTCGAAGATTTGAAAATCATGTTTGCAACAGTGAAAATCCTGTTTATGCCGGAAAGCACCGAGGGTGTCAGTGAGGGCCAGACCACTGCAATGAGTGGCGAAAACCATTGATTTACCGAGATTTTTGGCTGATTTCTGGATCTGAGAATTGACATTTTCCCGGAATGTGTTGTCAGGAATAAACAAGGGGTTTCGATGACAACATCATCGAAACCTTCAACCCGGTCATGGAGATGCTATCAGGCATAAATACGAGGTCTCCTAGTGAAAAGGCAGGGTGCTGTCGGGAATAAACGCAAGGACTCCCGTAGCGATATGAGTGATTTCTGGCATAAATACATGGATTCCTATGGCGAGATGATGGTGTCATCAGGAATAAAGACAAGAGCTTTCATGGCGGTATGAGTGAGTGGCGCAGAGGACTATGAGTAATAAAGCTGTAGTAGCTGTGTGGTTCACATAACTGCGTCGATGTGTAGCTCACGCAGTTACAGGATTATTAAGAGCTTAAGAGAAAAGAAACGGCTCAGACTCTTTGAGATTGAGTCTGGGCTGTAATCTTTGATATGCGGAGAGGAAGAGAAGATGGAAACTACGAAGCAGCCACTTATTACTGTTGTGATGCCGAACTACAATGGTCACCGTTTTGTAGAGCAGGCAATCGACAGTGTACTTAATCAGACTTATCCCAATTTTGAGCTGCTGGTAGTAGATGATTGCTCGATAGATGATTCATTAAGTCTCATCCAGCATAAGGCGCAGAGCGATAAAAGAATTAAGGTCATTGCGCTGGAACATAATGCAGGCGTGGCCAATGCCCGAAATGTCGGTATTAAAGAGGCAAGGGGAGAGTTCATTGCCCTTCTGGACAATGACGACTTGTGGACTGTAGACAAGCTGGAGCGCCAGCTTGCTCTTGCAAACAAGGGCGCAGATATTGTCTATTGTTCTTATGACTTTATTGATGAGAAAGACAACCCCATTAAGAAGCCTTTTATCGTTCCACAGCAGACGAACTTTAATAAAATGCTGGCATCAAGCGTTATAAGCTGTTCCACAAGTTTTATCAAGACAGAACTGATGCAAGCACATCCTTTCAACTCGGATTTTTATCATGAGGATTATGTCCTGTGGATGGAATTGCTCCGGGTTTGCCCAACTGCATACGGTGATCCGAAAGTGCTGATGCACTACCGTCAGGTTACTGGATCGAGATCAAACAAAAAGAGCAATGCGGCAAAGGAACGGTGGAATACATACCGCAAGGCTTTGAATTTGAATATGGCCACGAGTATGTGGGCTTTTGTGAGATACGCAGTAAATGGCGTGATGAAGTATTATCTATAAGACGATAGGAGAATTGTTGGGTTGAGCAAAATTGGAATTCTGGGAACCGGCACATGGGGAACTGCCCTCGGAAGGATGCTGGCGAATACGGGCCACAGTGTGGTGATGTGGTCCGCAATTGAAAAAGAGATTGATGATCTTTCATCCACACGCATTCATCCGAATTTGCCGGGTATGACGATTCCCCCGCAGATTCAATTCACAAAAAATATCGAGGTCGCTTGTGAGGACAAGAACGTTCTCATTTTTGCGGTTCCGTCCGTTTTTGTTCGTTCAACGGCAAGTAAGGCGAGAGCTTTTATTCCGAATGACCAAATTATTGTTGATGTTGGTAAGGGCATTGAAACGGATACCTTGCTGACGCTGAGCGAGGTCATCAAGGACGAGCTTCAAAAAGACGGAACGCATCAGGGCATAGAGCTGGTTGCTCTTTCTGGCCCAACTCATGCAGAAGAGGTCGCCTTGGATATGCCCACACTGATTGTCTCGGCTTGCACCAACCTTGGAGTGGCTGAGAAGATTCAAGACATTTTCTCTAACACCTGTATGCGTGTCTATACCAACATCGATGTGAAAGGCGTTGAATTGTGTGGCGCATTGAAGAACATCATTGCACTTGCAAGTGGTATTTCCGCAGGGCTTGGCTACGGAGACAACGCAAGGGCGGCGCTGATTACACGCGGTATGGCAGAGATTACCCGGCTTGGACGGGCGATGGGGTGCGTAGATGAGACTTTTGCAGGTCTATCTGGCATGGGTGACCTGATTGTAACGGCAACCAGTGTTCATAGCCGAAATAACAGAGCGGGATACCTTATCGGACAGGGCAAGAAACCCGAAGAAGCGGTTAAGGAAGTGGGCATGGTTGTAGAGGGCATCAATGCGCTGCCAGCAGCCATGAAGTTATCAAAGCTGTATGGCGTGGAACTTCCCATTATCTCAGCGGTTGATGCTGTTATCAATCACGCGGCAGATCCCGCCCAGACAGTTGCCAACTTGATGCAACGTGAGAAGAAAACGGAGCTGACGAAATCTGCTCTGGATATCAATTTTGAATCAAACCTTTTGAAGAATACGGGGAGAACAGGAATGAAACGAGTTATTACATACGGTACCTTTGACCTGCTGCATTATGGTCATATCAATCTGCTGAGAAGAGCAAAAGCCCTGGGCGACTATCTAATTGTGGCGATTTCCTCTGATGAGTTCAACTGGAACGAGAAGCACAAGAAGACTTATTTCACCTACGAGCAGCGCAAGCAGCTCCTGGAAGCTATCCGCTATGTTGATCTGGTTATCCCGGAGGAGAACTGGCAGCAGAAACGCTCGGATATGCACGAGTACCATATTGATACCTTTGTCATGGGCGATGACTGGAAGGGCAAGTTTGACTTCCTGAAAGAAGAGGGCGTTGATGTGGTGTATCTGCCGAGAACGCCGGAAATCAGCACCAGTCAGATCAAGCATGATCTGTATGATGCAAATGCAGTGGATGGCGAGAGCAAGACCTCGCATGATGAGATTAATACGGATCCGCAGTAAGAGTGTGAATATTTAAATAGTGATAAAAGGACGATAACATGAATACAACAGCAACGTTTGATGTGGAATTAAAACAAAAGCTGACAGAAATGCTGGCGTGGTTTCATAATTATTGTGTGGAACACAATTTGCGGTACTATGTTTTGGGCGGAACTATGTTAGGCGCCGTTAGACACAAGGGCTTTATTCCGTGGGACGATGATATTGATGTTGGAATGCCTAGAGCTGATTACGAGAAATTTGCGCAATTGATGGAGTCAGAGAAAAAAGAAAAATATCGTCTGGAGACACCACACTCAGCTGCGAAAGATTTTACATATACATTTTCTAAAATCTATGACACTACGACCACATTGATTGAGAATACAAAGGTTGAGACTAAGCGGGGAATTTATCTTGACCTTTTCCCGCTAGATGGATTGGCCGATACATTAGAAGAAAGCCAAAAGAGATTTAAGAAAATCGATTTTAAATTCAATTTTCTGCTAGCTAGGGTGACAAGCTTCAGAAAAGGCAGAAGTTTAATGAAGAATATTGCGGTCATTCTTTTTCCGATAATTCCGCTTAATAATAAGAAGCTGCAAATAGAGATTGACGAAATGTGTAAGGAAAGAGATTTTGATAACTGCAAGTATGGCGGGAATTTGCTGGGCGCATGGCGGTTTAAAGAAGTTATGGAAAGCAGCATCATGGGAACCCCGACACTTTACCAATTTGAGAACATCTATGTTTACGGTGCAGAACACTACAATGAGTATCTGACTCATCTTTATGGAGACTGGAATAAACTGCCTCCGAAAGAGAAGCAGGTAACGCATCATGAGTATAAAGAGTGTAATTTACACAAGTCATATCTAGAAGGTTAACGAAATGGAGCGAAGAGGATGAAAGTACTCATTATAAGTCAACCGGTATTAAGTAAAACAAACAATATGGGAAAAACTCTAATGGGGTACTTCTCTTCTTTTAAGCCGACAGAAGTAGCTCAATTGTATTTGAGAAATGGAGTACCAAACAATACAGAAAGGTGCCTTCAGTATTACAGATTTTCGGATGAAGATGCCGTTCACTCTATATACAACCATAAAGTAACGGGCACTAAATTCAACGAAGAAAATATTAAAGTTGAAAATGTGCAGCCTCAGTCATCGGCAGATGTCTATAAAATTGGGTCAAAACATAAAGCGTGGATGCTGTTGCTCCGTGATTTGATGTGGCGTTTTAGTTCATGGAAAAACTCTGATTTGCTAGGCTGGGTCAAAGAAGTTGACCCGGATGTTGTTTTTTTTGCTGCCGGAGATGGAGGTTTCTCGTACAGAATTGCAAATTATCTAGCCAAGTATCTTAACAAGCCGCTTGTTGTTGTCTGCATGGATGATTTTTTTGTAAACAACCGTAACAAGGGAGAATTGCTTGGTGCTATCCGACAAAAGCTGTTTATGAGAACCGTAAAGAGGACAATGGGAAAAGCGGCTGCTGTATTTACTATTTGTGACTCAATGAATAGAGTGTATAGTCAAATGTTTGGTGTTCCGTGCTATACACTTCATACCGCAGCTGCTAGAAAGGTGTTCGAATATTCGATTGATGCAAATCAGATATCATATATCGGAAGCGTTGGATGCGGTAGATACAAGTCTCTCCTTGAAATGGGTAAGGCTCTATCTACAATGCAAAGTGAAGGCTGTCCCAAATGTATCGATGTCTACACAGGATCTTATCAGCCAGAGTATATTGATCCTCTAAAAAATGCTCCGGGCATTCGATTTCATGGTTCTATTCCCGCTGAAGAGGTTTTGAATGTCATGAGCAAAAGTATTGCAGTGATCCATACAGAATCATTTGAACAGAACATGATGGATATGGTTCGATTCTCTGTTTCAACGAAAATAGCTGAGTCACTGATGTACGGTCCGTGCTTGATTGCTTATGGTCCAGAAGGAATTGCATCGATAGATTATCTAAAAGAAAATAAAGCGGCATGGACAATTACAGATCCAGAAGATCTTGAAAAAGGATTAGAAGAAATACTGGGAAATAGTGCATTGCGAGAGAAAATTGTCAGAAATGCTAGAAAACTGGCTGAAAAGAACCATAATGCGGATGTCAATCCTAAGAAAGTTCGAGAATGGTTGGAACAGATAATCAAACAAGCTGCCCCAAAATAGAAGATGGGGTGCGGGAGAATAAAATGAAGGTATTGCAGATAAATACAGTTTGTGGAAGGGGAAGCACCGGACGTATAGCTACTGATTTGCTGAAGTGCTTAAAAGAAAATGGAGATTTCGGAAAAATTGCATACGGTATTGGACCAATGTTAAATGCAGAGTCATCCGAAACAATCGAAATTGACACCAAATCAGAGTATTACATCCATAATTTTCTTTCAAGATTTACAGATAAAGAGGGCTGCTATTCAATTTCAGCAACAAAACGGCTGATTGACCAAATAGAAGAGTATAAACCTGACATTATTCACCTCCATAATATTCACGGCCATTATATTAACTACAAGATTTTATTTAACTACCTCAAAAAGGTCAAAATGCCTGTCGTTTGGACATTTCACGATTGTTGGTCGTTTACTGGCCATTGTTCGCACTTTACCATGGTAAAGTGCGAACAATGGAAGAACCATTGTTCGTACTGTTCTCAGCTTCGCTGTTACCCAGTGTGCTATACAAAAGGAAACGTAAAGAGTAACTTTACACATAAAATGCAAAGTTTCACAGGCTTGGATAATCTTGTAATAGTAACACCGTCTAAATGGCTAGCTGGGTTAGTTAAGGAAAGCTTTCTTAAAGAATATCCTGTTAGAGTAATCAATAATGGAATTGATTTAACAAAATTTCAACCGAAAATTGGAGATCAATTTAGAAATAAATATAACCTTAAAGGAAAGACTGTGATTTTAGGAGTTGCAAGCGAATGGTCAGAAAGAAAAGGATATTCGGATTTTATTAAATTGTCGAGCGAGATTTCCGAAAATCAAAAAATTGTTATGGTCGGCGTAAGCGATAGACAGGTAGAAGAATTACCAAACTCCATTATAGCTATCAAGAAAACAAATAGTGTTGAAGAACTTGCAGAAATATATAGCGCAGCAGACGTTTTCCTGAACTTTACATACGAAGATAATTTCCCAACAGTGAACTTGGAAGCCATGGCTTGCGGAACACCGGTAATTACATATAAGACTGGAGGAAGCGTAGAACCAATTACAGAAGAAACGGGATTTATCATTGACCAGGGAGATTATATGGCAGCGTTAAATTTAATTGGGCAGGCAAGAATGTTGGACCGTCATATCGTTGCAAGCAGTGCAATGCAATATAGTTCGAAGGATAAATTTAATGATTATATTAGTCTGTATAAGGAATTGTTAAAGGGCAAGGAGAGAAAAGCATAAAATGACAGGTAAAAAGTTTTCGATAGGTCATTGCTTATTTTTGATTCTTTTTCTGTTTGCCGCCGATTTATTTGATTTGTCAGGAATTTTGATTTCGTTAGGGATTGTTTTGTTTTTCTTGTTTTACATAAAAAACACAAAGCTTGACAGCAATGCACTAATTTTAATGATTTTCTCGGTTTCCTATTTTCTCAGTGTGTTCTACCACGAGGGCGGTTCCTTTGATGGAATCATAAAGTATGCAATTTGTCCTTGGGCATGCTATGTGCTGGGATATAATTTAATGAGGTCTGAATCAAAGGTTTCTGTTACAATGTTCTCAAAGGTTATGTTCTTTGGATTTTTTGTACATGGCTTTTTGAATTTAATCGCCTCTGTTAATCATTATGGCATTGATTTTAACAATCCGTTTCGGTTGGCATATGATTTCTGGCAACAGCGACAGATTTCAGTAACCACGGCATCACTGTATTATACACCTATGGTGCTGATGTCAATTGGAATACTGTTTTCAAGCAGTAGGAAAATAAAAAAGTTGCTATCCATATTTGTAATTGGAATTGGACTGTTTGCGACGATTTTATATCAAAATCGTACATTGATTCTTGCAAGTGGCGTTGTTATAGCGATGTCGCTACTCTTCCTTTTAAATAATAGGAATGTGCCGAAAAGAACAAAAAACATGGTAATTGCAAGCTTCAGTGCAATTGTAGTAATCAGCATTGTAGTTTGGATTACAGATATTGGTGGAATTCGTTCGCTTTTGAAGGGAACATCTTTTTTTGCAAGACTCAGCGGGTCGAATGGTGAAGGGCAGGATCGAACTAAAATATGGGCCAGTTTTATTTTTGGCGATGCATGGAAATACCCCTTTGGAGGAAATAGAGCTGTACTATATCACAATAAAACGTTCGTTCATAATATATGGCTTGATGTATGTAGGCGAGCAGGTATTGTTCCTTTCGTTTGTCTTTGCAGCTTTACACTATCCTCAATTAGGACAGTGACGCAGTTTAAAAGCTATAGTGAGTATTCAGAAAACACAGAAGATTACCAGACATTAGCGCTTGCGTTGATTGGTGTCGCTTGTGCTTTCTTTGTTGAACCCGTAATAGAAGCAAATCCTTATATATTTTATCTTCCAATTTTAGTAGTGGGTGCAATGAATGGAAGAATATTTGACAGAGGAGAGTGGACTGAATTATGAAGATTGCTTTTGTGTCAAATTATTTATCCCATCATCAAATTCCGTTCAGTGATGCGATTTCATCTATTCAAGGAGTAAGGTATTCCTTTATTGCTGTATGTGCAATGGATAACGAAAGACGAACAATGGGTTGGAGGGACATTAAAAAGCCATATGAGATAAGGACTTACACAGATAGTGAGTCTGAAAATAGGGCAAAAGAAATTATCAATGATGCAGATGTAGTTATATTAGGAAGCGCACCGGATTCATATATTATTCCACGGTTAAAGGCAGGAAAGTTGACTTTCAAATATGCTGAACGGTTTTATAAGCGAGGTTTATCATACAAAAATCTGTTGCATGCAATTGCAGGTGCGTGGCTACATCATGGCCGCTTCCAGAAATATCCGCTGTATATGCTGTGTGCAAGTGCTTATACTGCTGGAGATGCTGCTGTATTTCACAATTATATTGGGCGAACCTATAAATGGGGATACTTCCCTGAAGCAAAAGAATATGATGTCGATGACCTGATGAGCAGAAAGCTATCGGTTACGTCCGGATGGAAACATCCCCAGGTTTCAATCCTATGGGCCGGCAGGCTTATAGGATTGAAACATCCGGATGTTTCAATCGAGTTAGCAGCATCTCTGAAGGAGAAAGGCTACTCCTTCAGAATGAGTATTATCGGCAACGGTGAGATGGAGCAGAAGCTCCGGACTATGATTGAACAAAAGGATCTCACTGATTGCGTTGAGATGCTTGGCGCAATGTCCCCAGAAGAAGTCCGTTCACATATGGAAAAAGCAGATATTTATTTGTTCACAAGTGATTTCAATGAGGGCTGGGGTGCAGTACTAAATGAGTCTATGAATAGTGGATGTGCCGTAATTGCTAGTCACGCAATCGGATCTGTTCCTTTTCTTATTCAGGATGGAGAAAATGGGCTAATCTATGAAAATGGAAATCAACAGCAATTTGAAGAACGCGTTGAAAGTGTCATTAAGGATAGTGAATACCGAAAAAGGCTGGGCGTGAATGCCTATGAAAGTGTTGTAAATGAATGGAGCGCAGATATTGCAGCGAAGCGGTTTGTCGCGCTAAGCCAATCTTTGCTGAAGAAGGAACCTGCAGATAATTTGTTTGCAAAGGGACCATGCAGTAGGGCTGTGATTCTAAAAAACGACTGGTATTCATGCTGATTATGAAGAGAGGTTAAGCAGCAAATGAATCAAAAAAAACTGATTAGTGTGATTGTGCCAGTATACAAAACTGAAAAATATATAAAGCAGTGTGTGGATTCGATTTTAAACCAGACATATAAAAACCTGGAAATTATATTGGTTGATGATGGTTCACCAGATAGTTGCCCGGAAATTTGTGATGAATACGCGAAGCAGGATGATCGTGTTGTAGTAATTCATCAAAATAACACAGGATTGTCTGGAGCAAGAAATAGTGCGCTGGATATTTGTAAAGGAGACTATATTTCCTTTGTTGATAGTGATGACTGGATTGAAACCAACGCTTATGAAGTTTTAGCTGATAAATTGGCGACTAACTGTGTTGATGTAGTGTGCTTTACAGCGAATGTTATCAAAGATGGAAAGAAGATCGAGAGTAGATTTAGGTATTTTCCTGATGGAACATTAAAAACAGCGAATGAGATGGTCGAACTTGCGTTGGCGGATGAGGTTGGAGGCCAAGTGTGGTCTAGGATTTATTCCAGAAAATGTTGGGAAACCGTTAGATTCCCTGAAAAGCGTTTGTATGAAGACTTGGCTATATCCTTTATGCCATTCCTTTTAATTGACAAGGATGTATTGTTTATAGATGAACCAATATATAATTATCGGATGAATGAATACGGAATTTCTTTGTCAGTGAACCCGGAAAAAAACTTTCACATATTTTTAGGCTTTAAAGACCATTACGATTTTGCAATGAATCATAATCGCAAAAGTACATCTATTTGTTTAGCTAAAACCGCTGCTTTTGCAATAGGATATTTGAATGGAAGAATTCGTTGCCAAGTTACTGACCATGAGGAAAACAAGAAAATTGCGGCGGATTGGTTGAAAGATAATAAAGATGTTATTTTGAATTGTAACCGATTGGATAAAAAGAGAAGAGGGATGCTGAATTTGTATTATTTTTCACCCGAAATCTATCAGATTACATATAGAATTTATGCTTCAATTATTGGAGATAAGTGAATGAATAGCAGAACGCAAAAAAGTGCTAAAAACATGACGGTTGGAATGCTCTCACAGCTTTTCACATTGTTACTCAGTTTTGTTTCTAGAACAATATTTATTAAGTATTTAACAGCTGAATATTTGGGAATTAGCGGGCTGTTTTCCAATGTTCTTACAGTTCTATCATTTGCTGAGCTTGGAATTGGCGATGCAATGACGTATGCAATGTATAAGCCTGTAAAAGAGGACAACCGAAAACTTGTTAATCAATTGATGGTCGTTTATAAGAAGGCTTATACTGGAATTGCGGTTGTTGTTGGTACTATTGGCTTGTTTCTCTCCTTTTTCCTGAACTTTATTATCGCAGAGCCTCCAGATATTCCGGAAAGTCTACAACTCATATTCTGGCTCTATGTTATTAACAATATGGCTTCATACTTGCTTACTTATAAGAAGTCCGTCTTGATGGCATATCAGGAAAACTATATCATTTCAGGGGTTCAACAACTATCATCAGTTATTCAGCAAGTCGCACAGATGATAGTACTGTGCTTTACTAGACAATATATTCTCTATTTGATAATTCAGATTTTATGCACGATTTTAAATAACATTATTATTTCTATTATTGTGAAAAAGAGATATCCATGGATTAATGAAAGAGAAAGTGAAGATCTACCGCAAGAAGTGTCAAAAGAAATTTTCAAGAATGTAAAAGCTCTTTCGATTTCCAAAATTGCTGGAGTTGTTAGCAACGGATCTGATAATATTATTATCTCTAAATTTGTTGGATTGAGTTCCGTAGGTGTTGCATCAAATTATACAATGATTATCAATTCTCTGAACGGAATACTGTGGAACGGGCTTTCAAGCTTAACGAGTAGCTTTGGCAATTTTAATGTGGACAGTACGATAGGGCAAAGGAGAAAGCTTTTCAATGAGCTGTTTCTATGTTCATATTGGCTGTATGGCTTTATGACAATAGGCATTATCACACTCGCAAATTCATTTATTCAATTGTGGGTTGGATCAGATTACCTTGTGCCGCAAGGCGTTGTACTGGCACTGATTCTTATTACATACATAAGTGGCGTCAATTTTCCAGCCTATACTTACCAAAGCACTTTGGGAATGTTTGATAAAATGAAACTTCCGTATGTGCTATTTGCATTATTTAACATTTTACTGTCCATTCTCCTTGGAAAAAGTTGGGGATTGTTTGGCGTTTACATCGCAACATCAATTTCACGGCTATGCACTTCTGAGGTGTCATCTGGGTACTATGTTTATCGCTATGGACTGAAATTGTCACCATTGAAATATTTAAAAAAATATGTAATATCTTTTATGATTTTGATTCTAAATGCATTGGTAACAAATTACGTTGTTTCGCTTGTACAAATAGAAGGCGTTATAGGCTTTGTTATTAAAACAATTATATGTACAGTAGTGTGCAATTCCATATACTTTATTTGTTTCTTTAGAACCGTTGAGTTTCAAAATTTACTTATGCGTGCAAAAGGTTTACTAAGTAGTAGGAGGAAATAAAAATGTCTGCATTTGATAACGCAACCCTTATGATCACTGGTGGTACTGGTTCTTTTGGTTCTACCGTTCTGAAGCACTTCCTGGACTCTGACCTGAAGGAGATTCGTATCTTCTCTCGTGATGAAAAGAAGCAGGACGATATGCGTCATGAGCTTCAGGCCAAGCATCCGGAGAATGCCAAGAAGGTGAAGTTCTACATCGGTGATGTCCGCAATCCTCAGTCCATCCGTGACGCTATGCCCGGTGTTGACTACATCTTCCATGCTGCCGCACTGAAGCAGGTTCCTTCCTGCGAGTTCTTCCCCATGCAGGCTGTTCAGACCAACATCATTGGTACTGACAACGTGCTGCACGCCGCCATTGATGCCGGTGTCAAGCGTGTTGTCTGCCTGTCCACCGACAAGGCAGCTTACCCCATCAACGCCATGGGCATTTCCAAGGCCATGATGGAGCACGTCATCTACGCCAACGCCCGTGTGGCTGCGGAGCGTGGCGGCACTACCATCTGCTGCACCCGTTACGGCAACGTCATGTGCAGCCGTGGCTCCGTCATTCCGCTGTTCATCGACCAGATCAAGGCTGGCAACCCCATCACCATTACTGACCCCAACATGACCCGCTTCCTGATGAATCTGGACGAGGCTGTGGATCTGGTCTTGTTCGCTTTCCAACATGCAAATCCCGGTGATTTGTTCATCCAGAAGTCTGATGCTTCCACCATTGGCGATTTGGCAAAGGCAGTCCAGCAGCTCTTCGGCGATACCGGTACGAACATCATCGGCACTCGTCACGGCGAGAAGCTGTTCGAGACCCTGATGACCCGTGAGGAGCGTCTGCGCAGCCAGGATATGGGTCACTACTTCCGTGTTGCCGCTGACAACCGTGACCTGAACTATGACAAGTTTGTGGTCAAGGGCGAGGTACATACTATGGCGGACGAGTCCTACACCAGCCACAACACCACTCGTCTGGATGTCGAGGGCACTGTGAAGAAAATCCTGACCACGGAATATGTTCAGAACGAACTGAAAGGCATCCCCAATGTCTAAAGAAAGACTGCTGCTGGTTGGTGCCGGTGGCTTTGGGCGTATGGCGGCGGAGCAGGCAATGCTTCAATACGACTGTGCCTTTGTGGATGATGGACAACCCGTTGGCACTGACATCTGCGGCATTCCGGTGGTTGGCGGTCTTGCTGATCTGCCAGACCTGCGGAAAGAATATGGCCTGCTGGTGGTGGGCATCGGCAACAATCAGTTCCGGGCGCAGGTGTATGAGAAAGCAAAAACACTTGGCTATGGGTTCCCCAACATCATTGCTCCTAGCGCTTATATCAGTCCGTATTCCAAGATTGGATGCGGTTGTGTGGTGCTGCAAAATGCCTGCGTCCAGAATGGTGCGTCCGTTGGCAACGGTGTTCTGCTGAATGCCGGAACGGAAATCCACTGTGATGCAGCGGTAGGGGACTACGCCCTGATTTACACCAACAGCGTCATCCGCACCGGTGCGACTGTGGGCAACTTTGCCCGCATCGGCAGCAACTGCACCATCTGCAATCATGTAACCGTGCCGGATGGTGCAGATATTCCGGACTGCGCCGCAGTACATTAAAGAGGTGAAAGGATGAACATTTTAGTCACAGGTGCTAAGGGTATGGTGGGAACCGCCCTGTGTAACAACCTGAAAAACATCCGAGATGGGAAGAACAAGACTCGCCCGGCATTGGATATTAAAGAAATCTACGAGTATGATTTGGATTCCACCCCAGAAGAACTGGACGAGTACTGCCAGAAAGCAGACTTCGTATTCAATCTGGCAGGCGTGAATCGCCCGGAAAACCCAGAAGACTTCATGAAGGGAAACTTCGGCTTTGCATCCGACCTGCTGAACTGCCTGAAAAAGCACAACAATAAGGCAACCATCATGCTGTCTTCTTCCATTCAAGCGACGCTGGCAGGCCGCTTCGGCAACAGCGAGTATGGACGCAGCAAGAAGGCGGGCGAGGAACTGTTCTTCCAGTATGCTCAGGAGACCGGCGCAAAGGTGGCGGTCTACCGCTTTGTGAACCTGATGGGACACAGCCGTCCCAAGTACAACAGTGCCGTCAGCACTTTCTGCTGGGCGGTTGCCAATGATGAGCCCTTCACCGTCAATGACCGCAGCACGGAATTGGAGCTGCTGTACATCGATGATCTGGTAGAAGGGATGTTCGACCTGCTGGAAGGCAAGGAGCAGCACTGTGAATTTGACGGTGTGGAAACCGTTCTGCAAGCAGACGGCCGTTACTGCTGCGTCCCTGTGACCCACAAGGTCACACTGGGGGAGATCGTGGACTTGCTGCAGGAGTTCAAGGCACAGCCGAGTACGCTCATGATGCCCAAGATGCCGGACGGCTCCTTTGCAAAGAAGCTGTACTCCCTGTATCTGACCTATCTGCCCACCGACAAGTTCAAGTATGCCCTGAAGATGAACGTGGACAACCGTGGTTCCTTTACAGAGCTGGTACACACTGCCGACTGCGGTCAGGTGAGCATCAATATCTCGAAGCCTGGCATTACCAAAGGGCAGCACTGGCACAACTCCAAGTGGGAGCTGTTCATTGTGGTCGCTGGTCACGGCCTGATCCAGGAGCGAAACATCAACACTGGAGAAACGGTGGAATTTGAAGTATTTGGCGATAAGATTGAGGCTGTCCACATGATTCCCGGCTGGACCCACAACATCATCAACCTGTCGGAGACGGAGAATCTGGTGACGGTGATGACCTGCAACGAAATTTTTGACCCGAACCATCCGGACACCTTCTTCGAGCCGGTGTAAGAGAAGGTACTGGTTGACGTTAGGAGATTTTTATGGAACACAATTTTAATTGGAAAAATGATGGGCGCACCAAGGTCATGATTGGCTGCGGCACCCGTCCGGAAATCATCCGACTGGCTGCGGTTATCAAGCGCTGCCGGGAATATTTTGACTGCTGCGTGGTGTACTACAACCAGAACTGGGACAGAAACCTCTCCACCGTTTTCTGGGAGGATTTTGAACTGAAAAACACATTCGGAGAGTATGGTCCGGACATTCTGGTGCCCGTGGTTGGCGAGAATCTGGGTGTGACCTGCGGTAACATTCTGGGACGTAGCTATGAGCTTCTGTCTGAGTTGCAACCGGAGGGCTATCTGGTGCTGGGCGATACCAACTCCTGCCTGTCCGCCATTAGTGCCAAGCGGCTGCACATCCCTCTGTTTCACATGGAGGCTGGCAACCGCTGCAAGGATGAGTGCCTGCCCGAGGAAACCAACCGTCGCATCGTGGATGTGATCTCTGACGTGAACATGTGCTATTCCGAGTTCGCCCGGAAGTATCTGGCAGATACTGGCCTACCCAAGGAGCGCACCTACCAGACCGGCTCTCCCATGGCGGAGGTGCTGCACATGAATCTGGAGAAGATCCAGAAAAGCGACGTGCTGGAGCGTCTGGGACTGGAAAAGGACAAGTACATTCTGCTGTCTGCCCACCGTGAGGAGAACATCGACTCTGAAAAGAACTTCATGAGTCTGTTCACCGCCATTAATGCGCTGGCAGAGAAGTATGATATGCCCATCCTGTACTCCTGTCATCCCCGTAGCAAGCACCGTCTGGAAAAGAGCGGCTTCAAACTCGACCCTCGTGTCCGGGTCAATGAACCGCTGGGCTTCAACGACTACAATAAGCTGCAAATGAACGCGCTGGCAATCGTCTCCGACTCCGGCACCCTGCCCGAGGAAAGTAGCTTCTATCTGTCCATTGGTCATCCCATCGCCGCTGTGTGCATCCGCACCAGTACGGAACGCCCTGAGGCGCTGGAGGCTGGTGACTTTATTCTGGCTGGCATTACTACTCGTGAGCTTCTCAACGCTACCGATATGGCAATCGAGATGAAGCAAAAGGGCGTTCTGGGCAAGCCCTGCCCTGATTATGTGGACGAGACCGTATCCATGAAGGTAGTTCGCATCATTCAGGGTTATGTAAACGTAGTTAATAAGATGGTGTGGAGAAAATACTGATTATCTACACAACGGCCATGCATCAGCATGGCTGTGCTGCTCAAATGTGCTACCTCTCCGTGGTGAGCAGCAGGCAACGGATTTTCCGGCTAAAGCATATAAAGCTAAAAGTTTACTTTTGGGGAATAGGAAGAATTATAATGGGAAAATATTTTGGGACTGATGGATTCCGTGGTGAAGCCGGAATCACTCTGACTGCCGACCACGCTTACAAGGTTGGTCGCTTCTTGGGCTGGTATTATAACGCTCTGCGCGAGCGCAACGGCAACAACGAACCCGCCCGCATCGTTATCGGCAAAGACACTCGTCGTAGCTCCTATATGTTTGAGTATAGTCTGGTCGCTGGCCTGACGGCTTCCGGCGCAGATGCCTACCTGCTGCACGTCACTACCACTCCTTCCGTGGCCTACATTGCCCGCGTAGACGACTTTGACTGTGGCATTATGATCTCCGCCAGCCATAATCCCTACTACGATAACGGCATCAAGCTGATCGACTGCTATGGTGAGAAGATGCCGGAGGAAATCTTGCTGTTAGTCGAGGATTACATCGACGGCAAACTCAATGTTTTCGATAAGGAGTGGTCGGAGTTGCCTTTCGCTCACCGGGAACACATTGGCTGCACGGTGGACTATGTATCCGGCCGCAACCGCTACATGGGTTATCTGATCTCTCTGGGCATCTACTCCTTCAAGGGGGTCAAGGTTGGTTTGGACTGCGCCAACGGCAGTTCTTGGAATATCGCCAAGTCTGTTTTTGATGCTCTGGGTGCGGATACCTACGTCATCAACAACAAGCCGAACGGCCTGAACATCAACAACAACGCTGGCTCTACTCATATTGAGGGTCTGCAGAAGTTCGTGGTAGAGAACGGTCTGGACGTCGGCTTTGCTTTCGATGGCGACGCTGACCGCTGCCTGTGCGTGGACGAGAAGGGCAATGTTATTACCGGCGACCATATCCTGTACATCTATGGCTGCTACATGAAGGAGCGTGGCAAACTGCTGACCAATACCGTCGTTACCACGGTCATGTCCAACTTTGGTCTGTATAAGGCTTTTGATGAGAAGGGCATCGGCTACGCCAAGACTGCAGTGGGTGACAAGTACGTCTATGAGTACATGGCTAAGAACGGCTGCCGTATCGGCGGTGAGCAGAGCGGTCATATTATCTTCAGCAAGTACGCCAGCACCGGTGATGGTATTCTGACCAGTCTCAAGATGATGGAGGTCATGCTGGCGAAGAAGATGCCCATGAGCAAGCTGGCTGAACCTCTGAAGATCTACCCGCAGGTTCTGGAGAACGTCCGAGTGACTGATAAGAAAGCTGCACAGGATGACGAGGCAGTGCAGGCAGCTGTCAAGGCCGTAGCTGAGGCACTGGGCGATACTGGTCGTATTCTGGTGCGCGAGTCCGGCACGGAGCCTGTTGTGCGTGTAATGGTCGAAGCTCCCGACCACGACACTTGCCAGAAGTATGTGACGCAGGTTGTGGAGACCATTAAGAGCAGAGGCTACGGAGTTTGAGTGCAAACCTGAAACGAGGATGCGGAATCCTGCTGATTGCATCTGTGGTTCTTCTTTCCATCTTGGCACTGTTGCCTGATGCGGATGTTGACCACGATGCAGGATATACTTCCTCAGAGCTGAGTATCCGAGAAACCGTGGATGGAAGTGAGACCAGCACAAGCTATGTGAATTTTGATGGAGTAATCACAGAAGCTATTGATATGGGCTATGCGACCGTGTGTAGAATGCGGGACGATAGAGACCGAGTTGTAGAGGAACAGTATCTTGATGCAAGCGGAAACCCTGTGGCAAGGTATGGCGATTATTACGGGTTGTCATATGAATATGATGAAACGAGTACGGCAATCACATATCTTGATGCAGAGGAGAACCCGGTAGAACGCAGTGACGGATACTCTACTATTGTTAGAACGCAGGTTGATGGCAGGGCTTCCGATGATTTCTACTACGATTTGAACGGACAGCAGGTACAGTGCTTCGGCAGATACTATGGGACTCATCGTGAGTTTAATACTGAAGGCCAGAACACTAGTTTGACCTTTCTCGATAAAGACGGTCATGCGGTGAGCACTTCATCTGGATATGCGATTAAGACATATCAGCGTGATGGGAATGGAACTGTTGTCGGTGAGCAGTACTTTGACGCAGAAGGGAATCCTGTGAGGTCTTCCCTTGGTCAGTACGGCGAGTTATACCAGCGCAACGAGCAAGGATATATTGGCCAGATCACCTATCTTGACGCAGATGGCAACCCCGCCCCTACCAATGCAGGCTATACCATCCTCAAACGTACCTATCATAGAGATGGCACAGCAGATACGGATATGTATTTTGATGCGAATGGCAATCCAAGGGCATTGTCTAAATGGCAGTACGGCATCAAACGCAGTGGCAAGGTGAACCTTCTGCTTGACAGAAACGGCGACGTTATGCTGTGTGTGGACAACCTTCTGAATGGCTTCCCATGCATGGTAGTTGTTTTTGGCTGCGTTGTCTGTTTGCTGATGATTGTTCTTCCGAAGAGTTTAAGCGTAGTACTGACGATTGTTTATGTGGCTTTCATCCTTTATGAAACACTGATGTTTCGTGAGTCAGGGGATGCAAGAATAAACTTTGTCCTCTTTTCCTATGCTGGGAAGTTCTTGAAAGAGCAATCTGTGAGAGTGGGGGTCATCAATAACATCTGGCTGTTCATTCCGCTTGGAACGGGGCTGTATAGATGGTTTCAGAAGAAGTGGGTGTTGCTGATTCCCTTCGTGATGTCTATGGCAATCGAAACGACCCAGTATATTACGGGACTTGGCATCGCAGAGTTCGATGATGTGTTCGGTAATACGATGGGCGGGTGGATTGGCATTTTGGTGACATGCATCATAATGATGTGGCGTAGCGAGATAGTTAGTCATCATCCTCAACGCCACTCCACCCTATGAAGATTTCCTTTGCGTCTTCCAGTTTTGACCAGTCGAGGTGCTGTCCGCATCGATGGCAGTACCCTTGGTATTCTCGCTCTATGCAGACATCGCACCTTGGACAGACAGAGAAGATGTTTTCATCTCGATAGATGCGTACTGCGGTTACAGTTTTGGGTAGACGGTATGTAGGGGAGAGTAACAGATCAAGGATGACGTGGGCAAGAGTTGGTTTTGCTGGATAGTCCATCCATTCCTCATCGTCAAAAATCGAATCATCTTCTTGTGGAACAGCATCGATTTTATGAAGGTAAGCACCTATTTTCGAGGAAATAGTTTTAAGGATAGCAGATTTCTTGAGCAATGTTTTCATTATAATCACCTCTGCATTTAAGCATAGATGATTATTTGACTGCGGTGTTGTATATTTGCTTGCTATCCTTTAAAAACACCAGTTTTTAGTATAATATTAAGCTGTGGGAAATCTCTCACAGCTTTGCCGCTCGGAACTTTGCACACCTCTACGTGGTGGGCGGCAGGCAACACAGTATGAGTGCTGTGGCTAAGGTGCAGGGAACCAAAATTGCTGCGGTGATGCGTCACGAGTTTGGAGAGGTTAAAGTGTCATCAATATCAAATAAACACAAAGCTATGATAGAGTATCTGTTCGATATGCAGGGCGGATTCTTCTTCGGATTCACTAACAGAACATTTCAATCCTTCATGCTCCTAAATGCTGATGTGGATGTATATGACGCACCTGAGTATATGGGCGTGGAATCAAAAGCCAACAAGTTCAGAAAATTTTTAGAGATTGGTTCAGATGAAACTGTGGGTAAAGTTCTCTTAGCTCTTTTACAAACGAGAGACGAGAGTATTGAACGGCAGCGAGATGAAAACGATGAATATGTGGATCGTTACGAGAATTATGCAGTTGAAATAAAGCAGGTCGCACAAGCAATGTGTTCTGGGGCAATGCTACCAGCAAGCAATGAAGATAGATTAAATACTACATTGCTGGAAGCAAGTAGGGTATTAAATGATATTATACGGTCCTGTGAAACAGTTTGCATCAATCAGGATTGCAACTATGGCAAGCTAGAAAATCAAATTAACGATTATATTCGTGATCTCCTTGAAGCAAGAGGTTATTCTCAAATACGAGATCAAAGTCGACATGGAGTATCTTCTAACGGCGGGAGTGCCGGAGAGGTTGATTTACTACTAAAAAAAGATGATAAGGAAGTTGCCATAGTTGAAGGCTTGAAATTGGCTTCTGTAGATAAAGCTTATATTAAAGAGCATATTGACAAAGCAATTGTCAATTATAATCCGCTAGGAACATCGACATTTATAATCGCCTATGCTGGTGCGGCAGACTTTGCAGGCTTATGGAATAGATTATATTCATATCTGACTTCATATGAATATCCGATTGAAGTAAAGCGTGAACTTAAAGAATTAGTTCAGACATCTGCGGCAATTAAATGCGCCGAGATTCTTTTGAACAAGGACGCATTCGTTTTCCCACTGTATTTCCTTGCTGTCAATATAGGAAGATAATATTGCAGTCTATTCTCCACAGTGCTATACTAACATCAAATTATACATAATCTTATCGGAGGTATCATCCTATGCCCAGAACCAAAGGCAGCAAGAACCGTGTTACCGCATCTACCGACTTCGATGCACAGATTGTAAAGTTGCAGAAAGACAAGGCGATGCTCGAAGAAGGTCTTTCCAAGACTGTCGCCCAGATTGAAGGACTGAAAACCGACATCAAGTCCCTGCGTGAAGGACTAAAGCCGCAGAAGGCAGAGATCAAGCGGACCGAGAAAGAAATCGCAAAGCTGGAGGCCAAGAAGGCAGCCACTGAGGCGAAGGCCGCCGAAGCTGCTAAGAAGGTCGAGGCCGAAGCTGTGCTGAAGAAGCTACTGGCATCCGGTATGACGGCAGATGAGATTCTCGAAAGGCTGAAATAAAGTAATATGCCGTGTGGACTGTGAATTCCAGAAGTTCACACGGCGTATTTTTGAGCACGATATATAGTTTATGACGGAAATAAAAATGGAGTGTGAGCAAAATGAACTTACAATGTATGGGAATTGCGATGATGAAAATATGCGTAAATAGAAGGCGAATTTTAATAATCCTGTTGATTTTAAGTATTGGAATATTGACACTGCTGGGAATAAGTAAATACTCTTTTCAGAAAGCCTGCCTGAGAAGAGAAATTCGATGGCCAGATTTAGGAATTGCTGATGACTGGCAGTATGAAATTCTTACAGAAGCATATAAAATAAAAAATGAGCCAAATAGAAAAATTACAATTACGGCATCTGATGGAGTACAATTAGTTGGTCACTATTATGAAAGAAAGAAAAATGCGCCAGTCATAATCTTTTTTCATGGGCTTTGGTGTAATTGTTATACGAATAGTGTGCCAATCTATAGAATAACAGAAGAAAAAGAATGGAATCTTCTGTTGGTGAACTTACGAGCGCACAATGAAAGTGGAGGTGACGTTTCAACACTTGGCGTTTTAGAAAGATACGACTGTCGTGATTGGGCAAATTGGGTGAATTTTGAATTCGGAGAACAGGTACCTATATTCCTTATGGGAATTTCCATGGGAGGAGCGGTAGCAGTGATGAGTAGTGATTTAGAATTGCCGGAATCAGTTTGTGGAATTATTGATGATGCTGGGTTTACATCACCATTAGAAATGATAAAAATAGGCAGTAAAGGGAAGCTTCGTTTTGAATTATTGACAGATTTATTCGCTCGGATAGTGAATGCAGGAACAAAAATTTGGGGCGGATTTGACTTGAAAGAAGCAAACGCATGTGCCGCAGTGTCTAAGACAAGTGTGCCAGTTCTAATTATTCATGGAGACAAGGATAAGAGAGCACCGGTATCTATGGCGTATAAAATTTACAATAGTTGCAAAAGTGAAAGAGAGTTGTACATAGTTTCTGGGGCAGAGCATACTGGATGCTATAGAACAGATCCTGAAAAATACAAAATGATTGTTTCTGAATTTATTGAAAAACATATTCCACAAGGCTGAAATAAAGTAATATGCCGTGTGGACTGTGAATTCCAGAAGTTCACACGGTGTATTTGGAATGCGTCATATAGTTTGTGACGCAAATAAAAGAAATGGAGTGTACGAAAATGAATTTATCAAAAATTCATCATATTGCGATTATTGTATCTGACTACGAAGCCGCAAAGAATTTCTATGTAAACAAGCTGGGATTCTCTATCATCAGAGAAAACTACCGCCCAGAGCGTAAGGACTGGAAGCTGGATCTTCGTGTCAATGAATACACGGAGTTGGAAATTTTCGCTGAGGAGAATCCACCGAAGCGTGTGAACCGTCCGGAGGCCTGCGGTCTACGCCATCTTGCGTTCTGCGTTGATAACATAGAACAGACAGTGAATGAGCTGGCAGAGGCTGAAATTGAATGTGAGCCGATCCGTGTGGATAGTTACACCGGCAAAAAGATGACTTTCTTCCACGATCCGGATGGTCTGCCGCTGGAGCTGCATGAATAATCATGGGCGAGAAAAGACCATATAAAGCCAGAAATCCCGGCGGCGGTCGAAAGAAGTTGAAGCCTGAGTATAATGCCGGGAAGAATCTGAAAGAGCAGATGGAAGCCGCAGTACTACTCTATAAAGACGGTATGACGCTCCAAGCCATTGCGGATGCCCTGTCCCTTAACCCCATCAAGGTGAGAAAACTACTCATCACAGCCGGGGTCTACGAGTCGGACACAGCAAAACTTGTCCAACAGACATTCAATACCTTCAGAGGAACACAGGACTACTCCACTGCCGTCACATCCACGATGTCTGCCCTACAGTTGTCCCGCCCCTCCGTGACCTCTTATCTGCCGTATGAGAAAGGCGTGTATTTCCCGGAGACTGCTGAAGCAGAGAATATCAGTGCGGGGGCAGAGAGACAGCGACACTACCGAGCTGTTGTTGCGCTGAAGAAGAATCCCTGCGAGGAGAACCTCTGGAAGTGCGTGGTGGCTTTTCGGGGTTACAAGTTTAAGACCCTGTCCGGCTTGCCCTTTACCTATAAACTGAAGAAGGGCAGGGGAGATGAGTTCACCAAGGAACTGTGGATTGACCGCAGAGAGGGCAGCAAGAGCCTTGCTTGGAGTTCTGTGATGCTGGCATATCGCAATATCGCTAAAATCGGAGAGGTAGTGGACAGACCCAAGGCGCTGGGAGATAGCCGGGGCGTGTCTTACATCTATGGGATGTTCTACCGTTTTGGGTTAATTGACGTGCCCAAAAAGGTCAAGGAGAAGATGACGAAGTGATAAGGGTACGTGAGCATAGTTTGTGACAGAAATAAAACTGCCCTCCGTGGATACCACAGAAGGCAGTCAGTTGGCTTATTCCCATTCCTCATCCCTAGCCCGCAGAAGATCCTGTACTTCTCTTTCGGTTGCCGGGCGGATGGCGGGTCTGTTCTGATAGACCGTTTTGCCGCAGTCCGGGCAACGGTCTGGCAGCGACTCCGCCTCAAAGCAGTAATGGCAGACATCGCAGAAATAGTAGTTCACAGCATTTGCACTTCCAATCTGTGTAGTAATTTATGTCTCATCGGGATACTTCTCTATCCCAAGGTAGTCCTCAATGCTGGTGATGCCCTCACCAGCCAAATCACTGATATCATCGAATGGGATGATGACCGGCAGATCTTTCTCGATGCCCACAGTCTTTCTGTCGCTGTCGCGCACGACCTTCAGCTCTCGATAAACTGGGTCGATCATAGCAACTGTGCCGGTCAGACTCATATATTTGCCGGTGTTCTCTGTGGTCCTTACGAAGTACCGCACCACGACCTTCATGCCCTTTTTGACCTGCAGGAGCTTGTCGGAGAGATTGTTCTTCTCCTCATCGGAAAGCTCGACCTTCTTCACCAGCAGCTTGGTGGCTCCCTCGCTGGAAATTTCATCATCGAATCCGCGCAGAGCAGCAAAGGGGCTGAAAATCTTTGCCCGATTGGTGATAGACATCCGAGGATGCTTTGCGGGTGGCTCCGGTCGGGAAAGGTGGAGGATGTCAGCATACTTCTGTGCAACCAGCCGCCCTTCCTTGGTATTCTTGAAGTCTGCCATAAAATCCTCCCTCCATTACTTAGCCTTATGACCGCCGATCTGACCGTTTCGTTCACGCATGGTCGCGCCATCCAGATAGTTCGTACCTTTCAGCACGGCATTCTTGCCGAACTTCTTCTTGATGCCCAGCATGGTTTCCTGCAAGGCTTTCTCGCGCTCCAGTTTGCTGGTGTCGGTGAAGAAATCCACCTGCAGGATGCCCTGATCCTTGACTACCCGGTTGGCGGCTATTGTTATTCTCCGCACAGTTAGCTTTTTGTTTGCGATGCGGTCGAACAACTCCATCGTGGCAGCCATGAGCTGACTGCTGAGATTGGTGGGGTTATCAAGCTTGGCGGTGCCATGCGCGCCTTTTGGAATGGTACGGCCGTAGTGGTCTATGTGTACGGGGCCATGATAGATGCCTTTGTCGCAGTTCTCTCGGTCATACCCGATGTCCAGTGTGAGGCTGTCGGTGACAAGTCCCTTGTCAGTGAGCTGGAACACCAGACTGTCGGTCATCTCCTGCACGATGATTCGCGCCTTGTCGTAGGGGTAGGGGCAGGCGAGAACCTGACCCTCGGAGATGCTATTGGTCTCTGGGCGATAAGCGTTGATTTCCTTCATCCCGCAAGGCTCCAGACCCCATGCGTGGTCAATGAGAATCTCTGCGTCCACGCCGAACTCATCATAGAGCATCTCCTGATATTGGACGCTGGCTCGTGCCAGTTCACCCATCGTATGGATGCTGTGCTTTTCCAGCCGGTGTACTGTGCCGGGGCCGGTCTGCCAGAAGTCAGTAAGGGGCTTGTGATCCCAGAGCTGGTAGCGAAAGGATTCTTCATCCAGCTCTGCAATACGGACACCGTCTTTGTCCGGCGCGGCGTGCTTGGCCGTGATGTCCATTGCCAGTTTTGCAAGGTAAAGATTCGTACCGATTCCAGCGGTGGCGGTGATGCCAGTGGTATACAGAACCTCGCGGATCATTGTCATGGCGAGGTCGTGTGCCGACATCTTATAGTGGCTGAGGTAGGAGGTGGCATCAATGAACACTTCGTCAATGGAGTACACCACGATGTCCTCTGGGGCAATGTACTTCAGATAGATACCATAGATCTGCCGCGACACTTTTTCATAGTACGCCATCCGAGGTGGAGCCACCAGATAGGAAACCTCAAGGGATGGGTCAGCGGCGAGGGCAGTTGCATCATAGGACGGTGCGGACAGTGTAGCCTTGCTATCCTTATACACAGCAGTGCGATTCTGGATGGCATCGCGCAGGCGGCCGTTGTTGACTTCCTTGACGCGCTGCACGACCTCGAACAGCCGAGCGCGGCCGGGAATACCGTATGCTTTGAGGGAAGGGGACACAGCCAGACAGATGGTTTTCTCTGTGCGGCTTGCATCGGCCACGACCAGATTCGTGGTCAGCGGATCGAGATGCCGAGCCGCGCACTCGGCCGAGGCGTAATAGCTTTTAAGGTCTATCGCGAGGTATGTGCGCTTTGCCATGCTGTGTCACTCTCCTTCCATTAGGTTGTCCGCTCCACATACCAGCGTCCAAGCCGTCCGGTAAAGCGAGGGTCGATGTGTTCAAAGAACAAGTGTTTCTCCTTGCCCTGAATGAGAACCGTGAAGCAGTCACCGGTGCAGTCATTGTCTGCTGTGCCAGCCGGCCGAAAGTCTCGGACGGTCTCAATAGGGAAGGTTCTGCCGTCTGCCCATGTGATGGAGGTCGGCAGCATATAGCCGGTAGAATCGAATTCCGAGGCGACCTTCACATAGACGCGCTCGATCTTGGTTCGTTTTGGAATAGCCATGTGGGTCACCTCCCACTATTAAAGGTGCCCGGCATCATCCGAAATGACACCGAGGAAGTTTCGGTCGGGCATATCGGGAAGGCGGAAACGGTTGTCATCGTTCATCTGCTGTAGCTTCAGCAGCAGCAGGTTCACATTCGTGCCAAGCTGCCGAGCAATCTGGACGATGTCAAAGCCATCGCTGACCAGTTCCTCAATCGAATTTTCGTCGAGGAGCAGGTTGGCAGCGAAAAGGTTCGCTTCATATTCGGTTGTACTTGTAATGTCAAACAGCTCAAACTCCATCAGCCCGGTTTCAGACTTTCCAAGAGAGCGATGGAGAAGAGCGTGGCCCAGTTCGTGGGCGCACACGAGCCGCTTCATTTCATCTGACAGGTTGGCATTGATAAAAATGAAGCTGTTGTTCAAGATGACCTTGAACGCGCCTTTCTGCCGCTTGAAATCACTTCGCTCCAAGACCTCAATATCGAGGGCTTCGGCAATTTCAAACGGATCGTTGGATTTGTATTTTCGAGCCAGACGACCCGGCAAGATGGAGGCTTTCCTACTAATCATGATTGTACTTCACTCCATATCATGGGGAACAGCTGAAAGCTGTAAATCAGGATTCGCTGCCGGATTCTGAAATGCCCCGGTATTTTTTAGGAACGTACTTTCTGTTTTTCTCTTTGGCTTTCCAGTACGCTTCCTGGAAGGCGCGCATCATGGCCTCCATATCTTCTTCGGCCAATTCACCACCGGCATACAAGCCAGACACCTCTTTAATAAGACGCTCAGCCTGCTCATGTCCTTTAGAACCGTATTTTTCGGTGGCCTTCAGAACGAACTCGGCGTTATCATCCATGAGGGAGCTGACTTCGATTCCGAGTGCATCGGCGAGCAGAGGGTAGGTCTCCTTTTGTTTTGGCATCCGTTCTCCGCTTTCATAATTTTGGATGGTGCGTAGTGCAATGCCGGTCATTTCCGCGAGCTGCTTCTGAGAGTACTTAGCAGCAAGTCGGGCTTTCCTGACTTTCTCACCGAACTTCATGGTCTTTTCCTCCTAGTTGATAGCGCATTGTGAGTTATGTTGCGCTTGACAATATGCAAGTTGACTCGTATAATGTGAATTGCAAACGCAACTTGCATATTTATATTAACGCATGATACGCAAGTTGTCAAGTGCAAGATGGAAGAAAAGTTTGGAAGATGCGCCTTGGTACCAGCGCATGTTCAGACTTTTGGAATATTGATCTCCAGAAAAGGTTGGGTGATAGTGTTGGAAGCAAACTGCGGAATTTATACGACCCAAGGCAAGCGGATGTTGCTTGCAGTCCGGGCAACGGTCAATGGGCGCAAGGCGGTGGCGTATGTAAAGAACGGAAAGCTGCAAGCCTATGAGTACTTAGATGATCTGGCAGCCCAGTGCTGCGTTGGCCCTTGCCTCAAATTCGAGGACGGGAAAGAGAAGAAGCGGATGTAAGGCCGTACACTTGGCTCATCGAGAATCGTGTGAGCCAGTCAAAAACTGAACTGCTGCCTGTTTGGTGCTGCTCGAATGCGTGGTAAGCCGGGGTAGACATTCAGATAACTCTATTTGGAGCTGTCTGGAGTCTGCCTCGGCTTTTTTGTTTGGAATGATCTTGTATGGACAGTTAAAAGGTTGCAGGAAATATGTCACAAGGAGCTAGACATAAAAACTATATATGAAAAAAATTTGCTTAAAAGTGGAGTAATTTTCGCCTCTCAGACGTTTATAGGCGCGAGAAAGAAGGAAATGCCGCTTACACGGGGTGAGACTCTTCTAAATTACGGAATTTTATGCAGTCACAACAAAAAGTCGTACTAAGTATTAGTTAAAAAGCACAAAAAAGATTGACAAAAATCTACACAAGTAATGTCTGCGAGTGGGTTGCCGACAGGTTTATGAGGGAGTATAATAAAAAAGCAGCGAAAAATAGAGAGATTTGTCTGATACATTTGCTGCCAATAAATACCACCCCAAGCCAGGTTGATTCCTGAGAACGTAATATACGAGGACGTTACATAATGAAGATTTTGATCTTAATCAAGAGCGTAGTAAGCGCATCTGAAAAGAATATAGGCCGAAGTACATTGCGACTCAGACGGGGGTATCAGTCTCTGACCTGATTTGTTGCCGACACCTTTTTCCTAGAAAGCGGGCCGGAATGGTTCATGGAACTGTATGTACTTTAAGTGATCCGAGTACATACGTTCTGGGACCATTCCGGCCTTTTTCGCTGTTTATGCTTTTGAGGAAAGGGGGTGGACCGAGGTGGCATCTGTTGTACATAAGAATATCGAGCCTAAAGTGGCGGCTGTTAATGCCAACTCGGTTTGCCGCCAGCTGTCGCAGAATACTGATGAGCAGGAGTTTGCTGCTCCGGATGAGTTTGTCGCTGAGGTCCAGTGGTCTATGGCAATACGAAAGCTGATCGCAGGTCTGGAGTTTGGAGATGCCCTGAAGCTGTTGATGAATGACCGGGATATGTCTGTAGAGCAGATGGAGTCTGAGTCAGGACTCTCTGTGTCTACAGTGAAGCGGCTTCGTGCAGGTCAGGAGGCAAGCGCGGAACAAATCATTGCCATTTCGGTGGCATTGCGTCTTCCGCCAATGGTCAGCAGCGATTTATTGAGAATGTGTGGAATCACACTGGACTTCAACAATCAGAGGAATACCGTCTATCAGATGATCCTGATGGCTCATTACAAAGATGGTATCGAGCAAGTCAATGTATTCCTTACAGCCTGCGGATGTACCCCGCTCAAAACTGCCTGCTGAAGCACATACAACAGAATCCCCATGAGGCGATTGGACCACAAAATGGTCTGGTCGCCTCTTTTTTTTTGAAATTTTTTCTGAGGCAAGAGCTCAAAAAGTGAACCCTAAATGCCAGCAAAATGGTGTAATACGGCGGCATCAGACCGTCTGATATACCATTGAATCATACAAAAGCACGGAATAACGATGCTTTCTGCACCGGCTTTTAGGGCTCACTTGGTGAGCTGGCTGTTTGCGCTGTCTTCAGCTATCATATAGTCAGTTCAAGGGACGAACCCAAAAGGACAAGCCCCAAGAACAAAAAATAATATCGTAAGCCCGATTCTAGAGAAGGCGAAGGATACCATAAACGGAGTTTTACCAATCGGCAGATGTCGTCTGCTGGAGGTAAAACAGCCGGTCTATGGGTGTACCTCCCATCTCTGGAATCGGGCTTTTTGCGTTTTGCAGGCAGCCCCAGCTCAGAACGTGAGCCCTGCTCCGCTTCCGTCATCGGTATCCTTCTCCCTCCCAGAGTCCGGGGGAAAGGACAAGAAAATGACTAACATGATGAACGGGGCAGTTGCAATTTACGGTGGCGTAGGCGTGATGGAGATCTATCAGCCGTTACCGCAGGCAGTGGAGAACGTGGCACAGGCAGTCGAGGACTTAGCTGTCAACGCACACATCTCCCTGCGTGAGCTGAAGAACTGCGTGGACAAGGTGCTGGAGAAGAAAATCCCGGGCTATAAGCAGCTTATGGAGATGAACCCGGTGGTGGCGGCAAGGGCAACCGTGAACGGTGCGACGATCACGGCATACACGAACGGCTATGCAGTTTACGAAGCAGACGATACACACACCGTACTGGATGTGAACCGTTGCGGTGACTACCGCTATGATTTCAACGATGGCACCTATGAGGTCGTCCCGGCTGAGGTGTTCGAGAAAGTGGAGTGGACTGTGCGCCTGGTTATGGAGGGCGAACGCCGGCTGGAGAATAACCGAAGCAAGATCAGCCGTGACTACGAGGAGTTCGCTCTGTCCTGCGATGGAACTGATTGGTGCGATGCCGCTATGGTGGACTTCATGGAGGCAGAAAACGCTGAGATGCTGGCTGACGAGGAACTCCGGAAGCTGTATGCCGCCATGAGCAAGCTCACGGAGCGTCAGCAGGAAGTCGTCCAGCTCTACTTTTATAAGGGACTAAACCAGTACGAGATTGCAGATGAACTGGGCATTGCTCGCCGTTCTGTCGGGGACTGCCTTGAGGGTGCTTTGAAAAAAATCAGAAAGAATTTTTAAGAAACTACCTCCCAAACGACAAAAAATCGTGCGCTTTATGAGAGGAGTTCCTCTCACAAATACATCCAAGGAGGACAAGCCCCATGAGTAACATCAAGAATCCCCAGAGCAATCCCTTAAAGAGTTCGGCTCCGGTGCGGCCGCCCGGTGGAAACACCGCTCCGAAGAAAGTCTACGTTTGCTCTCCGTTCCGTCCTGCGGCGGTATCGCTGGCAGACAGGGCAGAGGAGCAACGGTCCAATATCGAGAGGGCACTCAAAGCCTGCCGAATCCTCGCCATGATGGGCATCCAGCCGCTGGCACCGCACCTGTATTTCACTCGTTTTCTCAAAGACGATGTGGCAGCGGAGCGGGACACCGGGATGCGGTTCGCACTCTCATGGCTGGAACAAACAGATGAACTCTGGGTGTTCGGTGAGCGCGTGTCGGATGGTATGGCACAGGAAATAGCCAAGGCCAAGGAGCTGGGCAAGCCGGTGCATACTCTTCCTGAACCCGGACGGGTAGCGGAGCTGCTCGTCCAGAGCATCGCACAGAAGTACAACATGGCCGAAAATGGTCAGCAGGATAAGCAGCCCAAGGCTGCGGAAAGTGAGCAACACAATGATGAACGATAAAAACCAGAATACCAGTGCCCCGGAAGTGCGCCGTGTTCTCCCGGTGATGCTGAAGGTCGAGAACCTCCACATCCATCTGGATGAGCGCAGCACCAGCAACACCTATTTCAATGGTGTCGAGGAAGAAGAGCCGGATATCGACATCGAGGCTATGATCGATGCTATCGCGGCCAAGACCGGCCTGTGCAAGCAGTCTATCATGATGGTTCTGGATGCTCAGGCTGAGTATTTGGATTCCGTCTATGGCGAGGACGATGAGGTGGACGAGGATGAGTGAGATGCTGTCTGGCCCCAAGAAGATCGTGGATGGTCTGACGGAGGTGTTCCGTGGCCTGACCCAGATGTGCGAGGGCATGGCAGAGCAGATTGAACTCCTGGAGTTCACTGCAGACGATGCCGCCGAAGAGGACAAGCTTCGGCCTCCTGCAAAGCTCCCACCTGTAGACACGACACCCAAGGGTCAGGAGATGCCGCATCCTCGCAAGAAGCCGGTGAAGCGTCCCCGTAAGCAGGATACTTCGCCTTCGGTGGAGGAGCAACCTAAAGAGCCGATTGAGGAAGTCTCTGCGGAGGAGACTCCTGCCGCAGATGAGGCAAAGGAGGAACTGTCCGACTTTCCGGTTGACCCGGCGGATGACCTGCCCTTTGATGTGGACACCGGCCAAAAGACAGAGCCGGAACAGCCTGCTGTGACCATCTCCAAGGATGACATCACATCGATCATCGTGGCGAAGATCAAGCAGAAGCGCAGCAACAACGAGAAAATCGGCCAGTTGCTGAAAACCTACGGTGTAGGCCAGCTTTCCGAACTGCCGGCGGCTAAGTACGAGGCATTCCTCGCAGACATCTCCCAACTGTAACGGAGGTGTCCTATGCCCGAAGTACACGCGATTCTTTCTGCGTCCAGCTCGAAAAGATGGCTGAATTGTACGCCATCGGCTCGGCTGGAGCAGAATTTTCCCAATGAATCCTCGGTGTATGCCGAGGAGGGAACTGCTGCCCACGCGCTGGGTGAGTATAAACTCCGCAAGTATCTGCACGAGCGCGTCAAGCGGCCGACCTCCGAGTTCGACAACGAGGAGATGGATGCCAACACCGACATCTATGCGGAGTTCATCATCTCCACAGTCGAGCGCATCAAGGAAACCTGCGCACATCCGCTGGTCATGGTGGAGGAACGGCTGGATTACAGCTACCTCGTTCCGCAGGGATTCGGGACCGGCGACTGTGTGATCATCGCAGACGATACCCTTTACGTCATGGACTATAAAAACGGAAAAGGCGTGTTTGTCAGCTGTGACCATAACCCACAGATGATGCTCTACGCCCTTGGTGCTTACCACGCCTATGGGTATCTGTACAGCATCACCAAGGTGTCCATGACCATCATCCAGCCTCGGCTAGAAAACATCTCGACTTTTGAATGCAGTGTGGAGGAACTACTGAACTGGGCTGAAAGCTATGTCCGCCCCAGAGCCAAGCTCGCCTTTGAAGGCAAAGGAGAGCAGGTTCCCGGCGACTGGTGCCGGTTCTGCCGTGCCCGGACTTCCTGTAAGGCTTGCGCCGCTGAAGCAATGGCTCTGGTCAAGACTGAGTTCCTTGATCTGGATGCCGGCGTGCTGGAAGATGAGCAGGAAGAAACGGATGCTACAGCATCCTATGACCCGGACACCACCGCTCCGACCTTCAAGTCTCCAGCACTGCTTTCCAAGGCAGACATCGAAAAGATGCTGCCCACACTGAACCGCATCGAATCTTGGATCGAAGCCATCTTCGCCTATGTCAGCTCCGAGGCTATCAACCACGGTGTCTGCTGGGATGGATATAAGGTGGTGGAGGGCCGCAGCAAGCGGCAGTTCCTTGACTCGAAAGCGGTGGCGAGTGCCGCAACACAGGCTGGCTACAACGACATCTACAAGACTGAGATGATTTCTCTGACCGAGTTTGAAAAGCTCATGGGAAAGAAGAAATTTCAGGAGGTCCTGGGCGAGTATGTGGTGAAGCCGCCCGGTAAGCTGGCACTCGTTCCAGATTCAGACCCCAGACCGGCAGTGGATCTTGATACTGCCGCAGATGAATTCGCACCACTTGATTAAAACACAATGGAGGATAAAAAATCTATGGCTACTGCAAACAAGACTATGAGCGCGACTAAGGTGGTTATCCCTTGCCGCATTTCCTTTGCCAACATCTTCGAGCCCAAGAGCATCAACGGCAGCGAGGCAAAGTACTCCGTGTCCTGCCTGATTCCCAAGGATGACAAGAAGACTCTGCTGGCAGTCCACAAGGCTATCGAGGCTGCCAAGGAGGACGGCAAGACCCGCAAGTGGGGCGGCAAGATTCCGCCCAACCTCAAGATGCCCCTGCGTGACGGCGACATCGACCGTCCGGATGATGAAAACTATCAGGAGCATTTCTTCCTGAACGCTACCAGCAAGGACGCACCGCAGGTGGTTGACCGCCATGTGCAGCCCGTCCTCGATCCCATGATGGTCTATTCCGGCTGCTACTGCAATGTCAGCGTCAACTTCTACGCCTTCAATGCCAATGGCAATCGCGGTGTGGCGGCCGGCCTGGGCAACATCCAGTTTGTCAAGGATGGCGACCGCCTGTCTGGTCGTGCTTCTGCGGAGGCGGATTTCGATGCGCTGGAGGATGACGAGGAAGTCCTCGGCGGCGATTCTAGTGAGGAGCTGCCCGACTACCTACGCTAAGTACACATTGACCGAGAGGGAGCTTCGGCTCCCTCTTTTTACATGGAAAAACCGAGGTGATGAACTTTGAAAGAAACACTGATCGATATTGAAACCTACTGTGAGGCGGATATCAAGAAATGCGGTCTATATCGCTATGTATCCGACCCCAGCTTTGAGATCTTGCTGATTGCCTGGGCAACAGATGAGGGAAGCGGCTTTGGTGAAACAAAGCTGGTTGACCTTGCGTCCGGGGAGCCTTTCCCGCAGGAGCTTTTGGACGATTTCAAGGACAGCAATGTGACCCTGATCGCTCACAATGCGGCTTTCGAGCGTGTGAGCTTTTCCCGGTATCTCCAGCAGCACTACCCCGGACAGTATCTGGAACCCGGCGCATTCCTGTCACCCGACAAGTGGATCTGCACGATGGTCATGGCGGCATCACTGACCTTGCCGATGGCCTTGAAAGATGTCGGAGAGGTACTGAGAACTACGCAGCAGAAGGACGAAGAAGGCAAACGGCTCATCAAGCTGTTTTCTGCGCCCTGCAAGCCGACCAAGAGCAACGGCGGCCGCACACGCAATCTTCCACGCCATTTCCCGGAGGACTGGGCGAAGTTCAAGTACTACTGCATTCAGGACGTTAACACGGAGGTGGACATCTACAAGCGGCTGAAACGCTTTCCAATGCCTGCCCGGGAGTGGCATCACTACCGGGTAAACGAGCGTATCAACGACCGAGGCGTAAGGATCGACACGGAACTGGTCCAGCAGGCCATCACCTGCGACCTGCTTCTGTCGGATGCCATGACTACGAAAGCGTATGAGCTGACCGGGCTGGAGAACCCGAATTCCGTATCGCAGCTTAAGACCTGGCTGGATGAGCGCGGCATCACGATGGACACGCTGGGCAAGAAGAATGTCACTGAGATGATCGGCGAACTGGACAAAAACGGCGTGGATGCCGAGGCAATGGATATGCTGAAGCTCCGGCTCCAGATGGCGAAGAGCTCCGTCAAGAAATATCAGGCAGCGGAACGCTGTGTCTGCCCGGACGGCAGAGCCAGAGGACTGTTCCAGTTCTACGGCGCAAGCCGCACCGGACGCTACTCCGGCCGGAATATCCAATTGCAGAATCTGCCGCAAAACCACATCTCTACGCTGGATGAGGCAAGAACACTCGTGAAGATGGGCTGCTTTGACATGGTGGAGAGTATCTACGGCAACACACCGGATGTCCTTTCCCAGCTCATCCGCACCATGCTCATCCCAAGGGATGGCTGTGAGTTCATCGTGGCAGACTTCTCCGCCATCGAAGCCCGCGTCCTTGCGTGGGAGGCCGGGGAGCAGTGGGTGCTGGATGCTTTCCAAAACGGTGAGGACCTCTACTGCGCCACAGCATCCCAGATGTTCCATGTGCCGGTGGTCAAGCACGGTATCAACGGTGATCTGCGCCAGAAAGGGAAAATCGCAACGCTGGCCTGCGGCTACGGCGGCTCATCCGGCGCACTCATCAGCATGGGGGCCTTGCAGATGGGGTTGAAAGAGGAGGAACTCCCAGAGATCATCGACTCATGGCGTGAGGCGAACCCGAAAATCGTCCAGTACTGGTGGGATGTGGAGAAAGCTGCAATGCAGGTTTTCAAGACTGGGGAACGGCAGGACATCGGAAAAATCAGCTTTGTGTTTTATTCCGGCACCCTTTGGATGGTGCTGCCGTCCGGCAGAAAACTGGCGTATCTCAAACCCAAACAGCAGCCGAACCGCTTCGGTCGTATGAGCCTAACCTATGAGGGTGTAGGTCAGAACCACAAGTGGGCACGGCAGGAGACTTACTCTGGTCGGCTGGTCGAGAATGCCACACAGGCGATTGCCCGTGACATTCTGGCAGAGGCCATGGCTCGAATTGAGGACAAAGGCCTGAACATCGTGGCCCACGTCCATGACGAGGTCATTATCGAAGCACCCAAGGACAAGTACGCGGTAGACGAAATCTGCCGGCTCATGGCAACCAACCCGGACTGGTGCGATGGTCTCCCGTTGGCTGCTGCCGGGTACAAGGGTGACTACTACTTCAAGGACTGAGAGGTGAGACGATGCCGCACGCCATTGAGATGAAGGATGGCAAGATCCTGACACCCTTTGGCATCAAGGACTTGCTGGAGGCTGTGTCCGACTATGCCGGTGAGGAGCTGGCGCGGGAGATCGGCAGCTACCTCGACACTAACATCGGGGACATTGACGATTACGAAAAAGAGTTTGACCGTCTGGAGCAGGAGAACGAAAGACTGGCCGACCATTACCGGAGTGTCCTGAACGACATTCAGGAGGAAGTTCACGCTCTGGACATTTTGCTGCACGACACCCGGCTGAATCGCGCCCGGATGCAGGGCGCGGTCAAGATTGTCCGCCAGATGATCAATCGAGAACTTTAAGAATGCGGTGCCCTTGGCATAAGGACACTGACGCATAAGTCGGCGTATAAATATGCGCCATAGAAAGGAAAGAACATGAAAACAGGCAGAAATTTGCAGGATGTCTTGGTCGAGCTGAACCGGCAGAACAAGGCAAAACAGGATTTTATCGCTCCGGCACCGGGGATGCGCCTCTGGAAAGATGGACATACCTTCGAGCTGAATCATCTGACCACAGACCAGCAGATGACCTTTGGAACCACCGCGCTGTTCCACCGTCAGGTGGCATCGGCACTGGGCATCCCGGCCAAGTACTACGACCTGATGCAGAGCCAGAAGCCGGAGCTGCTGGCGGAGAACGTGAACGCATGGTTTGCGGATAAGCCCGGTTCCTACATGGTGCGGTCGATGGACTACGGTGCAGGACAGGTCGCCCGTGCGCTGCTGTCTGAGCGTTACCGCCGTATCGACAACATGGAAATCGCCACATCGGTGCTGCCGCTGTTCGCCGGCAACGACCAGTACGAGGTCATGTCCTGCGAGGTCACGGAGAACCGACTGTACCTCAAAGTGGTCAACCATCGGCTTGAGATGGAAGTCCGTAAGGGCGACATCGTGCAGGCTGGCGTGATGATCTCCAACTCCGAGGTCGGTCTTGGAGCTGTGTCCATCCAGCCGCTGGTATACCGTCTGGTTTGCACCAACGGTATGGTGGTCAACGACATGGGCGAACGCCGCCATCATGTCGGCCGGCAGGCAAAAGCGGTCGAGGACAGCTTTGCACTGTATTCGGATGAGACGATGGAGGCCGAGGAAAAAGCATTCCTGCTGAAGCTCCGTGATACAACGATGGCAGCCATTGACGAAGCGCGTTTCGCACAGGTGGTCGGCCGCCTGCAGGAGTCGATGGAAGTTCCCATCACCGGCAAGGTGCAGGATGTTGTCCAACTCACTTCCCAGAGCTATGGCATCAACGCCGATGAGCAGGAGGGCATCCTCAAGTACCTCATTGAAGGCGGCGACCTGTCGCTCTACGGCCTGTCCAATGCGGTGACCAGAGCGTCACAGGATGTTGCCTCGTATGACCGGGCAACCACACTGGAAGGCATTGGCTGGCAGGTCGCCACGATGGAGCCTGCCCAGTGGAAAGAAATCAACCGATGAGGTAATCAGGGTGGAAAAAGAAACATTGGCTGTTCGCTGGGTCGAACACAAGGATGAAAGTCCGCCCGAAAGGCGGCACAACCGCAGTCATCCAGACCCCACGGCAGATGCCGCCATTGGGCATGTGCTGCTGGAAGAACGTCGAAAGAAGAAAAAGAAGCGTCCGCGCACCGAAGTGTGGCGGGCGGAGGAGGAGCATCATGAGAGCAATTCGGAAACTGCAGGTCAAGAAACTGAGAAAGCAGAAAGGCATGAGCCAGTCTCAGCTGGCAAAGGCACTGGGGGTCACTAAGGGTTCTGTTTCTTTGTGGGAACGTGGTCGTGCCCCGACCGATGAGATGCAGCAGCATCTCTGTGACTACTTTGGTGTGAGCTTTGGTGAACTCTGGGGGCTGGAAAAAGGACAGGAGATGCCGGAGTTGGATACAAGCGAGTTCATTCGATCCCAAGACTTCACCTATCTGTGGAGCGCACTGATTGCCGCCTGCTCTATGGTCTGCAAATTGCAGGGCGAGGGTAATCCGTATGAGCTGATGACGAAGCTGATCAAGCAGAGCACCGCAAAGTTGAGTGCAGAAGCGGCACAGCGGGGTCTCCTTACTGCAAAAATCATGGAGGCCTTCCACGCAGAGGAAGAAAAAGAGGCCGCAAAGGAGGCGTCCAATGCGGGAAAGTGAAGTCGAGCGACAGTTTGTGGAAACTGTGAGGGCCGCCGGAGGGCAGGCCCTTAAATTTACGAGCCAGAGCATGAACGGCGTGCCGGACCGACTGGTTCTGCTGCTGGGCGGCAAGTGTGCCTTTGTGGAGCTGAAGGCCCCCGGCAAGCAGATGCGCCTGTTGCAACGCAAGCGCAGACAGCAGCTTGAAGCAATGGGATTCCCGGTGTTCTGTGTAGACAGACCGGAACAGATCCAGCCCGCCATCGATGCACTCATCCATTGGAACCCCGGAGACCCCATTCCACAGGGCATCGGGGCGAAGGTCCCAGATATGCCGCAAGTCGCACTGCCGGAAAGCGAGGTGATGCCAAAATGAAGTTCATTCCCCATGATTATCAGCGGTTTTGCACGGAGTATATCAAGACCCACCCCATTGCAGCGCTGTTTCTGGATATGGGCCTGGGTTGAGGAAAGACCGTCATCACCCTGACTGCTATCCAAGACCTTATGCTGAACACTTTTGAGGTCAACAAGGTCCTCATCATCGCACCGCTGCGTGTTGCGAGAGACACATGGCCGGCTGAGATCGAAAAGTGGGATCACCTAAAAAATCTGGACATTTCAATCGTCGTGGGCGATGTGAAGACACGCATCGCTGCTGTCCACCATCCGGCTATGATCTATGTGGTCAACCGGGAAAACGTCAAGTGGCTGGTGGAGTACTACGAGAAGAACGGAATGCGCTGGGATTTTGGCATGGTCGTGATCGATGAGCTGTCATCGTTCAAGAACTACCAGTCCCAGCGCTTTAAGTTCCTGCGCAAAGTCCGCCCATATGTGAAACGCTGGGTCGGACTGACCGGCACACCGTCCTCCAATGGCCTCATGGACCTCTGGAGTGAAATCGGAATTTTGGATGGAGGTCAGCGTTTGGGCAAGTTCATCGGCCGCTACCGAGAAGCCTACTTCAAGGCAGCATCCATGAATCCGTCCAGCGGTGTGGTGTTCCAGTACAAGCCAAAAGAGGGAGCCGAGGAGCTGATCTACCAGCGCATCTCGGACATTACGATCTCCATGAAGGCTCTTGACTACCTGAATATGCCAGACTGCATTCCCACCCGATACGAGGTGGAGATGAACACGGACGAGCGCAAGCTCTACGATATGCTCAAGCAAGACCTCCTGATCCCCTTGAAGGACGGGGACATAGATGCTGCCAATGCTGCATCGCTGACTGGAAAATTGTTGCAGATGAGCAATGGCGCAGTCTATGACGAAAACGGCAAGGCGAGAGTTCTGCACGACCACAAGCTGGAAGCACTGGAAGACCTGATCGAAGCCGCCAACGGCCAGTCGGTGCTGGTGGCGTACTGGTTCAAGCATGACCGGGAGCGCATCATCAACCATCTGGAAAAGCTCAAAATCCCGGTGCGGGACATCAAGACCAGCACAGACATCAAGGACTGGAACGCCGGCAAGATCCCGGTTGCCCTGATCCACCCGGCATCGGCCGGACATGGTCTGAACATCCAGCAGGGTGGACACATCCTGATCTGGTTCGGTCTGACATGGAGTTTGGAGCTGTACCAGCAGACCAATGCCCGCCTCTGGCGGCAGGGACAAACACAGGTCGTCACCATCCACCACATCATCACCAAGGACACCGTGGATGAGGATGTGATGACTGCCCTTGAACAGAAAGACATGACACAAGAAAAGTTGATTTCTGCCGTAAAAGCACGGCTGGAGGAATGAAAATGGAGAAAATTTTGTTTTTGAATGAGAAAGACCGGAATGCCGGCTATGATCTCGAACACGGCGACTATCGCTATAAAACCGCCAAGCCGGTGGCGGCAACCAAGCCTAAGTGCGACGAGGTAGGTTTCACCGCGCCGTATGCAATGTTCCGTCCCATCCGGGAGCCGGGCTTGCTCTGCGAGCTGTTGGGGGACAACCCGGTACGCCGCACCGCTGACCTCAAAATGAACTTTGACTTTCTGGTCAAAGACCTCTATGAAAATGAGGTCAGTCGGCTTATGTATGTTGTCCGCTTGGAGGAGCTGCGCTGTCGGCTGATTTTCAGCAGCGAGGACAGAGCGTGGGAACGCTACAACCGCCTGAGAGAAAAGGACCAGCAGGCAACCATGCCGAAGGTTACGCCGGATGAGAGCCGCAAAACGCTCCTCAAAGCCATCACTTGGAAGTACGACTGGATTCAGCGGCACAAGAAACAGTGCTTTCGGTTCGCTGAGGCGGTTTATGCACGGCAGATGAAGGATGAAACGAGCCAGTCCCGGTTTATCGAGGCGTTCATCCAGTATGCCGCAAACCTGCCGGAACCCAACCGCCGTCTGCTGGATGAGATGTATGAGCTGGCGTGGTACGACATCCAGCTCTATCCCTGCAGTCTTGAGGGCAAGCGGCTCGTGAAACCGTGGTACGACACAAAGGAGAGCGACAATGGAGAATGTTGACTACGCCGAATGCTATGCAGAACTGGCAAACGCCATCGTTTTGCAGGCATTCAAGGATTATCGGAAGGCACTGTTCAAGCTGGTGCAGGAGCCGGAAGAATGGAAACATCGGTCCACGAAAAAGAAGCTGGAGCGGTTCTTCCGCTCGAAGTGGTATCGGACTTTGACTGAGTTGGACCCGGAGGTCTTGATGCGAGAGGCCAAGCGACAGGCGGATGTCAGTATTGAACGCTGGGAGCACGGCAGGGCAAAGGCACGGGAGCGCGCCGCGAGAAAAGCTGCTGAACAGAATTTTTCTGTTGCTGCGGCTATGTGATACACAACATCGGTCAGGAAGGAGGGCTTGACCATGAGCGAAGAAACTGAAAAGCAGGACTATATGGAAAAAGCCAGAGAACTGGCCGATTCCTATCCACGTCTGCTGGCAAAGCGACAAGAACTAAAACAGCAGATCGATGAATCCTCTGCATGGCTTTATACCCGGGAGGAGGTCATCTATAAGCTGTCGCAGGGCGCGCACGAGCAGGGAGAGCGGGTCAAAACCAGCGGTACGTCCAACCCGGTGGAGCGCACCGTCCTCAACTGCGACAAGGTGCTGGCATCCATGAACCGGGAAATTCAGGAGCGCCGGGAAGAAGAACTGATCACTCCGTACCGCCGGGTTTGTGAGGAGATTGAGTTGTTTGAAATCGGGCTGCGGAGCCTGCGGGGACGGACACAGCTCGTTGCCCGGCAGCTCTTTGTACAGCGGAAAGCCATCCCCACGGTGGAGGATGATGCAGGAAAGCCGCTGGGGCGAAAGACCGTGGAGGCTGAGCGGGAGAGGGCTCTTACTGGAATCGCCCAGACGCTGGAACGATTGGAGGCGTAATTTTGAAAGATACAGAGAAGGTAACGGAGGCCATGCTTGCCACAGTGGTCTCTGCTTGCGAGAAATACCGCATGATTGAAGCCGAAGAGCAGAAAGCCCAGGCTGAACTCCACAAGCACTCAAAGTCAGAAAATGAAGCAGTTTATCCAAAGGAGAAAGCCATGTACGAGAAGCTGGCGGCGGACACTTCGACACGCTGCCTCATGGCCTATCAGTGGCGGCGAGACTTCAATATCGCTTTGCAGAAGGTGGAGCCATTCAAGGCACGGATGGTGCTGGAGCAGCATTTCATCCGGGGCCAACCCCTCAAAGCTATCGAGATTGGCTGCGGTAAGACCATGAGCCGCACCACGGCGACGCACTACAAGAAGGTCGGAATCCGGGGTTTTGCCAGGGAACTGGAGAAGATTCTCCCGGATCTTGAAAGCAAGGAAAAAATTATTTTTGGAAAGTGAACACTTTCCGAGCATCGTTGTACGCCGACCGTACTTGATTGAACATTTTTCTTGTTTACGGTACGCCCGCAATTTGGTATAATTTAAACTGGAAAAGCTGGATAGAGAAGCGTATTGCCGAGGCAGTCAGAAATGACTTTGCTTCGGCTTTTTTGTTGCGGCAATCGATTCGCCGCCAAAGCTGTGACTTCTCTGCCCGGCTTTTTACTTTTACATCAACCCAAGGTCTATCGACCGGGAACAAGAGGTGAGTTTTCATTGGGTCGCAAGAATAAAAACGGTCGTTCAAGACCTCATGTGAATAAATACATCAACCAGAAAGGGCGGCTGCTCCGCAAGCAGCGCACAGCCCGGACTGAAAAGTCTGCCCAGCAGGAAGCGTTGCGGCGGGACATACCGCAGCAGGAGACACCACAGCAGACGGTGCAGCGGTTCGAGATCTGGTTTGCCGAGCTGGGCGACCATTACGGCAGTTCCGTGCAAAGCGGCAGCCGCCCGGTGCTGGTCATCAGCAATGATGTGGCGAATCGGTTTTCCAGCACGCTCACGGTGATCCCCCTGACCACCGTGCAGAAGAAACTGGGTCTGCCCACGCACATCCAAATCGCAGAGGCAGACTGCCAGATGATCAATGACCATGCGTATCTGCGCAACTCTGTCGCACTGGCAGAGCAGGTCACGACCATCGGAAAGAACGCCTTGTTGAACAAGCTGGGCAGCCTGACTTCTACCGCCAAGCAGCGGGAAGTGGAGCAGGCAATCGCGGTGTTCTTCAACATGGGCACTGCCGACACTACTACCAAGAAGGAGGCGAGAACGTGGTAGACATCAAGAATATCCCTGCGAGACTGAAAAGTGACTGCCGGTTCTGCGTCTGGAAGTTTGAAAAGCGAAGCGGTCAGAAGACCAAGATGCCGTACAACCCGGCCAACGGTGACCGGGCCAGAATCAACGATCTGCGCACATTTGCCGATTTCAAGACCACCCTCATGACCTATGCCATGGGCGGGTACGACGGCATCGGCATTGCGGTCGGCAACGGCATCGGCGCATTCGATATAGACCACTGTATCCGAGAGGACGGTACGCTGAATGACACAGCGGCGACCGTCCTTTCTATTTTCCCCACGGCATACGTTGAGAAGTCTCCGTCCGGCAAGGGACTGCGAGGCTTTTTCTGTGTGCCGGAAGATTTTGTCTATGACAAGACGGTCTATTACATCAACAACCGAAGCAAAGGGCTGGAAGTGTACATGCCCGGTGCGACAAACCGCTTCGTCACCGTGACGGGAGATGTTTACCGCACAGGGGAGATCCCCAACGATGAGACGGCTATGACCACCTTGCTGGATTCGCTGATGAAGCGCAACAAGCAGGTGCAGAACACACAGCTTCGGCATCACTCGTATCTGGACGATGACGCAGTCATTTCCCATGCGGAGGAGGCCAGCAACGGTGACAAGTTCAAGAAGCTCTATGCTGGTGACTGGGAAGAGCTCTACGACAGCCAGTCGGATGCGGACATGGCACTTCTGTCCATCCTTGCGTTCTGGTGCGGCTGCGATGAAGAACAGATGGACCGCATCTTCCGCACCTCCGGCTTGATGCGTGACAAGTGGGATCGTCGGCAGGCCGGTACGACTTACGGTGCAATCTCCATTCGGAACACCGTCAACACCTGTGCAGCGGTGTACGTTCCGGTCAACGCACAGGACATCGTGGACGAGGAGTTCACAAACCTTGACCCGGAGTCTAAATCCCCGGAATTCCAGCCGGACATCACCAAGCTCACCCTGTCACTGGATGAGATGGCTCCGCACACAAATCCCAGATACGGCAGGGATGAGATCGGCATGGGCAATATGTTTGCCGATTTCTTCAAGCCCATCGCCCGGTATAACAGTGAGCGTGGCATCTGGTATGTCTATGACGGGAAGGTCTGGCAGCCGGACACCGAAAACCTCAAGGTGGCGGAACTGGCGAAGCTGCTTGCGGACAAGCTGTATGTGTTTGCCCTGACGATCACAGAGGAGGATGCCCGAAAGCGGTTCATCGACCGGGTGCGGAAGCTCCAGCTCCGAAAGCATCGGGAAACCATGCTGAAGGATGCAAAGTCTGTGTTTCCGCTGTCCATGAAACACTACGACCGGGATATCTACCTGTTCAACTGCCAGAACGGAACGCTGGATCTGCGGACGATGGAGTTCCGGGAACACCGCCCGGACGACTACCTCACAAAGGTGTCCCCGGTCATCTATGACCCGAAAGCAGACTGCCCTCGCTGGCGGACTTTCATCACAGAGATCATGCAAGGGGATAAGGCGAGAGCCGACTATCTGCAAAAAGCCATCGGATACGCCTTGACCGGTGATACGAGGATGGAATGTCTGTTCATCCTCTATGGTCCTACTTCCCGAAACGGCAAGGGCACCACCATGGAAAGCATCCTGCGGATCATGGGCGAGTACGGCAAAAACGCCGACCCGACTATGCTGCAGGCAAAGTTCAATGCCCAAAGTGGCGGACCGTCTGAGGAGATTGCACGCCTTGCCGGCTCCCGGTTTGTTAATATCTCTGAGCCGGAGAAGAAGATCACGTTGGATGCAGCCCTGACCAAACGCCTGACTGGTAACGACACCATCACGGCCCGATATCTGCACGAGAATAGCTTCGAGTTCCGTCCGAACTTCAAGATCTTCATCAACACGAACCACCGTCCGAACATCACGGACCTGACCTTGTTCGAGTCCGGTCGTATCAAGATCATCCCCTTTGACCGCCACTTTGATGAAAAAGAGCAGGATAAGGGCTTGAAGGGCTTCTTTGCGGAACCGGAAAATATGTCCGGTGTCCTGAACTGGATGCTGGAAGGGTATAAGCTGTTTCGCAGTCAGGGTCTGGAGATGCCGGACTCTGTCGTGCAGGCCACCATGGACTACCAGATGTTCTCGGATAAGATGGGGCAGTTTTTCAGTGAATGCCTCCAGCCGAAAGCAGATAGTGAGCTTCGCCGTGCTGCCGTTTATACACGCTACAAAGAGTGGTGTGCCGAAAATGGGTACAGGGCGGACTCTGCCAAGATGCTGAATACCGAGATCGACAAGAGGTACACCGTTCAGAAAAAGCGTCCGGCGGATGGTGTCGGAGGACCGACACAAGTGGTTATGGGTGTGGAGTTCACAATGACAGAAGGCGTTAAAGAGGACTTTAACGTCGTGCCCTGACACTGTCATAGAACAGCTCCAGTGGCTCGTACCAGCTACATCGGCTACAGACCGGCTACAAGAAAATGCTGATTCCACGACGTTTTTTGGCTTGTAGCTGATGTAGACGGTGAAAACCCTATTTTCTTATTATTCTTTTCTTTTATATGCAATTTACTTTTTACTAGCTACATCAGCTACAAAAAGAAAAAAGAGAAGATAAGAAGGCTGAAAACCATCGTAATAACAACGCTTTTTTAGAATTGGGCACCTCATATTGTGAGAGTTCGACCATCTACAAAAAAGATGGAAACCACACGATACTTGGCAGGCAGCTTTTGTGGGAGCCTACGTTTGTGGGCAACGGCAAAGGCGGCCTGCTTTGTGATACATGAAAGCGAGGAATAGCTATGAGCAAGATTATCACCTGCGAGCAGGTCAGCAGCGGCCATCCCGATAAGATCTGTGACCAGATTGCAGATGCCATTGTGACCGACATCCTCCAGCACGACAAGAACGCCCGTGTGGCGATTGAGTGCCTGCTGAAACGCAGCCAGCTCTTTATGGCCGGCGAGGTCACCACCGATTACCAGCCCAACTACCAGCAGATCGTCCATGAGGTCATCACCCGCATCGGTGCTGACAAGATGGGCTTTGATTTCCGGGAACTGCTCCGCATCGGCATCCTGGTCGATAAACAGTCGCCGGATATTGCACTGGGTGTGGATAAGGGCGGCGCCGGTGACCAGGGCATCATGTACGGCTACGCCACCAACGAGACCGCCGAACAGATGCCAATCCCCTACATGGTTGCCACCAAGTTCCTGCAACTGCTGAAGAACCATCCGTCCAAGATGTTCCGGGCAGACGCCAAGGCACAGGTCAGCTACGACTACGACACCGGCCGGATCACTACCTTCCTCTGCTCCGTGCAGCACAGCCCGGATGTGGAGGTCAGCGATTTCCGCCACATCATCGAATCCATGATGGTGCTGGCTGCCTGTGAGTACGGTCTGGACGGGAACTTCCAAAAACTGGTGAACCCCACCGGCCGGTTCGTGCTGGGCGGTAGCTACGCCGATTGTGGTGTCACCGGCCGTAAGCTGGCGTGCGATACCTACGGGGGCATCGGTCGAATGGGCGGCGGTGCCCTCAGCGGCAAAGACCCCACCAAGGTAGACCGCTCCGCTGCATACATGGCGCGGAAGATCGCCAAGGATATCGTGCAGGCCGGCTACGCTGACAAGTGCGAAGTCCAGCTGGCGTATGCCATCGGGGTGGTACAGCCGGTGGGTGTGGCGGTGGAGTGCTTCGGCACGGAACACCAGCCGCTGGACTTCATCCAGGCTTACGTCAAGGACAGCTACGACCTGACCCCGCAGGGTATCATCCAGCGTCTGGGTCTGCTGGACGTGGACTACAACAAGGTCAGTGCCTACGGTCACTTCGGAAAGCCCGGCCTGCCGTGGGAGGAATGACCCGTGCCCCGCAGACCCAAGGTGCCGTGCCGACACCCCGGTTGCCCGGAGCTGGTTGAGCCGGGCAGCCTTTACTGTGCAATGCACCTGCCGCTGCACCCGGAAGTCACACGCCCAGCGGGTAAGCGTGGCTATACACGGCAGTGGCAAAAAATAAGCAGGCAGTACCTCCAAGCCCATCCGCTCTGCGCCGAGTGCATGAGGCAGGGGAGATACACGAAAGCCACCGTGGTAGACCATATCACACCGCACCGTGGTGATCCCGGACTTTTCTGGGACGAAGCCAACTGGCAACCGATGTGTAAGCAATGCCATGACCGCAAGACTTTGACCAAAGACATCCACCCGGTGTACCGCTACTGACCCCCACCGGGGGCCGGGGTCACTTCTCTGTGGTGAAGTCAACAGAAGACCGGTGGCCCCTTTCGTGTGGAAAAACGCAAAATTCATAGGCCGGGGGTCCCGGAATTAACGGCGCAAAATGAACAAGGTGAAGATGAGGGCATCGGGGTGAACGCTCCGGTGCCTTTTGTTTTCCCCGAAACGAACCAAAGCGTGTGAAAATCCTTGCTACATGGGACTTTTCGCACGTTTTAGCTTGTTCCGGGACAAGGAGAAGCAAGCAGCAGCCGGACGCCGCAAAAACAAACTAACCCGGCGGGGCAGGGCCGGCTGCCGCTTCGCTTCTTTTCGTATGCTTTTTGAGATTTTCCACTGGAACCGACATGGAAACGGCGAAAAATGAGGACGGGGTGAGGATGGATGGAAGATTACACGGCTGAGATGATCAAGGACATGGCGTTTTCCTTCTGCCCGCAGTGTGGTGCTGCCATCGTTCCGAACCATCGGGGACGACCGAGAAAGTTCTGCTCTCCGGAATGCCGATCCAAGTGGAACAACACCCACCCAAGACCGCAGAACTGGAAGACCGTGCGGTCAAAGGTCTGCCCGATGTGCGGCAGAGAGTTTTCCTACCGCCACCAGTACGGTCTTCCAAGAAAGTATTGCAGTCGAGCCTGTGCCAATAAGGGCAGGGCGAAGGGAGAGAGCAGCATTGGGAAATAAAGTGATCGGCGTATTTGCAGTCTGCAACACCGCAGGCATCTGTGTACATGAGATTGACCATGCAGAGGACAGAGTCCTTGCTTCCATGAATGGGATAGACCCGGAATGGTATCCGATTACGGAAAAACCGCAGTCGGAGATGGGCGGGGACAGCGATGAATTGGAGTCGGGCTTTGAGTTCGGCTCCTTTTTTGTACCGTTCTCTGAGGTCATGCGTGTGTGAATCTGAACTGGGAGGAGCTACATGAAAGCAACTGCTGAACTGAAAATGCTGCCGGTGTCCGTACTCAAGCCGGCTGCATACAATCCCCGGAAAAAGCTGAAGCCGGGGGACAAGGAGTACGAGAAGATCAAGAACTCCATTGAGGAGTTCGGTTTTGCTGATCCGCTGGTGGTCAATGCCGATATGACGATCATCGGCGGTCATCAACGCCTGACCGTTGCGATGGCACTGGGCTATACCGAAGTGCCTTGTGCGGTGGTGGACATCGACAAGACCCGAGAGAAAGCCCTGAACATCGCACTCAACAAGATCACCGGTGCGTGGGATGATTCCCTGCTGGCTGACCTGTTGAAGGATATCGAAAACTCCAACTTCGACCTGGGCAAGACGGGCTTTGAGCCGCCTGAGATCGAGACGCTGTTCAACAAGGTCCACGACAAGGACATCAAGGAAGATGACTTCGATCTGGAATCTGAGCTGAAGCAGCCGACCTTCTCGCAGGCAGGTGACCTTTGGATGCTGGGCCGGCACCGTGTTCTGTGCGGTGACTCCACGAAAGCTGAGTGCTACGATACCCTGATGGATGGCGTGAAGGCCAACCTTGTGCTTTCCGATCCCCCGTACAATGTAGACGTGGAAGAAACGGCCGGCAAGATCATGAACGACAACATGGGCGACTCGGAATTCTACGAGTTCCTGCTGGCAGCGTTCAAGCAGATGCACGGTCATCTGGCGGATGATGGTTCCATCTATATCTTCCACGCCGATACGGAAGGTCTGAATTTCCGAAAGGCGTTCAAGGATGCGGGATTCTATCTGTCCGGGTGCTGTATCTGGAAAAAGAATGCTCTGGTGCTGGGTCGCAGTCCCTACCAGTGGCAGCATGAACCCTGCCTCTATGGGTGGAAGCTGAAGGGTAAGCACCAGTGGTACTCCGACCGTAAGCAGACCACCATCTGGGAGTACGACCGTCCCAAAGCCAACAAGGACCACCCGACCATGAAGCCCATTGGCCTGATGAGCTATCCCATCCGCAACTCCACCATGACCAACGGCATCGTCCTGGACCCCTTCCTCGGCAGCGGCTCGACCCTGATCGCCTGTGAGGAAACTGACCGGGTGTGCCGGGGTATTGAGCTTGACCCCAAATTCGTGGATGTTATCGTCAAGCGCTATATCGAGCACAGCGAAGGCCGCTACGAGGATGTGTATGTCCTCCGTAACGGTCAAAAGCTGAAGTTCGATGAAGTGGCATCCTTCCAGCCGGAACAGGAGGTCGCAGATGACTGAACCCAGATGTGTCCTGTTCCATGACAACTTCCAAAACTTCAAGTCCTACAACATTCCCAAGGCACAGCTGGTGATCGCCGACATCCCGTATAACATCGGGTCGGACTTCTACGCCAGTCGGCCGGATTGGTATGTGGACGGAGATAACCGGAACGGAGAGAGCGATAAGGCCCGGAAAGCGGCATTCAACACCGACTTTACTTTCAATATCGCAGAATACTTCCATTTCTGTAACCGGCTGCTGAAGAAAGAACCCATGAAAGGGGAAAAGGGCGCACCGTGCATGATCGTGTTCTGTGCGTTCCAGCAGATCCCCAAGGTCATCACGGAAGCTGAGAAGTACGGGTTCAAAAATTATATCCCGCTGACCTTCTGTAAGAACTACAGCCCGCAGGTCTTGAAAGCCAACATGAAGATCGTGGGTGCAACGGAGTATGCGCTGGTCTTGTACCGGGGCAAGCTCCCGAAGTTCAACAACGTCGGTGAGGACGGCAAGTCCCACATGATCTTCAATTGGTTTGACTGGAAACGGGATGGTAAGGATTATCCGAAGATTCACCCCTCCCAGAAACCGGTGTCCGTGCTGAAACGCCTGATCGAGATCTTTACCGATCCCGGAGATGTGGTCATCGACCCTTGCGCCGGCAGCGGTGCAACGCTCCGGGCTGCCAGAGAACTGGGACGTGACAGCTACGGATTTGAAGTGTCCAAGGACTTCTACCTGAAAGCCAAAGAGCAGATGCTCGGAGAGGAGGCTGTATGAGTACTGAATCGAATATCCAACTGACCCTCGGAAGCCTGTTTTCTGGCTCCGGGGGTTTTGAATTGGGTGGACTGCTCACGGGCAATATTGTGCCTGTGTTTAATTCGGAGATTGAGCCCTTCGCCATCCGGGTCACGACCAAGCGTCTGCCGGAGGTGAAGCACTATGGGGATGTGTCCGCCATCAACGGCGCAGATTTGCCGCCGGTGGATATCATCACATTTGGCAGTCCTTGCCAGGATATGTCCATTGCCGGTAAAAGAGACGGTCTGGATGGTTCACGGTCCAGCCTGTTCTATGAAGCGATTCGCATCGTGAAGGAAATGAGGTGTAAAACCAATGGAGCAAAGCCAAGATTTATCGTATGGGAGAATGTGCCGGGGGCCTTCTCCTCAAACAAAGGACAGGACTTCAAAGCCGTCCTCGAAGCCGTCATCGGTGTTAAGGAACCGTCCGCCGAGGTGCCTGCGCCTGACAAAAAAGGCTGGCCCGATGCAGATTACTATCTGGGAGACGGATGGAGTGTCGCGTATCGAGCTCTTGACGCGCAGTGGTGGGGCGTACCCCAAAGGAGAAAACGCATCTACCTTGTCGCAGATTTTGCAGACCACGGTGCCCCAAAAGTATTATTTGAGTCCGAAGGCGTGTCTGGGTATTCTGCGGAGGGCTTCCGTGCGTGGCAAAGAGCTGCCTCCGGTGCTGAAGGCGGCACTGGAACGGCAGGCTGCTGCGGAAGAATCTGCCTGAACGACCAGGGCGGGGAGAGGATGGATGTGACCGAGGAGGTGATCGGAACACTCCGGGCAGAGACACATCACCCGCCTTGCGTTTTAGAATCCGCAGGTTTTTGCACCGAACACTCTGCCAATGCGAGGAGCATCGGATATGAGGAAGAGCGTTCTCCCACCCTCCGTGCTGGTGTCGTGCCAGCTGCCATCGCTCTGGAAAACCATCCGACCGACAGCCGGGTGAAGATTTCCAAGGACGGCAAGGTACAGACGCTGACCAGTCGGTGCGGTACGGGCGGCGGCAATGTTCCGCTGGTTCTGGACGGCGTGGAAAACAGTGGGGAAGGGGTGGAAAACTTGCCGGCCGTCACGCTGAAGATTCGCTCTGGGTGTGAAGGAGGCGGCAAGGGTGCCATCTGGCAGGAGGATAAGTCCGCCACCCTCGGCTGCAACAATGACCAAACTGTATTCGTCCCGAAGTGCTACGGTGTCTGTTCGAAAGCCAGCCATTCCATGATGTCGGATAACCCCCACAGCGGATTCTATGAAGCGGAAACTTCCCGGACGCTGGATCGCAGCGGCGGTGACCCGACCTGTAACCAGGGCGGCATCTGTGTGGTCGAGACGGTTGCCTTTACCCAGAACCAGCGGGATGAAGTCCGGGATCTGGGCGAGACGGCGGGTTCGCTGTCTGCACAGCCGGGAATGAAACAGCAGACCTTTGTGGCGCAGCCGGATGACGTGACGGCATTCCATGTGAATCAGCGCAATGAGCTGATCGACCTGCATGGAAAGTCCGGTGCACTCATGGCGACCCGAAGCGACCAGATGCAGACTTTCGTACTGCAGGGAAACATGATCGGCCGTAAGGACGAGAATGGTCCGCAAGGCGACGGCATCAACGAAGATGTCTGCTTTACGCTGGATGCCACTGACCGTCACGCAGTCTGCGCACCGGAAGATGTCTACGCCATGACCACCGGCTCCTTCATGAAGGTCGAGGAGAATGTATCTCCGACCCTCATGGCGCGAGACTTCAAGGACCCAACCACCGTCGCGCCGGTACCACATCTCAATGAGGGCGTTTCTGGTACGGTGGCGACCGGGGCACATCCCAGCGGCTTCAACGAGCAGGACGCATTCAATGACCGGCCGGTCATCGATAACCCGGAGGCACAGCCGATCCCCGTGTCCTATACGGTTCGCCGTCTGACCCCGACCGAGTGCGCTCGGCTGCAAGGCTTTCCCGATTGGTGGTGCCGTGACCTCGAAACTGAGAATCCCACGGAAGAAGAAATCTCTTTCTGGCAGGATGTGTTTGAAACGCACCGCAGACTTGTGACTCAGGCCAAGAAGCCGAAGACGGAAAAGCAGATCCGAAAATGGCTGGCAGACCCGTATTCGGATGCCGCAGAGTATAAGCTCTGGGGCAATGGTGTCGCACTGCCGTGTGTCTTTTTTGTACTGTCCGGCATCGTCTGGGTGGCCGGATCGCCTGAGAATGGGAGTGAATCGGAGTGAGCATCACCCTGACTGCTTTTCTTGAGCAGCTCGAAACCATCTGTGCCACGAAACCGGACTATCGCATCGGCGGCAGCGGTACGGATGGTGCCTGTGACTGCATTGGTCTTATCATCGGCGCAGTCCGCAGAGCCGGGGGAAGCTGGAACGGCTACCACGGCAGTAACTACGCAGCCCGGAAACAGATGGTGGACTTTGTGGAACTCAAAACCGCACACTTGTTTGTGGGCGAGATTGTCTTCAAAGCCCGGAACCCCGGCGACAGTAGCTACAGTTTGCCGGACCGGTACAAGTTGGGAGGTGCAAACTGTACCGGAGACCTGCGGGACTACTACCATGTGGGCGTGATCACAAGAGTGCATCCGCTGGAGATCACCCATTGCTCCACCAGCGTGGATGGGAACAGCATCCACCGTGACTCAGTACTTGGCAGGTGGAAGTTCGGCGGCCGGCTGAAAGGCATCAACTATAAAAGTGATCGAGAGGAGAAGGTAGAGATGGAAAAGGTCAATATGCTGGCAGTTCATTGCAAGGCAACCGTTACGGGCGGAAGATTGAGTCTGCGGCAGGCTCCCGAAAGAACCGCTGACCGTCTTGCCTGGATTCCCAACGGTGCCCGGCTGGACGTGATCGGGCAGGAAGATGGCTGGTGCGCTGTGACTTATGAGACCATTCCCGGCTACGTCATGGAACGCTACCTGATCCTTGACGAGGAGAAAAAGCCCCTGACCGAGGCCGAGCGTCTGGATGCTCTGGAAAATAAGACGGCTGAGTTTGAGCAGCGCATCGCTGCGCTGGAAGCAAGAGTCGGCTGAAACCAATAAAATGGCCCACTGTATTACGAGGTAAAGGCTACCCCGTGATACCGTGGGCGTACATATCGGATGATCTTGCACAGTCGTGTTTTGCACGGATCGTGTAAAAGGTCGAATATGAAGAATGTCGAGAAATGGCCTTGCTATTTCATCGATTCAGAGCGATATATGTGCTACCGAAAACAAAGAAAGGGGCACAAAGCCATGAAAAAGTACGCACTGAATATTGATGACCGCAAGGTTCTGGTAAGCCGCCTGATGGAGTTGACCGGGCTTCATTCCCGGTACACTTTCATGCCGCGCTGCGCTTACATCGTCGGCAGCTACACCGTAGAAAAGGAGGGAACGCTTGTGATCGAAGATAACGCTGCGCCGGAGATCATCCGGACGCTGCTGGACGAGGGCATCATCCGTGAAGAAGGCGTGGAGACCCCGGAGACCGAAGCCGCCTGCGGGGAGACCACGGAATCGGAGTGTGAAGAGTCAGATGAGACCGTGGACAGCACCGAGGATACTCAGCCCACTGAGGAGTCGGGCGCAACTGCCGAGGAATCCCCGGAAGTTCAGGAACCGGTGGACGAGGATGAGCCGATGGACACTGTGAATGACACCAATGCGGATGAGGCACCTGCTCCGACCGAGCAGCCGACCTTGCAGGATGTGGACGAGCTGACCATCAGCCTTCCGATGTCTGGGCATACCGCCCAGAGCATCCGCAACTTCCTGAACCTCATGTACAGCCGTGGCCCACTGCTGAACAAAGCGATGGGCACAAACTTCTCGGTATCGAACAGCCTGCTGGATGCCTTGGAACAGGCTACTACCCGCACGGTGGATGAGATGCTGGATGAGCTGGAGGAGTACCGACTGGGTGCCGGCACCACTGGCATGACCGGCATCTGCATCACGGCGGAGAAGATCAGCCTGGCTTTTGCCGGTCCGCTGACGCAGGACAAGGTGAGTGCCTATACGGAACTTTGCTCCGCCATGAACCGGATGGCAGTCACTCAGAAGCGGATCCAGGCAAAGACCGTCAACGATGCCAATGAGAAGTACGCACTCCGCATCTGGCTGATCCGACTGGGTCTGAACGGAGATGAACACAAGACCCTCCGCAAGATTCTGATGCAGAACCTTTCCGGTCATGCGGCATTCCGCACCGAGGAAGATGCTGAAAAGTTCCGGGTCAAGGAAAAGGCAAAACGAGATGCCCTGAAAGCCGCAAAACAGGCGGCACACGGCGGCGTTTCTGCCGCCGAGGAAACGGCCGAAGCGACAGCGGAAGCCTCCACACAGCCCGACTGTGGGGCAGACGGCGCACCCCAGGCGCAGGAGGCGGGAACGTAAGCTCCTGACCCCTTAAGGGGGCCGCCGGATAAGAGAGAGCTTCTTCCATTGTACCGATATTAACTCTGAAAATGTACAGTATCAAGTGCGTTTTTCACCATAATGTACACGATCTTTGCCCTGAATGATCGGTGATTATTTGACCCTTTATGGCCTTGCTATCCTCCCCACATGACGGTAATATGCACATACCGCAAGGGGAACAGAACAAGACAAAAGGAGATAAACACCATGAACGATAAGACCAGAGAGCAGATCGAAGCCATGAAGATGCAGACCATCGGGGTCGAGGTTGAGATGAACAACATCACCCGCGAGAAGGCCGCCAGAAAGGTTGCCGAGTTCTTCGGGACGACCGCATGGTACGCAGCCGGCGAGTACGGGTACATGAGCTGGGCTTGCAAGGACCAGCAGGGCAGGGTTTGGAAATTCCAGCGGGACATCAGCATCCACGGACCGGAAGCTGAAAAGTGCGAGATGGTGACCCCCATCCTTACCTATGAGGACATCGAGACCTTGCAGGCAATCATCCGACTGCTCCGCAAGGCTGGCGCAAAGTCCAGCCCCAGCCGGGGATGCGGCGTTCACATCCACATCGGCAAGGGAAACCACACCCCCAAGACCCTGCGGAATCTGGTCAACATCATGGCGGCGCACGAGGAGCAAATCGGCAGAGCGATTCGCATCGATGCAGGTAGAACCGGACAGTACTGCCGAGTGGTCGACCCCCGATTCCTTGACCAGCTGAACAAGAGAAAGCCGACGACCATGACCGAGCTTGCCGACATCTGGTACGCCGGCAACCACGCAAACTACGGCAGAACGGCACATTACAACGAAAGCCGATACCATATGCTGAACCTCCACGCCACCTTCACCAAGGGCACGATTGAATTCCGGCTTTTCCAGTTTGCCGACCCCAGCGATGGCAAGCAGAACGGACTTCACGCCGGTGAGCTGAAAGCCTACATCCAACTTTGCCTCGCAATGAGCCAGCTTGCCAAGATGGTGAAGACCGCAAGCCCCAAGCCCCAGCAGACCGACAACGAGAAATACGCAATGCGGTGCTGGATGCTTCGGCTGGGCTTCATCGGGGACGAGTTCAAAACAGCACGGGAGATCCTTCTGCGGAATATGGAGGGCAACGCAAGCTGGCGCAACGCATAAGCGCCGACTTGCACGGGCACCTATCGGGCGGGCAACCGCCCTTTAGGCGGTAGAAGGAGGGCGATACGCCATGAAAAATGAAACCAGAGAAACCGCACCCGGCAGAACGTTCCGGGTGGTCATCACCGAGACCCTTAAACGGGTGGTCGAGGTCAACGAATCTGAGATCAAGGAACCCACGATGGATGAGGCCGTCCAGGCGGTCAGCGACTGGTGGCACAACGGACAGATCGTTCTGGAAGCCGAGGACTTTGACGGCGTGGACTTTTCCGCAGCGGAAGGCGGTGAGGTCAGTGATTGATCACTTCCTGTTCGACAAGGGCGGGATCAGCAGAAAGCCGTCCCGGTACTATCTTGCCTACGGCAGCAACCTTGACATGGAACGGATGGGGCACAGATGCCCCTATGCGGTGCCAGTCGGTGTTACCGAGATCTACGGATACCGACTCCTGTTCAAGAAAAGCAAGACCGGGTGTTACGCTACCATCGAGCAGGATGCCAATGAAAGCGTTCCGGCTGTGGTCTGGTTGCTTTCTGAGTTTGATGAACTGCTGCTGGACCGGTACGAAGGCTGCCCTCGGTTCTATTACAAGAAGCAGTTCCAGCTTCCCGTCTGGAATCTGGATGGGCATCGGATGAAGAAGCTGAAAACCTGCATAGCATACATCCTGCATGAAGAACGGCAGCTCGGCTGCCCCAGCCATGAGTACTTCGACTTGCTGGCAGACGGGTATACGGAGTGGGGATTCCCGACAGATACATTGCACAGCGGGCTGTCTTCCAGCATCGGAAAGGCGGCAGCGGTGGAGTTCCTCAAAGAAATCGACTGAGTACAATTTTGCCGATCCTGTGAGGAAATCATTGTGCAGGATATGATGCACATTGGCCTTGCTATTCGGGCAAAACAGAGGCATATATAGCATACCGCCAGACAACAGCGGAAACGAAAGGAGCAAGCGACTATGAACGAAAAGAAGTATTACATCGCATACGGCAGCAACCTGTCGGTGGATCAGATGGCACAGCGGTGCCCGGATGCCCGCATTGTGGGGCAGGCTGTTCTGGAAGACTGGGAGCTGGCCTTCCACGGCTGCGCGACCATCCTGCCGAACAAGGGAAAGAACACACCGGTTCTGGTGTGGGAAATCTCTGCTGGCGATGAGAAGAACCTCGACATCTACGAGGGTTATCCGAGCTTCTATCGCAAGGAAAACATGACGGTCGAGGTGGTGAGCAAGGATGCAGAGCCCATGACCGTCACCGCCATGGTCTACATCATGGAAGATACCTACGGCGAGAGGATGCCGAGCCGGTACTACTACAAGGTGCTCCATGACGGGTACAAGGCATTCCGTTTTCCGATGCACATTCTGGAAGGCGCACTGAAAAAGTGTGCGAATGACCCGAAGAAGGCAGAGCAGTTGATCAGGGAGGTGCAGGGATGAATTTTCCGGACAAGAAGACTGTAGAAACGCTGCGGACACAGTTCCCGATCGGTTGCCGTGTGGTGCTGGACCGGATGAAAGATGCTCAGGCACCGGCCTTGGGCACGCAGGGAACCTGCCGGGGTGTAGACGATGCCGGCAATGTGATGGTTTCGTGGGATACGGGCGGCAGCCTGAACGTTGCCTACGGTGCGGACAGTTGCCACCGTGTGGCGTCCGAGGCCGAGGTAAAGAAATCGCTCGACCACCTCGGTAAGACGCGACACGCGGGCCCACGTTGCCCACGGTGCGGCGCTGAGCCGGACTGTTACGACCACCAGCAGCAAGCCCTCAGCCGCTACGCAGAGATCATGGTGTGCAACACCTGCGGTACGGTCGAAGCGATGGAAGATTTTCTTGGGGAAGCAACATCGCTGACCGATTGGGCGATCGTGAAAGCGGGGTGGGTCGAATGAAGGTGCTTTTGGTCGAACCGATGGAACATCCGAAGGAGATCGATATCCAGCCCACGCTGGAAGAGTACTATAAGGTGCTGGACTGCGACTGCATCACGGCAACCTACCCGTGGCCGGAACCGGTCGCTCTGGTCACGGACGACAACGGACTGTTTACGGACAAACTGTTCAGCCGGTATATCCGGGAACTGAAACAGCCGATCCGAGGCGGCTTCTTCCTCTGTGGGTTGGGCGAGGAAGACTTCACAGACTTGCCGCCGGAGCTCATGGACAAGTTCAGGAAACGGTTCTGGAATCCGGAACTCTTCGTTCGCACCGCATCGGGACTCGCGGCCATCCAAACCAGCGACGGCACACAGCCCGAATAAAGAAAACGGCCCCTTCTGCCTAGGCAGGAGGGGTTGGCTTGTGGCTGGTGGGGGCTTCGGATCATCGAGAACCCTTTCCCAGTTTACTGTATATTAGCTCTGGTTTGCAAGAATAGCAAGCCGGGAAAGAGCAGGATCTTCCACGATCTTTAGGCGGCAGAACTGTGTATATGGTCAACGGAAAACGGGGACAACGAGGAACAGCCCCAGCCTTGCTGGGGGTTCCTTGGCGGATTCCCTTAAAGGAAATCCCGCATGCTCATGCCGACTTCGTAGAGTTGCTGCTCAAGGCTCATGTAATGCCATTCTTCTTCTTCGTCCTCTTCCTCCTCCAGTTCTTCGGGGAAAGGGTCGTGTTTCCAACCGCCCTTGCGGTATTCTTCTTCCCGGATGTCGTTGCGGTCGAAAATGTCCAGCTCGTATTCTTCTTCAAGCTCTGCAATGCGGTCCTCGATGATGCTTTCGATCTCGCTGATGGTCTTTTTCATGGTGGTTGCCTCCGTTTTCCGTGTGTGTTTTCCTTTCGGTGTCTGTATATTCGCTCTAAAACACATATTTATCAAGGCCATTTATCGATATAGATCCACCAAAGATATGGGCAGATGATCGTCGATAATATGACGTTTTATGGCCTTGCTATTATGCCGAAACGACGGTAATATGCACATACCGAAACGGAAAGGAAGGAAAAAACATGGAACGCTACACCTACGAAATCACCTTCACCCGGCTGGACGGCCAGCCCGACGAGACTCAGCAGTACACCGACGAGGGGTTTGCCAGAGAATGCTTCCGACTTTTCGATGAGCCGGACAGCGCCGAGCTGTACAGCCGCATCCGCCTGACCCGCCACGACTGGGAGACCGGCACGGACGAGGTTCTGGAGACCTTGGAATTCTGAAAGGGGAGAACGAACATGAAAATGGAACTGGACAAGAAGCTGGACACAATCCGGCTCAATGTATTGGCCGCCAATTTTGGCGACCTTGCCACTCGCCGTCAGATGATTCAGGAGTTCGGGGATTACCCGGATGCCCTGTGGGGTGTCAATGAAAATGGGGAGAAGGTGATGCTCAGCATCCAGAAAAACGGCATCACGGAGCGTGTGTTCCAGTCGAACCGGTGGGTTCGGGTCAACGAATACGACGCCGACGGCTGTGAGGCCGGCGAGACCTACGAAGGGCGCTGGGCAGAGTGCCCGAAACCCACGGCGACGGATACGGATGAGGAACTGGAGCTTTCGGATGCCCAGAGTGCCCGCAACGATGAAATCTACAACGCTGCGTATGAATTCTGCAAGGTCATGGCGGAGGATGACCGCCTCGAGTGGAACATGGAGATTCTCGGAGAACTGGCAGACCTTGCCGCCGAGCTCCTGACCCGGCACGGCAGCCGTGTGCGCTACCCTGCGGTGGTCACCGAACCGGACGGAAGGCAGTATATCGAGGAATACCACGGAGGCATAAAGTGACACATTTTCCGGAGTGAAGAGCCAGATGATCGTGTACATTAGCCGCTTGCTATCAGCCCTGAGTGACGGTAATATACAGTCACAAAAACGAAGGGAGATAAACACCATGACCTATACGAACATCCGACTTTTCACTGCCAACGGCATTCCGGAGGCACTCAGCAACCTTTGGTACGGTACCGACTGCTCGGTGGTCGAGATCCAAGACGCCATTGAAGATGCCAAGAACGCAGCAGACCTTCTGCGGCGCATCCAGAAGATGAAACTTCTGAGGAAGGTAGCCCTCGACCGGGAAACCGAACAGAAGGTGCGGTTCAAGACCACCGATTGCTGGGGCAATATAAGCTACCTCGAAATCCGCAAATAAACCGGATGGATAGGGGCAAGGGGCTGGGAAACCGGCCCTTTGCTCGTGTCCATCCAATGTCATACCGCCCGAATGTACACAAATCTAGGGGCGAATGATCGTGTATCATAGCCGCTTGATAGTGTGCGAAAGTGACGGTAATATGTGCATACCGAAAGGGAAAAACCCACGGAAAACACAAAAAACACGCTGGAGGATACAAAAATGACGAAGAATGAAAACCGCATCAATAAGCTTTTCGAGGAACTGGTTCCCACGAGCGGCAAGGCGGATAGCCTCGCCGGAGAACTGGTCAGAGCCACCGCACGGATCGGGTACCGATTCTTCAACGACGGCGACATGGTCAACCAGGGCTACGGCAAAGAAACCTGCAACCCCGCGGCCCGGTTCCTGATCGCCAAGGGCAACGCAGAAATCAGCAGCCTGACCGTAGCCCTTTGGGAGATCTTCAGCGAGGATGCCTACGAAAAGGTTCTGGATACCCTTGAGGGTGCGGTTGCCGACTACATCAAGCAGAACCCCGACCTTCGCAGCCAGCCCACCAAGGATATGTGGGATTACCGCGATATGGCGGAAGACTGGGACGACAGCTGCGATGAGGAAGAGGACTACGACGACTGCGAAGACGACTACGATGAGGAAGAGGACTACGACGACTGCGAAGACGACTACGATGAGGAAGAAGACTACTGAGCAGAAAACTGCGGGGGGGCTTGCCTGAAAGGGCGGCCCCTTTTCCTGTGCTAGGGCTCTCAAATATACACCGATCCTGGCGTGAATGATCGTGTAATCTGCGGCCTTGCTATCTGCGGGACGTGACGGTAATATACAGTCACAAAAACGAAAGCGAGGAACATAGACATGAAAAAGCAGACCCTGACCAGGAAGCAGCAGAAAGCCCTGCTGGACATCGCAAAGCGCCTGATGGTGGAGGTGGAAAACCGAGGCGACCTTGAAGCGCGCGGCTGCGACAGCGAGGATTTCATCGAGGTTCCCGTCTGGGGCATCCAGAAAGCCATGGAGGAAGCCTACCTTCTGGGCAAGGCGGAGAAGTAAGCCCGACACAGCCCCCACAAAGGGGGGCGCAGATGCAAGCCAACAAACTCCCCCAACCAAACCGCACAAGCCCCACACAGGGGCTGTGTGGCGAGGTGGTGGGGCAACGGAGGAATGAGTATGAACGACGAAAGAGTCATGGACCTTATCGTGGACATCTACAACAATATGAATGACGAGGATAAGGCTGGCTTCACGCTGGAAGCTGCCAAGGAGATGGTCAAGGACCAGATTGAAATTGATTTTTCCCAAGGTCGTGAGCCGCTGGAATACGACCCCCAGCTCTTTTATGAAGTAATCCGGGAATTCATTGAACAGGATGCCGAGGACGGAGAGTGATGTACATTCTGCCCGGTATTCCGGGCGGATGATCGTGCAGCATAGCCGCTTGCTATCCTCCCCACATGACGGTAATATGTGCATACCGAAAGGGAAAGACCCTACGGAATGAAAAAACACGGAGGATTTCACCATGAAGAAGCATCTGAACAACTTCCCGGAACACAGCATCAGCATCGAGAGCTACTACGACCTGCTCAGTCCCTGCAACGACAGCATCCTGCAGTTTGGCGACCGGGTTCTGGTTGCCAAAACGAACTGGAAGGGCGGCGTGGAGGCTGCGGTTTACGGATTCGCTGAGGACCCCAAGGAAGGGCTTTCATCGATCGAGTGCCGACTGGAACTGCTGAAGATTTCGGATGGGGTCTTCTCGGATGCCGGACACGCCATCGAATGGTGCATCCGGAACGCACACTGAGATATGGGCGGGGGCTCCCTGCGGGGGGCTTTTGCTCGTTGCGGCAGATCTTCCGTGCGCAGGATATACACATATCCGACAAGACTGTGGGCGAATGATCGTGTATCATAGCCGCTTGATATACTTCCCCAGTGACGGTAATATACAGTCACACCGAAGGGGAGAAGCCCCACGGAAAACAAAGCATACGGAGGATACAGACCATGATGAAGAAAGCCAAAACCTACCTTGCCAGCATTCAGGCGGCTGCCACCGAGCGAGAGCTGACCGGCATTGAGCTCATGTTCAAGCAGGACATGAGCATCAACTGCGATGACCTTGGCAAACTTTGCCGGGCAGCCGAGGACAAGCGGTACACCCTGCGGAACAACGCCGAAACCCTGCAGCTCAAGGACATCCTTTTCCAGCGGACGAGAGCCGAGATGGATGCCTACCACGACATGAGCCACAAGCCGGAGAGCTGGACGGCCGAGGACATAGAACGCCAGCGCATCCGATTCTGCGCGGTCTGGCAGGTCATCGAGGAGGCAGAGCTGGTCGATGAGTACGAGGCTTGGAAAGAAGCCAACCCCAACGCATAACCAATAAAGGACACACTCCCCGCAGGGGGCTGTGTCTCGTATCCGCCGTGTTTGATATACAAAGGACTTCTTCGGAGGTCCTTTTTCTTTTGCCCATTTTTACAGAAGGGAGGGATAGCCAATGGCTACCAGAGGCAGAAAACCGAAGCCGACCGCCATGAAGGAACTGGAAGGCAATCCGGGCAAGCATCCGCTGAATACCAGCGAACCGAAGCCCACAAAGAAAGCACCGGCGTGTCCGAAATGGCTGGAGCCGGAAGCAAAAAAAGAATGGCGGCGTCTTGCCAAGCAGATGGAAGCCATCGGCATCCTGACCGAAGTGGACATGGCTCCCTTCGCCGGCTATTGTCAGGCATACGCACGATGGAAAGAAGCAGAAGAATTCATCACCCAGCACGGCACCATCGTCAAAACGCCCTCCGGCTATTGGCAGCAGGTGCCGCAGGTCTCCATTGCACAGACCTATCTGAAAATCATGAACCGCTTTGCCGAGCAGTTCGGTCTGACCCCATCCTCCCGAAGCCGGATCATTGCCTCGGATTGCAGCCCTGCGGATGCTGCTGATGAGATGGAAAACCTGCTGGGAGGTGGCGGATGATGGAGAGCAGACCGAAGAACTACCCAAAACTCAAAGACTACAAGCCCAGCCGCTTCATGCTGCCGACCTGTCACTACGATAAAGCCAAGGCCGACCGCGCCGTGCGCTTTATCGAAAACCTCCGACACACCAAAGGCAAGTGGGCGGGCAAGCGGTTCTGGCTGCTCCCTTGGCAGGAGCAGATCATCCGGGATGTTTTCGGTATTGTGGATGAGCGCGGAAACAGACAGTTCCGCACAGCTTATGTCGAAATCGGAAAGAAGAACGGCAAGTCGGAGCTGGCCGCTGCGGTGGCATTGTATCTGCTGTTTGCCGATAACGAGCCCTCCGCAGAAGTCTATGGCGCTGCCGCCGACCGGCAGCAGGCATCCATCGTCTTTGACGTTGCCAACCAGATGGTGCAGATGACGCCGGCACTCATGAAACGCTGCAAGATTATGGCGGCAATCAAACGCATTGTGAATTACAGCAACGCCGGGTTCTATCAGGTGTTGTCAGCGGAAGTCGGCACGAAGCACGGCTTGAATGTGTCCGGTCTGGTGCTGGATGAGGTCCATGCCCAGCCCAACCGCAAGCTCTACGATGTCCTGACCAAAGGTTCCGGTGACGCCCGTGAACAGCCGCTGTTCTTCCTGATCACCACGGCCGGCACGGACAAGGAGAGTATCTGCTATGAGCTGCACATGAAAGCCCTTGACCTGCTGAACGGTCGGAAAATTGACCACACCTTTTACCCGGTGGTCTATGGTCTGACCGATGAGGATGACTGGCACGATGAAGTCAACTGGTATAAGGCCAACCCCTCACTGGGACAGACCATCCAGATCCAGCGCGTCCGGGATGCTTACCAAGAGGCACTGGACAACCCAGCAGAGGAGAATGTATTCAAGCAGCTCCGTCTGAATATGTGGGTGTCCTCTCTGACCCGATTTATCCCGGAACACATCTATGACCTCGGCAACCAGCCAATCGATATGGAAGCCCTCAAAGGCCGTGACTGTTACGGTGGACTGGACTTGTCCAGCACCGGTGACATCACGGCTTTTGTGCTGATGTTCCCGCCCAGAACCCCGGAGGAAAAGTACATCATGCTGCCGTTCTTCTGGATTCCGGAGGATACGATTCCCCAGCGTGTGCGCAGGGCATCTGTGCCCTATGACATTTGGTTCCAGCAGGGCTACCTGATGGCGACCGAAGGAAATGTCATCCACTACGGATTCATAGAGAAGATCATTGAGGAACTTGGAAACACATACCACATTAGAGAAATTGCCTTTGACCGATGGGGAGCGGTGCAGATGACCCAGAACCTAGAGGGGATGGGCTTTACCGTTGTGCCTTTCGGACAGGGGTTCAAAGATATGAGCCCGCCTACCAAGGAGTTCTATAAGCTCCTGATGGAAGGACGTATCGTTCACGGCGGCAACCCCATCATGGCATGGATGGCCGGCAATGTGGTCGTGGACACCGATCCGGCCGGCAATATCAAGCCTACCAAGGCAAAGTCACCGGAGAAAATTGACGGTATCGTCGCTGCGATCATGGCACTGGACCGCTGCATCCGAAATGAAGGACAGCAGCAGAGCAGCATCTACGATGAACGTGACATGATCGTTTTTTGATACACAAATCATGGAGGATAAGAAGATGAAGTATCTGATGAGTGCAGACTGGTGGCGCGCAGCAAGTATCCGCGCCGCAAAGACCATGTTCCAGACCGGTGCAGCACTGGTCGTGACCCAGATGCCCAGCGGCACGGTGGACTGGATGGCGGTAGGCAGCGCAGCGATCGTGGCTGGTGTGGCCTCCCTCGGCACCAGTCTGGCTGGTCTGCCGGAGCTGGAGAAGGGGGATAACGCCTGATGACATTCTGGGAATGGCTGGGTTTTGAAAACCCAAGAGACTCTCCCCAATCTGAAACCCCATCACCGAAAGAAGGTCTGCCCCAGGTTACGGATAATGTCCGTGATTCCGGGCAGACCTTTGTGTTTGGCAGATCCAATGCCGGGGAACAGGTGGATGAAAAGGCCGCCATGCAGATCCCGACCGTGTATGCCTGTGTCCGACTGCTGGCAGAGTCCATTGCGGCATTGCCTCTGCATCTGTACCGGGTAACGGACGAGAACGGCAACAAGGAAAAGGCAAGGGATCATCCGCTGTACAAGATCCTGTACAGACAGCCTAACCCGGAAATGACGTCTTTTGTGTTCTGGGAGACCTTGATGACCCACCTGCTTCTTTGGGGCAACGCCTACGCACAGATCGTCCGGGATGGCAAGAACACAGTGCTGGGTCTGTATCCGCTGCTGCCGGAAAACGTCGAAGTGGATCGCGATGAAAGCGGCGAGCTGTACTACATCTACCACGCCTATACGGATGAAGTTCCGGGAGAGCAGAACAAGGATATCTACTTTCGCCGGGATGAGATATTCCATGTGCCGGGGTTGGGCTTCAATGGTCTGATCGGTTTTTCACCGATCGCCATGATGAAGAACAGCCTCGGCACTTCCATTGCGGTGGACAAGTACGGCTCGGCGTTCTTCAAGAACGGCGCACAACCCAGCGGTGTGTTGGAACATCCCGGCGTCATGAAAGACCCGAACCGTGTCCGGGACAACTGGGAAGCAGCTTACGGCGGTGCGGCAAATGCGCATCGGGTGGCTGTTCTCGAAGAGGGCATGACCTACAAGCCTGTGTCGCTGCCACCGGAGGACAGCCAGTTTCTGGAAACAAAGCAGTTCTCTGTGACGGAAATCTGCCGTATCTTCCGTGTGCCTCCGCATCTCGTGGCGGATCTTTCCAGAGCGACCTTCTCTAACATTGAATACCAGTCCCTGAATTTCGTGATGCATTCCCTGACTCCGTGGATCGTCCGCATCGAGCAGGGCATCATCAAGGATCTCCTGCTGGAGGAAGAACAGGATACCTATTTCCCGAAATTCAATGTGGATGGTCTGCTCCGGGGCGATTACCAGAGCCGGATGAACGGCTACGCCACCGGCATCAGCAACGGTTTTTTGTCTCCCAACGATATCCATCGTCTGGAAAACATGGACCTGATCCCGGCTGACCAGGGCGGTGACGACTACTACCTGAACGGCGGCTATGTGAAGTTGAAGGATGCTGGACTGGCACAGCAGAACAAGGCTGCCGCTGCCCAGCAAAATCAGCCTCAGCAGATACAGCCGGAGGAGGAACCCCCTGACAGCGAAAACCGGCAGAGTGAGAGTACGCCAAAACGACAGAAAGAGAGGAGAGCTAGATGAAAAAGTTCTGGAACTGGATCAAGGATAGTGACGAGACCAGAACCCTCCGGCTGGAAGGCCCCATCGATGAGGAATCCTTCTGGGGAGATGAGATCACTCCGCAGATGTTCCGGGATGAGCTGAATGCAGGTGAGGGTGATGTGACCGTCTGGATCAACAGTCCGGGCGGCAATGTGTTTGCTGCTGCCGAGATCTATACCATGCTCAAGGACTACAAGGGCAGCATCACGGTCAAGATCGATGCGATTGCAGCATCAGCGGCATCCGTTGTGGCCATGGCAGGTGATGTTGTGCAGATGAGTCCCGTTGCCATGCTGATGATCCATGACCCCAGCACCGTTGCGATGGGCAATACCAAGGATATGGAAAAGGCCATTGAGGTGCTGAATGAGGTCAAGGAAAGCATCATCAACGCCTACGCATCCAAGAGTGGTCTGTCCCATGCCCGAATCGCAAACCTCATGTCCAACGAAACGTGGATGAATGCGAAAAAGGCTGTGGAATTGGGCTTTGCGGATGAGGTGCTCTTTGAAGCAAAGCAGAAAGCATTCGAAGAACCGGAACAGACTCCCGACGAGGAACCGGGCGAGGGCGAAGAAAAGCAGCCGATCCAGAAGGATGCGGCAGGGCACCTTTTCTCCAGCCGTCAGATGGATCTAATCGTCCTGAATCGTCTGGGAGTCAAGCCTGATACCCCTGCGGCTCAAACGGAGCTGCCCAGTGATCCCCCTTCGGAAGCTGGTCCTGTCCTTGACATGGACGGCAAGACCGAGGCAGGGGATTATTCCTACAATGTCCTGATGAAACAGCTGGAGTGCATGAAATGATGCGCCCCGGCTTTTTTCATGCCGAAAACACGAAATTCATGGAGGTACAACACTATGAGTAAGATTCTGGAACTGCGCACCAAGCGCAATACCCTCTGGGAGCAGACCAAGGCTTTCCTGGAAAAGAACCGCGGCGATAACGGTCTGGTCAAGGCCGAGGCTGTGGAGCAGTACAACAAGATGGCACAGGAGGTCAAGGACCTGGGTGCTGAGATCGAGCGGCTGGAACAGCAGGCACAGATCGAGGCACAGCTGTCTGCGCCCACTTCCAACCCCGTCCATGCCGATCCCAAGAACGGCAGCAAGAAGGATGTGAAGCCGACTGCTACTGCCGAGTACGCCGAGAACTTCTGGAACATGATCCGCAACCGTGGTCATTACGGTGAGGTCCGCAACGCTCTGTCTGTGGGCGAGGACACCGAGGGCGGCTTTACCGTTCCCGATGAGTTCGAGAAGAAATTGGTGGAGGCACTGGAAGAGAACAACATCTTCCGTGGCATGGCGACTGTCATCCGTACCAGCTCCGGCACCCGCAAGATCCCTATCGCAGAGGATACCGGCGAGGCAAGCTGGATCGATGAGGGCGAGGAGATCCCCGAAAGCGATGCGACCTTCGGCCAGACCATGCTGTCCGCCTATAAGCTGGGTACCATGATCAAGATCTCCAACGAGCTGCTGAACGATTCCGCCTTTGACCTCGCCACCTATATTGCACGCCGGTTCGGTGTGCGTATGGGCAATGCGGAGGAGCGTGCCTTCATCACCGGTGACGGCGTTGGTAAGCCTCTGGGTCTGCTGGCTGAGACCGGCGGCGCAAAGGTCGGTGTCAAGGCTGCCAAGCAGGATGCTGTCACCTTTGACGAGATCTTCAAGCTGTACTATGCGCTGAAGGCTCCTTACCGCAAGAAGGCGCAGTTCCTCTGCAACGAGGCACTGGTGCTGCAGCTGATGACCATCAAGGACAACAACGGCAACTATATCTGGAAGCCGGGTCTGGAGATCGGCAAGCCCGATACTCTGCTGAACCGTCCTCTGAAGACCTCCGCCTTTATGCCGGAGATCAAGGGCGGCAACAAGGTCATGGCCTTTGGTGACTACAGCTACTACTGGGTGGCTGACCGCCAGAACCGCACTTTCCGTCGCCTGAACGAGCTGTATGCCCGCACGGATCAGGTCGGCTTCCTGACCACCCAGCGTGTCGATGGCAAGCTGATCCTGCCTGAGTCCGTGCAGCTCCTCCAGATGGCTGCCGGCGGCTGATAAGAGAGGGGATGACCGATCATGGCTCTGATCCCGCTTTTTGAAGCGAAGACCTATCTGCGCGTGGACAGCGGGGATGAAGATGCCCTGATCGGTATCCTGCTTTCCTCGGCCGAGCAGATGTGCAAGGATGTGGGCCGGCTCACGGACGACCAGTGGGAGGCAGTCAATGCCGCTGACCGGGATGCCGAGAACGGGGTCACACCAACGAGGGAATTGGAAGCCCTCCGCAGCACTTGCCGTGTGGCAATTCTATATGCGCTGGGCTATTTGTACGAACACCGGGACGAAGCGGACCATAAGCAGTTGATGCTGACGCTCCGTTCGATTCTGTTTGCTGTGAGGGAGGGGGTGTTCTGATGATCGATAAGCTGAATGAGAGGATCACGATCCAGCAAAGTAAGCACATGACCGATAAGGTCGGCAATCATCGGAACGCATGGGTGGATTATTACACCTGCTTCGCCTACGCTTCGACCTTTGAGGCGCAGGAGGATGAAGGTGAAGTCACGGCCGAACAGAAAAGCGTGGTGTTCACGGTACGTTGGTGCAGCGAGGTCAATAAGCTGACTTCTACCGGGTTCCGGGTACTGTTTCGTGGTGAGCTTTATGACATCACGTCAGTTGACCCCATGAACTACAACAAGAAAACCACAAAGCTGCATTGCAGGCTGGAACGGAGGCAGAGATGAGCAGTAAAACCGTCAGCGTGGACGGGCTTGCGGCGGCCGTCAATGAGGGCTTGCAGGAATATGCGAAGCTGGCATCCTCCGAGGTCAAACGAGCGGTTCGGAAATCAGCAAAGACGGTCAAGGAGGAAATCGAGGCCGGCGCGCCATCCCGGACCGGTCGGTATAAGTCGAGCTGGGTGGCGACCAAGCAGGAGGAATCCAGTCAGAGCCTTCAGATGGTCGTCCATTCCAAAGACCGATACCAGCTGACGCATCTTTTGGAAAAGGGCCACGCCAAGCGCGGCGGTGGGCGTGTGGCGGCAAGACCGCACATTGCTCCTGCCGAGCAGGAGGGGGTCGAGCTGCTCCAAAGCCTCATCGAGAAAGCACTGAAGTAGGAGGATGCCATGACCCACGCAGAAGTCAAAGCGATGGTGGAAGAAATGGGGCTGCCCTATGCGTATGACCATTTTGCAGAAGGGGAAAGCCCTGATCCGCCATTCATCTGTTTTCTGTATCCGAAAGCCGCAAATTTTAGTGCGGACGGCATCGTGTACCACCACTTCAATCGGCTGGACATTGAGGTGTACACCGATTACAAAGATCCGGATACGGAGGCAGCAATCGAAGAAGTCCTGACCGCCCACGAGCTTTTCTATGAAAAGAGCGAGGCTTGGATCGAGACGGAAAAGATGTATGAAGTCCTGTATGAGCTGACCGTCTGAGTCAGCCGCAGGGCTTTTTTCACGAGAGGAGAAAGCAATGGGTAAGAAAAGCAACAAGGTCAAGTACGGCCTGAAAAACTGCCATTACGCCAAGGCAACCTTTGACGAGGACGGCGGCGTTACCTACGATACCCCGGTACGCATCCCTGGTGCGGTCAGTCTGTCCCTGGATGCCAATGGTGATATTGAGCCGTTCTATGCGGACAATATCGCCTACTATGTCGTGAATAACAACTCCGGCTATGAGGGTGATCTGGAAATCGCCCTGATTCCGGAGTCCTTCCTCACGGATATCATGCACGAGGAACTGGATGGCAACGGCGTTCTGGCGGAAAACGCCAACGCAGAACTGGAGCATTTCGCGTTCCTGTTCGAGTTCGATGGCGACCAGCGGCATATCCGCCACGTTATGTACAACTGTGTGGCAAGCCGTCCGTCCATCGAAGGTGATACCAACGAGGACAGCAAGGAGGTCAAGACCGACACCCTGACCTTGCAGGCAACGCCGCTGGCAAACGGTTATGTCAAGGCCAAGACCGGCACCAACACCAGCGACGATGTCTACAACAAGTGGTACGAGAAGGTCTATGAGCCGCAGGCAGAGGCCTCCAGTGTGGTGACTGAGGAGACTGATCCTCAGGGCTGATAAACCGAGGCAGGGCTTCGGCTCTGCTTCCTACATTATTGTATAAGGAGATTTTCAATATGAAAAAGCATCGTGTATTTTCCCTGTTCACTGTCATCTTCGTGGCCTTCCTGCTGTTCCAGTCGGTGACCATCGTGCCAACCGGCTACACGGGCGTGAAGACCAGCTTCGGCCAGATTCAGGAGGCCACCATCCAGAGCGGCAAGCTCAACTTCACCATTCCGTTTGTCCAGAGCATCCATACCGTGTCCAACAAGCAGCAGGACAAGCACATCGAGGCACAGATCTGGGGCGAAGCCTCCGACAAGACTCCTGTGTATGCCGCAGATGTAATCGTGACCTATCAGGTGCTCCCGGAAAAGAGTGCATGGCTGTATGCCAATGTATCCGACACCAAGAATCTGGTCGGTGACGAGTTGGTGGCATCTGCCATCAAGTCCGCCATGGCCGAGCTTGGCCCCAATGAGGTCACCAACCGCACCAAGATCGAGCCGCTGGCACAGCAGAAGCTGGCAGAGTCCCTGAACCAGAAGTATGGCGAGGGTGCTGTGTTCATCAATAAGGTGGTCATCAACAACATGGATTTTGAAGAGGCGTATAACACTGCCATCCAGCAGAAGTCCATTGCCCAGCAAAACGCCGACAAGCAGAAGATCGAGAACGAAGCCGCCATTGCCAAGGCTGAGGCCGACAAGCAAGTGGCGATCACCAATGCCGAGGCGGAGGCACAGAAGACCTCCATTGCCGCAGATGCTCAGGCTGAAGCCAACCGCAAGATTGCAGAAAGCCTGTCTGATACCCTGATCGAGTACCAGAAGATTCAGAAGTGGGATGGCAAGCTGCCCACCGTCAGCGGCAGCAATGCACTGGTCAGCATCGACCCGGCAGAGTAAGCAAGTACACAAACCGAGGGCGGGGCGGAGGCTCTGCCCTTTCTACATGAAATGGAGGATAAAGACTATGGCAGTTACAAAGAAAATCGAGATCGATGGTCAGATGGTGGAGTTCCGTGCCAGCGCAGCCGTGCCGAGGCTGTATCGCATTAAGTTTGGCCGGGATATCTACAAAGACCTGCGTTCTCTGGAAAAGAGCGTGGGGGATAACGATGAGGAAAGCTCCAGCCTTGACCTGTTTAGTCTGGAGATGTTCGAGAATATCGCCTATATTATGGCAAAGCACGCCCATCCTGATCAGGTGCCGGACACCCCGGATGAGTGGCTGGAGAACTTCAACACCTTCTCCATATACCAGATTCTGCCCCAGCTCATCGAACTGTGGGGTCTGAACGTCCAGACGGAGGTGGAAGCAAGAAAAAACCTCGCAAAAGTGAGCGGGTAATGACCACCCCACTCTTCATGCTGCGCTGTGTGCAGCTCGGTATCAGCATCGCCGACCTCGACTTGCTGACCATCGGGTTGGTCAATGACATGTTCACAGAGCGGCAGAACGATGAGTATCCGTATCAGGAGCTGGCATCGCAGGCAGACTTTGACCGGTTCTGACCAAACTTTCGTGCTTATATTGATTGCAAAATAAGCACGAAAGTCTGCGAGGATAAAGAAAAATCCCCCAGCCGTGCACAGCTGGGGGAGAAAGAAGGTGGCCCGGAGGTCATCTTCCCGGTCTCAGACCTCGCAAGGTTACCGAAACCTGATCACTATTGAATTATAGCTGATTGGGTGAAGATAGTCAACCGAGTATATCGTGTTTACGAACCCTCTTCTGGGCAAGTTCATAAACTTCTTCATCTGCACGAACTCCGATGACAATTATCATCATGGATGTTTCAGTACGACGAAGTTGGTAAACAATGCGCAGACCAGCGGAGCGAAGTTTGATTTTCATTAAACCTGCAAGACTGGTGCTGCTATGATTGCCGAGAGGTTTTCCGTAGCCATTCTCATCGACAGGAAGAGGATTCTGCTGAACTTTCTTGATTGCTTTTAGAACAAGATTGCGCTGACTTCCATCTAAACCTTTGAGGTCTTTTTCCGCTTCTGGGAGGTATTCGACTTTCCAACTCATTCGATTTCTACCTCGTCAAAACCGGAGAGGTCGTCTTCAGTGACACCGAGCCGACGGTTCATTTCCTCTTCGGAAATCAAGGTAGAAGGGTCAAAGTGCGCCATACGTTCAGAGGCGACCGCCAAAAGGCGAGCGTCATTCAGTTCGTCCATCAGGCGGACATACTCGTCAGGAGAGATAAGGACACACTCCGCAGTGTTGTTCTTCATGACAACCTTTGCACCACACTGCTTAACCTCATCAAAAATCTTGCCGGCAAGCCCTCGATTAAACTGGGTGATAGGAACGGTATTGGTGATTGCACTCATAACAGATGCCATAATTGTCAACTCCTTTCTTCACTTGCATTATAGCATGGGTTTGCGAAAACGTCAACAAGAACATCGACTTATTTGTTTACAAATATATTGTATGCAAGTCGGTCGGATTTGATACTGACTATAATATTTCTTTGGCCTATTCGCCTTGTGCGGATGGGCCTTTACTTATGCCCCGAAGGAGGTGGTTATCCGCATGGCATCCAGAATCGCAGGCATTACCGTTGAGATCGGCGGCGATACTACAAAACTTTCCAAGGCACTGGAAAGCGTCAACAAAACCATCAAAACAACGCAGTCTGAGCTGAAGGATGTCAACAAGCTCCTGAAACTGGACCCCTCCAACACCGAGGCTGTCACCCAGAAGCAGAGGATGCTGAAGGAGGCTATCGAAGCCACCAAGGAGAAGCTCACCACCTTAAAGACGGCGGCAGAGCAGGCCAACCAGCAGCTTGCAGATGGCAAGATCACGCAGGACCAGTACGATGCACTCCAGCGTGAGATCGTGGAGACGGAGCAGAACCTCAAATCCCTGCAGGAACAGGCGGCGGTAACCAATACGACCCTTGCCAAGATCGATGCGGTGGGGGAAAAGCTCCAGACGGTCGGCTCTCAGGTCGAGGGTGTGGGTAAGAAGTTCCTGCCGGTCACAGCGGCGGTTACTGGCTTAGGCACAGCGGCGGTGAAGACCGCAGCAGACTTCGACCAGGAGATGAGTAAGGTCGCCGCCATTTCCGGCGCGACTGGCTCTGACTTTGATTCCCTGCGTGAAAAAGCCCGTGAGATGGGTGCCAAGACCAAGTTTTCAGCCTCCGAAGCAGCCTCCGCTATGGAATACATGGCGATGGCCGGCTGGAAGACCGGGGATATGCTGGATGGTATCGAGGGCATCATGAACCTTGCTGCTGCATCCGGTGAGGACTTGGCGACCACCTCGGATATTGTCACGGATGCCTTGACCGCCTTTGGTCTGTCGGCTGCGGATTCCGGTCACTTTGCGGACATCCTTGCGGCGGCATCGTCCAATGCAAACACCAACGTCAGCATGATGGGCGAGACCTTCAAGTACTGTGCGCCTATCGCCGGTGCGCTGGGTTTCAGCGCAGAGGACACCGCAGAAGCCATCGGCCTCATGGCAAACAGCGGTATCAAGGCATCACAGGCAGGTACTTCGCTGCGATCCATCATGAACAACCTTGCTGGCGAAGTGACATTTGCAGGCAAGAACATCGGCGAGGTCACTATCGCCACCAGCAATGCGGACGGCAGCATGAGAAGCCTGAACGATATCCTTGCGGACTGCCGTGTGGCGTTCTCCGGTCTGACCGAATCCGAAAAGGCAGCCAATGCCGAATCGCTGGTCGGCAAGAACGCCATGTCCGGTTTCCTTGCCCTGATGAATGCCGGCGAAGGTGACATCGACAAGCTCCGTGGTGCCATCGAGAACTGTGACGGTTCTGCGGAGAGCATGGCAGAAACCATGCAGGACAACTTAAATGGTCAGCTCACCATTCTGAAATCTCAGTTGGAAGAGCTGGCTATTTCTTTTGGCGACCTCCTGATGCCCACCATCCGCAAGATCGTGTCGGCGGTGCAGGCATTCGTGGACAAGCTCAACAGCATGGATGACAGCACCAGAGAAACCATCCTCAAGGTGGCGGCTCTGGCTGCGGCCATCGGTCCGCTGCTCATTGTACTGGGAAAGACCATATCGACAGTTGGTACGGCTCTGCGAGGATTCAGTTCGCTGGCAAAGGGCATCCGACTGCTCTCCACCCGGGTGGGCGGTGCAACCGGACTGTTCGGTAAGCTGGGCGCAGCACTCGGTGGGGTCTCGGCGCCGGTTATGGCGGTCGTAGCCGTCATCGGTACGCTGGTCGCTGCCTTCATGCACCTCTGGAACACCAATGCGGAGTTCCGCACCGCCATCACCAACATCTGGAACGGAATCGTCGAAAAGGTGCGCGGCTTCTGCGACCAACTGACCCAGCGGCTCAATGCCCTCGGCTTTGACTTCAAGGATATCGTCGAGGTGCTGAAAGCAGTCTGGGATGGATTCTGTCAGGTGTTGGCTCCTGTGTTCGAGGGTGCCTTTCAGGTCGTGTCCACTGTACTGGGAACGGTCCTCGATACCCTTATTGGTCTGTTCGATGTTTTCTCCAACCTGTTCCAGGGCAACTGGAGCGGCGCATGGGAGGCAGTCAAGGGCATTTTCTCCGGCATCTGGAACGGCATCAAGTCTATCTTCTCTACGGTGCTGAACACCTTGAAGGGTGTAGCAGATGTGTTCCTCGGCTGGTTCGGTACGGACTGGAACACCGTTTGGGAAAGCGTCAAGGGCTTCTTTGAGGGGATCTGGACAGGAATCAGCTATTTCTTCTCCGGCATCCTGACGGGCATCCAGACCACAGCATCTACCGTCTGGAATGGAATCTCGGCATTTTTCACGGGCGTTTGGACGGGGATCAAGGATTTCTTCGAGGGTATCTGGAACGGCATCGTCTCGTTCTTCACGGGTAAAACCGGTGAGATGGACGAGAACGCACAGTCGACATTCACCGGAATCTCGGATTTCCTTGGCGGTATCCTGACCGGCTTGCAGACGGTATTCTCTACGGTCTGGGAGGCAATCTCCGGCGTGGTCAGCGGGGTTATGGATGCAATCTCGGCCGTCATCTCGACGGTCATGAGCGTGATCTCCGGCGACTGGTCTACAGCCTGGGAGAACATCAAGTCGGCGGCATCGACTGTGTGGGAGGGCATTTCGGGTGTCATTTCCGGCGCGTGGGAGGGAATCTCCTCCTTTGTGTCCAGCGCGGTTGAGACGCTCGGCTCTGGGCTTTCGACTGCATGGACGGGCATCCAGACAACTGCCTCATCTGCTTGGGATGGCATCAAGGGTGCAATCTCTACAGCTTGGGACGGTATCCAGTCCGGCGTGACATCGGCGGTAGAAACGGTGGCCACCGGGCTGTCTGGGGCATGGGAAGGCATCCAGTCTACGGCAAGCACTGCGTGGGAGGGTATCAAGTCCGGCATCTCTAGCGCATGGGAAGGAATCTCCGGATTCTTTGGTGGTATCTGGGATGCCATCACCGGCAAGACCAGTGACTCTACCACCCAGATGAAAACGGATACCTCTAACGCGTGGTCCGGTGTGGAGGCGGAAGCCCAGACCGCATGGTCGGGTGTGTCTACCTCCGTATCGACTGCCTGTACTGGCATGGCACAGTCTGTGACGACCCAGATCGACAGCATCAAGGCATCCATGTCGGCAGCGTGGTCCGGCATCGCTTCGGATACCACTACGGCATGGAATGCGGTCAAGACCAACCTCACTACGGCATGGACCGGAATTACGACTTTCGTGACAACCAGCCTGAACAGTGTGAAGACCGCAGTGACGAACGGCTGGACACAGCTTCGTTCCCTGACGGTATCCAGCTGGTCCAGCATCCAGTCGAGCCTGACGGCAAGCTGGAATTCCATTAAAACGGCAAGCACCACAGCCGTGAACGCAGTGAAGACTTCCGTTACCAATGGATGGACAAACCTGCGCACGTTGACAACATCCAGTTGGAGTTCCATCCAAACGGCACTGAACACGAGCTGGAACAGCATCAAGAGTGCGACAACAGCATCGGTCAACGCAGTGAAAACTTCCGTCACGACCGGGTGGACGAATCTGCGAAGTTTGACAACGTCCAGTTGGAATTCCATCCAGACCGTGCTGAATACGAGCTGGAACAGCATCAAGAGTGCAACCACCAGCTCAGTCAATGCGGTCAAGAGTTCCGTCACGGCGGGATGGAACAACCTCCGCAGCCTGACCAGCAGCAGTTGGTCGAGCATCCAGTCGGTACTCAGTTCCAGCTGGAACACCATCCGCAGCACGGCATCTTCGGCTGTGAACGCAGTGAAGTCTACGGTTTCTTCGGGCTGGAACGGCGTGAAGTCCACGACTAGCTCTACCTTCTCCGGCGTGCAGTCGGTGGTGTCCGGTGCCATGTCCAATCTGCGCTCCACGGTCTCTTCCGGTGTGTCCAGCATCAAGAGCAACTTCAACTCTCTCAGCTCCATTGCTTCTTCGGCATACAGCTGGGGCAGTGACATCTGCTCCCAGATGGCGGCCGGTGTTCGTGCGGCGGCAGGCTCGGTCGTCCGGGCCGCAGAGAACGTGGCAAGCAAAGTCAGAAGTCTGCTGCACTTCTCTGTGCCTGACACTGGCCCTCTGTCTGATGCGGACGAGTATATGCCTGACTTCATGAAGCTGCTGGCAAGCGGCATCAAGAAGAATCAAGACAAGGTCGTCAAGGCCGTCAAGACATTGTCTGGCTCCATGAAGACCAACCTGAACACGCCCGTGGGAGACATGGGCGACAAGGTGAAGTCGGTGGTGAGTGGCTTTGCCTCTACGATCAGCGGCAGCACAAGTAGAGTTCGGTCGGCTGCAAGCGGGCTGGCATCCGGCATCCGAACTGGGCTTATGAATGGTCTGGACGGCATGACCAGCGAGTTTAGGTCTGTCTGGAGTGACCTTGAAAAGATCACCAAAACATCGGTTAGCAGCATGAGCGATGAAGTGAAGCAGGGATTCTCCGACATGAAGACCTCTATCGGAGACTTGAGCGACCAGACCAGTTCTCTGGGCAACGCGATCCGCAGCCTCGGTGACACCTTCAACTCGGATTTCCTGAAAGGTCTGGGTGAGGGTATCAGTAAGGTGGGCGATACGGTCAGTACTGTCACCGGAATCGTGGACAAGCTCGGCTCCATGAAGAGTACCTTCGGCAGCTTGGGCGAGACGCTCACGAACCTCGGCAATGCACTGGGAACGGATGGCGGCGGTGGTCTGCTGTCGAAGATGGGGAGTTTCCTGTCGAAAATCGGCAACGCCGATGGCGGACAGATCGTCTCGAACTTCGGCAATCTGATCTCCGGGCTGACCTCCAAGATGGGTGGTCTGGGACAAGGTGTCACCGGTGTCATCTCGAAGCTGGGCAGCCTTGGCAGCAGCGGAACCGGCATCTTGTCGAACCTCGGCAGCGTTGCGACTGGTGTTCTCTCCAAGCTCGGCGGTGTTGGCAGCAGCCTGTCCGGGCTGCTCTCCGGTGTAGGCTCCACGCTGGGCGGCATCGCTGGCTCAGCTGGTTCTGCGATTGCGGGGCTGTTCGGTTCTGTTGGCACAACGGTGTCTGGTCTTGCAGCCGGTGCAGGCAGTGCATTGGCTGGTATCGCTTCTTCGGCTGGCGGTGTGCTTGCCTCGGCAGGTACAGCACTGGCTGGTCTTGCTGGCCCTGCTGGTATTGCGGTGGCCGCAGTCGGCGGTGTCGGCCTTGGGCTGACCGCTCTCTGGAAGAACTGCGATGGTTTCCGTGAGGGCGTGACCAACATCTGGAATAAAGTCACTTCTGTGTTCTCCAATGGTGTGACTGCCATTAAGAATGGCATCTCCAATGCGGCGTCTGCCATCGGCAACGTGGCATCCTCCATCTGGAGCGGCGTCAAGAACGTGGCTTCCTCGGCGGTGAACTGGGGCAAGGATGTGGTCAGCGGTATCGCTGGAGGCATCAAGAAAGGCGTGTCGTGGGTCGGCAATGCCGCTAAGAGCGTGGCAAACGGCATCCGCAGTTTCCTGCACTTCTCGGTGCCGGACGAAGGACCGCTGGCCGATGCCGACACCTATATGCCTGACTTCATGAAGCTGCTGACTGGAGGCATCAGGGACAGCGAGGACGGTCTGCTGAAGCAGATCCGATCTATGGCCTCTAAGGTTCAGCAGGGGATGGCGGGAATCTGCTCCTTCAGCCTGCCGGAGATCAATATGCCCCGGATGAACACAAGCGGTTGGAATCTTCCGCAGGCTGCTCTGGCCGGCGGCGGAACAACAAAGAACACGAATCTGGGCGGCGTTCACATCACGGTGAACGGCTACAACGCCCGGAACGATAACGAGCTGGCACAGATCGTAGCTGACAAGATTAATGAGATGATCGACCAGGACGATTCGGTTTACAAGTAAGAGGTGATGCGTATGGGCTATTTGCCTGAGAAAAAGACAGTATCCCAGTTTGATCTGAAGGGCAGGTTTGCACGGCAGTATCTGTCCTTTGCCGGTAAGTCCAGCAAGGACTTCCTTTTATATTTGTCCGGACCCGGTGTGTACGATTCCCCGGCAGCGGATGTGGAAAGCACATCGGTCCCTGGCAGAAACGGAGACATCATCAGCGAGAATGCAAGAGCAGGTCGGCGGCGGTATCAGAATGTGGATATCAAGTATGAGGCGTTCTTCTTCAACGGTCTGCCCGCCAAGACCGCAGCGGTCAAGTCGTGGCTACTATCTCCGGTCGGCTACCAGAAATTGCAGGATACCTATGACCCGGACTTCTTCCGAATGGCGGTCTGCACCGAAGCGATGGAGTTCGATGTGACGGCACAGAAAGCCGCAAAGATGGATCTGGTGTTCAATTGCAAGCCTCAGCGGTGGAGTG